>Ga0208793_1000435_pt1 | contig 28507 bp, 20 predicted proteins | sample 17_taG_FD_184092 | JGI IMG/M metagenome (GOLD analysis project Ga0208793, IMG submission 184092) | Marine viral communities from the Subarctic Pacific Ocean - 17_ETSP_OMZ_AT15314 metaG (SPAdes) (version 2) | ecosystem: Environmental > Aquatic > Marine > Oceanic | place: Pacific Ocean | collected... | reverse complement strand
AGAGAGAGCAGTCGTTATGTATGGTGAGGATGAGTATCGTAAATCACTAGACCTTGAGAATGATGATGCTCCCTGTTGGGTTATGAATTCTGGAGAGACACATGGGTTTGTAGGTTGGAACCCTATATGTGTCCCTACCATGGACTATATTGTATGGAAACTAAAACGTCGTGAACAAATTGCCAGAGGTGAAATCATTGGATAAGTTATCTAAAGATGAGATGAGAACTAAGATCAAAGAGTTTTCTGCTATTCTTAAAAGTCAAAGACAACACTGGGAAGAAGAAAACAAACAAGGATTTACATATTCTTGTGATCTAATCTCACAATCACTCATTACATTATACATTCGCTTAGGGAGAGACTGATGGACTACAAGACTTCTGGCGTTGACATTATCAAGGGTAGATCCTTTGTAGAGTATCTAAAAGTATTGGCACCTAGTGTTGGTGGGTTCAATGGTATAATGGATATCCCATCAGGATATGAGAAACCTGTGCTGGTATCTGGTGCTGATGGTGTCGGAACTAAAATTAATATTTGTAGGATTGCCCGTGATTACTCCACTATTGGTCAGGATCTCGTTGCTATGTGCGTCAATGATGTTATATGTTCTGGTGCTAAACCATTATATTTTCTAGACTATATCTCTACTAAATCACTTGATGCTAATGTCAGTGATATTGTGTATGGGATTAATGTTGGATGCACTATGGCAGGAATGGAACTCCTGGGTGGAGAAACTGCAGAGCATTATAGATCAACTGATTATGATCTTGCTGGTTTCTGCACTGGTATTGTAGAGAAGAATGATATTGTTGATGGCAGTAATATCAGAGCAGGTGATGTAGTCATTGGTATTGAGAGCAGTGGTCTTCATAGTAATGGATACACTCTTATCAATGATATGCTGTGGAGAAATTACATTTATTATAAAGAGATGCCTGAGTTGTTGAGACCTACTACCATCTATTCCCGTCTCATTCAGCACCTGTTAAATGAAGTTCCTATCCTAGGCATGGCACACATTACAGGTGGAGGATTGCCTGAGAACCTCCCACGATGCCTTCCAATGGGTCTTACAGTTGATGTTGATTACTCTGCTTGGGAACGACCAGAACTCTTTAATAAGATTCAGCAGGCAGGAGACATTGCTGAAGAAGAGATGCGTAATGTATTCAATCTTGGTATTGGATTCTGTTTAGTTGTTCCACCTGATGTAGTAGAGTTGACTCAGAGTCTCATTGCAGACACTCCTTTTGGTATGAGATCTTGGGTAATTGGAAAAGTAAAGTAAAGAAACTATAGTAAAAATAATTATGATATATACTGAAGTTGAGTAAATTTATATGAAATTTCTTTTTGCACTTCTTACTACACTCTTTCTTGCCACACCTGCATGGGCTATTGATGTTTCAATGGGTTCTGGTGGAAACTTGATTTTTGATCCATCCGATGTTACAATAAATGCTGGAGATACGGTTCACTTTGTGAACGATATGCTCCCACCCCACAATATTATTGTTGAGGGACGTGCCGACCTCTCAAGAGAATCACTGATGTTTAATCCTGGTGAATCGCAAGATATTCTTTTTGCCGATGCTGGAGACTATACCTTCTTTTGTGGTCCTCATCAGGGTGCCGGAATGACAGGAACTATTCACGTTAACTAATGAAAATATTTTTAGATACTGCTGATATTGATGAAATCAGTAAAGCAAATGAAACTGGAATAATAGAGGGTATTACAACAAACCCAACTATTATTAAAAAGAGTGGAAGAAATCCTGTCGAAGTAATTAAAGATCTTTCTACTAGGTTTAATTATTTTGAATCAATTTCTGCTGAAGTTGTTGCTGACACTGCAGAAGAGATGGTAGATCAGGCATCTGATTTTTCTGGACTTCGTAATGTTACAATTAAAGTTCCCTGCACTGTAGAAGGTTTAAAAGCATGTACAGCACTGTCTGCTACCGGATATAAAGTTAACGTAACTCTTATATTCTCTGCTAGTCAGGCAATCCTTGCACGTCGTGCAGGTGCTGCATATGTTTCTCCTTTTGTTGGACGTATGAACGACAATTCTTTTTCTGGAGTTGCACTTGTTCAAACTATTGCAGGTCTTTATGATACGCACTTTAGCACAACACAAGTTCTTGCAGCATCAATTCGTGATGTACATCAAGTTGGACGTTGTTTTGCTGCTGGTGCTAACATCTGCACTATTCCTCCGAAAGTATTTTGGGGAATGTATGATCATATCCTTACCGATAAAGGATTAGAGCAGTTCCAAAAAGATTGGGATTCTGTAGTGAAATGAATGAGACTTATTTAAGATATTGGACTGATATTTGGAAATCTCAAACACCTGAAGTATTAGATGCAACAGCACTTATTAGAGTTATCGAATGCACTAATGGATGTATACAACATGCTTTTAGGGATGATGATGAGAGAGCACTTTCTTTAGAACAAACCAGAGATTGTATGAAACTTTCTATGGGAACTATCAAGAATAAAGTTCTTCCACTCCCTGATGGTACTGAAATTGTTTTACCAAAAGAGTGCCATAATATTATGAATGAGGCACGGGATCTTTATGTTCGTGGTTTTAAGCAGAATGACAATGATGCTCTTGATGAATTTTTGTGTTTATCAAAAGCACATTTTAAAGTTCTTGGTAGAAAAATTGTGGATGAAAAATTTTCTGTTGTAAGTGGATATTTTGATGACTTATTCACACCATATTGGTTGATGATGGGTCGAGCATATATTTACTCAATGGGTGAGTTTACAGTATAGTTTTTAACAACATAACATAGACAAATGAAAAAACCAGAAATGATCGAATCCCTAAAATCTCAGGGAGAAAAACTTAGAAATGAGTTATTAGAAATGCAACAAGTATTCTCTACTAAAAAAGATACCTTATCACGAATTGAAGGTGCTCTTGAAGCACTTTCTGCTCTAGAACCAGATGAACCACTTGCTGCATCAAAACCAGAAGAAGTTATTGATCATACGGCAGCTGCCGCAGCACTTGGCATTTTAAAATAACCAATTCAAAACACGAATAAATAAAAGGAGACTTATATAAGTCTCCTTTTTGGTAAATACCGAGACTCATAAATGGCGACACCGTTTAGGTTAAGAAGATCTTCAATATCTGGTAAAAGACCTTCACTTTCTGATCTTCAGTTAGGTGAATTAGCTTTAAACTTTTATGATGGGTATCTGTTCGCAGAAAGAGATACTGGTGGTGTTGGTATTGGAACCACAATTGCACTCTTAACTCCGTGGACGGAGAATTATGGTGCGGGATCAATTCATTATTTAAATTCTGTTGCGATTGGAAAAGAAAATCCAACAGGATCTTTAGATGTATTCGGTCATACAGAATTAGATAACGTTAATATATCTGGTGTTGCAACTATTGCCACTCTGGGTATTAGTGGTAATGTAGATATTGATGGTCATACTACACTCGATAATGTAAGTATATCGGGTGTTACTACAATCTTTAACACTACAGATAACGTATTAGGAGACTCTAATACTGGTGCTTTTCAGATTGATGGTGGTCTTGGTGTAGATAAAAATGTTACCGTTAATGGTAACTTAGATGTTCAGGGATATTCTAACTTCGTTGGTGTTGTGACCTTCCGTGGTGGCACCATTAATCTTGGTGATGCTAATACTGATGATATTAATATTGGTGGTGAATTTGTATCTGATCTTGTTCCAGATGCAACCAACTTATACAGTCTTGGCACACTAACAAAACAGTGGAAAGATCTTTATATTGATGGAACTGCTGATGTAGATGCTCTGACAGTTTCGGGAGTTTCGACATTCACTGGAAACATTGATGTTAATGGTGGTATCACTGCTAATACAGCAATTGTAGAAGATCTAACAGAAAACCGTATTGTTATTGTTGGTGGTGGTGGAACTGCAAGTCAAACACAGTCTGGTGTGGCACTTACCTCTACTTCCAATAATGGTTTATCTCTGACTACTGGAACTAATGCCGACATCTCAATGGTCGGTAATAGCGCGGGTGGTCCTGGATATTTTGGCGCAGGGAACGAGAACCCATCTGTTTCTTGGGATTTTAATGTATCTTCTTTACCAGCAACTGTAGCAGTTGCTTCTTACTCAGTTCTTTTAGAAGATTTGAGAGCGGTTGATGGTGGTGGTGACCCATTAGTACATTGGAGTGTATCGGACATTCCTGCTAATATTACTACTATTCCTGCTAATGCGAATGCTGGCAATATTACTGGCGCAACCATCAATAACAATTTCTTGATGGCCTTAGGGCAACCTGTAAATACCCTTGGTGTTAGTGTTGTTGGTTACTCTGGTCCTCAACCTCCAACAAATGAGAACCATATTTATAGATTGAGTGTTACAGCACAACTATCTGGAGGTAGTACCGGGACTCTTACTCAAAGTATTGAGTTTAACTTCAACACAGCAAATGCTTTAACCGGTGCCCCAGTAGGAACCACTGTTGCTGCTGATAACCTTTCTTTAACCCATACTCTTCCTGGTGGTGGTGAGTTAGAAGATGATGCCAACTTAACTTTTGATGGATCTACACTCGCAGTTGGTGTTGGACTTGATGTTGATGGACACACTGAATTAGATAACGTTAACATTACAGGTGTATCAACATTTACAAGTTCACTTGATATCAATGCTGATGTTGATATTGATGGACACACTGAATTAGATAATGTAAGTATCTCTGGTGTTACTACATTCTTTAGTCCACTTGATATCAATGCTGATGTTGATATTGATGGTCATACAGAATTAGATAATGTTAATATTGCAGGTGTTACTACATTCCAGAGTAATGCTTTCTTTGGTGATGCTGATTATATTCAGATGGGTGATTCCCAAGATCTTAAGATTGGGCACGTTGGATCTTACAGTGTTATCTTAGATCAGGGTGAAGGAAACTTATCCATCGGTGGTGATGGATTTGTGGACATTATGAACACTGCTTTGGATGAATACAAAGCAAGGTTCACTACAAATGGTTCAGTAGAATTATATTTTGACAATGTAAATAAATTTGAAACGACTGGATACGGTGCCACAGTATTTGGCACTCTACAATCACAGCAGTTAAATGTATCTGGAGTTTCTACATTTACTGGTGATGCTGACTTTAATGGGCATATTGATGTTGATGGTCACACTGAATTAGATAACGTAAACATTAGTGGTATTGTTACTACTTTTGATCTGGATGTTGATGGACAAACTCAATTAGATCATTTAAATGTTGCTGGTGTTTCAACTTATGCTGGTAACGCTGACTTTAATGGGCATATTGATGTTGATGGTCACACTGAATTAGATAACGTAAACATTAGTGGAATCGTAACAACATTTGATTTAGATGTTGATGGGCATACCAATCTTGATAATGTAAGTGTATCGGGAGTAACAACTACATCAGGATTACTTGATATCAATGCAGGTGGTAGGGCAGATACATTTATTGTAGAAGACTTAACTGATAACCGTGTTGTTATTGCCGGAACTGGTGGTGAGTTAGAAGATGATGCCAACTTAACTTTTAATGGTTCTACGCTTTCTGTTGGGGTTGAATTAGATGTTGATGGACATACAGAATTAGATAATCTGGCAGTTTCTGGAGTATCAACTTTTACTGGTGCTATCGATGCCAATGGCGATCTTGATGTTGATGGACATACAGAATTAGATAATTTAAATGTATCTGGAGTATCTACCTTTGTTGGAGTTGGAACATTTGGTTCTGATTTATTTGTTGCTGGTGATCTCAATGTAATTGGTAATGTTGTTTATACTCAGGCATCTGCGACTAACCTGGTTATCACTGGTGTTTCTACATTCGGCGGTCAAATTGATGCTAATGGTGATCTAGATGTAGATGGGCATACTAATCTCGATAACGTTGATATTGCTGGTGTAACTACAACTTCAGGTTTACTTGATATTAATGCTGGTGGACAAGCAAATACCTTCAAGGTAGAAGATCTAACAGATAACCGTGTTGTTATTGCTGGAACTGGTGGAGAACTTGAGGACGATGCCAATCTAACCTTCAATGGATCTACCCTTGCAGTTGGTGTTAATTTAGATGTAACTGGAGACCTGGATGTTGATGGTCATACAAACTTAGATAATGTAAGTGTTGCTGGTGTCACTACATTCACAGGTAATATTGATGCTAATGGTGATTTAGATGTAGATGGAACTACAGAATTAGATGTATTGAATGTTGCTGAGACTGCTACGTTCTCTGCTAACATCGATGCTAATGGTGATCTAGATGTAGATGGTCATACTGAACTTGATAATGTTAATATTTCTGGTGTTGCAACTGCAACTGCTTTCCATACTGGAGCAGAAGGATCTGCAATTAGAGTTACCTCTAATACCATCAGTGGTCCTGCAGAGATGTTTATCGATCCAGCAGGGGTTGGTGATAACACTGGCGCACTGAGAATTAAGGGTGATCTGTTTGTTGATGGCACACAAACTGTTATCAATTCAACCACTATCGAACTTGGTGACTTCATTGTTGGTATTGCAACTACTGCAACCACTGATTCTCTTGCTGATGGTGCTGGTATTAAGATTGGACCAGATAACACTTTCTTATATGATCATCCAAATACTTCACTTAAATCTAGTGAGAATTTAAATCTTGCCTCTGGTAAAACTTATAAAATTGATGGAACGGATGTTCTTTCGGCAACTACATTAGGTTCTGGTGTTGTAAACTCTTCACTCACATCACTTGGAACACTATTAGGTCTCACAGTTTCTGGGCAGACAACACTAAACACACTTGGGGTAACGGGTGTTTCTACATTTACGGGTGCTATTGATGCCAATGGTGACTTAGATGTTGATGGACATACCAATCTTGATAATGTTTCTATTTCAGGTATTACTACATTTACTGGAGGAATAACTGCTAGTGGTAGTTTAAATCTTTCTGGTGATCTAGATGTAGATGGTCACACTAACTTAGATAATGTAAGTGTTGCTGGTGTAACTACTTTCACTGGAAATATTGATGCTAACGGTGATTTAGATGTTGATGGGCACACCGAACTTGATAATCTAAATGTAACTGGTGTTTCTACATTTAGTGGTAATTTAAATCTATCTGGAGATATCACTTCAAATTTAACTCTCAGTTCTACAGATGCTGGAAGTGCTGCTGCTCCAGAATTCAAACTCTATCGTAACAGTGCATCACCTGCTGATGCAGACTATCTGGGTCAGATTAAGTTTGCAGGAGAAAGTGACACTGGTGTAGAGAGAAACTATGCTAAGATTACTGGTAAGATCTTAGATGCTAGTAACGGAACCGAAGATGGTATTATTGAATTTGCTCATATCAAGGGTGGATCACAAAATATTTCCGCAAGATTTAGAAGTGATAGTCTTCAGTTACTAAACGGAACTAACTTCTCTGTTGCTGGTGATTCTACATTCACTGGAAACATTGATGCTAATGGTGATTTGGATGTTGATGGTCATACAAACTTAGATAATGTAAGTGTTGCTGGTGTGACTACATTTACAGGAGTAATTGAGGCATCAGCAGGTGAGAATAAAATACCTTCTTTATATGCTGATCTGGCAGCACTGCCTAGTGCGAGCACATATCATGGTATGTTTGCTCATGTTCACTCTACTGGAAGAGCATATTTTGCACACGCAGGTAACTGGTTAGAATTAGTCAATAAGAGTGTTGCTGGCAATGTTGGAACTGGAACAGAAGGTTATAATGTTGGTATTATTACTGCAACTGGTATAGATTTAAATGGTGACTTAGATGTTGATGGGCATACTAACTTAGATAATGTAAGTGTTGCAGGAGTTACAACCTTTACTGGAAGAATTGTTGGTGCCGCAACTAGTAACGTAATTCCATTCCTTTACAGCACAATGGGTGATCTACCCAATGCTGGAACTTATCACGGTGCATTTGCACATGTTCATAATCAAGGCAAAGGATTCTTTGCACATGCTAATGCTTGGTATGAACTTGTTAACAAGGAATCAAATGGCACTGTTGGAACTGGAACCGAAAGATATAATGTTGCACAAATTGATGCAACAGATGTTGATGTAAGTGGTATTACAACTTCAGTAAGTTTACATGTTGGTGTTGGTGGTACAGTCATTACAACAACGGATGCTGGAAATGTTGGTATTAATAGCACATTACCTGCATATTCTCTCGATGTAATAGGAGATATAAATAGCTCAACAGATATTAAAGTCAATGGCGTTAGTATTGTTAGTCAGGGAGCATCTCTTGATGACGTTGTCGCACTCGCAATTGCACTAGGATAATAACAGATGGCAAATACATTTAAATTAAAAACAAAAGCAAATGTGGGTGTATCCACAGTCGGTATCTACACTGCAACATCTCCTGTTACTGCAACTGTAATTATTGGTGTTACTCTCGCCAATAAATCAGCACAAGGTATTAATGTTGGTATTGGTATTACTAGATCATCATCTGATAACATAGACTTGATGAAGAATGTTCCTGTTCCTCAGGGATCATCTCTCGAATTTATGCAAGGCAATAAACTTGTTCTTGAAGCAAACGATACTATCACTGCTGAAAGTGATGTGAATAATAGTCTTGATATTGCGCTTACGATCATGGAGATCACCCCTTAAGGATAAAAAAATATGGCACTTACTAGAGTTGGCGGCGGTATATTAAAACAACCTATTGATGTTGGTATTATTACTGCAACCAGTGTAAATGCGAGTGGTATTATTACTGCCACTGGTTTTGTTGGACCTATAACTGGTGATATAACAGGAAATGTAACTGGTAATGTAACCGGTGATGTAACTGGAAATGCAGATACCGCTAGTAATCTAACTGGTTCTCCTAGCATTAATGTTACCAATATTACTGCTTCAGGTAACGTTTCTATTGCAGGAACCTTAACATATGAAGATGTAACTAATGTAGATTCAGTTGGTATTGTTACCGCACAAAGTGGGATTACAGTTACTAGTGGTGATGTTATAATTTCTACTGGTATTATTAGTGCTAGATCTGGTATATTTACTGGAACTGATGCTATCGGGTTAACAACTGGAACATCGGCACAAAGACCTGCTTCACCTGATGCAGGTATGATTCGGTATAATAGTGAAAACCAACAGTTTGAAGGATATGGAACTGCTTGGGGAGGTTTTGGTGGTGCCTCTGGTTCTTCTGGTAATGCAGTATTTTATGAGAATGATACTAATGTGAGTGCTTCATATTCAATCACTAGTGGCAAAAATGCCATGAGTGCGGGACCAATCACTTTGAATTCGAGTGTGGTTGTTACCATTCCATCAGGGTCCGTTTGGACTGTAGTATAAAGAGGAAAAACAAATGTCAGTATCTATAAGTGGTGAAGGAAGTATTATCGGTGTAGACCAAGGTATTAATGTAGTTGGTCTTACTACATTAAGTGGTGGTCTTCAAATTGATGATAGTATTGTTCATACTGGTGATGATAATACAAAAATTAGATTCCCTACTGATGATACAGTTACCGTAGAAACTGCTGGTAGTGAAAGACTTCGTATAACTTCTACTGGATCGGTTGGTATCGGAACTGATAATCCTGGTAATATATTACATTTACAAAAAAATGGTGGTGATGCAATCCTAGAACTTCAAAATTCAGGAAACGGTAATCATTCTGGAATCTTTTTTGTTAGAGAATCGAGTGGGGGTGTAAACAAGGGCGCAGCAAACATTCATGTAGAAAGTAATACTTCTGGAAGTGGAACATCTTTAGTCTTTGGCACTGGTAGTAATATAAGTGCAACAGGATCAGAAAGACTTCGTATAACTTCTGATGGTAAGATTGGTATCGGAACTGATGGTCCTGGAACTAATTTGGATGTTTTTGGTGGTGTAAGATCTAATAATGACTCTGAAAATTTTCAAGTATATACAAGTAATGGTTTTATTAGAGGACTTTTACAAGTTTCTCCAGGTGGTGATGGTTTAGATATAAAATCGACATATAATAATAATGGTTATATTAGTGCTTCTACTATTAGTGGGGGTACTCTTTATGAAAGACTTCGTATAACTTCTGATGGTAATGTTGGTATTGGACTGACTAATCCAACAACATCATTAACAATCAGTGGAGATGAAGGATTGTATATACAATCCAGCACGAATTCCGTTGAAGCAAAAATACGTTTATCATCACACGTTGCCGCCGGTATTGATTACGGAAATCCATTTGCTAATGGTGACTTTCAATATGGAACTATAAGTTATAACCACAGCGATGCTGCTTCGGGTGGTTATTATAATAGTATTACTTACAAGGAAAGGTTTCTTGTGCAAGGAACAGAGAGTCCTACTAAGTTTCAAGTTAATGGTGATATATGGTCAGTATCTGAAGCTGGAACAAATGGAAAAGTTGCGATGATTGATGGTTATATCAGATCTGAGAGGAGTATCAGTACTGGTTTGGTATATCATCCTGATGGAACTCGTACTTATAACACCAGTGAGAGTTCAATTGCTTCTTATGTAAATAGCTCCGATACCCAGACTTATATAGCAGCACGAGAGTCTAATGATTGGTCTGCTATATTTTTTAGCAAATATGGCGGTGGGAACAGGCATAGTATGCACGGTAACGGTCATGCATCGTCTTATAGAAATCTTTATGTTGGTAGATGCTTTGAGAATGGATCTAGTGCCACTCCTGCTTCAATATATTATAGTGGCGAGCAAAGCGTAAATATATATGCTAGTGCATCAGATGATAAAACTCAGATTATCGCAAGAAATGTTGCTGATACGCAAGATGTTTTTCTTTCCGAAGTTAATGGTGAAGATAATATCCAATTTACAGCAGCTGGTAATGGATATTGGGATGGGAATGGAGATGCTGGAGCTGCAGACTATGCAGAATACTTTGAGTGGGAAGATGGAAATCCAAATAATGAAGATAGGGTTGGGCAATCAGTAGTTATAGTTCCAGATACAGATGGTAAAATTGGAATTGCTTCAACAACTGACGATCCTTCACTAATTATTGGTGTGGTTTCTGGAAGACCAGGATTTGTTGGTGATAGTGCTCACTTTGCATGGCATGGAAGATATAAATCTGATGAATTTGATCGAAGAATTATGGAACCTATTGAAATCTATACTTATGAAGGTGTTGATGGTGAAGTAGAGAGAACTAGAAAGGATAGACTTGAAGAAGGATTTGAAATTCCAGACAATTGGACTTTGACAACTACAGATTCATTATCTTTGAGTAATGATTATGATTCTAGTATACCTTATACTCCAAGAGAAAATCGACAGGAGTGGAGTCCAATTGGTTTAATGGGTAAATTGACTGTATATAAAAATCAAGTCAAGGGTGATCGTTGGATTAAATTAAAAGATATCAATGAACAACTTGAGCGATGGTTAGTAAGATAGTATTGAATCTTTTGGAGGTAGTAGCAGACTAAATAACTAAAAAAGAACTGACATGGCATATATTGGTCAGCGTCCAACAACAGGGGAAAATAATTCATTTAAAGTATTAGATGACATTACTTCATATACTTTAACTTTTGATGGATCATCTTCTTCTATTGTTTCATCGGATGATGATACGATAACTTATAACTCCCATAGGTTTATAAACGGACAGCAAGTTACATATTCCAATGGTGGTGGTTCAAATATTGGTGGATTAAATGATGGTAATTCATATTACATCATTAAAAATGATAATAATACTATTAAGTTAGCAGAAACTTATAGTGATTCTGTTGCTGGAGTTGCAAGAAATATCACTGGACTTGGTGTGGGTTCTTCTCATACAATTAACGTTGCTTTTGATAATTTTAATACCAAGTTTAAAGTAACATATGAGAATGGAACACTTGCAAGACTTCATAGATCTGCACAACTTCAAGTTTCAATTAATGGTGTTATTCAGCAAGGACATGATAATGCAAGTCCAGCAACTGGATATGGTATAGATTTCAATAGTGTCATTGTATTCTCAACGGCACCAGTATCAACTGATGTTTTCTGGGGTAACTTATTAGCAAATAATTTACCTACCTTTGATATTACTGATAATAAAGTAGATAACTTTACTGGTGATGGATCTACTGTTGATTTTAATCTATCAAAATCAGCACTAAATAATGAAAATATTCTTGTTACTATTGATGGTGTTACTCAATATCCATCCGATGCCCAAAATATTAGAGCATATAATGTAGTTGATACTACCCTTACATTTTCTGCTGCGCCACCAGCAAATGCTGCAATTCAAGTTCGTCATATTGGATTTGCTGGAGCAACTGTTAGCGGTGGTAGTGGTGGTGTTAGTGCTTTCTATGGAAGAACTGGAAACGTATCGCTAAGAGATACTGATAATATTGATGTTGGACAGGTAGACGCAACTAACGTAGCAGTATCTGGAGTTGTAACTGCTACAACTTTTGTAGGAGCATCACAGGTAGGTATACAATCTGAAGGTGTGCAGATTGGTGCTGGTGTTACTCAGATTAATTTTCTTGGAGTTGGAAACACTTTTGCAGTAAATGGCAATACTGTAGATGTTAGTATTGCAGTTGCTGCTGGTGGAACTTGGACTGGATATACTGCAGGCATCGCAACTACAAAATCAGTTGGTATTAATACTAATAACTTAGATGATATTAGTTTAACTGGTGTTGGAAATTCATTTCAAGGTCTTTACATTGCAAATGGTATGGTGATTCATGATAATACTTTAAGTGGTAATCATTATATTGGAACAAACTTTAGTGGTATGATGGCAGGTCCAATAAGTATCACTGGAGTTTTAAGTATTGATGGCAACTATGTTGTGGTTTAATAAATAGTAAAAAGAGAAATCCTATAAGATGGCGTTAATTAATCAGAACAGTGTTATTGGTGTAACAAGTATTACTAGTCCAGGTGCTAGTAATGTTCTGACAGTTCATACAAATGACACTACCGAGCGTTTGCGAGTAACGACAGATGGTCTGTCTTTTTCTGGAACGAATGCTTCTCTTGATACTTCTGGTAATGCGTCTTTTAATGGTAATGTAAGTATTGGTGGAACACTTACTTATGAAGATGTAACTAATATTGACTCAATTGGTATCATCACAGCAAGAAGTCATGTATCAATTGCTGATAAAATCATCCACACTGGAGATACTGATACTGCTCTTCGTTTCCCTGCTGCCAATACATTTACAGTAGAGACTGGTGGTAGTGAAGCAATTCGTGTTGATTCCAGTCAAAGATTAATCGTTGGTTCCATTCAAAATGTTAATAATGATCAATTGCAAATCAATAATGCAGGCGGATCAAATCTTGGGATATCTCGTTTTGCGGATAATGCTGGAGGTCCAGATTTATTCCTTATAAAAAGTAGAGATACCACACCTGGAGACCACACTACGGTTGCTGATGAAGATGTTATTGGTCAGATTAGATTTAGCGCAGATGATGGGACGAATTATGTTGAGGGTTGCCGTATTTTTGCGAAGGTAAATGGAACTGTTGGAACTAATAGTATACCTACTGACTTAGTATTTGGATCAGGAACTACAGGAACAGAGAAACTTCGTATAACTTCTGCTGGTCAATTATTAATTCATCACGACACAAATGTGGCACCTGATGGATATGAATCAATGCTTCAGTTGGCAGATGATAGTTATCAGGGTTCCTCAACTGTTTGGAAGAGGGCTGCTGGATCCTCAGCGGGTGCTAATCCAGCACTTATTCTACAAAAAGTAAGAGGTGCTGATATAGATGGACAAGGTGCTGTATCTGATAGTGATTCTATTGGTCAAATACGTTTTTATGGAGCAGATGGAACAACGGCTATTGAATGTGGAAATATATCTGCTACGGTTGATAACACTACAAGTACTAATAATGTCCCAGGTAAATTAGTATTCAAAACTGCTAAGTTGCAGGCGGGTTCAGGATCTCCTGTAAACCCAACTCAGGCAATGACCATCAAGGCAAACCACAATGTGGAAATCCATGATGGAAACATTGTGTTTGAAACAGCAGGAACTGGTATTGACTTCTCTGCTAATGCCAACGCCGCTGGAATGACCAGTGAGTTGCTTGATGATTATGAAGAAGGAACATTTACTATGACAGTATCTTGCGGTGGTAATACTGACACCGAAATATGTAGATATACCAAAGTTGGTCGAGTTGTTTATATTGAGGGACATGGCAATGACGACACCGCCAATTACTTTAATACTAATAGTAATGGTACTGGTACATCAGTAACTATTACGTCTACCTTACCATTTACTCCAGCGGCAACTGGTGCTATCCCAATAACTGTTAGTAGAACCCTTAAAGGGGCTAGCGGATTTTCATATGAAAGGATGTATATTGGTTGGCGCAAAGATAGCACTACAATGTATCTTGGTTCATATGCAAATAGTTATTATCCCCAGAATAATGTTGTAACACTCAACAATCAAACAAATAAAACATTGTTATTTTCTGGATCCTACTTCGTTTAAGAATTAATTTGTCATATAATTAATGCACTGATATCAGTAACCTGTTTAATTCGAAGAATAATCCTAATGGCACTCAACCTCAAAACATAAATAACTAGAAAGTATAATATAAGATGGCATCGGAAATTCGCGTAAATAGTCTAACTAATAGAAGTGGTTTAAGCACAGTTACTATTGCCGATACTGGTGCCGTAGTTGCTGGAATGATAACCGCAACAACTTTTAGTGGACCTTTAACGGGTGCTGTTACAGGAAACGTAACTGGCAATCTTACTGGTAATGTAACTGGTAATTCTGATACTGCTAGTAATCTAACTGGTTCCCCTAGTATTACAGTTACCGATATCACGACAACTGGTAACGTAAGTGTTGGTGGCACGTTAACTTACGAAGATGTAACTAATATTGATGCGGTTGGCATTATAACTGCACAGAGTGATGTTCTAATCGGTGGAAACCTTAGTGTTACTTCCGGCATATCAACCTTTAAATCACTTGATTATGCCGCGATTGATTCAACAATCTCTGATACTGCCGTAGACGTATTCATATACGATACATCAAAGGATAGTGATGGTGGTGCCTGGAGAAAGAGAACCCAGAATACTTCTTGGTATAATGAAACCTTAGGAACAGCGACTAGAGGAACCAGAAGAGAGTTTCCTGCTGTTGCTGTGATTGTTGCAGAGACAACTAAGGTAACCATTTATGATGGTGATGACCCAGACCTTCCAATGTGGATGGTATTTACTTGGTCTGATGCATCAGTTGATAATTTATTAGGATATAACGATAGAGCAAAGAGTGCTATCACTGCAGTGAACGGATATTTAATAACTTGTAGTGATCCAGATGGTATTCATATTGCAAGATTTATTCATGATGATGGAATAAGATACACTCACGTTAATCACGTTTATACTTCAAATTCCATTGCAAATAGAACTAATACAACATATAGGACTATCAATACTACATCATTATTAGTAGCATCAACTTGTAATGATATTGCAGCAACTGTGCTACCAAATGCACCGATTGATGATACTACTGGTCTTCCAGTTCCCACCATTGCCGTTGCGACTGATGGTGGTGTAAGTGTTATTAAGGATGATGGGAGTGTTGTTGATATTACTTCAGCAGGAGGTGGTAATTATAACCAATCAAAAGCAATTACCATTACTGAAGAAAATTATCTGTGGTGGTTGGGGGATTATTTTAGTGGTTCAACATATTTAAGAGATAGTTATGCAGTATCATTAGATAATTTCCCTAGTTCTGATTTTACGTGGAGCAATTCTACTGATAATTTATCAGATGGAACTTTTTATGCACTTACAACTAATGGTGAAGCAGGTGAAATTAAAATAGGTCCAGGAAATACTTGGGCGTGGAATCACCAAGAAAGAAATGCTTTAGGTGGTCCTGCTGGATTGGCAATTCATAAACCAAATATTGGTTCTGAAAATAATTCTATTATTGCTGCCATCACTTCTGACTACAACACTGGATGGATGCACGGAGACATCAAAGGTGCTTTCCTGTCTGATACTGATACTACCAATGTAACTGGAAGTGAGTTAATTACTAATACCGATTTTGCATCAGATTTATCTGGTTGGACTAACGGAAACCCATCTCAATTTACCAGAGTAACAACTAATGTTGGTGGAGATACCGATGGTAAGTTAATGTATTATGCTGTTGATAATAACCTCAGAACATTCACACAATATGTAACTTGTGTGGCAGGAGAAAGATATGTTTTATCTTTAAGAGCTTGCTCTGATACGGCAAACGCAATAAAGATCGATATTGATGGAACCGATGTTATAACTATTGATGATAACAACAATGCTGCCTTCCTCACGAAGCAACATACATTTACTGCAGGATCTACGAGTGTTAGAATCAGAATAGAATCTGCAGCAGCTAATAGATCATATTTTACTGATTTTTCAGTAAGACTAGCAGTAGAAGACCGTAGTGTAAACGACAAAGGACTCCAAGTATTCGGAACAGTCACCAAGAGTGCCGTTGCGACTGGTGCAGAGTTGGTTGCTTACAGTGGGTTTAGTGGTAGTAACTATCTAGAGCAACCTTATAATACTGATCTTAATTTTGGCACAGGTGATTTTTCTTGTATTTCTTGGGTTAAACATCCAAACACATTTGCTTCTAATCAGCATTCTCATATAATATCAAAAATAAATCCAGAAGCATCTGGTCAATTTACCATACAATACAATACCGATTCTACTCTATATCTCAGATCTGGTGCAACCTCATATACAAATATTGGTCCATTATCTACTAATACGTGGCAACAAATTGCTTTTGTGAGAAGAAGTGGGGTCTTGTATGGATATAAAGATGGAAATTTTATTGGAAGTAGTAATTTTAGTGCTGATATTTCTAACAATGAATCTTTGAGAGTTGGTATAAGAAATAGTGGATATATTGGTAGTTGGACTGGATCGTTAGCACTTCTCCGCATCTCTGGTTCAGCACCATCCCCAGAACAAATCAAAAAGATTTATGAGGACGAGAAGGTTCTGTTCCAAGAGAATGCAAAGGCAACTCTATATGGTTCTTCTGATGCTGTGACTGCACTAGCATTTGATGATGATACTAATCTTCTACACGTTGGAACCTCATCAGGTAGATCAGATCTCCAGGGACTACGCCGAATAAATAATAATACTACGGCAGTAACGACTGCTATAACAGCACAAAACGAATTTATAATAGAGCAATAATATGGCACTCAGAGCAAGTAAACCTTCTTTTAATGTTAGAGAAAAACTAACAGAACTTGGTCGTCGTTTTGGTCTTAAGGGTTCTCAACTTGCGGCGGCAGAGACCGCACAAGAAGCACGAGACCTTGTAAGTGCTGGTCGTAAAAACATGATCATCAATGGTGCTATGTTAATATCTCAAAGATATTCAAGTGCCCAATCAATACCTTCTGGTTCTCAACCATATTTTATAGATAGGTTTTCTAGTAGAAATAATAATGACGGAAGTGCGTCTGTTTCTCATTCTGCAGAAGCACCAAATGGGTTCTATCGTTCTATGAGAATTGAAGTTACTAGTCCAGATACTTCATTAGCATCAAATCAATATTTAAGATTTCAGCAATATATTGAAGGTCATAATATATTTTGTGATTGGGGAAAGGGAAATACTGATCATCTTACATTATCTTTTTGGGTGAGGAGCTCATTGCCTGGAATATATTCAGCATCTTTAGAAGATGGTGATGCTCTCCCTTTACACATTAAAGAGTATCAAATCGACAATGCAGATACTTGGGAGTATAAAACACTTACATTTCCACCCCCACCTACTGGTACATTTAGCACTGCAGGCACAGGTACGGGGATGAGATTAACTATGGTTCAAGCATCTGGTACTCAGAATCAATCTTCTCCAAATAATTGGAAAACTGGAAGTTATTATCATGCTTCAACAAGACAAGTTGATTTTACTAAACAAACAGGTAATTTTTATATAACTGGAATCCAATTAGAAGTAGGTAAAAATGCTACCGAGTTTGAACATCGTTCTTATGGTGAGGAACTTGCATTATGTCAGAGGTATTTCCAAAGGGTCGGAAGAGCGAGAGGATCAGGTAATAGAGATGCTGGTTCGAATAATTGTGCATTTTCACACAATATTCCTACTATGAGAGCAATACCTGATTGCACTTTTGTCACACAAGGTAACGATTATAATTTTAGTGGCAAACAATTCCAAAATATAAATGAGAGTCATGTTTCAGTTTTAGTTAATATTACAACTGCTGATAATTATTGGTATTATAATCACGGATATGAGGCAGATGCAGAATTATGACTATGTATAAAATTCACATAAATCAATTGTCGGATACTGAGACAGAGTATTTGATTATACGAAATAATAAAACTTGGATTCCAAGAGATACAAGAAATACATCTTATAAAAAGTTCATCCAAGATGTTGCAGAACAAGGTATTGGGATTGTAGAAGGTCCTGATGTAGTTGAACCTTCTTATGCTGAACTTAGAGCAACAGAGTATCCATCTCGTGAAGATCAATTTGATATGCAATATCACGATCAAGTAGATGGAACTACAACTTGGAAAGATACTATTCAAGCAGTCAAAGATAATTATCCAAAAACTATTATCGGTGGAACTACTATTGGTGAAGTTCCTGCTTGGGTTCAAGAAGCAGTAGATGCTTATAATCCTTGAACTGTGCTATAATAAATAATGAGTGTTTATCTTATCAACCACTGAACTGAAATGACTGACCAACAAAATCATCTTTCTCAAGTATTGCAACAACAGAATGAATTAGTAGAAGAAATTAAAGAACTAAATTCTAAAATTGATTCTAAGCGCCAGATGGCAATTAAACTTCAAGGTGTGTTAGAGTATCTAGATCAAATTGGTGTTAAACTTCCAGAACCAGAAACTGAGGGAGAAACTCCTGTAGAGATTCCTGAAGAAGCAACCACAGTACCTACCGAGGTAGTAGCAGACTAAATAACTAAAAAAGTGCCATGCCATATATTGGTAGAGAATTAACTGCAGGTAATTATCTGAAACTTGATGATATTTCATCGCAGTTTAATGGATCCACAACTACATTTAATCTTACCTCTGGTGGACAGGCATTTTTTCCTGGTTCGGCATTTTCCATCTTAGTATCAGTTGCTGGTGTTATTCAGGAAGCAAATAGTGCATATGAAATAAACAATTCTCAAATTGTTTTTGCACAAGCACCTGGACCAACAGATAACTTTTTCTGTGTTGTTCTTGGTCTTGCACTAGGAGTTGGAGTTCCTGCTGACGGTAGTGTTGGTGTAGATCAACTTTCTCCTACAGCAAGAGATAATTTAGGAGCAACTGAATATAAAAAAGACGGAACTGTTGTTGGATCAGCAGTTACCGTCGTTAATTATATTGGTGCAGATAATCAATTTTCATATAATGCGGGTGCCAGATCACTTGATGTAACAATCACGAGTGGTGTTGGCATTCAGTCGTCAGGTAGTGCTGTTGGAACTGGTGTTACTCAGATCAACTTCGTAGGAACAGGTAATACTTTTGCATATAATGCTGGAACAAATACTGTAGATGTCAGTATTAATGTTGCTGCAGGTGGAACTTGGAGTAATACCACTGCTGGTATTCACACTACAAAGATTATTGGAGTTAATACAACAGCATCAGTAGGAACAGCAAACTCTGAAGGTGCCGTTCAAGCACATGGAAATATTGCTATCGTCGATGGAGCACTTACAATTGATAGCACTGTAGATAATAGTATTACTGTTCCCTCAGGAAGGAACGGACTTTTGATTGGTCCCACAACTGTTGCAATTGGAGTTACAATCGATGTTGCACAGGGTTCTACTCTTGTCGTAGTCTAAATACTAGAAAGGATATTATAAAAGGATGAGTACTCTTCGCGTTAGTAATATTGAGGCAAAGGCAGATCCTTCAAGCCCCTCAGTAGATGAAAAACTTAAAGTTACTAACTCCAATGGAGATGTCCTCGTTCACATTGATGGGAAGACTGCAGGTATAACAACTGTCGGTATCAATACAACGGATAGTAGCTTCACCGTTGATGCTGCACAAAACATAAAATTTATAGGTATTGTTACAGCAACCAAGTTTAGTTTGTCTGGTGGGGGAGAAATAACTGGTGGAGATGGAAACTTTACTGGTATTGTAACAGCATCATCCCTTAATGTTACTGGTAATGTAAGTATCGGTGGAACGTTAACATATGAAGATGTAACTAGTATTGATTCTATTGGTATTGTTACGGCACAGAGTGACGTTCATGTAGGTGCTGGTTTATCTGTTGTCGGTATTTCTACTTTAACAAATACCAATGTTAACGGACAACTTACAGCATCTAATTCCAATGTCACTGGAGTATCAACTTTAGGAAATACTATCATTGGCACTGGAACAACAGAATTAATTGTTACTGGTAACGCCAGAGTTACAGGATCTCTTACCGCAACGAACTTTAGTGGAAACTTAACTGGTAATGTAACAGGTAATATAACTGGAGAATCAACTTTATCGGGTATTAGTTCGTCTATCTCTGATACTGCGGTAGATATATTTGTCTATGATACTTCTAAAGACTCTGATGGTGGTGCTTGGAGAAAGAGAACTCAACACACCTCTTGGTATAATGAAACCTTAAATACATCAACCAGAGGTAGTAGGAAAGAGTTTCCTGCTGTTGCTGTGATTGTAATGCAAGAAGGAACTCTCACAATTTATGATGGTGATGACCCAGACCTTCCTATGTGGATGGTATTCACCGATAACAATGATACTGGTAGTCAATTTGCCAGCGCAAAAATGCTTAGTTGCCGAACAGCAACTAGTATTTTCATGCTAAATGGAATGTTGATGTGTGGAGGAAAGGGAGCATATCATGATGCTGTTACTGAACTTAATTTCTTATCGGATAGTGCCAAAAAACATATGAATAATGGGTATTATTACAATACCCTGAATATTTCTCAAAGGGAAACTACTGGTGGTTATTACACTGTAACTTCTGGAACACCAGGTATTGTTAATAATTTGATAAACGACGTAGCAATGACAGTGCTACCAAATGCACCGATTGATAGTGCTACTGGACTTCCTATTCCTACGATTGCCGTTGCGACTGATGGTGGTGTGAGTGTAATTAAGGATAATGGGACCATAAGTGATTTAAAGAGAGGTAGTACTTCGTATACAAACACTGTTCAATTCACGGATAATAATTCAATAATGCTTGTTTGGGGGCACGCAAGCGATGCCATTAGACATATTAACCACTATTCATATGCGGACTGGCAAACAGACCAAAATGACTATGACCAGTCAACTGGATACTACGAATTGCCACAGTTTGGCAGTGGTGCATTACAATCTCCCCTGAGATCTAGTGCTAGTGGTGTTACACCTGGAGTTTTAGTGAATCTGAATGGTCAGAATAGAATATCTGCAAAATGGGATAATTATGGTTTAAAAATTGCCGACCTAAATGACTCAAGTCCAGCAAATGGAATTGTTGCACATATTGGACCAGAATATAATAGTGGATGGATGCACGGAAATAACAAAGGTGCTTTCCTGTCTGATACTGATATTGAGGATGGTGTAGAGTTAGTTAGTAATGGAACGTTTAATACAGATACTACTGGGTGGACAGTTGTTGGTGGAGGAACTGCCACTATTAATGGTAATCAAGCTCAGTTAACTAACAATGGAACCACTAATGGTTCCTTAGATCAAACTGTAACCACTGTGGTGGGTAAGACTTATGAAATTAGTGCTAATATAACTCCACAGGGTGGTGGTCCGATGCCACGTATGTATGTTGGCAATAAATATGTCCAGGTTGGATCAAACTCAAATTCATCTCAAACTGTAACTCTTACATACACTGCTACCTCAACATCCACAATCGTCTCAATTAATGCTAATACAAACGTAAACAATGCGGTAACATTAGCAGATAATGTTTCAATGAAACTCACGAATGATATAATTGGTTTTAATTTGATTGATAATGGAGATTTTGGAACTGGTAATTTTACAAACTGGTCTACTTCTGGAACCACAACACCAACAATTTCTTCTGGTGGGGCACTTTTAACAACAGGTGTTGCTGATGGTGCTATTTGGCAAAGCACTAGTGGGGAAGCAACCAGTGGAAAGTGGGTTATAACCTGGACTGTTACATCTAATAGTGGTGGTTTCTTTGGGTTATTTTTAGGTAATGATGGTGCAAATGGTAGTGGTGGATCTCTGGTCAAGGATAGTATTACTACCAGTGGATCTTATTATTATGAAGGTAGTATAACAGCAGTAGAATTTAGACACAGAGGTGCTAGTTCTGGTATTATTGATAATATCACTTTGATTAGAGTGGGAGATGAAGACCGCAGTGTAAACAACAAAGGACTCCAAGTGTTCGGAACAGTCACTAAGACCCCTGTTGCGACTGGTGCAGACTTGATTGCTTATAGTGGGTTTAGTGCTAGTAATCTTCTTGTTCAACCATATAACTCTGATCTAAATCCTGGAACTGGTGATTATAGTTTTACACTTTGGTTTAAGTGTTCTTCTACTGGTGGTGAACAAATTTACATGAGAAGATTTGGAGTTCCTACAGTAACAGGGGGAATGATGATGCGTTTAGTATCATCCTCCTCTGTATTGCAATGGTATGTAAGAGATACTTCAAGCACTGCAACAGCAGTAAACAGCACTATGGCATTGGATGATGGATCGTGGCACTGTGCTGTGGGAACAAGAGAGGGTGCTACTGCAAAACTTTATATTGATGGAAAACTAGATGCTACTTCTGGATGTAGTGCAAATAGTCACGATTCAGGAACTACTTCTTCTTTGGTGATTGGTGCAGAAGAAAGTGGTGCAAATCCTGGAACATATCAAAATCCTGCTGATTTAAGTTCTATGGCACTTATAAGATATTCTTTATCAGCACCCTCAGCAGAACAAGTCAAGAAGATGTATGAGGATGAGAAGCATCTGTTCGTAGAGAATGCTAAATGCACATTATACGGTTCTTCTGATGCTGTAACTGCATTGGCATATGATGAAGTTACCGATCAACTTCACGTTGGAACTTCTGCTGGTCGTTCTGATTTCCAAGGACTACGCCGAATAAATAATACAACCACGGCAGTTACGACTGCTATTTCTGCTCACGATGAGTTTATAATCGAACAGTAATATGACAGTAAGAGTAAACAAACCTGAATTTAATATCAGGGAAAAACTAAAATCACTGGACTATTCTCATGTTCCTTATGAGAAGATGCCTGCTGGTAGTATCATTCAAGTTAAACAAGTAATAAAAACTGATACTTGGAGCACTACTGGATATAGTGCTGCTGATATTACGGGTCTCTCATTATCAATAACACCAAGATCAGCGGGTAGTAAAATATTATGTAGATATAATTTAAGAGCAAGTTCAGATTACTGGAAAACTTATGTAAATTTGATTAGAGAAAGCACGGCTCTTTTTCAAGGAGCTACAGCTGGGATTAGACCCACTCAGACTAGTTCTATCGTAACTGAACGGACAAATTCAAATGCTCATGGTTTTATGCACGATCATTCTGTAACATTTTTAGATTCACCAAGAACTACCTCAACAATAACTTATAAATTACAAGGGTACGGGAGAGGTGGAAGTTATATCATGTATGTAAATCGTAGTGTTCCAGATAGAAATACTACAGACTATGATTCTAGGTGTTCATCAAATCTTATACTTATGGAGGTAGCAGGATAATGGATATTTCAAATGCACTATTATTATTAGCACCAGGTGCTTCTTGGTCAATTAATGCTGATGATTATAATCAGATTACTTGGAACTCTCCTGATATTCCAAAACCAACAGAAGAGGAAGTTGTTCAAAAGGTTGTTGAATTAACTTATCAAAAAGAAGTAGAAGTATATAAAGAACAACGTGCTACTGAGTATCCTCCTTATGCAGATCAATTTGACCAAATCTTCCACGAGGGTATTGATGCCTGGAAGGCAACAATCTTAGAAGTAAAGAGAAAATATCCGAAACAGGTTATGCAACCCGAAGTTCTTGAAGAAAGAAAAAGAAAAGCACTTGAAGATCTTAATGGGGAGTGAATACCTAAATAATCATTATGATACCAGTAATAATAAAAGATAATGTCAAGTAACATTAGAGTTAACAGTATCACCCCTTCGGTAGGCAATAATGTTGCTATTGGAACTGCTGGAGGAACGATTACATTTAATTGCGATACTATTTCTGGTATTGCCACTTTTGCTAATGATATTGACATTACTCAAAAATTAGATGTTGATGGGCATACTGAATTAGATAATGTTAATATATCGGGTGTTGTTACTGCTACTAGTTTTGTTGGACCTATAACAGGTAATGTAACAGGTAATGCTGATACTGCTAGTAATCTAACTGGTTCCCCCAGTATTTCTGTTACTGATATCACATCATCAGGAAATGTTTCTATTGCAGGAACATTAACTTATGAAGATGTAATAAACGTTGATTCCATTGGTATCATTACAGCAAGAAGTGATGTATCAATATCAGATAAGATTATTCATACGGGAAATACTGATACTACTATAAGATTCCCTGCTGCTGATACATTTACTGTAGAAACTGCTGGATCAGAAAGACTTCGCATCACAGGAATTGGTTCGGTTGGTATCTCATCAGCAATACCAAAAACAGATGTTGATATCTCACAGAAGACGGGTGCTGTAGCACTACCACAAGGCACCACAGCACAAAGACCAACTGGTTCGGCACCATATATAAGAAAGAATAGCACTAATAATGCCTTAGAGTTTTATAACGGCACAAACTGGGTAGAGATAATCACGGATTATTTCCCCACTGGTTCTACTACTTTAGGTTGAGGTAAGAAATAATGGCAAACGAATATTTAAAGAGAACTCCTACCAGTAGTGGTAATCGTAGTGTATTTACTTTTTCTGCTTGGTTTAAAACATCAGATATTAGCGGTTCTCAGTCTAGATCTGATGGATACTTACTCTCTGTATATAATACTGGTACAGAAAGAGACGCACTAGGTCTTAATGGAGGAAGATTGCAATATAGAAGTATAAAAAATGGTTCCACTGGCACTCAAATTTTTGAAACTAATAGATTATTTTCAGATGTATCGAATTGGATGCATTATGTATTATCAGTTAACACAACAGATGCAATTGAAGATGATAGAGTAAAAATTTATATTAATGGAGTTAGGCAAACGGATCTTTTGCACAGCACTTGTAGTACAAATGTTAATACTTATGTTAATGATTTGATTGAACATAGGATTGGAGACCCTAATATTACTGAACTGAGGCATACACTTTCAGATTATTTTCTTATAGACGGTCAAGCACTCACACCTGATGTGTTTGGTTTCTATAAAGATGGAGACGGTTATATGTCTTCTGGAACTACAAACGCAACTGATTTCCGTCCTGGTCAGTGGATGCCACATTCACCAACAAAGATTAAGAAGGATATTGAAAGGCGAGGTGGATTTGGAGTCAATGGATTCTATCTGCCTATGAATAATAGTTCCAATCCTGGTGCTGACTTCCACTGTGCTCCTAATAGTATTATCAAACTGAAAGGAGAAGACTTACCACAACCACGTAATGGTGCTCCTACAACTACTGATGCATATGTGAGTCAGTTGAGAAGTGATCCTTTTGCTGCTAACTTAGTCCTTGCTGTTCCTGGTATTTCTACTGCGACTGGTGCTAATTTAATTCCATCTGGTGATTTTTCTTCTTCTACTGGTTGGACTCTTGGAACGGGATGGACTATTAGTGGTGGAAAATTAAATAAAACAACATCTGATAATAATTCAGCGTATTATACAGCAACTGGTCTTACTGTTGGAAAGGCATATACATTCTCTATTGATGTAGACACAGTTGGTGGTTCTGGAACTATGTATTTTTATGCTCTTGGCGTATATACCACTAATCCAACTTTGACAACCACAGGAACTCATAATATAAGTGTCATAGCAAATTCAACATCTCTCGCCTTTGGAATAACTGGTGTTAGCGGAAATGGTTCCGTTTTAGATAATGCAGTTCTTAAACAAGAAGACGCACCAAGAGATTACTCTGCTGATATCAAAGGTAGTGGAACTAATAAGACAGTTACACCAACTGCCAGTTCTAGTAGTGGTATTGCTTATGATGTTCCATCATACTATGGAAGTTCAACTAAAATGAATAGTGGATCTTCCGATGGTTTGTTACTTGGTTGGGGTGAAGGTCTTGCAGACTATAATTTTGGAACTGGTGATTTCACAATGGAAGCATGGGTATATACAAATACTACTCCTACTAGACCTTGGTGGTCTATTCTTAGGTCTAAAGATTATAACGATCAAGCAGGATCTCCTAATGGTGGTATTGCATTTTATGGTAACGGTGCTGCACTACATCCATACGATTGGGCATCTGGAACTACTACTTCTTTATATGGGGGAAATATTGGTTCAATTCCAAATCAACAATGGACTCATGTTGCTCTCGTTAGAGATAATGGAAGGTTATTAACTTTTTGTAATGGTGTTTGCGTTGGAAATATTGCTAATACTGCTAATTATACAAATAATGGATTTGAAATCGGACAAAATTTTCCATGGGACGGTTACATCCAAGATGTTCGCATCTACAAAGGCGTAGCAAAATACAAAGGTGGTTTTGATGTTCCCAAACCTTACACACCAATAGGTATTGAGAGTTGGAGAACAACTGCTGATACTTGTAAGAATAACTTTGCTACTTTAAATCCTTTACAAACTGGCGTGAACAACCAAGATCCAGGAGAGTTTACTGATGGAAATTTGACTGTTACTTATGACAATTCGACAAATCACGGAACAACGATGTGTAATTTTGGTCTTGGAAAGACAGGGAATTTTTACGCAGAAGCAAGAGTTAATAGTTTAACAGCATCTGGAGGTTTTAGTTTAAACATTGGTGTATCTGGTGTTGGTCAATCTGATGATAGTGGAGCGGTATCGTTTAACGAAGTAGGAACAGGATATAGAGCAGACGGAGGACAAAAGAGGGAAAATACTACAGGTTCTGGTGGAGGATCTGAGTCCTCATATGGAAATTCTTATGATGTAGGAGATATTATAGGTATTCATTATAATGCAGGAACCTTGACCTTCTACAAGAATGGGACATCACAGGGTGTTGCATCGTCTAATATGGATGATTTAATAGGAACACTAACCGGTGATTTATTCTTTGCGTGCGGTGATTTGGGTAGTGGATGTGCAGGCGCTTTCACTTGGAACTTTGGTCAAAACCCATCATTCTCTGGGACTACAACAGCAGGAACTAACGCAGATGATAGTGGTAAGGGACTGTTTAAGTATGCTCCTCCAAGTGGTTTCCTAGCATTATGTGAGGATAACTTACCTACTCCTGCGATTGCTGACCCTGGTGAGCACTTTAAGACTGTGCTTTATACTGGTAGTGGTGGTAGTAAGGCAATTACTGGCGTCGGGCTCCAACCAGATTTTGTGTGGTTAAAGAGCAGAACTAATCCATCTACTGGCATTTATCATACTTTGGTTGATTCGGTGAGGGGCGCGCCTCATGCGTTATTCAGCAACTCAACTGATGTAGAAGATTCGCCTGGTGGAGTTTCTTCTCCTGCAAGTGTGCATGGAGGTATTTCTTCTTTTGATAATAATGGATTTAGCATTATGTCAGGAAGTTCTGATGATTTTTTGAATAACAATGGAACTCCTTATGTTGCCTGGTGTTGGAAAGCAGGTGGTGCCGCAGTATCAAACACTGATGGAACTATCACATCACAGGTGAGTGCTAATCAGACTGCTGGATTTAGTATTGCCACTTGGACTTCTACAGGAAGTAATGATGCGTTACAAACAGTTGGGCACGGATTGGATACAGCACCCAATATGATTATTCTTAAGAATAGAGATGCTGTTGTAAATTGGAGAGTGTATCATTCTGGAATTCCTAGTCCCAATAATTCACTTTGTTTAAACACTACCGAAGTCGCATTTAATTTTTTCCCATCTGTTGGTGATGATACATTTGGTTTAGCAAATTCCACTACAACAGGACAGTCCTCAGGTGCTAGTGGGCAAGATATTGTTGCTTACTGCTGGACAGAAATAGAAGGGTTCAGTAAGTTTGGAAGTTATACTGGAAACGGAAGTGCTGATGGAGTGTTTGTTTTCACAGGTTTTCGCCCCGCTTTGGTAATTATAAAAAGAACTGATACGACTTCTAGTTGGGCAATCTTTGATAGT
>Ga0208793_1000432_pt1 | contig 28531 bp, 55 predicted proteins | sample 17_taG_FD_184092 | JGI IMG/M metagenome (GOLD analysis project Ga0208793, IMG submission 184092) | Marine viral communities from the Subarctic Pacific Ocean - 17_ETSP_OMZ_AT15314 metaG (SPAdes) (version 2) | ecosystem: Environmental > Aquatic > Marine > Oceanic | place: Pacific Ocean | collected... | reverse complement strand
TGTAAAAAGATTCAAGTATCTGAAGAGGTTGTTTAGAAGATATGAAAGATCGGGTCAATTAAATGACAGACTCATCTTGAATCACCTTATAGTATTATACAACGTGTTTGATAGACATGCTACTCCAATGTTGTTTTACAAGATTGATAAACAACATTGGTCAATACTAAAAACTTTTTTGGTATTCCTAAACCGGATGCCTTTGGAGTCAATAATTACTGGTGGTGTTCGCGGTGATGATATACCACTGGACTTTAAAATTATTAACATACTTAGGAATATCTGATGTCAAGAACTGTAGTTGATAGTCTCGTAGCGATAAGACTTCTCAGGTTGTTTAGTACACCCTACGAGAAGCATCCAGCTTTTGAGATGGGTATCATCGACAATAAAGGCAACAAAATTAAAGACCCTCGCACCTCCGAAGAACGAAACGCATACACCTTTTTAGATAGACTCGGATTCAAAATTCGTAGAGCATTGACCACCTCATCAAATGCAGCTGCCAGAAGATTATTAGTATTTGCTTCTGCTATTGCCATGATAAGAGAAAACAATGACATCGAAAATATGTCAGATGATGAATTTCAAGTTTTACTTGATATGTATTCACAAGATGAAAATGTAATCACTGAGGCTAAAATTCTAGAAGCTGGTAATGTCCCATTCAAATATTTCATGATGGGAGAAGAAATCGCTAATGTTGCAGGACCAATGACGGGTGGTAAAATCGCTGGTCTGGGAACTGACGCGCAAGGTGAACCAGGCCGAAAATCCATAGCAATGCCTCTTCAACGTAGAAAGAAGAAGAGGAAGTTTCCAAATGTCAACTGAGACCAGAATCGCCGTACTGGAAGCTGATACCAGAAAAATGGAAGGATTTTTTAGTCGTCTTGACACTTCCATAGAAAAAATTGCAGAACTAAACGTATCCATACGAGAAGTATTATCTTCTCACGAAACTAGAATTAACGCTACGGAAATCGAATTGGAGACGCAATTTTCTATGTTTGACCAGAGGTATGAACAACTTCACTCTAGGATCACTACGGTTCATAGAGAATTATCTGAAGAGATGAAAGAAGAGACTAAAAGTCTCATGGATTCTATAGCAGATTTGAAGGATGCAATGTTGGATCAACAACGCATAGAAGAAGAACGACTCCGCAATGTAGAAAAGAGACAGTGGATGATTATGGGTGCTGCTGCAGTACTTGGATTTATTGCTGGTAACGCGAGTCTTATGAACTTATTGGGTTGACATTTGGCCACATTGGTGGTACTATTATGTAATGATTGTAATCAACGATAACCAAACCAAAGACTCTCTACTGCGTGGACGATACCACAACGAAGATGTTTTGTTTTACAATTCCAATGAAGTAGAAATTGTACCTGATTACGATTACAACAACCGACCCCTAAAAGTCAAAAGTTACACAGAAATCACTGGTAACTTACATCCAAAACAATACCCCGAAAACAACACAAAATTTATTAGTTGGCCGTACTTCTGGTTAATTGATACGGTGAATGCCTGTTGGGATATCGTAAACAGCGGCGTAGACCCAGAACAATACTGGCAAACATCCCGCCTACCCTGCCAATTGTATACATGTATGTTGGGTCAGAAGAGACCCCACAGAGAGATGATTTATGACCTGTTACTGTCACAGAGGTGTATTGGTCAGTATGTCACCTTTGTCGGCAAAGGCATCTATAGGGATGTTGTAGAACACTACAGAGAAGATGTCGATAGATGTGTATGGAAAGGTGATAACCAACAAAAGACTCACAGATTCCCGCCTTGGTATGATCTGTGTCTCATTGACTTGGTGGTAGAGACACATGAAGATCACACGTTCTATACAGAAAAAACTTGGAAACCGATGCTTGGCATGAGACTACCTCTGATTTTTGGCAACAAAAATATGATGGACCCACTCATGGAATGGGGATTTCATTTCCCACACCAAATAATCAACTACGAGTATGACATGGAACCAAATCCATATCTCAGGGCAAGAGGGTTGGTTAGAGAACTCAAACGACTGCGAGAAGAATACACACTACCAGAATTGCATGAAGAAACTTTGGAGTGCCGAAAACACAACCAAAAAAGATGTTTTGAAATCTTGGAAGAGATTCAACTACCTACCGAAGTACCCCGACTTGCAGATGACGTATCTAGACTAGAAAAATCTTTGAAAATCAAAAAAGACCTTGACTTATACATGGGTTTCTAGTACTATAGACTGATGCTATATGTTGACGTAAAATACCTAAACTTCATTTCCTATCGTTTTGAGAAATTCAAGCGCAAGAATGACTATCTCTTTAATGTGAGATGTCCCTTCTGTGGAGACTCCAAACGCAAACTGAACAAGATGCGTGGATACTTCTTCCGCAAAGAAAACAACATGATCTACAAGTGTCACAAATGTGGATACGGAGCTAGTTTTGGGAATGTTTTGAAACAACTTGACCCATTATCATACAAGGAATATTGTTTAGAGAAGTACACCGAGGGAGAAAGAAAACAGTGGCAACCAACGGGGTCCAATTGGACACCCAACGGACACACCCTCTTTGACAAAAACGAAGAACCAGAACAGCCAAAAGTAAAGACTCTTATAGATAATATAATGGACAAGGTAAGCACATTACCATATGACCATGAGGTTGTCGAATATGTGGAGAGTCGAGATATCCCCAAGAAAGTTTGGGACAGACTTTACTATATTGACAACATAAAAAATGTTGTACAACTGAATGAGAAGTATGCGGCGAGTATTATTACGGAGGAACCCAGACTAGCAATTCCATTCTTTGACAAACACGGTAGATTGACTGCCGTTTCTTTGCGAGCCATGCGTGGTGAGACACTGAGATACATCCTTGTCAAAGTTAGGGAAGATGCTCCTACTGTATTTGGATTGGAACAGGTGGATAACACAAAGATGGCCACTGTTGTTGAGGGTCCACTGGATTCTCTGTTTCTTGACAACTGCATTGCGTGTGCCGGAACATCTTTCAATAAGATAGATAGTCTAGGTTTTGATCCAGAAAAAATTCGCATCGTTTTTGATAATCAACCGAAGAACAAGGATGTTTGTAAGTTGATGTCAAAGTACGTCGATCAGAATTACAATGTCGTTATTTGGCCTGAGAGCATATCTCAGAAAGATATAAATGATATGGTAACAAGTGGTTTGAACGTACAAGATATAGTAGACAACAACACATACCGTGGACTGTCTGCTCAATTTAACTTTAACCAATGGAAAAAATGTTAGGAGATGGTAATGGAATTTTTAATTCTTGCCGGTGTCGCAGTATTGTTTGTTTGGGGTTTTTGGACTTTCATGTTTAAACCCAAAGCTGAAAAGGCGATTGACAACGCTACTGGAGCATCAAAATCGCTGACACCGGAACAGGTAGAAGCAAACTATGACGTAGGTCTCGCATCACTCGGACTACCTTCTTATGAAGAGTTGATGAAGTTGACCAAAAAGCAACTAGATGCACAAGCTGCAAAGCAGGGTATCAAGTTGGACGCTCGTCAAACAAAGAAGAAGATGGTATCCGCGTATCAGGATGGATTGAAGTCTAAGTAAGTTTAAGTTGTAAAGGAATATATAATGAGTGAAGTGAATTTGATTAGTGTATCAAAACCTTCTGCTATCACAGGATGTGGCACTGCGGGAGAGTTGGTTTCATATGTTGCTAGGGTGAGTAACCCCGACAACCAGAATAATAAAGAAACCTCTCCCAAACTTTTGCGGTACTTAGCAAAAAATAATCACTGGTCTCCATTTGAAATGGTACACATGACAATGGAGATTAAAACTACGCGGGATATCGCCAGACAAATCTTGAGACATCGAAGTTTTAGTTTTCAAGAGTTTAGTCAGCGGTATGCGGTCAGTGAGAATTTTACTTCTCGTCAAGCAAGATTGCAAGACCCCAAGAATAGACAGAACAGCATCGAAATAGATCACCGTGTCCGCAAAGACGGACTTTCAACCCCAGAAGGACGTTTGTCTGAAGAATGGAATATGATGCAACACCGACATATCCATGAGACAAAAAAGATTTACCAGTGGGCGTTAGACAACGGAATCGCAAAGGAACAGGCAAGAGCAGTATTACCAGAAGGACTTACAGAATCAACACTGTATATGGGTGGTACATTGCGTTCTTGGATTCACTATTGCGAACTACGCCGTGAGAACGGCACACAAAAAGAACACATGAAAATTGCCGACAAATGTTGGAACATCGTTGGCATTCATTTCCCAGACATAGTAGACGCACTAGAAGAGAAATAAGATTATGGCCAAACAAGAATATCTGGGTATTCAGATTGATACCTCGCGTGATGATTTATTTGACAAGTTGGGTCTGCAAAGACTGAAAGAAAGTTACATGACGGATGAGGAAACGACTCCGCAACAAAGATTTGCTTTCGTCAGCAAGGCGTTTGGTTCTAATCCAGAACACGCTCAGCGATTGTACGAGTATTCCAGTAAACATTGGTTGTCATACTCAACCCCGATTCTATCTTACGGTAGATCGAAACGTGGTATGCCTATTTCTTGTTTTCTAAATTACATCAACGACACCGCCGAAGGTCTTGTTGAAAATCTTTCGGAAACAAACTGGTTGTCTATGTTAGGTGGTGGTGTCGGTATCGGGTTCGGTATCCGCGCCAGTGACGATAAGTCGGTCGGTGTTATGCCTCACCTCAAGACATATGACGCCTCTTGTCTGGCGTACAGACAAGGACGGACTCGCCGTGGTTCCTATGCCACATACTTGGACATCTCACACCCAGATGTTGTAGTGTTCTTGGAGATGCGTAAACCAACAGGAGACCAAAACTGGAGATGTTTGAATTTACATCATGGCATCAACATCAGCGACAGGTTCATGGAACTCGTAGAGCGGTGCATGGCGGACCCTGACGCCGATGATGGTTGGAACCTTACTGACCCCCATAGTGGAGCAATTCGCGACACGGTGTCCGCCAAGGAACTGTGGCAGAAGATTCTGGAACTACGCATGGAGACGGGTGAACCATATCTTCACTTCATTGATACCAGTAATAGAAATCTTCCAGAATTCCAGAAGGACTTGGGACTGAAGATTCATCAATCAAATTTGTGTTCTGAAATCATTCTTCCGACTAACGAAGAACGTACTGCCGTGTGTTGTCTCTCTTCCGTCAATCTGGAAAACTATGACGCATGGTCAAAGGACAGTAATTTCTTGAAAGATGTTGCAGAGATGTTGGACAACGTACTGCAATACTTTATTGACAACGCCCCAGATCAAGTGAAGAGGGCCAAGTTTTCTGCAATTAGAGAAAGAAGTATTGGTATTGGTGCTCTAGGTTTTCACGCATATTTGCAAAAGAAAGGATTGCCTTGGGAAAATGCAATGGCGAAGGGTGCTAATCTAAGAATGTTTAAATTAATCAGGAGTCGTTTAAATGACGCAAACTTGGAACTTGGTGAAGAACGAGGTGAAGCGCCTGACGCAGCAGGCACAGGGAGAAGATTTAGTCACATTATGGCTATCGCTCCCAATGCTAGTAGTAGTATTATCATGGGTAACACTTCACCGTCTATTGAACCTTTTAGGGCTAACGCATATCGCCAGGACACGCTTAGTGGTGCGTATCTCAACAAAAATAAGCATTTGGATGTCCTCATTAAAAGTAAAATTGAAGAGAATCCGAAGATCGATTATGACGAAACTTGGTCGTCGATAATCGCCAATGATGGTTCAGTACAACATCTAAGTTTTCTTGATGATTGGGAGAAGGACATCTTCAAGACCGCAATGGAAATCGATCAACGGTGGGTAATCGAACACGCCGCAGACAGACAGTCTTTTATCGATCAGGCGCAGTCATTGAACGTATTCTTCAGACCCGATGTAAACATCAAGTATCTACACGCTGTCCACTTTCTTGCGTGGAAACGTGGATTGAAGACTATGTACTACTGCCGATCAGAGAAACTAGGTAAGGCAGACAGAGTATCAAAGAGGATCGAAAGAGAGGTCATCAAAGAGATAGATATGCAGTCTCTTATTGATGAAGATTCTTGTCTTGCCTGCGAAGGATAATGGGAATGTTTTACACTTTAGAAAAAATGATCCCGATAAATAAAAAGATCGCTGTTGTGATATCCGGTGGATGGGACAGCGCAGTATTGTGGTATGTTGCCAAATCTGTGTGTCTTGCGCGAAACCAAGTTTGTAACCCCTTCACAGTCCCTAAGTTGGACGGTGCAGAACACTACGCAAACAAAGTATTGGAATGGTCTTGTCAGCGATTGAAAATACCAACAATCAAAACAACACTCGTAGGACAGATCAGCTCAGACAATCCCTCAGATTACGTCACAAGTGGCGCATATGAAATTTTTGAAAAGGGATATGCCGACTACCTGTTGAACGGTGCGAACAAGTATCCCCCGAATCAACGTGACATGTTGCCAGAGGGATATCCTCTACCCAATGACCGATGGGAACCGGAAGAAAAACACAAGGAGTTTGTAGGACAACCATTCGCAAATATGACCAAAGACCAAACTATACGTTGGGGCTTTACACTTGGGATCGCGGATGAGATTATGCCTATTACTCACAGTTGTACGGAATTGAATAGAGGTCGGTGTGGTGAATGTTGGTGGTGTAAAGAAAGGGAATGGGGTTTCAAACAAATAAACAAAGAGGACACCGGCAATGAGTAAGGTAAAAATTCTTTCAAGAGATGACTGTAGCTATTGTGATGACGCTAAAGGATTTTTAATGGGGATGGAAGTAGAGTACACCGAAGAATATCAATCCGAGGGACGGGTTCCTCAGATATACATTGGTGATTATCATATTGGTGGATACGAAGACCTAATCAAATTTTCTATGACCCCTGAGTGGGACACACATTTCTAAGGAGCAGTAAGTGGCTAAAACAGATTTAACGCAGGACCGAGATTACTTCAAGCCTTTCAACTATCCTTGGGCATACGAGGCGTGGTTGAAACACGAGCAATCACATTGGTTACACACCGAAGTACCGATGGCAGAAGACGTAAAAGATTGGAAGAGTAGACTAAACGAGTCAGAACAAGCATTTTTAACAAACATCTTTCGTTTTTTCACTCAAGGTGATATTGATGTCGCTGGTGGATATGTAACAAACTATCTGCCATACTTCCCCCAACCAGAAGTCAGAATGATGTTGATGGGATTCGCCGCGAGAGAAGCATTGCATGTCGCTGCATACTCACACCTCATCGAAACTCTGGGTATGCCAGAGAGTACATACAATGAATTCCTTGAATATGAAGCCATGCGCGATAAGCATGATTATTTTACTGATCTATCTAACACCAATGGGTCAAGAGAATCGGTTGCAACAAACATTGCCGCGTTCTCTGCCTTTACCGAGGGTATGCAACTCTTTTCATCATTCATTATGCTTCTGAACTTCCCGCGACACGGAAAGATGAAGGGTATGGGACAGATTGTAACTTGGTCTATTGTTGATGAGACAATGCACGCCGAGTCTATGATTAAACTGTTCCGAACATATGTTGAAGAGAACCTTGATCTGTGGAATGATGATCTCAAATCCAAAATCTACACCATTGCCGAGCAAATGGTACAACTAGAAGACAAGTTTATTGATCTCGCGTTTGCCATGGGACCAATGGAAGGACTCACAAACGAAGAGGTGAAGAAATACATTCGATATATTTGTGACCGTCGATTGATCTCGCTCGGTATGAAGGGTATCTTCAAGGTTAAGAAGAATCCTCTGCCGTGGGTAGAAGAGATGATTAACGCACCGACCCACACGAATTTCTTTGAGAATCGTGCAACAGACTACGCCCGTGGCGCACTGTCTGGTGATTGGGGAGATGTCTGGGGTACTGCTGCATGAAACCGTTGTATATAGAATGTCAAGACTGTGAGGCAACTTATCAAATAAAACATGATATGTCAGGTGAGCATTACGAGGTATCATTTTGTTCTTTCTGCGGTGGGAAACTAGAAGATTTCTATGACCCAAATCAACGGGAATTGTTTCCCGATGAGGCCGAGGAAGAAATTGAGTGGTAAAGTTTGATTATGCACACATGCAGGTCGCTCAAGTATACGCCAACCTTTCTTCTGCTACTAGATTAAAGGTTGGTTGTATCATTGTAAAAGAGAATAGAATTATTTCTATCGGATATAATGGTATGCCTTCTGGATGGGATAACACATGTGAAGTTGAGAATGTAACCAAACCCGAAGTGTTACATGCAGAGACAAATGCAATCGCAAAGGTTGCTAGATCAAATGAAAATTGTGTTGGGGCTACATTGTTTGTCACCACAGCACCGTGTTTGGATTGCGCCAAACTCATATACCAATCTGGTATTTCCAGAGTGGTTTGGAAAACCCCACACCTCAGAACAGACGAAGGTTTGAAATTTCTAGAGAAGTGTGAAATGAAAGTAGAAAAAATAGAAGATGAAAATCCCTAGAGTTTTAATGACCGCGTGGTTGTTTTTGTTGTGGTTCCTGTTAATGCCAATTGTCCTGCTCACCCCATACTCAAACTGCTGGTACTACGCAGTCAAGAGATTGGTGTTTGAGGGATTCGTTGGTAAAGTAATACCCATAGCAAGTAAACGGTGGAGAGGATACCACTGTGTATATCAGGATGTTGATGGTGTGGCTTGGGAATACACCATGAAAAAAATACCAAGGAATCTGCCTTGGTGGAAACTTATCATTTACCGTGGAATGGAGAGACCATATCGTGGCAAAATCAAAACAAGTACATAAGAAACCAAAACTTGAATCCGTGTCCAAAGAAGATGCTATGAAGAGATTGTGGGGTGATGGCAAGACCATAAATAGTAACTCAACAGTGCAAGAGTTACCTGATGGTTATGACCACGAAGAAGAGAAAGAAAAATACCTCCTCAAAGAAGACACATAGAGTCTACTGCACATATTTTCCAGACGGAAGATATTACATAGGATACTCATGCAAACCACAAAATCTGTATGAGAAATATTATGGCAGTAGCACAATAGTAAAAGAGTATGAGGGCGAACTGACCAAAGTAACTATTGCGGAGTATGAGAAAAAATCTCATGCAAAGATGCAAGAATTTCTTTTGCAGTGGCAACAAAGAGAAGATGATAACTGTCTCAACGACATGTTGAATATTAGGTTGAGAAGAAGTCACTTGTCAGAGTTTACGCCCGTAGAGTGGAAACCAAAATGACAGATCATGTTTTTATATTCGGTGGACCGAGAAATGGTTCTTGGCACTACCAGTATGCAAGATGCCAGGCCGACCCAGTGTTGTACTCTGGTCTTGAGGACTTGGATTGGGATACTGGTGGGAAATATCCTGACATCGACGCTTATGGTACGGCTTTTAGAAAAGGCAAAGACCCCCTTTATCAATCTATAGAATTTGCTGGCAGCTCATGTCACTTCAATCTATTTGAAGCCGCATGTATGCAACCCCCAGAATTTTTTATGGATAACGCAGACACGATAGAGGATGCTGATAGAAGACTGATTGCTAAGGGTTACCCTCACGTTCATGGTCTTTGTGATATAGTAGAACATCAAAAAGTTTACATTAGAAGACAATTGGTTTCTCAGTGGAGATCGTTTGCACTTGCCAACATGTCGCAAAGGTGGCAGTGGGAAAAAAATGATGAGGCGCCCGTAGAAGTATCTACTGACAATATTGACAAAAACAAACTCGCCCGTAATTTCGCGGAAAGAATGACGGAGGTGTATTTGTTTCATCAACGAACACATGAAGACCCAAACTTCACCACAATCTCTTTTGAGGATGTCCTGTCAATGGAGTGCAATTCCCCTCTGTTGCCATCCCCCGACTTTAATCTTACGGCCGAGGCTGAAGACTACATAGAAGACCTCTCCCCATTCCAAATCAGTTTCGTACAAGACGGTAATGACGAAAAGAATGAGATGACGCTGATAGAATTAGAAAAGAAAACATTCCAATGATATTTTTGTCTCTGTTAGTATTGTCAGCACTATCCGTTTCCGCAGTCGCCGGATGGTTTTCCATCGTAGGACTGATGGCAATTTTTCCCGCAGCTGCGATTCCCATTCTCACTATGGGTGCGGTATTGGAGGTGGCGAAACTGGTTACTGCATCTTGGTTGTACCGAAACTGGGACACCGCCGCTGTTTTATTGAAATCTTATTTTACTGTTGCTGTTGTAGTCTTGTCTATTATAACTAGTATAGGCATCTTTGGGTTCTTATCAAAGGCACACATTGAACATACCGTAAGCGCGGGTGGCAACAATGAACTTCAGATACAAAACTTTCAACGCAGAATTGATCGTCAACAGGTTATTATTGAAGATGCAGAGACTGTATTGTCTCAACTCGACGGTGCCGTACAAACTCTCATCGAATACGATAGAATCCGAGGGCCGTCGGGGTCACTCGCGGTTCGTGAGGGGCAGGCAGAGGAAAGGCGAACTATCAACGCTCAGATCGACACTGCGTACACAACTATCGAAGAAATTCAAACTCAACTCATCCCTATACAGAAACAATCCTTGGCTCTTGAGGCGGAAGTTGGGCCTCTAAAATATATCGCGGAGTTAATTTATGGAGACGAAGCACAAGATCATTTTGATGCAGCTGTCCGCTGGATTATTATCCTTATTGTTTTGGTATTCGATCCTCTCGCTATTCTTCTGGTTATCTCATCAAACATGACATGGATGCAGAGGCGGGGTGAGGTAATCACCGCTGTCAGTATAGATGATACAGTGGTCGAAGAGGTTGTGATACCAGAAGTAGAAGAAACAGAAGAACTGAGTGAAACTGAACTGGCTCAGTTTAGAAGACTTGACAAAACTCTCAGAACAAAATTGGGATGGTTGATAGACAAGGAAAACAATGACTAAACTATTTGTAAATGGTTGTTCTGTCACTCTGGGCGCAGAGTTATCCGAAGAAACCAGATATTTTGACGGAGACAAAAACCGGCCATATCAGTGGGTTGATCCAGAGCAAAGAGCACAACTCAGATGGTCTGCTGTCCTTGCAGAAAAATTAAATTTAGAACCTGTCAATCTTGCTAGGGGTGGTGGTTCCAACTGGAGAACGTGGAGAACTACACTGGATTATTTTGATAACCCAGATAATAAAAATTTTAGTGGTGCCGCAGTAATTCAACTGAGTGGGCCAGAAAGATTTCAAGTGCCTGTAAATGAAAACTTTGTTAATAGGTGGCAACCCAGTAGACCGTGTGCGGTGATGTGTGATAACGATGGACACGTTGGTGTTGATTTTATTGGATGGAGCAAGGGTGGCATTTACAGTGACACGCAAGATTTGTGTGGACTCGGTTCGGTTGAAGAAAACTCTAACTGGAATAGTCATGATCTCCGAGAACTTAGAAATAACAATGATGAACGTCTTACGAACTTTAGTTTGATGAAGGATGATATATTATCTCATGATTTATTCAACTCCCCAATTCATCAATCCTTAGATACGTTGAGGTTGGTAGAATCTCTAGTCTACATGTTCAGATCGAAAAATATTCCGTGTTATATATGGGATGCTTTTCATAATGTAGAAATGTGGAACTGGGTTTTGGCTGGATTGAAGGTGATAGATGAAGCCGAAACATGCACCAGTGTGAGCAGATTGGTGAGGTCTGGCAATTTTGATAGAATAATGAATTTGTTTTCCGACCCGCAAGAATTTTTCGACATGGGATCATTTAAACAAGAAACTTACTATAATCTCTTGCGTGAAGGAAGAATTTATGATAAGATGTTATATAAACTGGAGTCTGTAACGTCGATGCCAGAGATGTCTACTAAACTTTTCTCTCGCATGTATCTACATCCAGACCACCCAGATTTTGTTGGCAAAATGCCCGGATATCATCCAGACGAAAAATGCCACCGTGAAATTGCTAATCATCTTTATTTTGAAATGAAAGGAAAAGAAGTATGGAAACATTAAACAAACAGTCGGTCATGGATGTTCTGGTCAACAATACTTGTGATATCTTGTACAGGAAAAAGGATGGGACCGAAAGAGTGGTAAAGGCCACACTGCAAGAATCCGTTGTGCCCAAAACTACTGGCACTGGCACTCAATCGGATACCAAGGGAAGGGGTAGCTCGACATGCGTTACGGTGTTTGACGTAGAAAAGTCTGAGTGGAGAACACTAATCATCGGTAATATCCTTCATTTCGGTAAGGGATTTTAATCCTTGACATCCGAGGTTCCTCTGTGTTACTATATAATAGTAATACAAGGAGTCCATAATGGCAACCACACCCAAACCAAAGATTCGGCGTAGACGCAAACCTATGACCGAAGAACAACGTGCCGCAGCTGCGGAACGTCTCAAGTTGGCGCGAGAGAAACGTGCCAAATCCAACCCACCCACATACAAAAACATCCACCCAGATGTCCTTGCTTTGCCCGAAGACAATCCCCTGTCTTTTCAAACGGTGAAGTCGTGGATCAAAGAGAACCGTGACAAGTTGCCTGCGATCCGACAACAAATAAGGACAAACCATAAGGGCGCCATTGCCGAAGATGCAAAGATCAAAGGATACATTGCATTGATGGAAGGTTACCTAAAGAATGGTGATTGGGCGTCAGACTACTACGGTGCGAACATGGAAAAGAGAATGATTCGACACTGTGTGGCTATGGCATATGACAAGGATGGAAATCCAAAACGGGAGAAGTACACATACTATCCCGATCTTGGAATTGTATGGGGAACAGAAGATGATATTAGTTGATTATAATCAGATCAGTATCAGTAACCTGATGGCTGAGATGAATAAAAGAAAAACGAGTGACGTAGATTTTGATCTGATTCGCCACATGATTTTGAGTACCATACTGAGTTACCGAACCAAGTGGGGTGAGGAGTTTGGTGAGGTTGTCATAGCCTGTGACAATCGCCGGTACTGGCGCAGAGAAGTGTTCCCAAACTACAAAGCAAGCCGCAAAAAAACGCGAGAGGCCAGTGGTTACGATTGGAACACTATCTTTGATTGTCTGGGTCAGGTGAAGTCGGAACTTGATGAGTTTATGCCCTACCCTGTTATTGATGTAACAGGTGCAGAGGCAGATGATGTGATCGGTACACTTGCTGCTTACAGTCAGACAAACGATCTAACCGAACACTCATTATTCCAAGAACCAAAACCTTTCTTGGTCGTCTCTGCTGACCATGACTTTCAACAGTTGCAGAAGTGGGAGAACGTCAAACAGTGGTCACCTATCCGCAAAAAGTTTGTGGAGATCACTTCTACGGCACAGGAAATTCTAATGGAACACATCATCGCTGGTGACAAGGGTGATGGTGTGCCCAACATTCTCAGTGATGATGATGTGTTTGTGAATGGCAACAGACAGAGACCCATTCGCAAAACTCTCATTGCAGAGTGGAAGACACAGAAACCAGAAGAGTGGGTTACTGGTGACATGGTGGAGGGATACATTCGCAACCGAACTATGGTTGACTTATCACAGACACCACAGAACATTCAAGATGAAATCGTAGCACAGTACGAACTACAACAAAATAAAGGTCGTGGCGATGTGCATAAGTATTTCAGTAAGTTTAATTTACATCGTTTGATGGATAAAGCAGAGGAATTTTGAAATGAAATTTAGACAAACCGACGAGGGGTTTGATTGGGTATTGAAGGGTGAGTCAGTTGATGAACAGGTATCAAGACTCAAACAATGGGCCGGTACTAATCAGACTCTAGTGCCACTTGTACGCATCGGAGTTGGTGCCGAAAAGGTAGAGTGGAACTTGCCAGAGGGCCAACCAGAGAATATTAAACTCAAGGAAGATATCCCAGAAGGTATGGGCGAGACATCTATTCAGTTGGAGTGGCGCCGCATCTCACAGTTTTTTGATCCCGCAAGCAACATGAACAAATTGCCAGATTGGAAACGTGAAATGAACTGGTTGCAGATTCTTGAAGGTGTTCACGCAAATGAGGCGAAGGTGCTCACTGCGGTGAAGGACGCCGTTTTGTTGTCCCTGTATCCCAAGTTGGAAAAACTGATGGAACCTCTGGGTATCACTGGGTACAACAAACCTGTCAAGACTAAGAAAAAGACACCGAAAAAGAAGAAGGTATCAAAATGAAAGAACAAATTACTCGTACTCTCCAAGCATTGTTTGAATCTATGAGAGAAAAACATTTGACCAACGCAAAAATTCTCATGGAGAATGGAGTTGGTGTTGCTGAACATCCAGATATATTGGCCACAATCGAAGAAGAACTTAGCCGTGCGGCAGAGTATGACGATAAGCTAGAGATGCTGGTCAGACTGAAAGATACCGTTCCCCGCATTTAAATGCAGATTGATGTCACCACAACCACTTCTAGATTCGTAATAGATGTATTAGATACTGAATTTGCGAAGAAGTGGTCCGTGTACATGAAAAAGATAAGTCAATTCCGAGGAAAACGTCACAAGGTTCTCAGTAAAGACTTTCAAGTTTCTAGTTGGTCACCATATCAAGGACATGTCAAGGTGTCTAGGGAAAGGATTGTCAAGATTATAGAGAAATTGGAGCGGGCCCTAGAGTATTGTAGAGACAATATACCACAGTATGATTGGACTCTTGCCTTTGATGCTTTTAATAGAGTGAAGTACACATGGAACGCAAAGGTTGACATACGCCAATCGGATTTGAATATCCTGCACAGAGAATTCACTACTCAATGTTTTTTGAAAAACAATGAATCAGATGATCCTCTGCTGGATGAAAGAGTACATGATATCAATCAGTCAGTACACTTGTTGGAGACTTTTGTTTCTTGGGACAGTTTGCCTCTTAGAAACAAATACAGGGGTGTTTGCCACAATATAATATACACCAGTGCCAATTTTAATTCTGATGATGACTCCTTATTCTTTCATCGGATAAGGCCTGAGTTTGATATGTTTGACCACCGAGCGGAGAAAACAGACTTTAACGTTTGGTTATCGAATGACATCTTAGGCAAAGACTTGGTGTGTTGTTACTTGGATGGCGATGATCCAACCAATGATGACATCACTGGAAATGCATTCATGACTCCAAACATTATGATCGATGTGGACAAACACTACAATCAAATATTGCGGAGTACCGAGTTTAATCAGTGGCATAGTAAGCACTGCCCTGATAAAATGTTGAACAGGTGGCCAATCGGAAATATAGACCTTGACAAGTATTCACTACCAAAAAGTCTCAACAACGAAAAGGTGTTGAGGTATTCCATCAAATGACTAGAGCAAGTAGATTTTTTCTATTCCAGTGCAGAGAAGAGTTTTGGATTGTAGATGAAAACACTCTTCAACTTGTACCCAAACCCAGAGAATTGATTATCAAACAATCAACGGTTGAGGGTGTGCGAGAGTACGTCATAACATATAACAAACGCAATCTGCCTATCGTGGATAAGTGTAGAGATAGAACTTCATGGCATACACCAGAAGGACGGGAACGCATACGACAGGCAAAACTGGGTGACAAACACCCCGCCAAGGGTGGATTGAAAGAGGATCACAAACGCAAGATTTCCGAGACGATGACCGGAACTCGGCGTGGTGAATTCAACCCAATGTATGGCCGGAAACACCGCCCAGAAACCATCGCCAAGATTCGCCAGCGTGCGTATGAGAGACCAAAGATGCGATGGTGTGTCGAACCAGATGGCAGGATGCACCTTGTCAGGGCGGACTCTGAGATACCAGAGGACTGGCAATGGGGTCGATTTTACGACAAATATCGCCCATCCGCGTGAAATTATTTCAACTTTTTTTACTTTTCCTTACAAATCAATGACTTACAGAGGCAGAAAAATTTGACATTTGCTTCAAAATGGCTTATAATGGTAGTCTAAATTGAGTTGAGAGAGTGAGAGTGATATGGGAATGGCGAAATGGGAAGATTATCCGAATACAGTAGGGTGTTTCCGTGAGCGTTCAGTCGGTGGTTATCATGAGTATTCACGCAATACAGACCTTGAGTTTGCTCAAGACTTTCCCCACAAACTCTGGACCCTTGATGGGTTCCGTTACGCTCGGATACTGAAGACCGTTGCCTACATCTGCGTTGATGAAGATGAGTATGGGAAACCTGTCGAAGAAAAGTGGGACATCTCATCTCACAAATTTTGGGAGAAATAAAATGAAAGCCATTATTCAAACACAACACATGGAAAACTATGGCGCCCACGATTGGGACGGCAAGGGCGAGTGCCCGCAGTACTGGAAACCAAAGTTTGGCAACACCTATATCTTTAACTGCACCATTGAGGAGAATATGTCTCCTGAGTGGTGGGCTCGTGTTGAAGCCTCTTGCACCAGCAAGTCGGAGTACTTTGAAGAGTATTCTGTTGGCGAGACTGTGGTCGATGATATCGACTTCCGTCTGTCAGATCACTGTGAGGAGTGGGATGCTCCTTACTATGGCACGATCAAGGAAGATCGCATCTGTTTTCACCGCACGACTGAAAACCGAACTATGTCTGGTATGCGGAACGAGATCGCAAAGCAGTACGATGCCTACGATGTGTTGAACAACGGAGAGCAGGTCAGTCACGGTGTCTCTTTTGAGATGGTGAACGGTGACCAAATTCCTTACAGTGAGCTTCGTTCTTGGTTGGACAAGTATGCACCAGAAGAGGTGGCAGCATGAAAAAATACAGAGCGTTTTTTGAAGAGTTTGAGGTTACTTTCGACATGTATCCGTCCGAGATACATGAGATCGGGGTCACTGACATGGCCCACGCACTACTAAAGGAAGAAGGTGCTGACGTTCTGTACAGCGAAGTCCAGTGGGAAGAGGTTCCGTGAAAAACAAAGTCATTCTGACTGACTGCGATGGGGTCTTGTGCGATTGGGAATTCTCTTTTGATCGTTGGATGGCCAAGCATGAGTATCCTATTGTTGTGCCGAACGTCTACAGTATCAATGAGAAGTACGCACTGAACTACACTGACAAGAAAAGACTTGTTAGGATGTTCAACGAGTCTGCCACCATTCGCAAACTGCCACCTCTCCGTGATGCCATCAAGTATGTCAAGAAGTTGCACGAAGAACACGGATACGTTTTCCATTGTATCACCAGTTTGAGCAACGATGAATATGCCCAACACCTACGCACGAAGAACTTGCGAGAGTTGTTTGGCGATACTGTCTTTGATCGATACGTTTACCTAGACACGGGTGCTGACAAAGATGAGGCGTTGGCAGAGTACGCTGACAGTGAGTGTTATTGGATAGAAGATAAACCAGAAAATGCATTATTGGGTCAGTCACTAGGTCTAAATAGCTTATTAGTGGCTCATGAACATAATCGTGATGAAAGCAATGTTCGTCGCGTCCAGAACTGGAAGACGATATACGAAATTATTGCCGGAGAGTAATATGTTATCAATGGAACAGTTTTTTCTGATGGTCGCCTGCGTAGGTGGGTGCGGTTATACAAGTTACTATATTGGATTCAAAAAAGGTGGCGCGATACATACCATTGTATACATGACCATACTAGAAGAATTCTTATCTAAAAAAATGGGTAGTGAATGGTTTCAAGATATGTTTGGCAAAGACAATAAAAAGTTTGCTAGATTCATTGAAACGGAACTAGCGGAGACAGATTAATGCCAGCAGAACTGGACGATATAATTGCTCAAATCAATCGGGAGGTTCTTGGAACTCCAACAGACTATTCCAATAGTTTATTGGTAACAGAGAATCAACAGTTGCTTGCCGGAACTGACCGAATCTATGTGGTCACAACCGCTGGAGTTACTGCTGGGAGTGGAACTCCCTCGCACACCAGTGGGGACGTTACTGATGGAACTGCTGTCCTAGAGTGGTACGGGTATAAAATCGATACTGCCAGTGCGGCCATCGCTAGTGCAGCTGCAGCGGTAGCAGCTTCTGGTGTCGGAACTGACGAAGACGGCAACCCAGATACTGCCGCTCTTGCCGAAAACCCAAATACCGCTGGGTTATCTTCAATGGTCGCAATGTTGGGTGCAATCAGTACTGAACTTGACAGCAAGTAGGGAAAACAATGTACGAATATAAAATAATTATTGATCGATGGGTCGATGGGGATACGGTTGATGTACACATCGATCTAGGATTTGGTGTCTGGTTGAATGACCAGAGAGTGCGTTTACATGGCATCAATGCTCCAGAGAGTCGCACCAGAGATTTAGAAGAAAAGAAATTGGGACTGGCTGCCAAAGAATACTGCAAGAATTTCTGCAAGGAAGGTTCGTTTGCCACCTTGAAAACAAAATCATATGATGCCAAGGGCAAGTATGGTAGAATCTTGGGTGAGATTTGGTCTGTTGGTGAATTTGCCGATCAATCATTGAATGAGTATCTAGTAGAGAAAGGACACGCAACCAGATATTATGGCGGTAAACGATAAATTTTTAACTGGTGGTTGTTCATTCACTGCTCATTCTGTAGACAAACACCTATCGTGGGCATACCAACTTGGTAAAGAGTATGATGTGATAAACTCAGCACAGATGGGTTCTGGTAATCAGATCATCTGTGACCGCATCTGTTATGAACTGTCAAAGGAAGAAGTTAGACAGTCGATCTCTGCCGTTCTGGTAATGTGGTCATCTCCATTTAGAAAAGAATTCTTGTTCACTGTCGATGACCCCGATTGGCGGACTATATATAGTGGGTTGAAAGAAAAGACAACTTTTACCAATTATATGAGAAATGATAGGGAAGGCCATGAAGTAAGATCGACTCATGGAATGTCGAACTGGTTGATAGTTGGTGGTGGGTTTGGTGTTTGGGATTTTGGTGTAGGTAATTTAGATCGAAGAATCAGATCATACTATGAAAACAATTTCAGTAAAGATCAATCCTATATCGATATGTGCCGTGCCATGGTCACGGTCCAATCACTGTGCAAGTCAATGAACATACCATTGATAAACATGGGTTGGCAAAATCTGTTTCATGATTTGCATATCAGCGATCCAATACGACAACATGCCACAGAAAAGTCTATGCTAGAACGAGTACAGGCCACGGCGGGTTGGGTTGCTTGGAGACTTTGGGATAACTATGATACCACCAAAAGAGGAAAGGTTGATCTGACACAAGAGTATGCCGATCACCGCATTGACAAAAAGTATCCAGACTGCAAACACTGGTACGATTTGATTGATTGGGACACATGGTTGTTCTATGAAAACGACTCGGTGAAGATGGGCGGTATGCAGGAATTTAGAGTCTGGGAAACAGGAGAGACAGAAAAAGATTTGCACATTCATCCTAGTGCCAAAAGTCAGGAGATGTGGAAAGAGTTTGTAAAACAAGAACTAAGAAGAAGAGAATTGTTATGAACACGAAAGATTATGCATTTAAACAGTTGAGTGCTACGTTTGACGCAGTACATGGCGTGAAGGTAGTACAAGAAAATCAATATGCCCCTATGGATATTGATGTTCAGCGAAGAAAGTTGTATCACGCTGAACTGGCCCGCCGCGAAGGAGACAATGAACCACTGATTACATATAAAGAGTGGTTTGAAGATAAAGACGAGACTTGGATATACGAGTCGCCGGACAAAGGCAACACGGTATATCGCCGCAAGTTTTTTGAATCATCGGAGAATAGAGAGTTAGTTGAAAATGGGAAAGGGAAGTAAACCAAGACCCTTTGATGTAGATAGGGAAACTTACGAAGATAATTGGGATCGCATCTTTAGCAAACGAAATGCCGTAGTCGGTCCAACAAGGTATGCTGTAAAAGTTGGATCAGGTGAGAACAGTTACTATGTCACTGAAGACACTGGCAGTTGTGCTGAGTTGGTCACCGAGACATACGACACACTTGAAGAGGCAGAAACTATCGCTAACACTATCCGCAGCAGTGGAGTTGGATTTGCGGAGGTAGTGAAATGGTTAGACTAGTATTTTTTACTGCCGTTGGTCTGATGTCAGGATTCATCGCTGGTGCAAATATAACTAAAGATGAACTGACCGAACAACATCTTTTGGCAATCGAAGAGCGGTTGGTAATAGAAAGGATGAACATTGAGATAGAAGTTGAGTTGGCAGAAAGAAGGGCCGGAGAAGTGGCAAACGATCTCATGTTGATGCGGTTGTTCGATACTTGTACGCGAACTGGCAAGTTTATGATCCAAGATGCTACTACGGGGTTGGATTTCTTTTTTACCTGTAGTGAAGTGGCTACGAATAAATCATGAGATTCGCAATCGTTATATCACTTCTTTCGCTAGTTGCCTGCGCTGGATTTCTGCCTGCTGGATATAATCAGGGAGAAGAGTTGGGCGAGTGTTTGAAGTGGAGAACTACGATAGTTGAGAAGAAAGAACGCCTGCCGTATCCCATGAGGGGTATAGTTGTCAGGGAAGAGCAAGTCGTTCAATGTACAATTAGAGAGGAAATCGATGCGTGACACAATAGCAATGTCGATGACAAAGTTTTTTAGATTCTTTGCTGACACATTCTTTGCCAAACGATATGGGCACAGGGCAGTTGTTTTAGAAACAATCGCAGGGGTGCCAGGGATGGTCGCAGGAATGCTAATCCATTTGCGGTCACTACGCCGCATGGAACGTGGCAACGGAACTATGATCCAAGAAATGCTAGACGAGGCAATGAACGAACGTAAACATCTCATGTTCTTCATTGAGATCGCCCAGCCGAGTTGGTTTGAACGTCTGTTGATTGTCATCGCCCAACTTGTCTTCTGGCATTTCTATTTGGTGTTCTATATACTCTCTGCGAACACCGCACACAAGATGATCGCATACTTTGAAGAGGAGGCAGTGAGGTCATATACTGAATATCTGAACTTGATCGAAGACGGGACCATTGAAAACGTACCCGCACCACAGTTGGCGATTGAGTATTATGGTCTAGATCAAGATGCTAGATTGAAAGATATGGTTCTCTGTGTACGAGAGGACGAAAGAAAACATTCACAAGTTAATCATAGGATAGCAGGGTTTTAAAATGTTTAAGGCAATTGGTTTTTGGATTTACGATACTTACGAATTCTTTTTTAACGCGAAGATCAATCCTCTGCGGTTGATCCCCAACGAGTTTACACAATTCATTCTGATGTTTTATCTGTCTGTAATGTGGACGGTGGTGTTCACACTGTGGGCGGGTAACACTATTTACTTTGGTCTTGGTTCTGTCGCCGGCCATTTGCTGGTGATTGGTGCTTTCTTTATCACTGCATTGATCTTTCGGGACGCAGAGAAAAACGGTCATCTGTGGGTGCGAAGAGATCAAGTTGATCCCACAAAGAACAAATGTGTATGGGACTTGGAGAAAGAGGGTTAATCATGAAGAATGAGTGGGACGATGCACAGGATAAACGCAAGGAACGTGAACGTAAAGAGCGTATCCAACATCCACATGTAATAGAATCCCGTAAGCATTGGGATTTGGAACAACAGTACTACGATTACTTTAAAGACAAAACTATCGGACAAGAGGACGTATCATGAAAAACTTAATTGTATCATTGATGTTTGTTTTTGCCACGACAGGGTGTGGGGAAAATGACATGTTCATCGCAAAGTCGGTGGCTAACACAAAGCAACAACAGGCCGACATCGAACAACGGATTCAAATGTTTCATCCAGTGGTGAACGTACTGGGAGGCACACAGGTTGCTGTTGTTGACGCACTTCCAGGCGAAGCAAAGTATGCTGGTTGTGGTGGTTGCCACGGTGCTCAAGGTGGTGGTGGTGTCGGTCCTAAATTGGCAGGCAAGTCAGCAGAGTATATTGTTGGTCGTCTCAATCAATACAAAGCGGGTGAGAAGGTCGGTAGTCAAAGCAACATGATGTGGGGTCAGGCGGCAGGACTCAGTGAACAGGATATCAATGATCTCGCTGAATATGTGGTGACGATGTGACTGAGATTATGGGAATCTTTGCCGTAATGATGATACCGATGATCGGTATTGGCGTATCGTTGTGGTTATCGTGGAAGTATACTGATGGCGAATAAACTTATTCTATGCTTCGTCGCCATCCTCTTTGCCTCGACGATTGACGCCGGTGTTCTTGACCGCGAGTTGCTGATTAATATAGAAACTCCGGTCAAACGGACCACGATGTCTAATATCAGTGGTATCAGGGGATGGACTACACACCCCACAGAAAAGGTTGATGTGGTAGAAATGTACATCGACGGTGAATTTATATTTCAAGTGCCGGTGGGCGGTGAACGGACTGATGTTTATAACGCCTATCCCTATTACGTTGATTCCAAATATTCTGGGTTCGGTCAAACTGTCAACTTCAAGACACTAGCAAACGGATTTCACACGGTAGAGGTCAAAGCCTATACTGTAGAGGGAAACTACAATAGTGCATTCTCTGAGTTTTGTGTTTCTCAATTCACCGGAGAGTTTATTGGTGACCGCGAAGAAATAAGACTCACTGCGGTAGAAAGAATCCATATCTGGAACGATAGATTGATCCTTGAGGGCATTGAAGTAGAGAACAGGCAATGGAACGTAGAACTTTCATGGAATACTGCTACACAAGGATTTGAAATTTCACAGACGACAGAATATATCATGATTGACGAGTACACTGAGTATAATTGTGATGAATAACCAAAAAGGAAAAGATCATGAATAAAAGAGACGTAGTAACAGTGGCCACAGTTGTTGGTGAGTTTGTTGGAAAGTATCTAGATCAAGACGATCACAGTATCACTCTGGATGACCCGCGAATGATCGTGAACACGCCCGAAGGGATGGGATTCGCCCGTGGTATATGCCAAACGGGAGAGGAAAACCCCAACGAAGTGACCCTGTTTAAAACTAATATTCTGTTTATCACAGAAACAAACGATGCCGTACAGTCATCATATAGACAATTCACCAGTGGGATAATCACATAGCTCGATGAATCTATGGCAAACGATTAAGAGTGTGCTGTCCGCTCTCATCGGAGTACAGAGCTCAGAGAACAGAGAAAGGGACTTCAAGAAAGGTAATCCGGTGGTATTTCTTATAGTCGGACTCATCGTAACAATCGTATTCCTTTCCACAATACTCTCATTGGTCAAGGTGATAACGTAATAGAATAGTCGCCGTCGAGGAATCGAACAAACCTATCGCCAATATCGCGATGATATTCAGTGCCAAAGTGATTAGGACGATGATCTACCATAGGAAATGCTTTGCTAGAACGATCCCCGCCCAATTCACTAAGAGAAAGATCATATAGATTACCCTGTATATGCCAATCATATCCATAACGAGTATTATCAAAACAGTCTATAAGAATCTTTTTATTGGGTAAAGTATTCAAAATGTATGATATCATAAGTGCTTTAAGATGCTTCTCCTTATCAGTAGAGTAGTAAAGCCACATGTCATAATCATTATTCGTTTTAAAAGAATAACCAAACCCATGCTGTTTATTAAACTCATTATTGATAAAGGGTAAACGATTATAATCAGTAATCCCATATATGATAACATCTTGCTCAGAGTAATCATTCTTTATATAATGCATTAACTGTGCTTGACTGTACTCTATAGAAGACCCTTGAAGGGAATAACTCTTAATAGAACCAAACGAAATAGACTCGCCAATAGGTAGATTTCGGTATATCGCGGTTTGACGGGGATCGATATGGGGTATATGTGAATAGATGCCCATGCTACGTGCTACGATGTGTATCCAAGAATCCATAGAAGGATTGTTGAACGGGTCGATAAAAGAGTCGCCAAATAACACTAGTCGCATAACATGGGGTATTTATGTGATGTTCTATACTTGAGGTGCCCAGTGGGTGAAAGTGGGGAAATGTGGTGATCCTAATCCGCAGGCGCACAGCTGCTGAGCGAATCGCTGAGGTTCAAATTGCTAGCCTACCACGTTTCTCCCCCAATGTCAAGCACTTTATTTCGATTTATTTCGCCAAAAGACCCTAAAACCCCTTGACTTCTGCCGTGGCCAATGATATAATGGTTTTGTTAATTAAGAGAGAGTAAGCCTTATGAATATTGATGCCCTATTTGATGCCATTGCCAGTGACTACCAACGCTGGCATGGCCGCACTGAGTACGCCAGAGAGGATGATTTTGAGTCATTTCGTGCCCAGTTGTCTATAGAAGAGGGACGCAAGTATCTCAAAGTGGTTAAGAAAGATACTCAAACAATGGTGTGGGGATTCATTCAGAAGGAAGATGATAAGAAGTTTCGTGCTGGTGACATACTGAAGGCCGCATCATGGGCCGCCCCTGCTCGGAACAAGGCCCGTGGTAACGTACTGGCAGAAGACTTCAGCTGGGTCCGCTGGACTGGCCCTGAGTACCTATAAACGAGTGGGATCGCTGGAACGGCCACTGTGCCGCTAGAATTTAACTGATGATCCCGCTCTCTCGTTATGTGGAAGAAAGGAAATATATTATGTATGAGATGACTATGGCCGCACTGTCTTTTTGGCTATTAATACTCTTGACAGACGCTATGTTATAGTGTTATAATAGTTTTTTAAAAGGTGTAACGGGGCTTGACCTTGGCATTGCCATAACGCCCCATCTTAAACTAGTAAAGGATACATCATGACTAATCGTGAGAAAATCTTAGCAGCACTGACTGCTGGTGAGCAACTGACTGCTAAGCAGATCAAAGCTCGCTTCAACATTGGTGACGCTAACCGTGAGGTGAACCGTCTGCGCCATGAAGGCTACGCTGTGTACAGCAACGCCGTCAAGACATCGAAAGGTGTCAGCAAGAAGTTTCGTCTGGGTACGCCCACGCGAGCAGTAGTAGCCGCTGGCTATCAGGCCCTGTCTGCCTCCTAAGTAGGTCGGAGTAGGGTAGCGCTGAGGGTTGGGCCTATGCTTTGGGCCCAGCCTTTAGACCCTTACAGGGGCATCTGGCATCCCCCTATATACTTTAGTTGAAAGCGTTTTTATAAAAATTTGCCCAGAAAAATTTTGCGCCCAGAAGCGGGACTAGTATAACGGTCATTACGAGGGGTTACCAACTCTTAGATAACAGTTCGATTCTGTTGTCCCGCTCCAATTCTGAGAAACATCGTACAAGGGGTTATCTCACTTGAGTCTACCAACAAATAAACCCGATATTGCAATCAGTAAGAATGCGAATTTGAATCTATTGCTGAATCACTATCTTACAACTGATTCTGATGGCAATGTTATGATTCAAAACTACAAGAAGTTTGTAGATCAATTGGATGGTTTGATAGGTTCCGATGAGGTATCCAAACAGATGATGGATCAATTTCAAACTATCTTACAGATGGCAATCGATTCCGAGAAAAAACCTATAGGATTCCAAGGATGAGTGTAACAGTGAGGGACGAACCCCATGCGGCATAGGGTAGAAGTACATTACAGGCACTGGAAGAAAGAAGATAAAGAGTACAGAGTAAAAGGCATTGAGATTCCTACTAATCTAATGTCGGATCGTATTGTCATTGAGAGAGATGATGGCAGATATGAAGACATACTGAAAGATACAATCATATCCAAGAGGATTTTATAATGGGCATAGTACCACGCGAAGCCAAACGCGAAGCCAAACCAGACGATAAGGGTAACGCCGGTCAAGGTGATCCGATGGTTCGCGCAGAAGGCAGAACGAAACCGGATCGTAACTGGTATCCTGAGAATTTTGATTGGTATCTCAAGTGGACAGCATCTTGTTTTATACTGGTATCCCTTGCGATGAGAGCGGCGGGTGCGGAGTTCCGAGCTTTGGATTTGACATTCGGTGCTTTCGGAGTCGCTTTGTGGCTATGGGTTTCGGTTATCTGGAGAGATAGGGCCCTGATACTGCTCAATGGGGTTTCCTTGTTTATGCTGGGTGTAGCCATTCTGAAGGACTACTCTGGCGCGTAGCCAAACCTCCGGTGGGAAAAAGATTGTGAAAGTACTACTGTTGGGAGATAGTTGGGCCGCTGATTGGTCTTCTAAGTTTAACGAGTATCCCGGCTGGCCCAATCTTCTAAGTGAAACGTTTGACATTACGAACATCGCTCAAGCAGGAGTGTGCCAGTACTCTATCGTAAAACAATTGAACAGTGTGAATCCCGATGACTTTGATCGGATCGTAATCAGCATCACCTCACCTTTCAGAATTTACACCCCGCAGCATCCCGTTCACAAGACGGGACTGCATGTCAATTCCGATTTGATTCTTACCGATCTGAAACACCATGTCAAGAAGCTTCCCGACAACGCCCCGATACGCTCTGCCATAGATTTCTTTGAGCATCACTTTGACCCCGATCATGCAAACTTTGTGAACCAGTTGATCGTGGACCATCTTTTACAACGTCTGGATAAAGATAAGACGATTGTCACTAGCAACATTCAATACAACAGCCAGTTTGTCAAAACCCACGAATACTGTGACGGGTTTGGAGTCTGGAAAAAACACAAAGCGATCAACGCAAACCATATGACCCAGCGGGGAAACGAGATTTTTGCACGAAAAATGGAAAAAAATCTAAGCCACTGATTTTGTTGAGAAAAAAACTTGAGTAAAAACAAGGACTTACAATTATTTTCAACTTTTTTGCTTTCTTCAATGAAATCAATAACTTACGAAGGCAGAAAAATTTGACTTCTGCTTCCACATCACCTATAATATGTACTGTAACGTTGATTGAGAGAGAGAAAAAATTATGGCTTACATGAATCAAGAACGCAAACGTCAACTGGCCCCCGCCATCAAGTCTGTTCTTCAGAAGTACGGTGTCAAGGGTTCGATTGCAGTGCGAAATCATATGACTTTGGTTGTCAATCTGAAGTCTGGTAAAGTAGATTTCCAGAAAGACCATGTTGATGGTAAACTCCACTATCAGGTCAACCCGTATTGGTTTGAGGATCATTACGAGGGTGCGTCAAAATCGTTCCTCAAAGAACTTTTGGCTGCGATGCGTGGTGACATCTGGTATGACAAGTCTGATGCCATGATCGATTACTTTGACACTGCCTACTATATGGATATCAATATCGGTCAGTGGAACAAAGAGTATGAGGTGTCTGCTTAATGATTCGTTTCCTTCTTGGTTTATTATTTGTTTTGGGTGCGGTTGGTTCAGTTGAGACTGACCCTTCCGCTTCCCTGTTTTATTATTCTGTTGTCGCTGTGATGGGTTTGAGTCTGATGTACTGGCCCGTCTCCGATGGCACGTTTAAGGAGTATAAGTAGATATGAGAGATACTATCTGGTGGGATGCCGAGTCTTTCAATGGCAAAGGACATCGATCCGATTATGCCTCTGAAGAACCGAATCTCGGTCCAGAAAACAAAATGCCAATTCCCTGCGGTGGATGTGAGAATGAATCTTATTGTGCCACCAATGCCACTGATTGTCAGGCCTTTCGTGAGTGGTCAGAAAAGGGTAAATATCAAGAAATTGATAACAAAGGTCGAGAAACTATTGGTCTGCGTCTAAAGGCCATATAAGGAGAAAGATATGAAATATCTTATCGCAGCCGCAATCGCGGTGTCATTGTTTTCCGCTTCACAAGCAAGTGCTCTTGGTAAACGTGAAGAGGGTGTTCTAATCGGATTGGGTTCAGCTATGATCCTCAGCAAAGTATACCGCAACGGTGGTAGTGGTGGATACAGTGGTGGATACGGCGGTTATGGCGGCACATATGGCGGCTACGGTTACGGTAACACCGACTTCCCCCGTTTCCGGTGTCGTGGTAACTCGGTAGACTGTGCTTATCAACGTGGCGTGTGGGAACGTGAACGAGAAGTCTGGTTGCAACAAAAAGATGATGCATACATGTGTGGACGATATCCCGAAAAGTGTGGAGGCGGTAGACGATGAGTAACATGGGTCGATTAGTTTTTGAGTGTCAAACCATTGCAGAAGAGGCACACCTTGATGGTGACCTTAAAGAAATGGTTAAACAACAGTTTGCTGACCGGCCCGATCTCATTGATTTTGCCACTGAGACTGCCATAGAAATTTATGGTAAACTTGCTAGTGATCCGTCTGGATCAATATACGAGGATATTCCGTTTTGAATATTTCAGTTGCTGTGACCGGCGGCAACCGTTTCCAAAAACACATTGTAAACCAAACGGTAAACTGGTGTATGGGTCGGTTGTTGCCAAAGGTGAGACGCATCTATATTGAAGTTGGACTGAAGAACATTCCTGATGCAGATGGTTACTGTGAGAACATGGCGCAGTATGAACGTGACTTTGTTGGTTCCTCGCCAAGATATTTTAGATTAGAAATTGATAAACGATTGCATTTTATTGAGATGGTTTCTACCATCATTCATGAGATGGTTCATGTGAAACAGTATGTCTTTCGTGAACTTCATGACCAACGATCAAACATCAAATGGAAGTCAAAGAAACTGCCAGTTGATATGGAGTACGATGACCAACCTTGGGAGAAAGAGGCATTT
>Ga0208793_1000429_pt1 | contig 28687 bp, 46 predicted proteins | sample 17_taG_FD_184092 | JGI IMG/M metagenome (GOLD analysis project Ga0208793, IMG submission 184092) | Marine viral communities from the Subarctic Pacific Ocean - 17_ETSP_OMZ_AT15314 metaG (SPAdes) (version 2) | ecosystem: Environmental > Aquatic > Marine > Oceanic | place: Pacific Ocean | collected... | reverse complement strand
AAAAATGGCAACATTAACAACAACAATTAGCGAGGCAGTAACTATTAACTCTCAGCAGAGAGGGAGTACTAATGTATTAACTATTACAGGTATAGAGCATACTTTTGAGAGAGTAGTTACAATACCAGCATCAGCAGATAGTACAGTATTATTAACTAAGGATACTATAGCTAGCTCAGATGGAGCGGTAGATATACAGGATACTAAGTATATTAGAATTACAAATTTAGATACAGCTAATACAGTAAATCTATCTTTACAAATTGACTCAGGTAATGATGATAGCGCAGCTGATGAGTCATGTACTATATCTCTACCAGCAGGTCATAGTTTTATGATGGGTACTCCTCATGACGCTATAGCGGTATCAGACGCTAATGCTACTATAGTTACAGCTATGCATGACTTAGAGAGTATATTAGTAGATAGTGCATCAGAGGCAGTAAAAGTAGAGATTTTTGTAGCAGGTGCATAATGGCAATATTTGGACTAGATTTAAAATCTGTAGAGAGGTATCTAAATAGTTATGGTAGATATATTATTAGGCAGGCTGAGGGTATATTATATAAGAGGACTAATACAGGGAATCTAGCTAAAAGTCTAAATTATACAGTATTAAAAACTAAATCAGGATATGATATTAGATGGACTGCTGCCTCTTATGGAGAATTTGTAGATAAGGGAGTATCAGGAGTAATTAGTAAAAGGTATTATTATGCTATGGATGGTAAGCGTAAAAGGAGTCCATATAGATATACTAGTAAAGGTCCTCCTCAGTATGTATTAAGAGAGTGGATAAAAATGAAAGGGATACAGGGCAGAGAGAGAAAAGGAGCAGCAGGAGGTAAGGGAGGACAGTTTATGAGTAGAGAGTCTTTAGCCTTTTTAATGTCTAGGTCTATAAAAAATAAAGGATTAAAGGCTATGAGTTTTTATAGTAAGCCTATATCATTCTCTTTTAATATATTTAATAAAAAATTAGAGGAAAATTTTGCTAAAGATATAGAGGTACAATTAAGTCAAAAAATTTAATAATATGGCATTAACAATAGAACAGAAACCAAAATATAATTTAATACCAGCTAATAATGAGATAATTTTCTCAGTACAAGATGGTAATCAGGTAGCTAATCAGGTAAAAGTAAAATACATAGCAGAGTTATATATAGAGAAAACTACAGCAGCAATTACCGCATCTATTGCAGCAGGTACTCCTCAGGCTACTTTAAGAGTAAGTCCTAATAATGCAGGATCAGGTATATTTGATTTAGGACCAATAGCATGTAATTATGTAAGTCCTGATTATTTAGGAGGTAAGATAGATAATACAAATAACAATTTTTCAGAGTATAAGGGGCAGGATTTTCATAGTACTAAACCTCATCCAATACATCTAATAGATATGTATAGTACTAATAGAAAGTCATGTATATTTATGCAGGTAAGATTTAAAGTAGAGAGCGCGCCTAATTTAGCTAGTCCGGTAGCAGTAGTACCAACCAATGCGCAGGACTCTGATGTAATGGTATTATATAATGGTATTATGGATGAGACAGATATATTAAATTTAGACGCTAGCGGTAATTATGGATTTAATTTAGATATAATTAATTTTATACCTAATGATACATCCTCTAAATTTTTAACTAATGCAGGTACTACTCAATATATAAAAAATAATCAGTATATGACTGTAGCATTTTTTAGCGAGTATGATGATGATTTTGTAGTAGGAGCAGGAGGAACGCATGCAGCCGTAAAGGATGCCTATATAACAGTAGAAACAAAATCAGGCAGTACTGCCGTATTTTCTAGACCTATTACACCAGGAAATGGAGGTCATCATGGTACTCTAGCAGATAGTAATACTAGGATGCAATTTTTAGGTATCGGTACTGCTAATATAACTAACTCAGGTATTACTTTACCATCTAATTGGGATTACTATAAGATACAATTAGTAGCTAATGATGGAACTAGCAGCCCTCAATATGTAAGCGATACTTATTATTTTTATAGACAGGAGGATGATTGTAGATATCCTACTATTAGACTTACATGGCTAAATAAATTTGGAGCATGGGATTATTATAATTTTAATAAAAAATCTATAAATACATTAAATGCAGAGCGTACTACATATACGCAGCTTAAAGGAGAGTGGAATAAGGCTAAATTTCAATATCATGGATATAGAGGAGGTAAAAAATCTTATGTAAATAATGTATCTGAGAATATTACTTTAAATACAGATTACATTACAGAGGATGAGGCTATATGGCTAGAGGAGTTATTTATTAGTAATGATGTATTTATAGTACATGATGATACAGCGGATGATGGAGCAGGATATATTAATAAATATATAGAGCCTATTACTATACAAAGTAGCGATTATATACGCAAAACTAAAGTAAATGATAAACTTATACAATATACATTTGATATATTAAAATCTAAAAATCGTAAAACACATAAAGCCTAATGAGCGTACAATTAATAGTCTTACCGCAGGTAAATCCTGATGGTACATTTACATTTACTGCTACAGCTAATACCTTAGAATTTGTAGGAGACTCTAATCTAAATGGAGCAGGTACAGGAGCTATACAGTCTAGTCAATTAGCTGGATGCGTAGGAGCTCTACCTCCTGTTATTAATTCATGGAAGCGATGGAAAACCTCAAATGCGCCTCAGTATCCTACTTTTCTAGCAGGAGTATTACAGTTAAATTCTAGCTCAACATCTAACAGTAAGGTAGGATTATATCAGTTAATAGATGGATTGACTCCTGGTACATCTTATGATATAGAGATTACTCTAGACTCAAGTAGCTCTAACGATCCTACAGGAGAGTTAATAATAGGTAATTACTCAGGGTCTCAGACTAATTTAGGTAACCCAGCGTACGATACATTAGGAGCGAGTTTATTTATAACTACAGGACTAGTACCTAGTCAAGTAATACAAGAGACTTTTACAGCATTTAGTACCTCTGAGATATTATCGGTTATATATAGAAGTAATTCAGGTACTAAAATGGCTATTACTAAAATAAGTATAAAACAGAGTCAGACTACAGCTAATCAAATATATACAGATATTAATGATGGACAGGTAATAGTAGATTTATATGAGGATACATCTATACCTCTTACATTAAATATAGATGAGTTTAAAAATGCTGCAGAGAAGCCAGCCAGCTATAGTAAGTCATTTAGACTACCAGCTACCAAAAGAAATAATCAGATTTTTAGTAGTGCTTTTGATGTTACTAGAAGCTCAAAAGGAGATTTGCTTTCATTTAACCCTCATAAAAAAACGCATATAAGATTAAAAGAGGATGGATATACAATATTTGAGGGGTTACTAAGGATGATAGATATATCAGAAAAAAATGGAGAGGTATCATATAATGTAAATTTATTTTCTGATACTGTATCTTTAAAAGATATACTATCTAATAAAAAATTAGCAGATATAGATTATAGCGAATTAGAGCATACATATAATTCTATTAATATAGAGAACTCATGGACAGGAGTACTAGCATTAACTAATCCTCTAGCGGCAGATAGTTATGCGGGTACATTAGGAGCGTCTACTACATCAGTACTAAAATATCCTCTTTGCGATTGGACAGGTACATTTACAATATTTAATCCTAATGGCTTTAGTATGCAAACCTTAGAGGATGGATTTAGACCATGGATAAATGTAAAATATTTAGTAGATAGGATATTCTCTGACGCAGGATATTTTTATGAGAGTACATTTTTAAATACAGATTATTTTAATAGATTATATATAGATTTTAATAGCGGAGGAGATACGCATGGAGGTCTATTAATAGTAAAGCAGGGATCAGACAATAGCGTAAATTATAATGATAATTGGACTGCAGCATTTACAGGATATACTAATCTAAAATTTGCTGAGGATATAAATAATGAAAGTTTAAAATCTCAATATTGGACTAATGACCATACATTTACTGCTACTAGAAATAATCAGCAGATTATCATGCAGTGGGGAGTAAAAATAAAAAATTACGGAACAGGTAGCAGGGCTCTATATATAAGGATACGTATGTTTAACTCTGATGGAAGCTCTGCAGGTAATGCGCCTGGATCATTTGTATCGTACACTATGAGCGCAGGAGAGGTATGGACTTATTCGGGAAACTCTACAGTATTTTTAAATAAAGGTCAGTATATACAAATGCAATTTGTAGGAGCTGCAGATGTAGATAAGGTCAGGCAGTATGACGACAATCCTAATAATTTAGATTGGTGGAAATTTATTGTAATAGATGAGAATATAGATGATTATAAATTATCTAATAGCTTAAGAGGTAGTATGTCTCAATGGGATTTAATTAGCGGTATAATTAAGATGTTTAATTTATTAGTCATGCCTACATCTGAAAGCTCATTTGATATAGAGCCTTATGTAAATATTTTTCAACATTACACCTCTACAAATGATGTAGAGATAATAGATTGGACTGATAAGGTAAATGCTCAGGAGTACAAATTAACTCCTATGACTACATTAAAAAAGAAGCAAATTTTTACATATAAAAAAGATAGTAAAGATTATTTATCTACTGAGTATAGCTCATTATTAGATGGTTATTTATTTGGTACTCATACTAGAGAGGAGACTGATAATGATTTTGTATCAGGAGAGAATAAAATTGAGCTACCTTTTGCGCCTACTATAGACAAGCCTATATATGGTAGCAGTTTTATATGTCCGGCTATATTTAGCAAAAAGGGAGATGATGATTTTTCTGATTTTGAGAGTAAGCCTAGAATTTTATTTGATAATGGAGTGCATACAGGTACGTTTGCGGGATATGGATATCAAAGTCCGGTACAAAATTCTACCTCTGCTAATTTTGATAATCAAAAAGAATATTTATTTTTTAGTCATTATGAGAGAATTGTACCTTTTACAGGTACAGAGGATAAAAATTATAATTTTGGATCATGTCAGACCTTAGGATTTGGACCTATACCATCAGAGACATTATATAGCGAATATTGGCAGCCATATATAGATGATCTATACGATAATGATACTAGACAATTAAAATTAAAAATAAATCTATATCCATCTGATGTATCAGGATTTAGATTTTACGATTTAATACAAATAAAAAACAGACTATATAGAGTCAATAAGATAAATTATAGACCTGGAGCTATGTCGGATGTAGAATTAATACTATTAGGATAAAATGCAATTTAAAAAAGGATTTAAAATAAAACCGGATAAGGTACAGGATGATGGAGTAATACTATTTACTGATGGTACTAATAATGATATATACGCCTCAGAGGTAGCATGTAAAGCGTATGGATATGATTATAAGGGAGGATTATGTAGAGCGTATGCGCCTAGTAGTAATATAACAAAACTACAAAACTTAGGAGGTAAAAGTCAAAGCAGTAAAGATATACCAACTGATACCAGAAATACAGTTATAAAAGGAGTAGGCATAACATTAAAGGGAGATAACGCTCAGTTAATAATAAATGGAGATAATCATAATGTAGAGCAAAGTATAAAAAATAGCTCAATTTTAGCAGGTAAGGGAGGTACTATTAGAGCTCATGGAGAGTCAGTATTAGTAGCTCAGCATTTAACTGATGTAGGTCTTAATGCTCAATGCAGCGTAGTAATGCTTAGCTGCTCTACTAGTGATAATACTACTACTACTATGACTAATCAAGTAGCGTCCGGTAAAACTACAGAGACTCCTATAGATTACATACCTCTACCTAGTAATAGTATAGTAGGTATAGAGATGTATATTACTAGACTAGAGACAGGAGGTAGTAGTGGTACAGCAGGTAATTACTCATATAGGAGACAGCAGTCATGCGTAAAGATAGATCAGAACGGAGTAGGTACATTAGTAAATTTTAATACTAAAAACATAGCTAAAATAGGAGTTAATGGTACAATGGCTATTACAGGAATTACAGATAATGACTATGATGGTAATGCAAAATACGGATTAACTGTAAATGTATCTGATAGAAATAATGTATCTAATTCATGGAGCGCAGTACTTTATTTACATATAACGCAAACGAATACAGACTTTTAAAAAATAAAAATTATGGCAGGTAAGGCAGTAGTAGAGGTAGAGATAAAAGCGGATAAGGCTCAAAATACGCTAGGAGGTCTAAATGAGAAGCTAGAGAGATTACGTAAAAGATTAGAGGATGTAGAAATAGGGAGCGAAGCATTTAAGAAACTACAAACTCAGATACAAAAAGCGAGCTCAGAGGTAAAAACACTAGAGAAGCAAATGGAGGGTCTTGAGCCACAGCAAAAAGCGGAAGCCTTCCTGAAGCTAGGAGAGTCTATCATGGGAGGATTTGTAGTAGCTACCGGAGCTCTAGCAATGTTTGGAGCAGAAAACGAAAAGATACAGCAGATACAGACTAGAGTACAGGGAGCTATAGCTATAGCGATGGGTGCAAGAATGATAGCAGAGGGAGCATTATACGCAGCTACAGCTAAGAGAGTAGCTATAGAAAAAATAGCTCAATTAAGAGGTAAGGCAGGGATAATAATTACAAAGGCTCAAGCCTTAGCTAATTGGATATGGACAGGCTCTCAGACAGCTACTACAGTCGCTATTAGTGCTACATCTATAGCATTAGGAGTATTGAGAGCTGCTATTATAGCTACAGGTATAGGAGCTCTAGCAATAGGCATTTCAGCGGCAGTAGGAGCTATCGGCTCATGGATTAGTGGTAGTGATGATGCAGCAGAAGCGCAGAAAAAATTAGCAAGAGAAGCGGATGCATTAACTGAAAGTATAAAAAATCAATTAGTAGAGCAACAAAAACAATTAGACCTAGCAAGACAATTAAAGAATGAGGATGATGATAGAAAAGATAAGATTATAACACTAAATGCTGAGCTAGAGGAGCAAGAAGCGACTCTTAAATCTTTAAATGACGCTACATCTAAAAATATAGGAATAATTAAATCTCTAGGAGTAAATACATCAGAATTAGAAGCTAAACATAAATCTATGCAAGATGCACGTTTAAAAAGTATAGAAGCTATTAAAGATGAAATAGAAGCGCAAGAGAATTTGATAGAGACAGAGGATGAGGTAGAAGATAAAAGAAAAAAACGCTCAGAAGATAGAAAACAAAGGAGAAAAGAGGAGGCAAAAGATTTATCGGACTTACAAAATGAAATAGCCTTAATGAGTATAGAGGATGATGATGAGAGGGAGAAAGCTACAATACAGCAAAATAGGAGGATAGCATTAGAAAGCATTAAAGGAGCAGAAAACGAAGCGCAGCAAAAATTAATAATTAATCAAAAATATGATATCCTAGAGAAACAGAGACAGGATAAGATAGCAGAGAAAAATAAAGGAGAGGATATAATGTCTTTAGAGGATTTATTAGTTAAAAAAGCAGAGATGGAGCAGGAGTATTATGATAGTAAATTATCAGAGGAGCAAATATTATTAAATGCAGTAGAGGATAAGTACTTTACAGAGCTAGAATTAGCTAAGCAATTTGGATTAGATACAGTAGATTTAGAGAGAGCTAAGCAGGCAGAGATAGATCAGATAAAATTAGATGCTAAAAACAAAGAAATAGAAGAAAATCAGGAAGCATTAGACGCTCAATTAGAGGCTAGAGTAGCATTTGTAGGAGCAGTAGGTAATACTATAGGAGAGCTATCAGGATTATTTGCTGAGGGTACAAAAGCTAGTAAAGCTGCTGCTATAGCAGAGATAGCAATTAATACAGGATTAGGATTTATACAGGGATTAGATATAGCTCAGAAGTCTGCAAAAGCAACAGGACCAGGAGCGGCTATAGCGTTTCCTATATTTTACGCTACTCAGATAGCAGCGGTATTAGGAGCAGTAAAAAAGGCTAAGCAAGCATTAGGAGCAGGAGGAGGAGGAGGTGCTAGTCCGCCGCCTATACAGAGCGTAGCAGCGCCTACTAAATCAGGTAATTTTAGTCTAAATAATGCAGGTACTAATACGCCGCAGGACAGTGTAATAAAGACTTTTGTAGTAGCTGATGAGATGTCGCAAGAACAGGCTCAGCTAGCAGACATCAGGAGGAGGAGTACAATATAAAATAAATAAATAATTAATCTATTATAAGATATGAAGCCAAAAAAGAAAAAAAAGAAAAAATATTTTGATATAGTAGAGCTAGTAATATCAGATATGCCTGGAGAGGAGGAGTTAGCTATTGACGCTATCAGTTTAGTCTCTGATCCAGCCATACAGGAGTCAGCAGTATTTTTTAATAAACAAAAGAATAATTTAACATTAGCAAAGCAGACAGATGAGGAGAGAGTACTAATATCTCCAGCCTTAATACCTAATAAGTCCATCTATAGATATAATGCGGATGAGGATAAGGATTTTTATGTCTATTTTTCAGAGGATACAGTAAGACGCGCTAGTGAGATGTTTTTAAAATATAAAAATCAGCATAAGGCTACCTATGAGCATGAGAGACCGGTAGATGATATATATGTAATGGAGTCATGGATTATAGAAGATAGTAAAAAAGACAAAAGTAATTTATATGGATATGATTTGCCTAAGTCTACATGGATGGTCAAAATGCGTATAAATAATGATGAGGTATGGTCTGATCTAAAAAGCGGAAAATTAACCGGGTTGAGTATTGAGGGCTTTTTTGTTAATGCTATGCAGAAAATGTCTGAGGCTAAATTTACAGATAAGGAGGTATTAGAAGCCTTAGCAGAGATACTAAAGCTTGAAAATCAAATAAGTAAAAAATAAATCTATTATACTATATAAAACTATTAAAAATCATGGACATTAAAAATCAAATTTTGGAAGCATTAGGATTATCTGCTGAGTCAGTTAATCTAGAGTATCAGGCAAAGCTAGAGGATGGTACTATAATCGTATCTACAGCTGACTCTCTTACAGAGGGATCAGATGTATCAGTATTAACAGAAGATGGAACGACCATACCATTACCTGAGGGAGTGTACAAAACAGAGGGAGATGATGGAGTATCTTTTACAGTAAAAGAGGAGGGAGTAGTAGCCTCTATAGATACTGAGGAAGCTACAGAGGAAGTAGAAGCAAAAAAAGAGGATGAGGAATATGAGGAGGAAGTACCAGCAGAGGAAGTAGTAGAGGAAGTAATAGGAGAGGTAGGAGGAGCAGTAGCTGAGGTAGCTGAGGCTATTAATGATGCTACAGGAGATGAGGTTACAGCTGAGGTAGCAGAGCAAGCAGCAGAGATAGCAGTAGCAATTATTGAAGAGAAAGTAGAGGAGGTAGCAATGGCTAAACAAATTAGAGTAATTTTAGAAGCTACAAAAAAGGAATTTACATCTCTAAAATCTGAGTTAAAAGAAACTAAAGACAAATTAAATGAATTGTCTGACTTACCAGCTACTAACGCTATAGAGCTTAATAAATTTAATCAGTCAGCAGGAGGAGTACAGGAATTATCTCCAGCTGAGTATAATAAATTAAGCTCAAAAGACAGATACTGGCATAATTTATCAAAAGTAAGAAAATAATAATTTAATAAAAACCTAAAAAAATAAAAAATTATGGGATTAGCAGCAATCAGTAGTAATTATGCAGGAGAGCATGCAGGGCAGTATATTGCAGCGGCATTAAATGCTACAAAATCATTAGAGTACTTAACAGTACTAGAGAATATCAAATACAAAAGAAATATTACAAATGTAAGTTCAAGCGGATTAGTAGTAGATGCGTCATGCGGATTTGATGAGGCAGGTACATTAACATTAGCAGAGAGAGTTTTACAACCAGAGGCGCTACAAATTAACCTAGATTTGTGTGCAGTTAGCTTATTGGCTGATTGGCAGGCGGCTAAGATGAAAGCAGGACAGCATAATAACGGATTAGCTGATGACTTTGCAGCGTTTGTAATGTCTTACCTATCTGATGTAATATCAGACCATGTAGAGACTAAAATATGGCAAGGAGCAAATACAGGATCAGGAGAGTTTACAGGATTTATGCATACAGGTAGTGGACATTTTCAGACTGATACAGCAATTGTAGAGGCTGATAATTCAGGAGGAGCAGGTACTGCATTTACAGCAACTAATATTGATGAGAACTTAGGACTAATTACAGCATCTATACCATCAGCAGTCTGGGGCAAAGAGGATTTATATATCTATATGTCTACAGCGTCTTACAGACTATACATAGAAAATATGGCAGCAGCAGGATACGCTAACCTATACTCTATGACTGATACATTTGTACCAATGTACAATGGTATTAAAATAGCAGTTTGTCCAGGTATGCCGGATAACAAAATGGCAGCAGGTCAAAAGAGTAATTTATTCTTTGGTACTGATTTAATTTCAGATCATGGACCAGCTTTGAAAATTTTAGATATGTCTGAAATTGATGGATCATCTAATGTTAGATGCGTAGCTAAGTTTAGTGGAGGTACACAGCATGCTCAGGGAGGAGACATCGTAAGATTAGACTAAAAAAAATGTAAATTAGGGAGGTTATTTAATACTTTATTTAACCTCCTTAACTTACTAATTATTAACAACTTAAAAGAAAAAATATGGCATGTAATCTTACAAAAGGTAGAATATTAGACTGTAGAGACTCAGTAGGAGGAGTTAGAAATATATATCTAGCTCAGCATAGCGAGTTAGCGTCTTATGTAGCGTCTGCAGGAGAATTAACAGATTTTGACTTAGGAGGTAGCGATGATGTATATAAATATGCATTAAAAAGAGGTACTGCAGGAGTAACAGAGACAATTAACGCATCTAGCGAAAATGGTACAGTTTTTTATACTCCATCAGTAAATATAAAACTACATAAACTAACCAAAGAAGATCAAAACCAAATAAAACTATTAGCGCAGCAAAGATTAATAATTTTTGTAGAGCTTAATGAGCTAAATAGCGCAGGTAAAAACATTATCTTAGCTACAGGTTTAGATAATGGTATGGAGCTATCAGCAGGTACTAATGCATCAGGAGTAGCATTAGGAGATATGAACGGTTACGATTGGACTTTTGAAAGTCAAGAGCCGAATCCAATGCAAACTGTAGCAGATTATACAACTAGTCCGCTAGATAATTCAGCATTTACTATTAGTAGTATAGTAGCAGCTTAATACTAAATAGTTTTACATATATTTAATTAAAAAGGGAGGCTATATGCCTCCTTTTTTTTACTAATTTAATAAATAAAAAAATGTATAAATTAAAAAAAGAATATCAGGGAGTAGATTTACAAACTAATAGAGGGATTATTAGGCTAGATAATGTAAAGTCTACAGATGTAGAGGTAATGGGGCTTGAAAAATACTTTACTAAGACATCTAAATCTACTAAATCTAAAAAAAACATAGTAGGAGGACAGTTATAAATACTCTGTTATTAACAAAATAAAAATAAATCTGCATATTTTCTATTATACTATATGATTAATGGAATATACGGGCAGACTATTAGGACATTTTTAAGCTTAGAGGAGGCTAGAATTAATACAGTAGTAGAATCCGCTAATATCAGATATTTAGCTAAATTTACTAATGATTTAACAAAAGACATTAAATATTGCTATCCTGTTTTATCAGCAAAAACAGATAGGAGTATTACTCTAGATATAGGTCATGATACATCTGAAAATATATATACAGGTAAATTAAATTTTAAGCCTTTTGGCTTTTGGACTTATGAGATTTACGAGGTATCATGGCTAGGATCAGTTACATTAACAGCATCTACAGCGCCTAGAGATGAGTCTCATGTATTAGCGGTAAATAATGATAATGGAGTAGTACAGGGATTAGTACATAGAGGTAAAATGAAAATACAAGAGACAATAGGTAGCGAGCAGATACAATATACTCAGACTACAGTAAGCGAGACAAATTATTTATATACAGATTAAAAAAAATTAAAAATTATGGGAGATACTACACAAGAATTATTATCAGAGCAATTAGGTAAAGGAGCGGTTACAATTATAGAGGATACTGATGCAATAGCAGCAGTAACAGGAATTAGTTATTATGCGGTACATTTTCCTGTAGAGACTACAATAGCAGCTATTACTACTACCGCAAAAGTAACCGGAGCAGATGCAGACTTACATAGAACGTATGCAGCGGGTACTACTTTATTTTTATCTTTTACAGCTATTACCTTATCAGGTACAGGATTAGCTCTAGTATATAAGAATGATACTTTATAATGAAATTAGGACTAAGTAATAGTATAAAGAATAGAGTAGCAGCAGGAGATTGGAGTCCTGATGATGTATCTTCTTTAATACATTGGTACAAATACGATACAGGTATTACAGCAGATGGAGAAAATAACATTTCCCTATGGGCAGATCAAGAGGGAGGTAATAAATTATTAGCCTCAGGAGGTGAGGAGGATTCTCCTAGCTATGACCACGGAGCTGTTAAATTTGCAGACAACGATGATAATTTAGAGTGGGGAAATCCATTATCTTTAGGTACATTTTCTATATATATGAGATTTGAGACTAGCGATGTAGATGTTGATTGGATAATGAAAGGAGGCAGTACTGATTGGATAAAACTGCATGATGATACAAATTTTAGAGTCAAAATACTTACTAGGATGGATTTTGATATATCAGGAATATCAGCAAATACAAAAGTAAATCTAGGAGTAGATAGAGCATCAAATGGAGATGTAGGAGTCTTTATTAATAATAGTGCTCAAAGTGTAGCGAGTGGATACACAGATAATGTCGCAATTTCTACTACCCTTGATTTAACAAAAGTAGGCTCTCCATTACAAACTGTAAAAATATACGAAATACTAATTTTTAATGACGTGCTTAGTAGTGGAGATAAAAACTCTCTAAATACTTACCTTAATACAATATAATGGACTTATTTAAAAAAAATAGGATAATATGGCTACAAAAAAAATAAAAAAACAAATCTCTAGTATTGAGTTAAAATCTCAGACAGCGCCTACATTTACTGAGAAGCGGGGGGCAGATTGGATAGAGTACTCAGGAGAGGAGTTCCATAATAATTATCCATCATTTTTACTAGACTTATACTACTCATCTGCTACTCATGCGGCAGTGGTAAATACTACTGCAGAGCTAATAGCAGGAGAGGATATAGAGATAGCAGATACTGATAATATAGAGGCTAAAATAAAATTAACTAATTTTTGTAAAAATCCTAATAGTAAAGAGACTTTACATGAGTTAATTAAAAAATTAGCATTTGACTTTAAATTACAGGGAGGATATTGCCTTAATATAATTTGGAGTCAGGATAGACAAACTATATCAGAGATACATCATGTAAGTATGGAGAGAGTAAGGGTAGGGATACCTAATGCATTAGGTAAAACTGATTGCTACTATGTCTCTGCTGACTGGAGTAATACTAGGGAAAATGAGCCAGTAAAAATACCAGCCTTTGATCCTAATAATAGGACTAGTCCTAGTCAGTTACTATACGCAGGTAGCTATAGTCCTGGTATGGATGCGTATTATTTACCAGATTATTTAGCCGGTAATAATTGGATGCTTATAGATGCAGAGATAGCTCAGTGGCATCTAGCAAATGTACAAAATTCTTTTAGCGGTACTATGGTAGTATCTATGGCTAATGGGATACCATCAGAGAGGGAGAGGCTTGAAATTGAGAAATCATTAAATAATAAGTTTACCGGATCAGCTAATGCAGGTAAGGTAATTTTAACTTTCTCAGATGATAATACTAGGACTCCTCAAATAACTCCTGTACAGATGCCTAATGCGGACAAGCAGTACGAAACTTTACAAAAACTGATCCAAGCTAATGTACTCACCTCACATAGAGTTACTAGTCCATTATTAGTAGGTATAAGAGATAGCGGAGGAGGAGGATTAGGTAATAATGCTCAGGAGATGACTGAGGCATTTGATTTATACCTAAATAGCGTAGTAAAAGGATATCAAAAGCAAATATTAAAGACATTATCTAAAATATTATCTATAAATGATATAGATTTACCATTAACATTTATACAAGCTAAGCCAGTATCTAATAAATTTACTATAGATGATCTTAGAAGCGTCATGACTACCTCAGAAATCAGAGAGGAGTTAGGATTACCGGAGCTAGAGGAGTCAGAGGATACATCAGATGAGGAGACATCATTATCTAAGGTAAATAAAGATTTACAAAATTTTATCAATTTAGGAGAGGAGATAGATGAGGATAAATGGGAGTTATATAGCGATACTGAGGTAGAGGATGAGCTAGAGGATTTTGATTTTCAAGCAGACTTACATAATTTAACTAGAGTAGAATTAGTAGGAACAGGTAGAGCGTATCCTGAGGCTAGGAGTCCTGAGGGAGATAAAACCTCTAAGCAAGAGGATTATAAAGATGATTTATATAGAGTAAGATATACCTATTATGGACCTGGAGGAGAGAGAGACTTTTGTAAGGCTATGAAATTAGCTAATAAAGTATATCGTAAAGAGGATATAATAGCTATGGAAAGCGCAGGAGTTAATCCTGGATTTGGTCCTGGAGGTACAAATGAGTACAGTATATGGAAATGGAAAGGAGGAGTAAATTGTTATCATTCATGGAGACGTAAAATATATGTATCAAAAGATGGTAATATTAGTAATGTAGATAAAATAATAAGTACTACTGAAGCAAGGAGCAGAGGAGTTAATGTAGCATCTGATAGTCCATTAGTAGCAACGCCTCCTATCTATATGCCTAATAAAGGAGCAAAAAATTAAAAATTAACTATAAATAACTAGAAATCAATGAGTTATGTATTATTTATATCAGAGGAGAAACTAAAAAACTCTACAGCCATAGGAGGAGCGGTAGACATGGACTTTATCCTACCATATTTAAAAACCAGCCAGCGTATTTATCTTGAGCCTAAGCTAGGTACAGACCTATATGAGGCATTACAGACCAAAATTACCGCAGGGTCTCTTACAGGTACTTATAAGACCTTAGTAGAGGACTATTTAATGGACTGTCTAGTACATTTTGCTTTTTATCAGTGTTTACCATTTTTAAGAGTACGCATATCTAATAATGGAATAGGAGTAAAGACATCAGAAAATCTACAAGCATTAACAAATGAGGAGTATAAAGACCTAAGACAAGAAATTATTAATACTGCTGAGTTCTTTTTAGAGAGAGCTATTAGATTTATATGTAATAATACAGCGGCATTACCTGAGTATAGTACATCAGATGGGGCAGATTTGAGTCCATCCAAAACATCCTATTACTCAGGATTAAATTTAGAGATACAAAGAGATAGAAATAATGGACTTACATTAGATGATTTTCTAACTGCAGATTTAAGTTAATAAATGAGTAGAGTAAAATACAAACCTAAGGCAAAAAATGAGACAGCCTTAAAGACATATATAAAAAATGCCGATACAAAGAGCAAAGCAGGAGATAGGAGAGGTAATACTGCTAAATAGTAGCATAATTACAGCTACTACATTAGCGGATATAGAGATGATATTAAAAATTGTATTATTATTAGCTACATTAGGATATACTTTATATAGATGGTACACACACTACAAAAAAAATAAAAAGAAATGATTAAATTAATATGTAATTTAATATACTATATATCAGGTAAAACTATTTGCCTAGGACATTGTAAAGTTTGTAAAAAAAAATGACTTTTGAGTATTTTACTTATGCAGAATTTGACCAGCCAGGATTACCTGGATCAGGAGAGCGGTATATGTCTGATGAGTTTATAGAGATGCTAGATGAGACTAGAGAGATATATGGTAAAAGTATAAAAATTAACTCAGGGTATAGGAGCAAGGAGTATCAGCAGGAGCTAGCAAAGAGATATAATACAGGAGTAGCTAAAAATAGTCCTCATACTGAGGGTATAGCAGCAGATATCCATGTAGCTAATAGTAAAGACAGATGGCTATTAATAAATAGTCTATTACTAGCAGGATTTACGCGCATTGGCATAGCGTCAAATTTTGTGCATGCAGACATCAGCAAATCTAGGTCTGATCTAGTTATATGGCACTACAAACGATAACAAACTGATTATTAATCAAAACTAAATAAAAATGGATAATTTAACATGGCAAGAGATTGCACTAGCATTAGCTGCATTATTTGAGGTAATTGTAAGATTAACTCCTACAAAAACTGATAATACGATACTGGCTAAAGTTTTATGGGTATTAAATAAGATTATACCTAATAAAAAGAAAAATGGTAATACTCATTAATGAGGGATAACCGATACAGGTTAAATAAAAAAGAGATAGAAACGCTTATGCAAATGCGCCAGTCTGATACTAAAAATGTATTAGTTATTGGAGATTTGCATGAGCCTTTTTGTTTAGACTCATATTTAGACTTTTGTATAGATCAGTATAATAAATACGCATGTAATCAAGTAATTTTCATAGGAGACATCATAGATAATCATTACGCCAGCTATCATGAGACTTATGGAGGAGATGAGTTAATGACTGGCTCAGATGAGTTAGATTTAGCTATAAAAAGAATATCTAGATGGTATAAAGCGTTTCCTAAAGCTCATGTAATAATAGGTAATCATGATAGATTAGTCATGCGTAAAGCTCAGACATCTAATATACCTAAAAAATGGATTAAGTCATATAAAGAGGTATTAGAGGTGCCTAATTGGACTTTTACTGAGAGATATGTACAGGATAATGTACAGTACATACATGGAGAGGGAGGTACAGCTAGGACTAAATGTAGGGCAGACATGCAAAACACTATACAGGGGCATCTACATACTCAATGCTATACAGAGCATTATGTAGGTCAAAATTATAGAGTATTTGGCATACAGGTAGGATGCGGTATAGATCATGAGAGCTATGCTATGGCTTACGCTAAGTATGGTAAAAAGCCAGCTATAGGAGTAGGATTATGTTTAGAAAATGGTACTACTGCATTTAATGTATTAATGCCTCTATAAATACCCATAATACTTAAAATAAGACCTCCTAAGAGACTATCTTTATATAATCATATAAGTAGTCTATTTACATATAAAACATCTTAAAATCTTCTATTATAATTGTTAATAAGTTTTGTTAATAACTTTGGTAATAATTATGTTAATAATTGTGTTAATCAAAAATTTATTGTAGTTTTGTACCATTATTAATCAAAATATAAAATTATGAAAGTAAATGAATTAAAAAACAAATTAGACAATATGATAGGAGATAGACATATACATATATCTGATGATAGATTTAATGAATTAAAGCAAGAGATAGAAACTACTAAGGAGATAGATAATGCTATATCTGATATAGTAGACGCTAAAGCTACAGAAGATGAGCAGACAGCAAAGGAGATGTTTTTAGAGACTCAGGGGCATAAAACTATTAAAATACCTTATAAAACTAAGCAGGTAGTAGAGAAGTACCATGAGCTAAAAGTATCAGACTTACCATTATATAAAAAATATGAGCTCTGTAATGATATTACATGGTACTATAGATTATCTATAATAGATGGTAAGCAAAAGGTACATAAAATGTCTGTAAATGCTCTAGATAATGATGCATCAGTATATTATACAGAGATAGAGGATGTCTTAGATGATAATAATATAGATAGTAATGCTGAGGAGTGGCATGCAGCAGTTTGTAAACTATTAAAAATTATAGACTAATGTATATAAATGAGAGAGACTATATAACAGCTACTCATAATAGCTATGGAGATGATCCTACTAAGTATAATGGACCTGAGCCTGATAATTGTAAGCTATGCGATATGGAGCCTAAGGCTCATGATACCGATTTATGCGATGGATGTATAGATGAGATGGAGGAGGGTAAAAGGTATGAGGGTACTGATATATGCCTGACTCATTACAAAAATAATTGTAAAAAATGCGAAAAAAATAACATAGATTTGCAAATGTATATAGAGGATGCCGAAAATCTAACAGAGTAGGCAAAAGTATTAAATTAAATAAAATGATAAAAACAGCAAAGATTAAGAATGTAAAAGATGTATCAGAGCCTTATGGAAAGTATAAAACATTATACCATAATATAGAGATGGATAATGGAGATAAGATTAATATAGGTAAGGTAAAAGAGCAGCAGGTAGGATGGGAGCTAACCTATAAAATAGTAGAGCAGGGGCAGCAGGAATATAATAAAGCTAAGTCAGTACAGCCGGAGGGAGGATTTACTCCATCTAAATCAGCATCAGGTAATTTTAGTAAGGATAAAAATAAACAGATAACAGAGCTAGCATGTCTAAAAGCAGCAGCATCTATATCAGCAGCATATATAGGTCAGGGGCATAAAGTAACGCCGGAGGATGTTATAAATCTAAAAAATACTTTTACTCAGGATATATTAAGAGAGGAGAAACCGGTAGCGGTAGAAAAATCTAATAATAATCCTAATACTTTGTCTAATGGAGAGGTAGTATTAGATGATATGCCTTTTTAATTATGAAGTCAAAAAACATAACAGATTATGATGAGGTAGAGAAAATGATAAGCATAGCAGAAAAAATATCAAAAATACCAGCATATATAATTAAATCTAAGAGTAGGAGGATGGAGGTACTAGCGCCTAGGATGGCTATATCAAATATAGCTAGACTAGAGAGAGGTATCCATTATAATACTATAGCAGAGGTATTATGTAGAGATAGATGTAGCGTATATCATTACGAGAAAAATCATGAGAATAATTATAAGTATTGGAGCGATTATAGAGATACATTTAATAATATTGTATTAGCTATTAATAGTAGTAAATTAGAGAAACCTAATAATTTTAATAATAATAAAGATTTAAAAGATTTTATTATAGATAGAGGTAGAATATTTGAGAGTCCTAATGGTAAGGTATTTATATCTGTAAGATTAGATAAGTTAAAAACAGATATACAAACTAATTACAGAGATTTTAGTAGTACATTATCTAGGATACAATACTCTTTACATGATTATAATGCTAAAATAGATATATCATTATGAGAAATATACTCAGCAGTACATCATTTTTAGTAGTAAATAAGTATTTAGCTAGTAAGATAGGGATAGATGCCTCTATCTTATTGGCTGATCTTATATCTAAAGAGGGATATTTTATAGATACTAATGGATTAGTAGATGGATACTTTTTTAATACCTCAGAGAATATAATAAAAGATACTACATTATCTAAATACAAGCAAAGAGAGTCAGTAAAAATACTTAAAGATCATAAATTTATACAGACTAAATTAGCAGGTATGCCCTCTAAATTATATTTTAGGATAAATCATGATAAGATATTAAAATTTTTAACTACAAGCAGTAAAAAAACTAAACAGCAAGCAGTTAAAAAAGCGGAGCCTAATAATAATAAACTAATAAAAATACAAAATAATATATCTATAAGAGATGCAAAATTTAAAGCTAAAATTATAAGCTACAAAAATGATTTTAGTATAGAGCTATTAGAGGATTTTTATATGTATTGGAGTGAGGTAGGAGGTACTAAAATGAGATTTGAGAAGTCTAAGACATTTGATATTAAGCGTAGGCTACTCAGATGGCAAAAAAATGAGACTAAATGGAATAATAAAGCGTCTACTAATAATCATATTGATAGTCATAATAAGGCTAAAGATATACTAAATAATTTATAATGAATAATAAAAAAGAGGACATAATAATAATGATAATATCTATAGTAGCATGGACTACTGTAGGTCTATTTATAATATATAATTTAATATGAAAATAAAAGATATAGAATATAAAGACCTCTGCCTCAAATGCTTAGATTTAATAAGCTATACACTAGTAGAGCTAGGACAGCAAAAGGATACAGATTTTAAGGTAATACTAAGTAAGTCTCTAGCTATGGATTTATTAGAGGACTTTCCTAATATGGACTATGAGTCAATAATCTTTGCATTTAGGCAGGGAGTAAGGGATACTGAAAATGTAAAATTTGTACTGAATGTACAGACCTACTACTCCTGGATTAAAAAACATAGGCAGCTAATATGGAATGAGGAGAGTAAAGAGCCTGAGAGGAGAGACAAAAGATTAAAATATAGAAGCCGTAAAGGATCAGGATTACAATTAATAGGTAATAAAATAAAATATATAAAATGAAAAAAGAGAGCGCAAGAGATTATGATGATGATGATGGTAGTACATTAGATTGGATAGCTTAGTATTAATATAAATAAATTAAAATGAAAACACAAAAAGAGAGAAATATAGAATATCAATGTCCAGCTGAATTAGGAGAATATAAAATAAAAATAAAATGAAAACAAAAAACTATTTTAATACTACAGGTCAAAATGCAGACTATGTAAGTAAAAGAAAATCTAAAAACATTACTCAGGAGGATATAGTATATGATATATTTAAGAGTAATACAAAATTAACAGCGTCTCAGGTATTAGATATGTATCCTAAAAATATACCTATTACAAGCATTAGGAGAGCTATGAGTAATCTACAATATGATAATAAAATAATAAAGACTACTGATACTAAATTAGGGATATATGGAGCGCCTGAGCATTACTATAGACTACATACATTAAATACAAAACAGACAAGCCTATGGAGTTAAATAAGATATATAATGAGGATAATTTAGATACCATGGCAAAAATGCCGGATAATTTTATAGACCTAATAATTACGAGTCCTCCTTATGAGGATGTAAGCGGGGCAGGATATGGAGCAAAGAGTAAGGATATACTTTTTTTAAAATTCTATTCAGAGTATTTAGATAAATTATTTTTAGAATATGAGAGAATTTTGAAACCTACAGGGCAGATATATTTTAATATAAAAAGTAAGACATTTAATAAGACATTAAATACTCCTCATTGGATAGAGTTTATAGATGGATTTAAGAAATTAAAATTAAAAAGTTTTATCATTTGGAAATATGCAGGGAGTTTTGATAGTACTAAAAAGAGGTATCATTTAGATTATGAGATAATTTACCATTTAAGTAAGGGAGATGATATATACCTAGATGATAAATGTATGCATGATGCATTGAGCTCAGTATGGTATGTACCTCATAATATACCTAAAAAAGATAGAGTACATCCTACTCAGATGCCTCAGGCATTAGTAGACAGGATATTAAAAATAGCCTCTAAAAAAGATTATTTAGTATATGATAGTTTTATGGGTAGCGGTACTACTGCTATATCATGTATAGATAAGGGTATAAAATATATAGGTAGCGAGCTAAATAAAGATAATTATAAAATATCTTTAGATAGAATAGAAAAACATAAAAATCAAATAAAGTTATTTTAATGAATATAAATAAGATATATAATGAGAGTAATCTAGATACTATGTCTAGGATGGATGATGATTTTGTAGATATGATAATTACATCTCCTCCATATAATATAGGTAATAGTAGAGGTAATACTAATAATCCTGATCTAAACTATGATACTTATACTGATGATTTAGATATAGAGGAGTATTTTACTCAGACTAAGATATGGATAGATGAGTGTCTGAGAGTTAGTAAAAGATATGTATTTTGGAATGTAGGAGAGTATGCAGGATGTAAAGGGATAGCAGGATATATAATGAGTCAGTATAGAGATAATCTTAAAGATACTTTTATATGGATTAAAAATAATCCTAATCCTACAGGGAGAGGAGTAGTTTGTAATGGATATGAGTATATATTCTGCTTAGTAAAAAAGGGAGCAGATAGTAAAAAATTTGATTATAATAATTTTGGAGATAATATGATAAAAAATTATATTATAAAACCTGTAAATAATAATAAAGATAATGGAGGACATGGATACGCTTTTGGAGAGTGGATGCCTAAATACTTTATTAATTATTTTAGTAAGCCTGGAGACCTTATATATGATCCTTTTATGGGATCAGGTACTACAGCAGTAGCAGCTCATAAATTAGATAGACAATGGATAGGATCAGAGATTAGTAAAAAATATGTAGATATAGCTAATAATAGATTACAACCTATATTAAATCAGACAAAATTATTTTAATGGCTAAAAAACAAAAGACAATATCTAAATTAAAAAGAGAATTAGACAAAGTATTTAGCTTATACATTAGACTTAGAGAGGCTACTCCTGAGGGATTAGTGCAATGTTTTACATGCAATAAGGTAAGCCATTATAAATCAGGAATCCATGCAGGACATTTTATTAGCCGATCTAAATTACCTACTAGATTCTCAGAGATAAATGTTCAAAATCAGTGTTATAGATGTAATATACATTTAAGCGGTAATCAGTGGATTTTTGGGAGTAGATTAGATGCTAAGTATGGAGAGGGTACAGCTATGGAGATGGAGGGATTGTCTAGGCAAACTATTAAATTTATGAGATGCGATTATGAGGAGATGATTAAGGACTATAAAGAGAGAGTAAAAAAATTAACAATAGACAGTTAATAAATAATCTATAGTCTATGTAAATCAGAGTCAGATAATTACATATATTTGTCTATGACTACAAAGCCTATATATGTATCTACAGAGCATGAGATACTAATAGAGTCTTATTTAGATACATTATACAGGAATTTAGAGGAGATATCATCTAAGGATAAATATGATGACTTTGTATATATGTCTGATAAAATAATAGAATATCATAATTTTTATAGCGAGTCAAAAGAGCCAGGTAATTGGACTGATTTTTTAATGATTATACCTTTGCATTTAGCCTGTATGGTAAATGGATTTTTATTAGGTATAGAGACAGATGATAATAGAAATGATGTAAGGATATACAGAGAGCTATTAGGTCAATTTAACATAAAAATTATAAAAGACCTAAGTACTATAGAGCCTATACATGAATAAAATTTATAAAATAATAGGAGATTTAAGAGATGTATATATAGGTATATCATTACAATATACCCGTAAGAAATATGAGGCAGAGGATGCGGTATCTATGTTAATGGAGTACTTTATGCAAATGAATAAAGAGACATTATCTAAGATATATAAAACTGATGGCAGGGATGGATTAATAAAATATGGAGCTGTAGCATTAAGAAGATCATTTACTAGTCCTAGAAGTAAATTTTATTACATATATAAAAGATATGATAAGATTTTAGATGATGGAGGTAATCATAAAAAGCAATTTTATACTGAGGATGAGACAGTATATAATAAAAAGAGAGTAGAGGATATAGCATATAATACAGATATTACAACCTGGTATTATTTTGAGGAGATGGATAAGGTAATTGACTCTTTATATTGGTATGATAGGGAGGTCTATAAATTATACTACAATGTAGATAAAAAAGAGACATTAGATAGCTTAGCTAAAAAGACAGGAATAAGCAGAAACTCATTATTTACAACCTTAGACAATGTACGAAAACAATTAAAAAAAGTTTTATTAGATGAGTAATTTTTTTGTAGATAAAAAGACATTTAATGAGAGATTAGATATATGTAGGGCATGCGATTATTACCTACCATTATTAGGAAACTGTGCCGTTTGTAAATGTTTTATGAGATTAAAATGCTCAATTAGTAAATTATCATGTCCTAAAAATAAATGGCAGGCAGTAGAGTCAGATATAGGGATAGATAAATTACCTCAGCATTTAGTAGATAAGGTATTAGAGGTAAGAGAGCAAATTATATCAGAGAGATTTACAGATCATAAAACTAAAAAAGAGATAATAGAGGTATATAATATAATATATGGAGCTAGTTATAAGACAGGTACTAATTGCAGCTCATGTCTAAAAAGTATCCATAATGGATTAATGGATATAATAAAAAAATATGGCTAAAAATATTACAATACATAAAAAGAAAAATCGTAAGAAACGTAAAGGGATACATAGTAAAAATGCAAGCAGAGGACAAAATGGATATAAAAAAAAATACAGAGGACAGGGTAGATAAATCTAAATGGTATTATGATACAGATAGAAACTTAGACAATAGTAAGCAGATGATAAATCCTAAAATGTTATTAAGTAAAGAGGAGCTAGGGATACTAGAGATACCTGGATACTATAAAGGAGATAATAATTATACAGCTAGAGAGGTATGCGATAATTTTAATTTATCATATCATATAGCTACAGCTACTACATACTTAATTAGAGCAGGTAAAAAGACTGAGGAGGGTATGAGTAATGATGATAAGAAAATAGAGGATTTAAAAAAGGCTATACATCATATACAATTTGAAATACAAAAGACTATTAATAACAATAAATAAACAATATGAGGACAGAGATATATACATACTTTAAAAGTATTACATTAATACCATCTATATCTATAGATTGGAGGACATTAAGCGCATTAAAAAGACTTACAGCAGTATGGATAACGCTATCTTTTTTATGGTGGACTATAGAGATATATTTATGGGAGATAAATGATGAGGACCATATTAAAATGATACATGAGCTAGATAAAAAGATATCTAATGTCCGAGACAAATAAAAGGGGGCTCATAAAGACTAAGTATAAATCCATAATAAAGGATGGTAAAATAGTTATGCCTAAAATAATAAAGCATGATATATCATGGGAGCTACTAATGGGGATGGAGTACATATCTGATCCTAGACAAAATCAATTCTTATTAACAAAGAGGACGCCATGGAATACATAATAATAGGATTAGGTATATCTATATATATATTAAGTAAAATAGAGAGACATATAAATACAAATAATAAAGAGTTATTAAATAATCTAAAAAATTATGACCTACAAAAATATAAGACAAATACTAAAAAATCAGATAAAAAATAATATTAAATCTTTATGGACTTTTGATGAGGAGAGTATGTCTTTTACTATGATATATAGCAGCTATAAAGATGACCTACAAATATATACTCCTCAGCAGTTATTAAATAGATTAGATGAGATAGAGGGATGAGATTTGTATGTATAAAATGTAATAAAGAGACTAATATATATAAAGTAAAATTTACATCTATAGATAATAAATTAGTATGTAAAGATGCATACTGCTGCAGTCAGTATATGGATCAGGTAATTACAGATGAGTATAAAGGGATACCAGACATACATAGAGACGCAGATGATACTCAGCATAGTAATCCTATGAGAGAGTGGGATAAATTCAAATCAGACAATGCAGAGAAGCCATAAACAGAATAATTACTATTGGAAGTGTATAGTTAAAATTATTAGCTTAGAGACAGGATACTATCCTAATGAGGTACATGCATTACTAAAAAGGGAGTTTGCAGTAGGAGATACTAAAGACATGGATAGGAGAGAATTTAATGACTATATAGAGATGATAAGGATATGGAGTCATACAGAGCTAGGCATAATATTACCTACTCCTGAGGACTTAAAAAATAAAATGTAAAATTATCTATTATACTATATGAGTATAGACAAAAGTAGGCATATAAAAAAGGAGAGTATGATAGCCGCATTAGAGACTAGCTTAGGAGTAGTATCTACAGCATGTAAGGCAGCAGACATACCTAGAGCTACTTATTATAAATGGCTAAAGGAGGATGATAAATTTAGAGAGCAGGTAGAGGATATTAATAATCTAGCCTTAGACTTTGTAGAGACATCATTACATAATCAAATAACTAAGGGTAATACAGCTGCTACTATATTCTATCTTAAATGTAGAGGTAAGGGTAGAGGGTATGTAGAGAGGTCAGAGCTAGATATCAGTAGTAAGGATGAGCCTATTAAGATAGATATAAAGATAGATGGGGTTGATTATTAATCCTACATTTACTAATAAGCAAAAGACAGCATTAAAATACTTATTTGATACTAAGACAAATGAGATTTTATATGGAGGATCAGCAGGAGGAGGTAAGTCATTTTTAGGATGCGCATACTTATTAATGATGAGTCTAAAATATCCAGGTACTAGACATCTAATGGGTAGGTCTAAATTAGACAGCCTTAAAAAGACTACATTAAATACATTATTTGAAGTCATGAAACTATGGGGCATGGAGAGTAAGACTCATTATAATTACAATGCTCAGTCTAATATAATTACCTTTTTTAATAAATCAGAGATTATATTAAAGGATATGTTTGCGTATCCATCTGATCGTAATTTTGACTCATTAGGAAGTTATGAGCTGACCTCAGCATTTTTAGATGAGGCTAATCAAATAACAGAGAGAGCAAAGATGGTACTAATGTCTAGGATAAGATATAAGCTAGATGAGAATAATTTAACTCCTACTCTATTACTTACCTGTAATCCTAGTAAGGGATGGCTATACTCAAATTACTACAAGCCAGCAAAGGAGGGTACTATTAAAGATAATAGGAAATTTATACAGAGTCTAGTAGATGATAATGAGTATATCAGTAAACATTATAAAACTAATCTAGAGTCATTAGATGAGATAAGTAAGCAGAGATTATTATATGGTAATTGGGAGTATGACGCTACAAAGGATGGACTAATACATTATGATAATATATTAGCATTATTTGATATTAAAGGGATGGAGGGAGAGAGGTATATATCTGCTGATATATCTAGATATGGAGAGGATAAGACAGTCATTTGCTTATGGACAGGTATGCATATAGATAAGATAATTACTATAAATAAATCCTCATTAACTGAGGTAGCAGATAGGATAAAAGATATACAGAGAGAGTATGAGGTATTTACTAGAAATATAGTAATAGATGAGGATGGTATAGGATCAGGAGTAGTAGATATGATTAAGGGATGTAGAGGATTTATTAATGGTAGTAGATGTCTAAATAAAGAAAATTACCAAAATCTAAAAACTCAATGCTATTATTATATGTCTGATTATATCAATAAGGGGAGGGTAGGTATTACTACTAATAATATAAAGGTAAAAAATAACATAATACAAGAGCTAGAGCAGGTAAGGTCATACAATATAGATAAGGATACAAAGCTACAAATAATACCTAAGCCTCAAATAAAGGATATAATAGGACGCTCTCCTGATTATTCTGATGCTATAATGATGAGATTTTATTTTGCTATAGACGCTAACTATGGGAGGTACTATGTATATTAAGTCAATTTTAAACTAAATTACTAATTTTTCTATTATAAAATATATGGATATTAAATTAAAGGATAAAAACAATAAAGACAAATGGTACACTATGCCGGATAAGTGGGATGATTTGACCTTAGATAAATATATGCAGGTAATGGTATATCTTACTAATAAAGACTCTGAGGATATGGATCATGAGAAAATAGTAAATCTAATCCATTTTATGTCTGATATACCAAAAGATACATTATATAGAATTAGTTTTAAGGACTTATCTAAATTAAGCGAATTAATTAGTATATTTTTAAAGACAAAACCTGATACAGAATTAAAGCATATCATAGAGATAGATAATGTAAAATATGGATTCCATCCTAGGCTCAGGGATATATCTATTGGGGAGTTTGTAGATATAGAGCATTGTATAAAAGATGGTATTAATGAAAATTTACATACATTACTATCAGTATTATATAGACCTATTACTCATGAGATTAAAGATAAGTATAGGATAGAGGATTATGAGCCATCTGAGGATAGAGCAAATCTATTTAAAGATAAATTAATGGTAAGAGATTTTAATGGAGCGAGCATTTTTTTTTACGATTTAGGAACGCAACTATTAAACACTATGCGCCTATCTTTGGAGGAGATAAAGATGAGAGAGAGTCAAGAGAGTCCTCAGCATTAAATGATAAATGGGGGTGGTATGAGGTAATTTACAGACTAGCGGATAGTAAGGTACAAAATATAGAGACTATTACAAAAATATCAGCCTTAGAGTGTTTTACATTTATGGCATATCAGCAGGATATAAATAGTCAGAATGAAGTAAATATATAAATAAAAAATAATGATTAGATATAAAACATATAGCAATACCTTAGACATGATAGTCTGCCTACTAGAGGCTCATAAACAGGTAGAGACAGTTACTACAGGAGATATATGGGATATTGATCTCCCCAAAAATACAAAATATCCTCTAGCTCATGTAAATATAGGTAATGTAGATTTATCTATGTCTCAAAAGACTTTTAATTTTCAGGTATTTATAATGGATATAGCAGATGAGGATAATGAGCAGTTTGTATTAAATGATACTATGCAGATAATGTCTGATCTTATAGCATTACTAAAACATGGAGAAAATACATATACATATAATGCTCAAGCAGGAGAGGAGCCTAGATATTTTATAGATAATGATTTTACATTTGAGCCATTTACAGAGAGATTTGATAATACAGTCTCAGGATTCGTATGTAATATAGGTATAATAATAGAGTCTGTATTAGACTCATGCGATGTACCTATAGATGATAGTACAGTATGTATAAAATAGAGATAGGTAAATATGTAATAGAATTTAGATTTTTTAAAATAACAATAAAACATAAATAAAAATGGCAACATTAACAACAACAATTAGCGAGGCAGTTACTATTAACTCTCAGCAGAGAGGGAGTACTAATGTATTAACTATTACAGGTATAGAGCATACTTTTGAGAGAGTAGTTACAATACCAGCATCAGCAGATAGTACAGTATT
>Ga0208793_1000426_pt1 | contig 28750 bp, 14 predicted proteins | sample 17_taG_FD_184092 | JGI IMG/M metagenome (GOLD analysis project Ga0208793, IMG submission 184092) | Marine viral communities from the Subarctic Pacific Ocean - 17_ETSP_OMZ_AT15314 metaG (SPAdes) (version 2) | ecosystem: Environmental > Aquatic > Marine > Oceanic | place: Pacific Ocean | collected... | reverse complement strand
AAACCTCGCTATCTTACGTATACCAAGAGCTAAGTTGTAGTCGTATGGTGTTTGCACTGTTGATGTTTCTAAGCCATTGGTAACAGAAAATACGTCTACATCAGATATAGAAGTACCACCATTAGCTGCGGCATAAAACGTAGCAAACTTAAAATACTTTTTAAAGTTTTGTGAACAACAGTCTTTTGGCGCTGCACAAGCTACCAATGCTATACACATTATTATAATTAGTTTTTTCATTCTTTTATTTTAATTGTTATATCATGTGGTGCATATTCATTACCACCAAAATATGGGTATAAATAGTATCTACGCAGTAAACCCCAGTTGCCCTCAGGTCTTCTACGTACAAGTGTGGTATCATTATCTATTACTATTACATAATAAAATGTTTTTATATCAATAGTAGCGCTATATATTTCATCTGTCTCTATAGTTCTTATAGTAGCAGCTGTATGTCTACCTTCTTCGTGTCTTAACCAGCAAAGCTCTATGTTGCCATTTAAATACCTCCAACCTAATCTTATAGAGTATTTTTGATGCCTAACACCAAAGTCACTAAAACCATAAATCTTATTTACATCGTGTTGGTTTTCTGGTATCTCGCTTTCATATATAGCTGATTCATCTAGTATAAATTGAAAACTTATCTTTGAATTATCTGGGTGGTTTATAAAACTACCTGAGCTATGCTCGCCAGCTGGTATTGTATAAACTCTGAAACCAAGATCATCAACTTCTTTTGCACACGAAACCAATAAAAGAAGTATCAGAATTTTTTTCATTATTTATCGTGAGCGTAGCATTTACCAGATTTGTTTGTTGTTTTATTTTTACACCTCCCACCTTTTGATTTTATAGCAGTACATTGTTTTTTAGCGGCTTTCTTTTTTTCTTTTAATTCTTTTTTAACTTTTCTAGCCTCTGTTTCAATACCAAGATCCCAAACGTTCCAACCTAACACTAACGCAAAGCTATCCCAAAACTCTGTTTCAGAATCTGCCGCAGCCATTAAATTGTGTATTTTATTTACAGCTCTGTCTAAAGGTATATTTGTAAGACCTGAAACTAAATTAGCCATAACGTCAAAAGCAGGATTGCCTAAGTTCCAATAAGGCATTTCTTTTATAACTTCTTCGTTAAATCTTTTCGACTGTATAGATCCGTATATTTTTCTAAGCTTAGAGCCTATTGTCGGTGATAAATTTGCTAGTTGTAGTATAGTGTACGTGTGATCTGCATTCCAACCTTTTTTCTCTTCATGGTTGTATTTTAACACACCGTTTTTAAGAGTTGCAACAATGTTACCACCTAAACCTAAACCATTTAATAAACTATCAATCATACCGTTTATCATTCTTTGTTCTTTCACGCTAAGCTCTTCACCTTCAGCCTCTGCCTTCCAAAGTGCTTGTTGTAAAAAGTTAAACAAATAGTTTTGTATTGCACCGTAGTAAGCTATTTTAGCTAGGTTAGATTTAGTATCACCTCTTCCAGCTGCTAAATCTCTAACGGATTTATCTATTAATCTAGCATACTGCATAGGTGTGTTTTTAAACGCTAGTATTAATCTACCCATATTACCTGCTTGTTGCTGCGAAATCATCATAGCATCAGAGGACTGTTGAGCTTCTTGTGACTTTGCTATCCAATCTTCTTCTGCTCTTTGATCAGCTTCTTGTTCTGACATACCTTGCGCTATGTAGTTTTTCTTTTGATTAATAAAGTATGTAGCACCACCCATAGTAATAGCCGTTGCATCAGCAAGTCTTGTTGGTGTAAACCCAATTTTTAACAAATAAGATAACGCAGCACTAAACTTATCTTCTTTACCTTGAACAAAAGCAGATAGTTCTGCCTCGTTAATTGTTCTTGACTCACCAGACAACCTTTCTTGTAGGAAAGGACTATTCCAAAGTCTAGCAACAGTTTTCCAATAGTTTGGTTGATTTGCAAAAGCTTTAGCAGCAGCAAACGGGTTGTTGTTTGCCATGTCTATATAGTTAGTTGCTGATATAAGCTGTAACGTTGCAGATCTTATGTTGAAAAACATTATAGTACCTACAGATCCATTAACCCAGTTATCCCAATTACTAGTTATTCTATCTTTACCTTTGCTTTTATTTCTTCCATACTCCATGCGGTACATCATATCTTCTAAAGCTTCTCTAAACTTACTACCGTATATAGCTTCTATTTTAGCAGCATTAGGCCCTTGTAATCTACCGTTAACATCAAGCTCACCAAATATTTCATTTCTATTTTCTATAAACTCAGCTAAAAAATCTTTTCTACCTAATTTTCCTGTTAAACTATATAAATCACTAGCTATAGACTCTACAGTCCAATACTCTGAAGGCTCTAAATAACCATTTTCTTGTTGAGTTATCTGACTAAGACCATTAGCAAAAGTAATTAAACTAGGATCGCTATTAACTGTTTTAACTAAAAGTTTTTCATCTCTTTTAGATATACCAGGTATTGTCATACCATTTTTATTCCACAAATAAACTCTAACAGCTTGCCCATGACTATAATTTGTTCCATCAACTAGTTTAGTAAGCTTTACTTTTACCTTAGGTAGTTTTTCTATTAAACTTTGATAATTCTTTTTTAACTGCTGTCTTGTTTCGTTTATTTTGTTTGTACCTCTTACGTATGGTCTTATAAGATTATCTTCAAAAAACTGTAGTTGTTGCTCTCCTAGTTCTCCTTTTGATAAAAAGCTATATAATAAACCTTTAAAATCTTGTGCTGATGGCATTATAGGTAATATCTTGTACTTATCTACAGCTGTGCCTCTTATTCTACCTTGAGCATCTGAAAATTCTTTTTCTTTAGCCACACCCTCTGTTTGCTCAAGTATAGTATTAAATCTTGTAGACAAGCTAAACAATGGATCTGCTAATGTTGTTTTTCTTTTAACACCCATTTGATCTAATATGTTTTCTACAGCTTGAACATTTTGCTCTGCATCATCAGCAAAATAAACATCGTTGTAACCTTCTTGCGCAACCTTATCAGCTATCCACAAAGCTTTAGCTTCAGAAGTTGAATTACCTAAACCAGTTATATTTTCTAAAGGTATGTTTAATCCATTAGCTTTTAAAAATGCATGTATAGCTGCTTGTGCAGCGGCAGGCCTAGCAGTTAATACAAACATGTTTTGCGTTCCAAACTTACCTTGTAGCTTTAAAGCTTTGTTAAACAGTGGTGCTATCTTACCTTCAACAACGTCGTTAAACTCAGAAAAATCCCAAACATAACCTTTGTCTGTTAAGTCTTGGTAATTTTTAGCGTATTGTTCAGCGTTTAAAGATCCAGTTGTACCATCAGGCTTTGTAAATCTAATTTTAGATTTAGTTATAGCTAATGTATCGTCAAAATCTAATATAGTAACACCTTGTGTTGATTTGCTAAATAAAGATTTTTTATTTAATTCTTTTGTAATTTGTTTTTCTACTATAATATCACTAAGCTTTCTACCATCAGGACCGTAAACATTATTTTGATTTGCTTGTGGTAAAAAAGTAAACCTAAGTTCTTCTACTGGTGAGTTTTTTAAGTCAACATCCTTAGGCTTATCCATAATTTTAGTTGTTTCAACCTCTGCAGCCCACTGTGTGTGGCTGTCAAGATTTAAAACGTTTGTTTCTCCAATGATATAAGCGTAAACATCATACATAGTAGAGGCATTGTCTTTTATATGCTCTCCTTTTGTAATTTCATAACTACCATCTTTTATTGTTATGTAGTCAAGCTTTGACAATGATCTAAAACCTTTTTGTATATCAGTTTGTATTTGTAATAAATTATAAACGTCTAATTTTTTTAACTTTCCACTTGTATAGAGATCTTTTATATTGTTAACAAAAAACTCTAAAAGTTTTATATTTGCAATGTTAGCTTTTTGTATTTCTGGATTTAATTTTTTTAAAGCTTCTAGTTTTTGCTGTTTGTTTAAATTACCATTTTTTGTTATTTTGTTAATCTTGTTCCAAAGAGGTGACGAAGGATTCATAAACCTCACATCATCTAAAATTAAACCTTTTGGTAATTTTACATTTAATTTACTAATACTATTTTTTAAGTTTTGTAGTTTTTCGTAGTAATCACCTGTAACATCATTACCGCTAGAGTCTACCATTTTTACTCTTTTACCATCTATTGTTTGCACTTTGTTTTCAGCTGCGTCTAAAGCTCTGTAGTGGTAACCTAAAATGTCATATCCAATAATATTAAAAATATCAGGACCTACTTTTTTAGCTATTTTTAAACCTGCCTTTTGCAAGCTTTCAAGACTAGTTTCGTTGTATTTTAAAGCACCTTGACCACCTTTCTTTTTTGAAGGTACTATAAAATTATTTAATTTTTGATCACCTAAATTAATTACTTTTTTCTTATAAGCTATAGACTCTTGGTTTTGGTGAAAGTCTTCATCAAAAATTCTTGCAACAAAGTTTTTTATGTTTTCGTTTTTCTCTATAGTATCTAAAAATTTATGTATACCATCAATGTTACCAGAAGCGAAATTCATGTTTACAACTTGCCTGTAAACGTTAGTAGCTCTCTGCACAAAGTTTGGCATGTTAGCGTATATAGTGCCCGGTCCTTTACTTGATGAAAATTTAAAATCTATATTTTTACCAATGACTTGTGCAACCTGTTTTATTAAGCTGTCAGCTTCGCCATACTTATCTATATAAGCAGGTGATTTAAGACCTGTTATAACAGCATCTCTCATTACTAGATTAGATAAATACCTTAAAAATCTTTCTTGAGACATATCAAGTCTACCATCTTCAGGGTTTAAAAATGCATCAACAAGCTTAGCTTCTAGCTCTGGCGTAAGTTTTAGTTTTACTCTTTTTACATTACCAGCGTTAACATCTGAAATATTAACATCAGTGTTCATTTTAGATTCATTAACTCTTTGTCTTACTCTTCCAGTTGTTGCATCTAACACAACAGCTTCTGTAAGCCCTAATTTTAGTTTTGTAACCTCAGCAACAGGCATAACCCTATAAATTAACCTAATTCTTTTTTCTACGTACTCTTTGTATTTATCTGTATCTAAAGGTCTTATTCTTTTTCCTTTATCGTTAAACTCTTCTGGAAACATAGTTTCTCTTAAAAACCTCCAATCAGCTTTAAAATCTTTAGTTATTGCCGCTTCAAATTTAGCAGAGTTATCTATTTTGTCTACGTTTTTAAGCGCTGTTTCTGCTGCTATAAGCGTAATTTGATCATACAAGTATTCGTTTTCTACTATACCAAGCGTTTCTCTTATTTCAGATGTTTCTTGGTTGTTAGCGATAGCATCTCTAACATCTAGCACTTCGTTTATAGTCGTGCCACCATATAAATCTTTATTTTCTTTTTCTTCTTTTATTTTAAGTTCAAGAATTTTAGTTGCATCTATAGTTATTTTTCTTATTCTTAAAGGCATTAAACCTTGTAGATATGCTCCAAAATTTACTGGATTTACTATATTAGCTTCTTCATCAACATCTTTAGCTATTTCTTTTTTTGGTAATGGTTTTTTAACTTCTTTACCTTCATTTTCTTTATTAATTTTTTCTACAATTTCATTAAACTCTAACTCTGTTAGCAAAGGTTTGTATGTTCTAGATAAATCAGAAATTATACCAAAAACTTCGTTTTCCCACACATCTTTTGACACAACAAAATCTTTATCCGCTTGCCACTTTCTTTCGTTTAATAAAATAACACCAGCATTGTTAATTAAAAAATCTCCTTGAAGCTTTGTATAAGCTCTAGGATTTTTTCTATTAATTATCATTAAATCTTGAATATTTTTATTTTCTGCCGATATTTCTTGGTTAGTTCTTTTACCATATATAGCATCTCTACTGTCAACCATTATTTCACCTGACGACTTAGACATTAGCGCAGTTTTTTTACTAATTACGTCAATATCATTATATACATATGTTAGTGGATTACCATCTTTATCTAAAAACCAATCAACAGCTTGTTGTTCATATCCAGTTCTTACACCACCTCTATTTATTTCTCTTATAAGGCTTAATATATCAGCGTTTGATAAATCTGTTTTTAACACGTCTTGAAACGCATTTTTTAAATTGTTTAAACCATCTACACCTTCTTTACTAAAATCTTGAGCTCTATATTCAAACATAGCATCTGAAAGATATGGTATATATTCTTCTCTACCTCTATCACTTAAAGGATAGTATTTTCCTTTAATAACTTTAAAATCTACACCGTATTCCAATGTTGCATCTGCTCTACGTAAAATGTTTTCTTGAATTTGTAAGTTAATAAACTCAGGATCAGCAAGTAATAAGTCTTGTACCTTGTTAATTAAATTTAATTTATCAGAGTTTGACATACTATCCATGTCAGCGTGTATATCTTCGTGACCAAATACATTACCAGCTAAAAGCGACGCGTCCATCTTATCTATGTTACCGTTTGTATTTTCTTGTGAAACAATAATTAATTTTCTACCATTAATTTCTAAACCAGTGTAAATACCGTTTGCCTCTCCACTAGTTATACCTTCAATCATACCTGGATCTAAATTTTCAACACCGTATTCAATTTCTAAAAAATTTAATAAATCTTTATTATTATCAAAAACCTTATAATACCTGTCTGAATTTGGATCTTGATTATGTTTAGTTGCAGTTTCTTTGTTTTGTCTGTTTTTCCAAGCCTTTACCTTTGCTCTTGCAATATCTAGATTTGTATTTTTTTCGGCATCTATTAAATAATCTAATTGCTGTTTATTGTTTTTATAAGCTTCAGTTTCTTTATAATCTTCTCCGTACTTTTCTTTTATTCTTTTATTTTCGGTTTTATTGTTAGTAAAGTCAATATCTAACTCAGCTAGATTTTTTAACTTTTCTTTTATAACTAGTTTTGCTTCTGGATCTTTTGTCCATGCTAAACCACCATATTCTTCACTTCTTAGTAATTCGTTTGTTTTGTTTAAAACATCTAATTGTCTTTGGTATGCTTCGTCAAATACTTGTGTTTCTTTTTGTAGCTTTTCAATTTCACGATTTATAGTGTTAGTCATAGCTTCAGGATTACTCATGTCAAACACAGCATCATAAGTGTTTTGAGCCGTATTAACAACAGTAGTTACACTTCCACCAAGAGGAGCTGCTGTTAGTATAGTTGTTTTAAAAACCTCAGCTACATCATCTAATGCTTTTTCTATGTTAAAATAACCAGTACCACCATAAACACCAGCTTTTGTTGTTGCCTCTTGAAATATTTCAGTTGGAACCTCTACAGCAGTTGTCTGCGCCATCATTTTTGCTATGTTACGACCTTGCTTTATAGCGTTTACATAATAACCTTTTCTTATTTCGTTAAATAGCTGCGCTGGCATTATCTTTAGCTTAGACGCTTTAAATATTATAAAACCATCACTGGCAATTTCTAAACCGGCATTTGCTAAACCAACACCAGTAGACATATCTTCTATAGATTCAGAAACACTACCGTCTTCAATAATTTCAATCATTTCTTCTGGTGTAGGATTTCTTCCGTATCTTTTTTGACCTTCTATAATAACCATTTCTTCGTAAGCGCCAGCACCTTCTAAAGCATAAGTATACATACCACCAGTAAATATACCACCAACCATATTCATCATTTGCTTACCCATTTCTTTTTGCCATCCATTTAGCGATTGATAAGCTTTGTCTGTGGTTAATTTTGATATTTTATTTTGATACTCTCCTGTAGCAATAATATTTTCCAATATTTTCATATTGTAATTCTTTTCCATCATTTTCAACCTATCTAAAAGAGGTTCTTTGTCGTAATAACCAGATAATAAAGATAAATCTTCTTCACCAATCTTTAAGATTCCTGGAAAATATACCTTACCATTTTTTTCTTGAGGCGTGTCTAAATTAAAACCGCTTAAACTAGGTAGCTTAGTACCTTCTATTAAAGCAGTTTTATAATCAACAATAGCTCTGTAATCTTTACTTAATCCAATTCTACGTATTACCTTGCTAGCCTTTGGTATATGCAGGGCTGCTTGCTCCCAAATTCCTTCTAAAAAATCACCTTTTACGTACCAAGGTATTATTTCTTCTACTGCCTCGTCATTATTTATTACAGCTATATTTCTATTAAAAACACTACCAACAGCTGTTGAGTTAGTGTTAACTGCTGTTATGTAACTATCGTTGTTTTCTAAAACTTTTCTTTTAATTTGTTTTGATTGGTTTTCAAACTCTAACAAAGCTTCTTGTGGGTTTAGTTTTCCAGAAGCAATATTTTCTAAAAGAACTAATGTTGCTTTTTCATATTCACTTTTTAACTCTGTAGTTATACTTTGAACAGCTTCTTGACCTTCAGGAGTTTTATGATACTGATCCATTAATTGGTCAAACGTATCGTCCCTGTGTTGTAGCATTTGTTCTCCAGACAACTCGCTTACATCTAAAAATCCTGTTTGATCTTTATTTGCTATAGTTGATTGGTTGTTATAAGCATAGTCATGGCTAGCGTCATACATATCACCGTCAAACAAACCTTCAAACTCTTCTGTTTTATTTTGCTTAGCTTGATTTGCTATGTTTTTTAACTCATCAACAACAATTTCTCTAGGTTTTCTTACACTTGGACCAGTACCAACTTTATATCTATTGTTGTCAACTTCAATAACATCAGCACCAGGTACAGCGTCATCAAACTCTATACCTAATCCATCATAATACTTTCTACCTTTTTTAACTACTTCATCTTCATCTTTTTCTAAATCCGTTTTAGTTAGCTTAGGATCTTTAGGCGCTTTTATTTTTACTTCAGGATATAGTTTACCAAAAAAGTTTTCTTGATCTTTTTCTGTTTTTATTTCTTTTTGTATTTCTGGTATTTTTTCTTTAATCACATCTTCAGGCACACCGTCTTTCTCCATATTACTTATGACTTCAACTAACTTGCTCTGCTCGTCAGTTAAAACAGGTGGATCCATTATTGCGCTTTCGTTTATTTCTTCAGCCATATTAAGATATTGAATATTTCTTTAATAATTGTTTTGCAGTCATTTGACCAGCTTCAGCAAAAGCTTCGTCAGTTGCTTTAGCCATGTTATGCTCTGCTTGTAATTTTCTTTTTAACCAAAAACTTACTTCTTGTTTTAATTTATTTTCATCAAAGCCTGGGTTATCAACATCTGCCCAGCCAAGATCTTCATTTGGACTTGCCTCTGCATATTGATCTATAAAAGATGGTCCAGCAAAATCATCCCAAGCAAACGCTAGTATGTTTTCTTTTGAATCTAACAGACCATTTACAACAACCTCAGCGTGGTAAGCGTTAAATGGTTTTCTGTTTCTAGAGTTTTCACCTTGTTTTACAGCTGCTTTTCTAAAATCAGCAAACTTACCTTCTGGCTTCATAAAAACATCTTTAAATATTTGACTAGATTTTACAACTGCATTAGGTTTGTTAGGATTTTTAAAGTCTCCAAAAGCAAATTCCACATCATTAAACTTTGTATCACCACCAACTGTAGTTTCTGGAAGTGGTAATATCATTCTATATAAATCATCTCTTTCACTAAATATAGCGTTTTGCATAAACTTATTTTTACCAGAAGATCCTTTTGAAAAACTACGTCTACCAGCTTCACCACCACCATTATTTTCTATCCACTCTGACTTTTTTTCTATTAAATTGTTTACTTTTTGCGTTAATCCTCTTAAGGTATTTATCGAGTCATTTACAATTTTAGAACTACCTTCTTGATCGACGTACATGCTAGCTTGGTCTTTTAATTGCTTAGCATAATTGTAAACTCTAGAGTTTGCTTGAGCACCTAAAACATCTAGCTTTTCATCACCAACTAAACTAGTGTTGTCTATGTAAGTGTCTACATCTCTTTCTATATTTGGATTTTGCATTTGAAGATCTGTCAAAGGGTCATAATCTTGAGCTGTTTGTTTGAAAGGTGAATTACCTTGTATACGCATCTTTGCGGGTGAACCTTGTAATGATCCTGAAAAATTATAATCACCAGCCGCAACGTTTGAACCTCTGTTTTCACCACCTCTTACACGCGACGCGCCAGGATAACTATCTGCAAACTCTTGGTTAGTCATGCGTTGACCATTAACCTCAACTACATTTTCATTTCTTTTACCTTTATCATAAACAGATCTAACTCTTAATTTTGAGGGTTTTGTATTACCAGCTAAAGTTTCTTGCTCAAGCGTAAGCCCACTTTGTACATCTTCAGGGTATTGATTAAAAGCCTCATCAACTTCATCAGTTATTATATTTTTTTCTTCTTTCGAAGGTGGTGTCTTTGTTTCTACTTCTTTACCTTCCTTTGGAGTGTCCTCTGCTGGATTTTCATTGTTATTTTGTTGATTTAATTGTCGTTGTAATTTTGCTATTTGAGCCTCAAGAGATTTCACTGCATTTGGATCAGTGTTCTCTTGTTTGTTTTCTTCCTTTTTTTCTTCACCACCTAAATAAGATTTAGTAAGACCAACCGCACCCGTTCTTGCCATAGGTTTAAACATAGCGTCAACACCTTCAATTCCCATTTCAGGTATTCTAGTACCACCACCAGTTCTAGTGTATTTATTTACACCTTTATAGTTTTCTATTAAAGCTTGATTTATTTTTAAAGGACTAGTTTTTTTCTTTTTCATAATTATATTTTGTGTTTACCCTTGTTCTTTTGGAGTAAGAAAATTCTGAGCTTTCTCACCAAACAATCCGGCTTGGCCAAAACCAATTGCAGAGCTACCAAGGTCACCGATACCACTGGCAATCATTTGTGTTGCTCTTTGTCTAGCCTCATCAGATTCTTTTGATCGCTGCATCGACATACCAAACAGTGTTTCGACTTTATCTTTTTTCTGACCTCTTGAATATACCTCGCCCTCTCTTTCCATACTTTGTATTTTACCAGCCATTGATCTTTCTGCTCTTTGATTTGCAGCTTCTTGCTGTCCTATACTGGCTGAAGCCTGTCTTGCTTGTTGTGAGCCAGCATTAACCATAGCTTGTATATTACCAGCTGTAAAGCTACCACCTTGCTGTATACCACCAAGCATATTAGCTTGTTGTTGTTGAGCCATGTCTTTTTGAAACTGGGCTTGCTGTTGGTTAACAGTCAAGTCCTCCATCGTGTTTTCCATGTTTAAATACGGATTACTAGTATCTAAACTTTCGTAGGCATCTCTTCTTTGTTGAAGCTCTTTGTTCGCAGCTTTTTGCTCTTGTATTCTTTTTTTACGACCAGACAATGCCATACCTATTTTTGTTAATCCCGCGGCAGCGGCTACTCCTGCTATTAAAAAACTCATATCTTATTTATTTTTATTAATGTAATCTTCATATTCTTCGTAACTTCGTGAAACTATTTCAGCTTCTAACTCATTTAAATCTTGTGTGTTTGTTGGGTTTTTATGTATATTGACAAATATACTATTTTCAACAGCGTATATAACTCTTTTTATTCCAGGTGAACATTTAACATAACATGGTGCGATGTACTCTTCTACTACCTCATGTGCGTGCACAACTATATGTCCTGTTAATAAAAACCAAACATGCTCATGATTATGTATAGCACCAACAACCATAGAATCTTTGTTCATTTCCATCTGCCTAACATATATACCATCTGCAAAACTATGTTTTAAAGGAAACAACTCACTTCTAACTACTTCACCATTATTACCTATAATGTTTTTATTATCAACATTTTTAAGTAATTGGTCTTGTAGTTTAATTATTTTTGATTTTGTAACTACCGAGTTATCAGGCATATAATATAAGTTAATTATTTATATTATAGTTACACTTTTTAACGTTTATTTACTACTTTCAAAATAATCAGACCCAACAGAATATAGTTCTGATTTTATAAAAGATGAATTAACAAACTTTGTTTCAGCATAATATCCAAGCACACTTGTTAAATTTACAGTGTTGTCTTTAGAAAAGCTAATAAAATCACTACTTGTTGGTAGCTGACTACTAGTTAATGTTGTGTCACAAACTAAAACCCACTGACCATTTGTTAGCGTTATAGATAGTATTATTCCTATTTCAACAATGTCTGATTGTGCCGACGTATTAAAACCAGCTATAGATGTTGTTGGACTATAGTAAGCAGTATCACCTACTTGGCAAGAAACGTTTAAATCTACTGTTGTTGGGAATGTTAATGTTATTTGTGGCATGTTATGATACGTTAGTTATTGAATCTAGTGCTAATGTGTATTTTACATCTGAACTTCCAAGTGTTTGAACTGTTATAGTACCCCCAATTGTCATTCTATCTTGATTTGTTTCTTCTAAAACACTTGAATGTGCTATGCTAAACCCTGACATAGCCCAATCCCAACCACTTTCAGAACCAGAAGTAACACTCATTGCTGCTCTAGCTGTTGCGTCAGGCGCTTCTCCTATAGCATCTACACTTGCAAATTCTTCTCCAGCGTCTCCAGTTATTTCTACTTTAAACGTATTGGTAGCAGTTTCAGTATTTAACTCAGCAAAAGAGAATACTATATCACTTGGCATTGACGCTGAAATATCACTAGCAGAAGCAAAAGCTAGTGTGAACGTTCTTGTTCCGGTGGAAGCTATACTACCTATATTACCAGAAGACCCATCAACAATGTTTGCGGGTAGTGTTGTTCCAAACCTACTGCTAAGGGTAAATGTGTATGTGACTGTTGACGTTATAGCAGGAAAAACAATCTCGTGTGTTGTCACTCCTTCACTTCCTATTTCCCCATCTATTTGTGTTGCTCCAGAAGTAAATGTATCACTACTGTCATCATATGTATTACTACCGTTTGATATAGATATAGAGTAAGTTGCACCTGCAGTTCCATACAAAGTTAAACTTCTTGTTTCACCACCTTTGGCGTTTATTTCTTTATTAGTATCTAAAACAACATTTGTAATATCACCAAAAAAACTTGTGTCTGGTATTGTTGTTATAGCTGGGTTAATATCTTCAACCTCTCCACCAAGTTCTGCGCTTGATGTTATATTTACTAACCCACCAAATGGAGGTTGTGGGGCTAAAGGTGCTATACCACCAGTTCCACCACCAGCTAATGGATATACTGTTGCTGATGTGCCTATTATGTATTCAAATAAAAACCCAAACCCATAAGTATTACCACCAAAAGTTGGATCTAAACCAGAGTTTAACGGTGGGTTTGTGTAGTAAAACTCTATAGTTCTAGAAGTTTCTTCACCATTTGTATTAAAAACTTGGCTAGTTATTTGAGTGTCAAAGTAAGGTAGCCAATTAGCTAAACCAAAAGCAGTGAATTGCTCTTGCTCTGTTATGTCTGTAAAGTAAAAACCACTGCTAGATGTAAAAACTTTTGTCATTAAAAGCGTTTGAACGCCATCGTCAACAAAGCCAGATATATTATTTAAAGCTGTGTTACTGTTTGTTGACTGAGCTAGACTCATGTTAGTTAAAGAAGGATTACCAGTTACAGATAGCGTATAATCAGTACTTGTTGGGCTTGTCCAAGTTTCCCATACAGCTGGGTATTGTATAGCATTGTTAGCTGTTGCTGAACCGTCAATGTCAATATTTAAAGTAACATTTGCAGACGGCATTTGAAAAGTGTTTATAAAAAACACATAAACGTAAACAACATTATTTGCTGTTACAGGAACATAAGAACTAGCGGTAGCATCATAATCGTACTCACTGTTGAACATAACAACATTTTCAACTTGATTAGGTAAAATTGTATTAGTACCACCAGCACTAGGAGTAATATAATTGTATTGTACAGAGCTTAAATAATTACCAGTCGCTGGATTTGTAACAGTTGTTGATGTGCTGTTGCTAGTGCTATCAGCTGTTATACCTCCTATAGTAAAATCAGAAGCATTTACAGTGAAACCAGCATTTGGCGTTATAGTCAATATAACACTACCATTACCAGCTTGATTTGGTAAAGTTCCAAGAGCAACTGAATCACCATTTATTTCAGTTGTTATGCTTTGGCTTACTGTATAATTTGTGTTTGCGTTATGTCCCATATTTAATGATCGTTTGGATCGTCTTGTACTGTTAGTGTGAATTGACTGTTATTTGTAGACTGTATTTGGTCTGTGCATAAATTCCATTTTATATCATCACGTAAAACCATTGCAGCGGCTGGTGATACGAAACTAACTTCAAACGTAGCACTTGTTAACTCACTATTTGAGTTGTAAACTAAATTAGTTTGAGTTATTGTGTAATCAGTAAGTGAAGTGTTAGTGTCGTTGATAGTTATGCTTGCTGATGGTATTGATTTGAACTTATAACCTGAATCAGCTGTAAATACTATTGTGTAAACAGGATTTATAGTTGTGTTGTCAGGCGACACACCGTCAACAGTTTGTGTGCCTGTACAACCATTAAATTGAGCAAATCCAGTTGTAGATATAGAACCTATGACTGATGTTGTGTTTGTTGGTAAAGTAGGATTTACAGTTATTGTATGTGTAAAGTCATAATCAGAAGCACTAGCAAAACCAGGTCTACAACTACCTTTACAAGGTTGTAATATATTATTCCACATGTAAGCGTTTGTTGCAACCGGATTTGTAACTATTACACAGCTACCATCGTCTTGCGTTGCTAATGGATTATAATTTAATGCATTTGGATCAGTACAACCTAGCACAGGTGCTGGTCCGTTGTGAGTTATTACTGATGCCATACCTATACCTTGGTACGAAAACTCTCTACTATCTAAATTAGCTAATGTAGTTGTTTCACCATACAAGTAGTTAAACCACTTACCTTCTTTCTCTATAAATTCTTTTAATCTACTAGTTTGCATGTCAGTAATTATGCTGTCTACAAACCAACCTTTCTTTTCTTGTAAGTTATAAAACTCATTGTCATTATAAGTAACACCACCAATTGTTTCTGTTCTAAATAAATCTATGTGTGATTGTGTTCCTTCGTAGTTTAATGTGTTAAAACTTTTAACAGAGCCTGGGTTATCATTTAGTAATACTGTTACACTAGAAAAAGCACCGTTAGAACTATCAGCAGTAACACCGTAGAAATTATTGGTTTCAGTATTGTCGTGATGAAGATATATTTCTCCTTTTTTAAACGTGTAGTAATTATTATCTAGACTTAAACCACTTTCTTTAACAAAAGATTTAAAAGACGGCCAACCTTTAGATTTTTCACTATAACTTACCGTAGTGTTTATTTTTGGTGTATAAACTATACCAGCACCGACATTGTTTCCGTTTGGATTAACACCTTTGTCATGTAGAGTTAAGTTGTATAGGTTTTTTCTTTTATCGTAACTTCCTATCAAATCTGATGCTAGTGGTAAATTATCTCTAAAGTAATCTTCCATACCTTGACTTGATATTAAAGTTAAACCATCTTTAGATAACCTTAAAACAGCACCTCTTGCTTTGTCTGTAAAATATACTCTAAAGTTTTCTTGAGCAAAAGATTCTGGATTTTTAGATATACCAAACTCACCACCAAAAGGTTGTGCCGTGCCTAAAACTCTGTTTGTAGCCGTTAAGTTTACATTACCATCAGCGTTGAATAAAGCATCTTTATTTGCTAGTATTTTTAAAACTTTATCTTCACAAAACGCAACTACATTATCATCCCTAGTAAATAGTTTTTGTATTGATCCATATTGAGTATTTAAATCTTTTGTAATACCACTAGAAGCTATAAACTGATTTAAATTGTTTACACCGTTCATAGAGTTGTAAATACCAGAAAATATTAATCCTGACTTTCTTTGCTCTTCGTTGTATTGCTCTGCTAAAACTGTAGATGCTTTAACACCTTTAGTTAAAGTAATCTGATTAAAATCATCTCTAATTCTATCAGACTCTACACCTTGAGGAAAGCTAAAACAATTGCTGTAAGCCAAAGTCATTCTTTGGTTACTAACATCTTTGTACATAGTAAGTCCAGTTGCAAATGTAACACCTAAAACGTTTGTAGATGCTGTTATAGCTTGAACTTTAGCTTGTACAGTTCCACCATCAGGTCTAGTAAATATAAGTATTTCACCTTGATTAGGATCGGCAACATTACCATCTAGTGTAACCGTATTATTGCTCCAGCTAAACACTTTACATCCAGCAGAAACAGTTGCTCCACTACTGGCAAATACGCTAACTGTAGATCCAATAGGCGCAAACATTTCATTTGTATCTGAATTTAACTCTACCGGGTATGTAGCGCTGGCCTCGTAATAAATATCTAACCCTACGTCTTCTTTTGGCTCTGTTTCCCAAACACCAGGATTATCTGTAAACTTAGCAGACTCTGTAGGGTGATTTCTTATAAGTTCTACCAAAGAGTTTTGTGTACCATCATGTCTTATATCTGTAGGATAAAAACCACTAGCAGTCCTTACTATAGGTGGATTTACTTTTAAACTCCATTTATCTCTATAAACTCTACCGTTGTTTCTTTTACTGCCAGGGAAAGTATTTGGTGTTGTTTGGAAATTTCTAATACCAGCCTCGTACCTATAATCTATTACTTCATAAACAGTTTCTTCAGGATCTGCCGCAAACCTAAATTTAGTACCTATTTGAAACCACTCTTTAGAAAACTCATAATCTTCTGGCTGTATATCTTGACCGTGTTGACTCCATAGTTCTGGCGGATTGTTAGGGCCATAACCTGTGTCTTCAAAACCTACCCAAGAAATATCAATTCTAGTCCCCATAGGTTCCCCGGCATAACGCCATATACCTTTTGCCTCTTCAGCGCCGTTATAACTACCATACCCAGTGATTTTATGACCATCGTGCTCTACTAAACTACTACCACCCGTTGTTGAATAATTTTTAGTTGCATAAACACCTGTACCACTACTAGCTGGAGGATTTGTAATAACAGAATCTTCATCAATAAAAAACCCACTACCATTACCATTTCTGTTGTATTTTATAAAACCATCCCAAAACTTGTAACCATCAAGCAAAGAGTCTGTACAATCATCTTCGTCTTTTCCACCATGACCAACAAAATCATAGTTATAAACATTAACACCCTGTGCTGGTGTAGAGTTAGCCATTGAAGCGTGTCTTGGGTGATCTTCTACTGGTTTAAAATACCTAAGATTTCTTGCTGAATAAACAACAACATTATCTTGTGATATAATATCTCCAATAATTTTTTCTCTTACTAATTGATCACTTTCAATTTTAACAAAAAACCTACCATCAAACTCCGCTTTGTTTTCCACCTTGTATTGTATCAATTCTAAAAATAAACCAGATATTCTAGACGCATATGTTTGCGATGTTGAAGTAAATTCAAGATCATCGCCAAGAGGTTTTGATAATCTAATTTTATAATTACCACCTTGACCAGTATTAGTTATAGCTACAACTTCATACTCAGAGCTTTCATTGTTAGCGCTACGAACCTTTATAAAAAGATCATCTTGCAAGTGGGGTGACTTAGGATCTGCAGTTCCAGATGCATCAACTATAACCATATCACTATTGTTCATTGCAGCATACGGAACTTCTATATAATCAAAGCCTGGTAAAGGAAACCCATCACCTCCATTTCCAATATGTGTTTTAGCAGTATTATCAAACATGTCGCCTAAAACTTTCCTATCTTTCTTTATATACTCTGGAGCTTCGCTTTCTATAGCAAGTATTTTGTACCTAGCTTTGTCATCAGCAACAGACTTGTTGTTAGCGTGTGATTTTTTTAATATTAAATATGTTTCTTCATCAACTTTGTTTCTTTCTGAAGAAGGGAAACTTATCCAAATATTACCATCTTTAGCATTATACCACCTATCCATTGCTAAGTTATAATATTCGTTAGAAGGTTCTTTTACATAAAACTTAAATGCTTTAGCCCATGATGGGGCTGGGTTTGTAAGTTTAGCTCTTAACTTTGTAAAATTATCACTAAACACTTTACCAACTCTTTTAAAACCTTTTTCTGGACCAACCAAAACAGGTGTCTCTCTTCCGTATTCGTCTAAATAAACTACACCAATTTGATAATCTCTTAATGACTTAACAGACTTTTGAGCAAAGTCTTTATAGTTGGTAAAAGAGTTAACCTCTAAACTTGTTTCAATGTCTATAATCTCATCAACATTATAATTTTGAGTGTAATTACCATACAAAAGTCTATTACCAGTTATTTCTTGAGCTTTTGCTTTTCTAGGTACAACATCAAAAGGTCTTAAAAATTGATCAGAAGGCAGCACAGCGTGAATCATTTCTGTATCAATAACTATTTTACCTCTTGCATAAGCTCTGTTAACAAGATCTGGCCAAACAGGATGTTCGTCTTTTGATGTTATAGTTTTTACAGTATATATGTTTGTGTTATTAGACTCTTTATATAAAATATCTATTGCAATAACATCACCAGGTCTAGCGCTACCAGCCTCACCAGGCTCTGGTACATATTTTTTTAAACATAAAGACTTTAGCCTATTAACCATACCTAAATTATGACCTTTTTTAGGTTCATAATCAAAACTTCCAGGTAAAAACGCTACTTCAGACCAAGGTGCAAATGCGGAATACTCACCGTCAGTATATTTATATCTATAACTAAATTTAGGAAATTTAAATTCAAATATAGAATCTTTTTGCTCTAGTAGTGTAAAGAACTGTTCACCACTAGCGTTGTAAATCAAAGCCTCGCTTATTGATAATATTTCTGCTTCAAATATTCCAAGCATTAAATTATTGTGGCTATGCCCAGTAGGTATTTGTGTTATTTCAATTCTAACCTCGTAATCAAAATAATCTGTAGGTGTTACTGATGGATCATTTGTAATTATTATAATATCACCTACTCTATAGTCAGGGGCTTGATCAAAAGTAATTTGAACAGAATCTCCAGCTTGCATCATTGCTGTAGCACTTGTAAAAAATTGTATTGTAGCTTGAGCATCTGTTCTATTAGTAGCACCAGTTATTGCGTTACCCCTGTTGTAAGATGTTCTAGACATTTCTAGCTCTAAAGGTGTTTGTGGTGCTGGCCTAAGAACTGTTAAGTGAACTTCTTCAGCATAAACAGGGTATGTGCCTAATCTATTTGTAACAACATTGTAAGTTCCTGGAGGTCCGTCTATATCTTCTATAACTAGCCTAGTATGATGGTTATAGTTGTCTCCGTCAAAAGTAGTTGTTGCGTTTGTGTTTAAAGTTACACTACCACCAGTACCTTTTATTCCTCTTGTAATGTTTAATTTTTTTGGTTCTGAATTACCATCAGTCCAAAATAACATATCGTCAACTACATTTATACCGGTAATAAGATGATTTCTCGAAAAGTTTAAAACTCTTTCAGCTTTAAAAACTATTTGTTCACCAGCTATTGTTTGAACAGCTCTGTTTAAAGTTATTTTAAAACCGTATGTTGCGTCATACTCTACGTTTTCAACTATAATTTCATTCAAACTATTTGAACCATAAAACACACCGTTAAACGTACCGGTTATACGCATACCTTTTCTAATACCAGATATGTTGTTAGTTGCAGTGCTACTACCAAGATCTATATATAAATATTTAACGGCACCACCATTAGACGTTCCTATTGAAGATATAACTTTCCAAATATCAACAAAAACATATTTATTTGTTTCTGTCTTAGGATCGTACTCAACAATCATGTCTTTAGTAATACCGCTTGTAACATTAGCTTCATCGTTGAAAACCATCCAATAAACTTTGTTATTCTTAGTGTCTTGTATAGATCCAACAGTAAAAGCTGTGCTTGTACCAGTCGCTGATTTTAAAGTATTTCCCAGCGTAGTTTGTATAGTACCAATGTTAGAATCTTCTGAAGTAGAAACTTCAATATTCATAGCATCTCTATACTCGCCGTTAGGAACTAATCTTTCATCAAGGTCTTTGTTCATACGACCTTTAGTAAAATTATGCTTTAACTCAGCCATATATTAGTGTTTTATTTGTTTAGATTTACCTCTCATAATTTGAGAAAGCTCTTCTAATTTTAAATTTGATAGTCTTAATTTTGCAACTCTTGCCGAAGCAAATTTTTCTTGTTTAAATCTTCTTACAACATTTTCATTTACCGCTGATCGAGTAGATAATAATGCATAAGCTATGTGTTTGTATAATGCGTCCTCTGCAAATTTATGTATTTGCATTTCAGCGTCTGTACCTAAGCTATCGCTTATGTATTTTAAAGTTATAGTTTTTCCAGCAACGCTAGAACTAAAGTGTATTTTACCAGCAAGCTGGTCTATATAAAAAGATCCGTTAGCTTGAGCATACTGAGGATCAATACCAAATCTTTGACCAGTGTTAGGCCAATATCTATCATCTTGATAATCGTCAGTATTTGTTATAGGTGTATGTGATTTGTAAGATGTCCAAGTGTCCGATTCAGTTTCAAAATCTAATTCACTACTATTTAAAACGTAATCACCATCAGCATCTTGTTTTATAGCTTTAGGATTTGATGTTTTAGAAGCTGGGTAAAGTGTGCGTTCAATACCAGCGCTATCTTTCCAAGTTAGTTTAACATAGTTAACATAATCTTGCGGTAAAATCATTTGCAAAGTAGTTGGTACTTCTATCTCGTGTGCTTTTTGAGATCTTAGTATATCATAACTCATTTCTGCTAAACCTCGTTGAGCGTGAAAAGCAATATCTGTTCTTTTAACTTTAGGCAATAATTTATTTTCACCAACATAAGCTATTGTGAAATTGTTTATAATATCTTGCAGTGATACATATTGATAAGCACCAAGCGTTCCAGCTTGATACTGAGCTTGAGTTTGATTGTCTAGTAATCCCATTTATTATTGTTTTTCTTGTTGTTGGTTTTTAGCTTCCATGTTTGAAGCCACTGTGACTAAACCTGGTTTGTTAATTGTAATACCAGATAGTTCTAATATGTTTATAACTAAGCTTTCTTCTTCAGAAGCGTGCAATTCAAAATCAACAGCTAAGTTACCATTGTACAACGCCTTTTCATTTACAACTACATAAGCCCATTCGCATTTTGTAGGTTTTTTAATGTAGTTAACAGTAACGTTGTCCATACGATTACTTGCTGAAAAAGTTGTTGGGTATAATTCTATTTGATGGTTTGAGTTAGCAGATCTAACATAAACCGGTCTTTCTAGCGTTGGAGCTGTTAAGTTAGAATTTAATAATAAATTTATTTCTTTTGTTGTTGCTTTTTCTACAACCACTGACGTGTCAAAAGAAGAGCCAAATTGAACTTGACCTAACCTATAAACATCTGCTGGTAGTATACCTCTGTTACTAGTGTTACCATCTAAGTCTTGACCATAAACCTCAAATAAACTTATTTTTTCTTCTAATATACTTACCATATCAGAGTAAGAATTATCATTACCTTTTTGAGTTGATTGAAACTGATGTATATCGTAAAAATATTGCTCAAATATATTCATCTGAGCTTGGTTAGCATGTAAATTAAATTCTTGAGGTGTTATATAACCTCTTTGTTCTTTGTTAGCTAAAGCTAAAACTCTTTGATATACTGTATCTATATTTACTGCCATAGTTTTTTATTGTAGTTTACGATCGCCCCGTAGGGCGACCGCTCTACAGTTTGATTATTTTAATTGTTTTTCTATATTTGCATAGATTTCCATACCTTCATCAGTCTTAAACCAAGCGGCTAAAGCTGAATATGGATGTTCTTCAAAAGGAACGTTCATTAATTTTCTATCGTTAGAACCCCATAAGAAAGTTCTTTGATCATTAGAAATTTTTAGTATACCAAACTCTACAGCTTTTATACCAAAGTTTCTTAAATGTACGTTTTCATCTTCTGCTAACTCTAACAGTAAAGAAGGATTCCTAGTAGCAAATACTAATAAATCTCTTTTAAGTTCAGCAGAGCTCATCTTAGACACCTTAGAACCTAACTCAACACGCATAACTGCTTCAGCTGTACTTAAGTCCATGTTTCTAGCTGCTAGTATTGCGTCTGCTTGCATTTCTAATTGATCTATTTGTACAGAAGCTTCTTCAGATGGTTTGTATTCATAAAACAATTTATCTTTTAATGGATGGTACAAAGATAATAATTTTTGTAATACTGTTTTGTTTTTTGGAACAAACAAAGCGCCATTTCTAAACACAACGTGTTCTAGTCTTTGGTCACCTTTCATTTCATCTACAAATACTGTTTTTTGATTTTTTGTATATTTTAATTCTCTTTCATAACCTTTTTCTTCGTCAAAATAATAAATATCAGAAGATTTTATAATGTATGATAAAGGACTTTGACCGTTTTTTAAATAATACAATCTATCTTTTATTTCCCAAGTTGGTTTTTTAGGTTCAACTTTTACTTTAGGTTTTGGTGTTTCAACTACTGGAGTTTCAACAACAGGTACCTCTACCTCTTGTGTTTTTTGTTTTTTTGCCATAATATAATATATAATAAAATTAATAAATAAAAGGACCGAGGCCGAAGCCCCGGTTCTTTAAAATAAACAGTGCTTATTTCATTAACATGAAATTGTTAGCACCTTGTGTAACTAGACATCTTTCTGATAAGAAATGAATCTGCATTGCATCTAAAGCAGATGTAGCAGCTCCAACAGAACCAGTAACCCAAGTTTTCATTCTTCTATTGTCAGTTTGAGAAGCTCTATATCTAACATGTAAGAATGGTCTTTTTAGGTTTTTACCTAATTGTTGGTCATAAACATTTGAAGTACCAGCTGGGATAATAACCCCTCTAATAGCTCCAGCAGCGTAAGCATCGTTTATACCACCTCTTGTAGCTTTATCATTTAAGTATCTAAAGTCAGACTTGTAGAAATCGTAAGATCCACGTCTGAAACCAGAGAAGCCTAAGTTTAATGCCATATCTTCAGAGTTGTTGAATACACCGTATGATGTACCACCAGCACCGTAAGAATTCATAGAAGCTAACATATCATCCATAGCTAAGCTAGTAGCTCTATTTACGAATAACATATTTTCTTCAATAGCACCTTGCTTATCAAATTCAGCTAAGATAGCGTCAAATTCAGCTAAATCAGTAGCAGCGTTAACACCAGTTACACCAGTAGTTACGTTACCTCTTTCTTCAATAGCATTGAATAAACCTTGAGTACCAGTAACTTCACCACCACCAGCATATAAATGTGAGTCAGTTAAATCAGCTACACCACCAGTGTAACCACCAGAAGCACCACCTTTAACACCTTCTAACATTGCCATTTCTAAGTAATCATTGAAACGAGCTCTAGTGTCACCTTCAGCTTTTAAGTACCATAAGTAACCTGATTGACCTTCTTCGCCAGAAACTTCAACCCAACCAATTCTAGATGTATCAGAACCTGATACTTCGTAGTAATCTTTCATAATAATTGGTTTGTTGCTAAAAGTTTGCATTTTAGGTTCGTTAGCTCCTCTAGTAGAGTCACCATCGTAGTTATCACCTTTTTTGTATTCAGAACCATAAACTAATACAGTTACAGAATCAGCACCTTGGTTGTCAGTAAACACATCGTTTAAGTCAACAACACCGTAAGGAGCAACTTCAATAACAGCTGAACCAGTAGTTACTAATGTAACTAAAGCTTTAACCGTACCTTCAGAACTTGCTATAATAACAGTATCATTTTTTCTAATACCATGAGTTGTACCAGCAGCATTTCCATCGATGTCTTTACCGATAGTAATTTGTCCACCAGCAACTGTACCAGCATCACCATTAGTGATTTGTCCAGTGTATGATAAGTGTAGTCTACCTTGCTCAGACCAAACAACTTGGTCAGCAGCCATAGCCTCTTCAGCTCCTACTTGTGAAAGAAATCCTGAAATAGTTCTGTTTCCAAAAACTTCAGCTTCTTTCTCCATAAGATCTGGTAAATATTGTTGAGCCCACGTTGTGTCCGTAGTCCCAGTAAAATCTAGATAGTTTGTCGCCAGCGTTTGTTGCCTTGGAGTAGGCGTGCTGTTTAAACTACCTCCTGCAGTAATTGCCATAATTTTGTAATTTTAAATTTATTATTTGTTTTTAATTTTAAACTTAAAGTTAGAAGTATCATCATTTAAAACTCTTACTTTCAAGCCGCTTGTGTTATCGTTAGAAAATGATTGCCTAGGATTCATACTTACGTTTTTTGCCTTAGCAACACTATCTTTCATAGCATCAGCTTTTCCTTGTTCATAAAAGTGATTTGCAACAGCATCTGGGTTCATAGCCGTAAACAATGATTTGTGATAACCCTTAGCGTCTTTCATTAAACCATTTTTTTTGTCAATAAATTTTTGAACAAAATTGTTAATATCGCTTTGAGACTCTTTTACATTGTTAGCGTTTTTAATATTGTATCTGTATTTCTTTTCACCAACGTTAAAATCAAAACCTTTGAAATTATCGTTAAATACTTGGTTTGTTTTCTGTACAAATACTTCTTTACCTTTTTCTGCTATTTTTTGAGTTTCTTCTGACTCCTTGTTGTATCTATTAAAGAAATCCATAGCTTTTTGTTGTTCAGGTGTTAACCTTGAACCAGCTTTGATTTCGTCATAGTATTTGGACTTTTGCCCGTCCAGATGGCTTTTAGCACTGGCAACTTGCTCTTTTAGCGCTAATTTTTTTCTTTTTATTTCTATTTCAGTATCAGCTTCTTCGTCATACGAAAACTGATCTTCCATTAAGAAACTTATTTCTTCTTGATCTAAATGAGGTTTTGTATTCTTGTAGTATTCTCTTAGCAAAGTGTCATTATCTAATTCAGAATAATCTTGATTAAGTTTTACGTAATCCTCTAAAGTCCCACCAGTCTCGTCAATAAAATCTACAACTTTTTGTAAATTTTCAGGTAAAGCTTTGCCAGTTTCTTGAGCTTCTACTATTTCTTCAGCTAGCTCCTCTGTTTGTTCCTGCACTTCTTCTTCAGTAACTTCTTCTAATACTGGTGTTTCTTGTGCTTCAACTTCCTGTTGTACTTCTTCTTGTTTTTCTGTGGGCTCGGCATTATCAGGCTTTGCAACCACTCCCTCGTCGACAGGGTTATCTTCTTTAGTTTCATTTTCTTTTGGTGTTGGTGGTTTTGTTAAATCTACTTTTATAATAGCGTCTTGCGCTTCTTGTTTAGGTTTTGATACATCTACCTTTGTAACTTCTTCAGCTACTTTTTCTACTTTTTCTTCCATAATATAATATAATAATAATTAATAATTTTAAATACTAATACCTCCTAAGTTATCATTACCTGCAGATTCAAACTTTTTAGGTGGTTTACCGTTATTTCTTTGATCTATAAGTTCACTTTGTTGAGAAGCTTGTATTCTTGTTCTTTCGTCTTTACGGTCTTCCTTCATTTTATCTTTACCGTTAACAGTTTGGTTTTCCATTTGCTTAAGCTGCATGTTAAGTCTAAACTCATGCTCCATTAAGTCTTTTTTAATCGCTGCCTCTTGCTCCAATGCTTTTGATTTTAAATTAGCTTTTGCTTCTTCTAATTGCATTTGGCTCATTGTAACAGCCTCGTTCTTTTTAACCTCCATCATTGCCGCAGCATTTTGCGCTTCAATATTTGCGTTTGATTGAGCTTTTATGTTTTCTTGTTGTACTCTTTGATCTTCTTCTTTCTTTTTCTTACGTCTTATTTTTAACAATTGATTAGCAAGTTTAATATTTTTTATCTCTCTAAGATCAATAGCATCTTCTAAGTCAATTAATTGTTGAGCAATAGCAACTTGAATATTGTTTTCTAACATTTGTTTTTCTTCTTCATCCGGCATTAATTCTATAAATATACCAAAATCATAAAGATATAGTTCAGACATTTCTTTTAGTGTAGCCACGTTGTGAGCTCCTATCTGTTGTATAAAAGCATTTGCTGTTGGTGAATATTCTAATATGTCAGATATTCTTAATGACAAGCACTGGCAAATTTCTTTTGTTAAAAACAAACCTGATTGTAATATGTGTCTTGTAGCGGTATTACTATTTGCTGCGGCTAGTTTTTGTACACCAACTAATGAATATTTATCAGGTGTACTACCATCTTTAGCCTCGTTAAGACCAGTCACATCTCTTATCATTTGTAGATAATAGTTGTAAGTTTGTATTAATGACTGCATCTTACCACTGCCAGAGCCTGATTGTATTTCTTGAATAGGTACTTTGCCTGGATTCATATCACCTTCAGAGGTAAAACTTCGTCCAATTATACTACCTGTTTGGAAAAACATATTTAAAGCTTCTTGTGGATTGTAGTTTGTACCATTACCTAAATCTATTTCAGCCAAACCATCAGCGTCAAGATATATACCATCTGGAACAATTCTAGACATTACTTGTTGTAGCTTTAAATGTGTAAGCTGTATCATATCAGCAAAACCAGTAATACGCTGTACTAGGGATTCTATTCTACCCTTATACATGCGCGGCGCAACAATAGCATAGTTCATCTTAACCTTAGTAAAGTCACTTTTAGGTCTCATCATGTTTTCAGCCATTTCCCACTTAAGTAATTTGCTAGTACCTAAAATCATAGCGCCATCATACAAACACTCTACAGATCTTTGTAGTTTACCGTAATCACCCTCCATGTTTTCTGGTGGATTAAACGTATCATCTTTTTGTAAAATCTTATTAGCACCAGTACCAGTTTCTTTTACTTTATAAACCTCGTTCATATAAGTTTTATAATTAAAATATAAAACTTGAACCTTGTTATTATCTTCTTCTTTTAAATTGTAATTGTTGTTGTGGTAATTTGCTTGATGATGGTTTTTGTTTTTAACTATATCTTTTAATTCTTCCTCTGTTAAATGAGGAAATTGTTTTACTAATTCATTAATTGGTATTGATTTAACCTCACCAACATAATACACATCGTCAAAATAAGGTGATTCACTGTACGAGTAAACTAAATCAGCTGGGTCAACATAATCTATAGTAACACCTTCAGAAGTGTTAAAACTTGTTTTTGTAGCACCTATACCTAAAACTGTTAAGTCGTAATAAAATCTTTTCTTAATTAATTCGTAGTCATTACCTTCTAATAAAACATTTAAAGCTTGTTCCTCTGCTATCTCTACGGCTTGCTTATAGTTTAAGGCCATGTGAAGATCTAACTCTTCTTTTGAATCTGGCAACTCTTCTTTTGGATTATCTAATAAAGACATACCAAAAGCTTGTTCTGTAAACTCACTAATTTTTTTAGTTCGCATATCAGAAAGTATAGATTCCATATACTCCGTTCTTTTACTAACGCCAAATGGATCTTGTGAGTATGCTTTTATATCGTATGTTCTTTCTGCAATACCGTTTACAACTATATCAACAAACTTAGGTATAATAGGTACTGGCTTCCAGTCTAAATTAAGATAAGACAAGTCACCATTAATAGATAATTCGTCTTTGTATTTTTGTATCGATTGTTCTCCTCTAGCATATAATCTTAATCTATGAAAATCATTTTGATTACTTCTATATCTATTTGAACCTCTATCAGTATAAAACCACTCAGCTTCAATAGCCTTAGCAACTTTTAAACCATAATCATAGCTCATTTTTTCCAAATCACTTACAACTTGGCTAGGAAAATAATTATTTATAACAGACTCTGCCATATTTATTTTTTAATTAATTTAGATGTATTACCTTTATTTGAATACTTAGCAATACTTATGTTTAGTTTTGGTTTTTCTACTTTAGCATTTGGCCTATATAAATGTCTGTTGTTAGCCATAACAGCTAATCCAGAACTTATAGAAGCATCATGCTTTGTTCTTTTGTTTATGTCAAACTTAGCCCAGTCATTTAGTAATTCATTAAAATAACAATTACCAAAAGTACCATCTTGCATCATACCAACATGGCTTTGAATATACATTTCTATTGCAGCTGCGTGAGCTTGTTTTATATCTTCGCTTGAGTTAGGTATTCCACCAACTTCTTTTTCTGCAGTAGATAATTTGTTCCATATTTTATCTGGCCTGTTCATGCTAAAACCTCTGTAACCACGTCTTCGTAAATAATACAATAGACGAGGTTTATTGTTCTCTGCAAGTATAGGCATCCCATAAAATACTAATGCCATTAGAACGTCTTCAAAGAACATCTCTGCAGTCTGAGGTCTAGCTAGATACTCTAAGAAAAATGTATTAGCTGGCGCGTCTTCCATGCTAAACTTAGTTAATCCGTGCAAAGCACCTTTTGAACCCACACCATCTACAGTTCCTGATATGTCGTAGCTATCACAACCAAAAGCGCCCATGTGTTCGTTTCCAGGCCATTTAACACCATTTTTTATTACAACTTTGTTTTGTATATTTATTGGTGGTACCCAGCTTACTTTAAATCTACCCTTAGGGTCTGGGTAAAATATAACGCTTGAATCTTTAATACCATTGACCCATTGAAAATTACCTTTAGTAATACCTAATGTCCTAGACATTTCTTCGTTGTAATCTATTTGCTCATATATTTTAACTAAGTTAAATATACTATTTTTTGTCTCATCTCTAAACGCATGTTCAGTAGTTCTTGGAAACTGTCTGTAAAATTCGTTTAATGCGTCTTGATCATTTTTTAAACCGTCAGCTTCATTTTGCCAACTGTCTATAACACCTATATCTATTAATTCCCCATGTGGATCGAAGACTTCATGATCCGGAGTATCGAAGACTGGGCTTCCGTGCTCATCAATAAATCCTTCGTAGTTCCACTCCATTGGGATAAAAAGAGAATATAAGCCAGACG
>Ga0208793_1000422_pt1 | contig 28901 bp, 11 predicted proteins | sample 17_taG_FD_184092 | JGI IMG/M metagenome (GOLD analysis project Ga0208793, IMG submission 184092) | Marine viral communities from the Subarctic Pacific Ocean - 17_ETSP_OMZ_AT15314 metaG (SPAdes) (version 2) | ecosystem: Environmental > Aquatic > Marine > Oceanic | place: Pacific Ocean | collected... | reverse complement strand
GGAATGGCGTACTTACTGAGAACTTCGCTTTCGATCTTCTCAATCTCGCCTAGTGCGTCTGTATATAATTCTCTACCATTAAGCGTGATACCGCCAGGTAGTTGAACGTTGTTATATTTAATCAAGTTTTGACCCCACTGTCTCTTCATAAGAGCAGTGGCATATTTCTTGACAAACATATCATTATTCATCTCTGTAGCATCTGTAGGATCAATCATCCTATGTGCCTCAATTACCAGATAGGTATCTTCTTTGAGGAATGCTTTATTGATGTCAAGATATAAACGATCACGACGCTGTGTATATCTGAACTGTTGGAACGAACCATTATTCAGAATCATATCTAGAGTTTCTAGATACTGTTTGTTCATAAAGTAGTTGACAATATCAAGAGACCCAAATGCATATAGATCATTCAGGAACATCTGATACTCAACACCAAAGAGATTGGATCTAATTGAGTTGCTGACTAAACCAAAAACTTTACTGACACCAACTACATGATCTGGAACAGGAATATAGTTAGTAGACTCTTCCCAATTTGTTGTTCCAGATGATGTTGTTGATTTGCCATTGAAACGAGTTATGTCATCGGCAGTAATTTCATGCCTCATGAAACATCTTTCCATGCCGTTGTAGCAGTTCTCTTGGAAGAACTGATACGTGTCATCAATAACATTATTTACTTGTTCGTCATCAATGTTGACTTGTAATACAGGCTCACCAAGTTGCCTCTTACAATATGTGATAAGATCAGCTCTTGAATTTGGAGACGCCATTACACACAAAAATCCCTTCTTACCTATTTAGGAAGAAGGGATCTGAGAGTTATTCTACTACTTCTGTGGGTGCTGCTTCTGCTGCTTCCTCAGGTTTGTCTTCTAGAAGACCTAGAGTTTCAAGACCACCTTGGAGTTTAATCTTATACTCTCTTGCCTTGGTTAGGTTTTCTTCTAGTTCCGCAATTTGCTTTTCGGTTGTAGCAATCTGCTCTTCAAAATTGGACTTAAGTTGTGTAGGATCCATGGTTATCACATGTAATTGTGTATATGTTTATTTAGTATCGATATTAAATGCCTAGAAATGTTAAACTCTCTACATTTCCAATTGGATCATTAAACCATGTATTAAAGGATAAAACACATCGGGTGTCATTATCTATTTCTGGATCAACATAGTGAGTTAAGTTTGAAGGAAAAAGATAAAGTCTTCCAATCTTAGGAGGGTAAGAAAAATACTGCCACAACCATGGTTGATCTTTAAACAAACTTTGGTCTTTATCCCATGTAATTCTTTCTGGAGTAAAACAATTTTGTGCTTCTATTTTTAAGTGTGATGATCGATCACTGCATTTTAAATAATATGCTCCACTAATAATTGAATTTGGATGCGTATGTTTAAAAAGTTTGGATGCTCTGTTTTCGTTTTTTAATGTCCAACTTTGTGTTATCGATAATTTTTGATTAGTTGCCAAACATAATTTAGCATAGTCCTGAATTTTAGACTCAATCCAAATTTTTAAATTTGTTTTATCTAGAACAAATTTATTGCAACTTCTTTGTCCCCATTCTGTGAGTGCTTCGTACTCAATTTTATTGATGAAGTAACTATGTTCTTCTTGATTGTTATTTTCGTAAACACCAATTGGGACAGATGGAATATCTAAAATCATAACTCATAAGACATACAACGTTCAATGGGAAAAGTATTTGATTCTACATTATGAATAAAAAATACCTGTGTAAGTCTAGGTTCGTGTTCGTAAAACAAACTAGTTTCTCTATGCCACTGTGAACTATCATAGCATACCATTCTATTGAAAACATTCTTAAATTCTATAGTGTCTTCAAAATATGTTTTATGCAACTCAATAGATTTTTTATATTCCTCTAAATTTACATCACGAGATTGATACATTTTGTCTCTTTTAGAATAATCAAATGTTTCTTTTTCTGTTTTTAATTTGCTTATAGTAGTTCCACTATCTAACGTAGATTTTTTGTTTAAGTAAATTAAACCAGCAGCAACCACATTGCTATCTAGATGATCCCACCCACGATTTAATACGCTGGTAGGATCATCCGATATTTGATAAGTTTTTTGAAATCTTGTTTCTACTTTCCAATTACAATTTTCTGCAGAAAAATTAAAAAATAAAGAAAATAATTTATGACAAAATTGTTCAAATAATCCTGGATTTATTTCATGTAAATATTTTGTTCTTTCACCAGGAAATATTCCAAGATCTTTATTATAGTTTAGAGACAAAGCATAGTCTCTTATTTGTTTTGGGTTTTTGTAAAAATCATCAACACATAATGTAGGAAATTTCATATTAATTATCTTTTTCTACAAATTCTCCAAATCTTCCAACCTCACGCATTGCTTTATCTCCTTCTGTTGGATCTTCAATAACTACTTTCTTTACTTGTCTCATACAACGATCAACTGTATCTTCATCTTTTCCCGAAATCCAATCCATTACACTTTCGTCCCAAATGTATTTGAATGGATTGATACTTCCAAGCGTTTCTGGTTCTGGGTGTGGTTTTGGTGCTATCCACATACATAAATTTTCATCTAAAATCCAAGAATCAAAAGGTTTTGGTCCAATAAATGCATCTCTTTTTGCATCATATGTTCCGCCAACATAAGCATAATTTTTTCTAATTTTTGAATTATATGAAGTTTTTACCCATTTGCTTTGGGCACCCCATAATTTTCTCAGGAAAGCAATACCAACATGTTCTTTTTCAAATCCAGTTTCATCACAGCAGTCAACATTAGACACTCTGTGTACTGCAATAACTACATTATTTTCATCTAAACGAGCAAAATGTGCCATGAGATTTTAATATATAATCAGTTTTTTATATTTATTAAGCGGGGTATCGTATAACTACAAGACCAGATCCGCCTTCACCACAAAGTCTAGAACCGTCTCCATAATTTCCACCGCCTCCGCCACCTTTACCATCACTGCCATTTTCTGCTTGAGCTGCATTGTAGTAGTTTCCACCACCACCACCGCCTCCAGTGCCACCAGAAGATAATGCCGAATTGCCCAAACCTGGAGAATGACCTCCACCACCACCTGCTCTGATGATAGATTGTCCTGTAATTAATGAAGCAGTTCCGTTGCCGCCATTACCACCAGTAACACCAGAACCTACTTTACCACCCGATGAAGAACCTCCTCCTCCACCATGTCCTAAGTATGGACCACTTTGAGCACCTTGTCCATTTCCGCCAGCATTACCTTGTCCGGCAACACCAGCAGAACCTGATCCAGAACCTGATCCACCGCCACCAGATCCACCAATTGGAGGAACATTACCTTGCCACCAACCGCCACCAGCACCACCTTTTGCTGTAATTGAAACACCAGGACCTGCAATTTCCGAGTCTTCGCCAGAACCACCACCAGTATATCCAGTAGTACCTCTTGCTCCTCCACTGCCAACTTTGACAGAATAAGCACCTTCAGTAACTTCTACTTTATTTTCTGCTGGTGTTTGACCACCAGACTGCTCTCCAACTACAGAACAGCGATAACCGCCAGCGCCACCGCCGCCGCCCCATCCTCCGCCACCGCCGCCACCAGCGATAACTAAGTATTCAATTTCTGTTGTTCCAGAATTTACTGTAAAAATTCCATCACTCTCAAAAGTATGAACCTTATAAGCACCTGATGTAGAAACAGTTCCACCTATGGCTTCTATACTTCCACCTCCAGCTGCTGTTTTATTTCCCAAATTTCTCCAATCACCAGAATAATAAATTTCTAATTGTTCTGCTGTAGAATTATGAATTAAAAATCCTTCCAACACATCTACCAAAGCATCTCTCTGTGCTTCAGTGTATGTTGGAACTTTAAATGCTTCAGTTGCATTTAATTGATCTACAATAATTTTAGACATTGTTTTGATTATTCTATGTAATATTTAGATTGGATATCTTATAGCAACAATACCAGATCCGCCTTCACCACAAAGTCTGGAACCGTCTCCATAATTTCCGCCGCCTCCGCCACCTGTGTTGGAGTTTCCATTTTGTGCTGGAGCTGCATTGTAGTAGTTTCCACCACCACCGCCGCCGCCAGAACCACCAGAAGATAGTGCGCTATTACCTAGACCTGGAGAATGACCTCCACCACCACCAGAACGAACTACAGCTGACCCAGTTATAGAAGAAGTTATTCCGTTGCCGCCATTACCACCAGTAACACCAGAACCGACTTGACCGACTTGACCAGCGCCACCGCCACCTCCGTGTCCTAGATATGGACTACTTTGACTACCTTGTCCAGATCCACCAGCACTACCTTGTCCTGATGTTCCAGCACTACCAGCACCAGAACCTGATCCACCGCCACCAGATCCACCAATTGGAGGAACATTACCTTGCCACCAACCTCCACCAGCACCACCTTTTGATGTAATATTAGTTCCACCAGGACCAATTATATAAGAATCTTGACCAGCACCACCACCAGTATATCCAGTACTACCTCTTGCTCCCCCTGCACCAACTTTAACAGTGTATGATCCTTCTACAGCAGATAAAGTTCCTTCAGGTGCAATTCCACCACCAGAAGTTTCTCCTACAACTGAAGAACGGTATCCACCAGCGCCACCGCCGCCGCCCCATCCTCCGCCACCGCCGCCACCGGCAACGACAAGAAACTCACAATTTCTTGCACCAGCAGTTACAGTAAAAGCACCGTCATTTTCAAATAAGTGAACTCTATATCCACCTATGTCATTGATAACACCGCCAGTAGCTTCAAACGGAGCAGATCCGCCATTTTTCCATTCAGTTCCATTGTAGAACTGCACTTCAAAATCATCGGTATTAAAAATAATTTGCCCTGTTTCTGGAGGAAGAGCGTTCCTTTGAGCAGTTGTAATTTGAGGAAGGATAATAGATTCTGCTGCTTCCCCAATACCAACGTTTAAAATTCCCATTTTTTTAAAATACCTTATTAATATTTATCACCATGACATTAACACCCAACCATTAATATTCCAATTAGTGCCGCCACCACATAGATATGGAGATGGGGTATTGCCCATAGTGCTAGAAGATCCAGCATAACCTCCATAATATCTACTATCATCAATATGGATCCCAGATAAAGTCAACCAAGCTCCACTACTATCTTGACCTCCGCCACAACCACCTTTGTGAATTGAGCCCGTTTGCCAATTTGGTGCAGATGATGGTGTAGCATATGCATCATATCCATTAAAGAAACTACAAGAACAACATCCACTAGTACCAAAATCAGAAGTCCATTTTGGACTTGCTTCCATTCTATAAAATGTTGCTTTTGATCCAGCAATCACCCATCGTATTGTTCCACCTGTTTGGATTCCTCCAATATTAATGTCTGATAGTTTGGATATTTGAGTAGCAGCCGTATCGTTAGGAACAATTGCTAAGTCTGAAGCATTTACCGCAGTTGTTAAACGTTGATCATAAGATGTATTATTTAATCTAGACACCATAACAAAAGAATATGGAGCGTAAGTAGTAAAATCTGTCCACAATTGTTGGGTAGTTCCATCAACCATTTGATACCAATACGTACCATTACTAGCAGAACCTCCTAATGTATTTTTTAATTCAGTAGAACTAAGAGCAGCTGCTGCTGCACTAGAACCATCCCTTCGTTTTACTTTTATATTATTCCATTCACCATTATAATAATATTTCATTTGTCCATCAATATACATCATCTCAGCATTTTCCCCATCTAATGGGTTACTATCTAGAATAGGTACTTGTAATGCATCCGAACAATTAATTCGTTCGGATTGAAATCTAGAAGAATAAAAACGTGCCATGTGTTAAAATTAAACGATTTTCCAAACTGCCCCAGAACCAATCGTAATGGTCCTAGTTGTATTTAGTTCTATTCTTCCGAAACTAACCGCAGTTTGTCCGGCTGGAATTGCAACATTCTCGTCAACGTTATTTGCAGCAGAACGAATAATTCCACCAGCATCTAACCATTGTGCTACACCATTGATATATAGTTTTCCAGTTATGTTTTGATCGCCATCAATGTCTAAAGCATATTGAGGAGATGCATTGTTAATACCTACAGCAGATAACCTATAGATATCTTTGATGTTGGCATTGACGATATTTGAATCTGCTTCTGTCCATCTAGAAGTGACGAACTCGGCATTATTTTGGAACAGTTGTCCATCTAGATTTACATCTCCATTGATGTTTAAGATGTAATCACGATTCTCTGGGTTCTCTGGATCAGTATTATCTGTTCCTGAGAATAAAGTTGTGTTAATTGCAACTCTATTGTTGGTTCCTTGGATTGAAAGTGCAGGAGGTAAAGGAGTAGTTGCTAAACTCTTCCAGTCATCATCACCATTTGTTTCTGATGCATATACGCTCCAAGTATCAACACCACCGCCAATATTAGAACCAATACGGAAATTTTTACCGCCTGAAGCACCAGTTCCACCACCTCTGAAATGAATATCTGCTTCTTTGTTTGCAGCACCATCAGAAATTCTTACACTGTCTGTAAAAACTCCTATATCTGCATAAGAATTTTGCCATCTCTTGGAACTAGTTCCGAAATCTTGAGCACTATCAGCACCAGGAATTAAATTGCCAGTATTATCAATTACCAATTTATCGGCATTTTCTGCTGATGCTGTTCTTGTTCTAAAGATAAGTTCACCAGAATTGTCAGTAGTTCTATGGCAAGAAATACCCCACTGTGCCTGTGTAGTTACAGTTGCACCATGAGTAAGTAGTAAACCAGTTTCACCAGTATTAACATAGTTCCAAATTTGCTGCTGGTAAATACCAACTTGTAACAGATCAGTGTTGGTCTGAATATCGAGACTTCCTGCTTGTGAATAAACATTTAATCCAGATGTAGGATCTGGTTCAAATGGTGTTCCTGGATTTTGAGGATCATCATATGCTCTAACACTTACTCTATTATTTGTTTTATTTACATATAGAGCTCCTTCATCAACTAAAAGATTTCCGCTAACTGTTAAATTTCCAGTAGTTCCAGTTCCTGCTCCGCCATTGATTGCAATATTTCCAGTTTGAATAGTTAATCCATTGCTGGCACCAGTAATACTGAGTGATCCAGTCATGGTATCACCAGTTTTCAATACGTTGAGAGAAGCAGCACCAATAATACCAGCGGTAATTGTTCCGGCAGTAAAATTACCAGAGGTATCTCTCATCACAGCAGACTTGAGTGATGCTGTTGAAGCTACATTACTAGAATTAAATGCAACATTACCTGCGTTCCAAATAATATTGTTGTTAACTTTAAGTTCATTTTCGTCAAAAACCTTAAATTCAAGACTACCAGATCCTTCGTTTGCATCACCACCATCAGCGATAATAGCAGAGTTATAAGTAGGATCTCCATTATTATCTACTGCTTGTGCTTGAGAAGAGTTAAAATAGATGTATGGTTGAGTTGCCGCAAGACCATCGTATCTACCAAGTCTTACATAACCAGTTCCAGAATCATTACCTAATTCTGCATATTGAACTGTGTTATCATCAAAAATTTCATATTGTTCAAACTCTCTTTCATCTCCAGCATATCCAAGATAAACTGCAGATTCAATATTACCACCAGAAGCAAGTCTTCCGGTAAGCATTGTATAAGTATTAGAAGAATCAACTAAGTCAACATTTTGTCCTGTTGCTGTAATTGTAAAATCACCAACACTTAACTTATTAATATTGTAAAGGTCAATTGTCTTAGTAGTTTCAAAATCTCCACCTGGATCAACATCAAGGTTTTGTCTTACGAAAATTCTGTAGAAAGTATCTGTTCCCGCATAAGAAGCAACTTCAATCTTATCCCTAAATTTGGTAGAACTTCTCCATGTTGGAAGTCTAGTTTCAAAAATTGTATTCTCTTTAATGTTCCAACCATCTTGATACCAGATACCTTCTTTGTTATCAAGTTTGTCTGAATCCATTCCAGAACTAATACCCTGGTTTCCTGAAGTCCAAACTTCAAACCAAGAATTATAATTTGATACTCCATCACCTGACCCACGGAAATAGATTCTATCGTCATTGGCAAATGCAAGTTGTCTTACGCCACCAAAGGTAGCGTCCCCACCAGTTTCTCCATTACGAAGAGTCATCAATAAATGTTTGGCAGAGTTCTGGTTTCCAGTATCTACACTTGGATATGCTGCTAATAGACCGTCAGAACTATTAAACAAAGTCTGCAATGTTAAACCTTGGACAGCACCACTTGGGATGGGATTTGCATTAGGGTTGCTGATGCCAGTATCAACACGAAGTGTGCTGGTAGATCTACCACTAATACTAATGCCATAAGTATCGTCTTTAAGTTTGTCCGGTGTAATACTTCTGTCAACAAAATATTGACCGTCTAAGTAAAAATTACCTTGCTGACCATCTAATAAGTCAGCGTCTAATCCGCTATCGGGACCTTGTTTAATAGAAACAGATCCGTTCCCTTCATCACCAATATTAAACTGAGACTTCTTAAATCTAGCAACACCAATAGTACCAAAGAGATCCTGTGAAATTGTTAGATCGGAAACTCTCTGGATATCTAATGCGATATTAGCAAATTGTTTTTGTGTTGTAGCTACTTTTGCAAGTAAAACTAAATTAGAACCTGAACCAATTATTGATGGGTTTGGAGTAATTTGGAAATCTTGGGTGTATCCACTACCGGCATTTGTTACAGTGACTGTTGTGACTTCACCTGATTGTCCGTTCTCACCAACAATAATATTTACTCGCAGATCATTGCCATTGATTCCCGCAGGTGCATCCAATGGAACATCAAAGTATTGACCATCAGTAAATCCAGTTCCTGGATTTGCAATTACAACAGAATCAATAAATTCTCCTCCAGTATTTGTAGAATCAAAAACAAGTGGGGAAGCACCACGACCAAATTCAATAACAGTTCCTGCTGCAATAGTGGCATCAATGGGATTATTGAAAGAAACTGTTGTTAAACCACCAACTACAGTAACACCATTTACAGTAGTATCTGCTACTACTCCAGCCACGTTATCAGAAATTGTATTTCCTTTGAGAACTCCAGATAGTCCTTGGAAAATAAACGAACTTGAACCTAGAGATGCCTGTGCAAATAATCTTGCAAAGTATCTTGTTTCTGCTCCTTTTAAAGATTGAACGGTTTTTGCATATCTCTGGTCTCCTCTTAAGAAAGAGAAAGAGTTTGCCGCTTCTGAACCCAATAAAGTTGTAGAAATAACACCAGGACCAGTAAGAGATCCAACACCAACTGCTTCACTACTTAGTGATACCCAGTTGCTAATAAGTGATGATGATGTATTGACAACCCTGAGAATATTAATTGTATTTGCAGGACTGCTGCTATCATCAAATGTATCAGTATCAAGCATCTTGATCTGATTAACAATATTACCATACAATCTACTTTCAGTTAGTGCAGTAGCAGTTGCTTGTGTGCCAGCTCCCGGAGGTGCCGCAATAGTAATTACTGGTTGTGTAGTGTATCCCAATCCACCAACATAACTTGCATTTTCTGTGACAGTAATAGTAACAACTTCGCCATTAGCAATAGTACAAGTTGCTGTAGCAGCAACAGAACCTGCTGATGGATTACCGCCAGAAATTGTTACCGTTGGAGCAACAGTATATCCAGAACCACCGTCTGTAATATTGATTTTATATAATACACCTTCCCTATACTCAGTAGATTGAATCCTACCTGTAGATGGAGAACCAGTAAATACATCACCGATAGTAAATGCTAGTGATGCATCAACAGCAAATCCAAGGAACAGACTTGTTAAATCATTATTCAAAATGAACGATTGTGGTGATCCATCTACAACATCACTATTATCTTGAATAGCAATATCTCCAGCAAGTGCTCCGTCGATAGAAAGTCTTTCTGTTTCATTTACGACAGTAAAAATACTAAATGGTCTTAATGCTGGGATTTGATCGAGAGAGATCTTACCAGAATCTGTAAGTTCAACCAGTGCTCTAGGAACAGCGTTCGTAGAATATGGTTTGTTGATGAAAGGTCCAAGGTTATTTGTGATATAATCTTTAACTGCTTTCTGTGTAGGTAGTTTAGAGTCAGTGGCATTAGCACCACCAAGAGTATTCGAGTTATCGAATCCGGTAACAACAACGTCGCCACCTTTCAGTTTCAAGAATTCAACTTCTGAGATGGTAACCGTGCCAGTAAAGGTGATATTACCAGTTCTGTTTTCAATTCTCGCAAATGTTCCAACCTTAAAGTCTCCTAGTTCATCAGTACCTGAGACATATACACGACCATAGTTTTGAGATACTTGCTCATTTGCCTCAACTTTAGTTCCACCGTTTTCGGGAAGAGCTAAGTAGTTAGTTCCTGAACCTGCAAATTCCCAAGTGTGAGAAGAAGAGTTAACAATAGATGGTCTGTGTAATCTAATAACAGCATTTGATGCTCCTGATGGTGTCAATGCTTGCTGTAGTGCTGTTAAACCAGAAACAGTTGCTCCATCAGATTCGCGAATGAGAGATAGTCCATTGCCAACACCATCATCAAGTGTAAGTGTTGCTGTAAAAGGAGGTCCGACAGTAACTGCACTTACAGATTCGATAAAGAATTCTTTATCTGGATCTGCATTTGTATATCCATCAATTTTAACAATATAATGTTCTAGCGGTTCTCTTCCGATATTACCAACAGTAAGAATAGTTCTACCAGTTGGTGTTTGAGAAACAACATTAACTGTGCCAGCGTCAAATTCATATGGGTCTTTACGGAAACCTGTTCCTCTTAAAGCAAAGGTTCCGAAGTTAGTAGCAGAGTTGGTGATAGAAGCATAACCACCAGTCTCGCAAAGAACACCATCTTGGCAGAAGATAACGAAGACAGAAACTAACTGGGTATAACCATCATTGATAACTTTATATCCTGTGCCACCAAAGGAAACAATCGTGAATGCCGCAGCAACCATCGACTTACCCTGATTAGGGAACGATGCTGTTCCGTCTGGTTCTAGACCAGGGAAGGGGCAGTTAGGTTGCTTAACCTTATCACCATCAATTTCTGCACCACCGCCACCTCTAAAGGAGATGACAGAAGCATTCTGTGTATACGGAGATGCTTCGATAATTGGCAAATCATCATATACACCACGAACTGCCATTTTATTACTACCGAAGTCGTTAACAAAACTACTAGGATAAGTTAGAAGACTATTAGTTTCATATAAAGTTCCAAAGGTTTGTGCAATAGATCCAGGAGATGCGCCATTAACAGGATCAGAAGCATACTCTAAAATACTATCAAAAGTTGCTAGTGCTGTTGTGATAGCAGAAGCAATAGCAGCACATGATGGGTTTGCACTATCTTCTAGAATACTCCAATCTTCAAATTTTGGAATAAGTGAAGTTGTTGCAAATGGAGTATAGATAATTTTAGTTCCATTTGCTAATGCACCTGCAAACGTGTGTGAGTCCGTATTGCTTCCACCTACACCAACGTTGGCAGTAACAATAGTATTTCCACCATTGTTTGAAACATTGGTAATTAAGAAACTTTGTCCGAAATTTGCGTCTGTTCTATATGGACTTGCATCATTACCACCACCATCATGGGCGCAACTGAATGTAATTGCTCCTTCAGCAAAAGCAATTCTGTCTTGATTTGCTACTGGAGGTGTTGCTGGATTTGGGAATGTTACTGTGAATACTCCAGTGTTTGGAGCATACGTAGCAGTAGATGGTGTCGTAGCTAAAACATCTCCATCCGTCCAGTTACGCATTGCCGCAATAGCAAGATCTTTTACTTGCTGAAATGCATACCTAGTTTCCTCTAACTGTGCTTCTGGAATTCCAGAAAGGACAGTACCACTGAAATACGATTCTGCAGCAGAAACAATACCATGGTTTCCTCCAAGAACTAAATCTCTTACAAGACCTTCAATTACAAGTCTAATATCTCTAAGACATTTTCTCTGGCGAATATTTGAAAGACCTAAAGTTGGATATGTTATCTCAGTATCGATAAGTGCTTGGTCTGCAATCAAATCAGCATTTTTAGCAATTAGATAAGCAGCATCAAGATATGTTCCAGATGCATCATTAGTAATAACATCAGCCCAAAGGTATGCTAGTGTATCAATAGCAGATCTTACATCATCACAAGCAGGAGTTCCTGCTGTTGTATTAACAATAGTGGGATCTGTATACCTTACTGATGTAGCATACTTTGTGACGTATAAAGGATCCGAAACAGTTCTGTTCTTGATCCTCCAATTACACATTGCATAAATTGCTAACTCTCTAGCATATTCAATTGCACGAACATTTTGAATAATTTCGTCTTCAATAAAAGCAATCTTTCCATCAATAATATACTTAGAAGCAGCTTCGATAATGTTGTGATTAGATCCAAACTCAAGGTCTCTTACAAGAGCATTTAGGAAATGAACAACGTCTTGCTTACATTGCTCATCACCGTTAGACCCATTATTTACATTTGTTGGTGAACTATATGAGGGATAAATTTTCTCACCGGCAGTGCAAGAGATTAAAATATCTGCTAACTGAACAGTGTCATCTTCAGACAATGCAGCAATGGCAACTGCAGTTGTTGTAATAGTAGCTACACCAGTTACTGCAGTGTCGTATACAAAATCGCTAATAGCATAAGAAGTTCCTCCAAATGTTACAGTACCACCACTGACATATGTGTTTGCATGATCTAGTGGACCTAGATAAATGTCAAATGTATTATTACCTGTATCCAAATTGTATACAGAATAGTAATCTGATTTAAATTGATCGTTAATAATACCAACTACTTCTTCTGCGATGTAGTCTCTATTATTTCTAATTAACTGACAAGCATCCTGATATCTTCTTTCAGCAGGAGTTGCTACAGCAAATTTATTTGGTGAGTTTAGTAATGAAAGTGTGACCGACTTAGAATATGATTTTACTACAGCAAATTCACTTGGGGAGAAATTTGCAGTTGTTAAAGAGGGGACTTTTTTTGGAATAACAAAACGTCGTGCGCGACCATCAGCATCTTCTAGGACTTTGTAAATTCTTTGCTTTCCATTTAAGAACGATAAGTCTGGTCCAGAAGTTGGGAGGTTTTCAAGAATAATTTCTTGACCTTCTTTAAATTCGTGGAAGTTAGTTCTACCTACAAGAGCACTAGTATAAACAACAACACCGCCAATATCTTCTGCGTCTCCATAAATATCCGATTGGAAACCACCAGTAGCAATACTAGGATCTCCCTGTAGAGAGAAATCTAATCTAGTGATTGGCAGAGTTGATATAATATCTTCATCATAAGAAACAACTTCACCTTCAGCTCTAATTGACTTAAGGTTTGTGCTATCAATAGTATTTGTTGTTGGTGTTGCAGAACTAACCGTGATTGTTGTATCAGATAAAGTGCTGTCCCATCCCACTGCACCTAAAATAGGAACAAAAGTAACATCCCAATACGTGGGTGCATTACCATTGTTAACAACCGAAACTTGATAAAAACCTGAAGTGAATGATGAGTTGTCGGTATCGTCCAAGAAAACAACGTTGTTTACTGGAAGATCTGTTGATGGATCTGTAGTAAACCTTAGAGTATTTTCTCCCGAAGTGCCACTAATTGTTTGAGAGAATGCGCCGCCAACTGCAGCTGATGTAATATAACTATACTGGTCTCCTTCAATAAAAGAACCAGATTTTAATTCTACATCAATTGTGCCGGAAATAAATGCATTTGATCCGGTTGTTGCAGTAAACGATACACCAGAACTATCTGCTCTAGCACCAGTGTTCAAACCTAGGAGTTGAACTCCTGATTGTAGTAATGCTAGTCCTGTGTTATTTTGGAAAGAAATACGAAATCTATCTGGTCCAAAAACCTGATGTCCAATTGGAAACTCAACACCAAAGTCTCCATTGACTTCGTTATCAATAATGATTCTTTGCTTGTCATCAAAGACCATAGCAAAGTCCCACGTTCCAGTGGGATCACCGTTAGAGTCAACTTTATCTCTATATGTTACACCAGTGACATAGTTTTTATCACCAAATTTAAAGATATGTTTACCAACATTACCAGGTCTGATAATTACCAAACGAAGGTTATCACCAACAACAGAGCAATCAGGTGGCAGTGAGATAGGATTGTCTTCTACATAGTCTCCACCAGAAACAATCAGTGTTTCCTTAACACCAGGGGTGGACCATGCAATCTGTGCTGCTTTTTTAATACTACGGACAGGGTTTACAGCAGAACGACCGTCATTTAAGTCGGAACCAATTTGCTGTGAAACATAAACACGACCACCAACGTCATTGGTTGCTAGGTTGAGGACGTATTCTGTAGTAGCAATCTTATCTGATCTATCACCAAGTAGAGGAGTGATAGAACGAGGGAATGCTCCTGCTTCACCTGTTTCTAAATACTGAAATTCTGTTGGAGTGCTTACCCTAAAACCAATATGCTTAAAGTTTACAGTTCCATTTGCTTCAATGCCATCTTTGTGTTCTGGAGATAGTGATCCAGTAGTTCCTGTATTCGTTGCTTGATAAACATTAGAAACAGAATATCGGTATTGATCTTTCTGTACAATAACATTTGCAGCCCATGGCGTCCCAGTGCCATTCATAAATGTTTTGAGGTTCGGTGCCCTCATGTTCAAATCTGGAGTAACAAAGTTCTCAATATCCAGATTTAAAATTCTTGCTGTATCAGAAATGATAGATGTTGATGTTCTGATAGCACCATTGATGTCAAGTTCAAACTCAACAGTATCAAGAAAAGCAGTTGCTGCAGCACCAGAACCATTTCCTCCCGTAAATGAAACATTAGGTACAGATGTATATCCAGTACCAGGATCATTAACCGAAACAGAAACAACCCTGCCGTTAAAAACAGAAGCAGATGCTTGAGCTTGAGTTCCACCATCTGCTGGTGGATCAATAACAACCAATGGAACTTGATTGTATCCAGATCCACCTTGATCTATATCAATATTATTGACTCTTTGACCTGTTCTATTGATACCTACACGGGGAAGACCACTAACAGGATCTTTCTGTAGGCGCATGATTTCCTGTTCATTTGCCCCAGTGCCTACCCTAATTGTAGCTTCATTATCACCGATGAGTTTAGGGTTTACGCCCCTAATTTTTTCTTTATCGGAATTAATATGAAAACTCATGGCGCTGTCGTATCCTTGACTTTTTTCCTATAATATATTTAGCACTAAGCCCAGGTAATACTTACAACCTCGGTAGATACTGCCCATTTAATTGTTTGCACTGTTCCTGATCTTATAGTCGAATAACTAAAACGATTGGTTGCGGTAAAAGGTTCAATAGTCCAAGATTCTGAAACGGGAACATCCTGTTTAATAACTGTCTCCATACTAGAAAGAACTGTGGTAGCGCCATCACCTGCAGTATAAACAGAACTTTCCAATTTTCCCGAATACACAACTCCAGATGGATTTACAGCAATATAATGCCCCGTAATAAAGTTCATTGTATTATTTGAAAGTGTGATGTTAGTTCCAACATTATCCAACTCAAGCGTAGAAGTATTAAGACCTCTTAGAATATATCTAACTACATTACTATCTGGATGAAAAGAATTTTTAATTTCTAGAGTATTAAAATCTTTTGCATTTTTATCTTTATCAACAATAGAAACATCACCAATAGAGAATCCTCCAAGAGATTCAAATTCTTTTAGATTTATTGTCATTTTACTTAATTTCCTGTATTAGTACGGTGAAGTTAACAATATCACCAGTGTCATGATCATCTGACAAAGATAAAGTTATTCTGGGTTCTGTTGCAGCAGTAAGATCAAAAACAGATGTATACTGATCAGCAGAAGTATTCAAAGACGCATATTCATTATGGAAGATGTCTGTGCCATTATCTATAACTGAATACTCTGTCATAGATCTTTTACCAGATGCAGATTTAGAAACTACTGTTATTTTACATCCTTTACTACTTCCACTTGGATATAAAATAACAGAAGAAGATTCAGATCCACCTTTAATTAACGCAAATGTTGCTGTGCTAATTTTATAATCTGCTAGTTCAAATTCTTTTAGTGCTCCGTCAAGAACTTTAACACCGTTAAAAGATCCACTTCCAAAAGTTGTGTTTAAGAAAACATCACCTTGATCATCCAGTCTCAAAATAGGATCTACATTTAATCCAGAAGACAGACCAAAATCAAGATATTGTTTTGTGCTACTAATAAATGTACGGTCAGCACTAGTGTTGTCAACAGTAGTATCACCAGCATTTAACGTTACAATTTCCGCACTAAGTTCTAAACTATTTCCTCCAGTAGTAATAGTGTCAATATTAGTAAAATCTAACGAACTTACAGAAAGTTGTAAAGTGTTTACATTATTATTATAAAAATATAAAATATTTTCGTTTGCTGCAGGAGCAGTTTCAGGAATAATATACGTATTCCCATCAACATCTCTTACACCACCAAGAGAAGACCAGTTATTACCACTATATCCTTCAAATTGTAAAATTTCTGTATTAAATCTAATAGAACCAGGACCAGCTGGCGCAAGATTTTTTGCATTATTATCACCTGCAGGAATTCTGAAGTGAGTATTGGAATCAACAATAGTTTGTTTTCCTGAATTTGGTTTAAAAACTAAATTTTCAACGAGAGAAGAAATTTCATTAGAACTAATTTTAATTTCAGAGTTAACAATTAGCGGACAGTCTTTGTTAGGACCAACTCTAACTTCTTCTGCTTCATTAAAGATAATTGGAGAAACTGCAATTTGACTCCAATTTAACTGTGCCGTTCCATTATTTTGAGTGCCAGAAACATGTATAGGTTCGCTACCAGATGTTCCTGTGCTGCCATCAGATGTTACTTCATATAAATTATTTCTATATTTAAGATACTGACCAGTTGTTACTGGAGTATTTGCCGTCCATTCTGTATATGCTGGAATTCCTAATCTAGGTGATGCAAGTTCTTTTACACTTTCAAAACGTAATTGATTTGTAGTTAATTGTAGTGTATTATTGTTATCATTATAAAAATATAAAATATTATCATTTGATCCTGCAGTAAGTTCTGCTAGAATATAAGTGTTGCCATCAATATCACGAACCCCACCAAGTGATGACCATGATTGTGTTGTAGCATTATATCCTTCATACTGACCACTTACGGTGTTGAAACGAATTGCACCATCTCCTTCACCCGTAGTAAACGTTGGTCTTTCTAAACTAGTACCAACTGGAATAAGTAGTGAAGTTGTTGTGTCTACTTTGACTAATTTTCCTCCAGCTGGAGATAAAATCAGATCATTAGTTCCAATTGAAGAAATTGTGCTGTTATTGATAGCGAGTTTCCCACTAACATTAACACTAGCATTGGATCTTAATGTTCCGTTGGTAGTAATATTACCATTAGTAGCAGTAATTTCAAGATTGCTTCCAACTAGAACATTTTGACTAAATTCTGTTACTGCAGTAACATTTAAAGATGATGCAGATGCAATATTGGAGACAGTTAATGTGTCAACTCCGGCAGTATTTGTGGTTAATGTTGTAGAGTTTATTGTTTGAATAGTTCCAGTACTACTAACAATGTCATTAGTATTAATTATTCCAGATAAGATATCAATTTTTACTGTATCTGTAGATGAACTATTATCTACAGATAGTTGAAATCCAGATCCAAAAGTTTTTGGATTGTTTGGATCTATAGTTATCTCTGCTTCCGTATTATCTTCTCCACCCATATTAGTATGAGTAGCACCAGAATTATTGCAAAAATAATATAGGGGAGATGGAGTGCCTTCGGTAATTTTGAGTGTTAATAAATTTGATGTTCTGACAACTCCGTCTGTATATTCTGTTCCTGCAAATGTAAGTATAATTGCACCAGCAGATGTTGGATTTTGTGATAGAGTAATTTGCGTTCCAGAATCCACACTTTCAACAACAGTTCCTATTAAAAATTCCCCGTCTCCTGAAATTTTCTCTAACTCCATACCAGCTAAAATGCCAGTTGTGGAAGCAACTGTTATTACTCTAGAACCAGAGACTAGAGAAGTCGAAATATTTTCTATTTTGCTTGGTGAATGAATACCATCTCTAAATTTAGAGAATGCAAATGAATGACTAGAATTTGTTGAATCACTTAAATCAAAAGCGTATGTATTACCAACATACAATGTCAAATCTGGAGTTAAAGTAAAACCACCACCGGTATCAATTAAAAATCTAAATCCATTTGATACAGTATTAATTGTTAGTTGTGGAGATGAAGTTCCTTGCTTAACAAGAATATTTGATGGTTGTAAAGTTTCGCCAATTACAGTAACATCAGAAATATTTGGTCCAGATGCTGTGATATTGATAATCTCAAAAGAAGAAACAAAAGTTCCGTCATCGTAATCTAATATATCACCAACACTTAATAATGAGGTAGATACACTTCCTGAAAATGTGAGTGTTTGAACTGTGGGAGATTTTACTGAATAAGTAGTTGGTTGAATTAAATCTGTTGGTGATACAGAGAGAAGATCGCCCTGGTTGTAACCATTACCAGGATTATTGACACTTACTGTTGATACTGCTCCCAAATTCAAAATTTGATAAGCAAATGGGGTTGTGCCAACACCATATGCTGGACTAATAGTTAATGTTACTGGTCCACCCGAAGTGGGTGTATTTGATAATGTAATTGAAGAACCTAGTTCATTGATATTAGTAATTGTTGTATTTGCTGGTAAAACACCAACACCAGATGATACTGTAGGAATATCACCCACAGAAATTCCTGCTATGGAGGAAACTATAACTTCATCCGAACTTCCAGATGTTGCAAAATCTAAAGTTAAAGATCCACTAGCAACAGAATTTTGCGAAACTGTAAATGATGTTGAGTTTAAAATTGTATCTACGGTTGTGTTTGGTGCCAAATCACCTGGACCAGCACTAACAGTGATAACCATTCCACTGTAAATACCAACAGTAGATGCAACAGTAACAGTTGTTGAACCATCTGTTGTTGCAGAAACTCCTGTAATAGGAACTATAAAGTCCCCAGTAATTCCAGATAATCCTGTTTGTAATGTTAATACATCATTGGTTTGATAATTCGTTCCTCTATCAACAAAGGTTAAATCTTTAATAATTCCTGGAGAAGTATTTACTGTATATTCAAATCCAGATCCACCACCATTTCCTAGATCAGAATCGTTTGCTGTTAATACATCACCCAAAACATAATTTTGTCCAGAAGATATAATACTTACATCGGTTACAGTTCCTGTATATGTAATTGAATTAATATTATAGAGGAATCCTGAACCAGTTCCTCCAAGATCAAATGCAGCAACAGTCAAGGAATCGTTTACTTTATATCCATTTCCTTGAGATGCAATAGCAAAATTTTGTATAGCACCACCAACAACTTCAAAATTGGCAGTCATTCCACTACCAGAAACTCCAGCAGATCCGGTTCCTACTGTCATAGTAGCACCCATATTTGGATGATTCTGACAATCGTATTTAAGTGCTTCTGATGGAGCGTTTGGAGAAATAATTAAATCAATAAATGATTCTGCAGTACCTTCTGTTCCAACTTTATTTACAACATAACTTTGAAAATCTAATGCTGCACCACCAGCAGTTAAAAATTGTAATGGGTGAGTTGATAAACTTGAATCTGAAATATCAAATCTATATGTATTTCCTTTTATTAAAGTTAATGCTTGCTGAGTAATACCATTAATCTGATATACATTATTTGGCGGAGGTGAACCAGGATTTGCTACAGAAGATAAAACATAAACAGCAGTAGCATCATTTCTTATCGCAACTCCATTGTAGATGTTATTTGCATATAGAGATCCAGCATTAGATATCGAACCTGAAATTGTTTCTTCGCCAGTAATAGTAATATTAGCTGTAGCGGATGATCCAGTACCATTTTGGAGATTGACATTCTGATACTGTCCAGGAGCATACTGAGAACCATTACTTGTAATAGAACCATCAATAGCATCTACAGTAAAATCTACAGTAGCATTAGTTCCATTTCCACCAGCAAGACTAACATTTGAAAATGATCCAGGATTATAATTTTGTCCAGTATTTGTTATAGTGCCAGAATATGCCACTACTTCAATATCTAATGTTCCAAGATCACCAGATCCTCCAACAACAGAAATATTATTATAAGTTCCAAAATCGTAGTTTAATCCTGAACTTGTTAAAGTTAAATTTGCATCTGATAAAACTTTTTTTCTAAACGAAATATTCCTATAAGAAAAAATATCTTCGTTTGAGAAATCAATAATATTTTTTGCTCCTCCTACAAGACCAAGAGTTCCACCAGAAGGTCTGTAAATACCAACTTGAGCATCATTCGTAAAAGATAATGACGGAGCAATTCTTGATCCATTCCCTAGTTTTAAATTGCCCGTAGCAAGATCACTGCCACCAGCAGTAACGTTAAAAATTTGAGAACCAATTTCGTTAATTTTTAACCTTTGTTTTTCAAAAGTATCAGTTCTAGCGACATTAATTGCTGGCATTTTTTATTAACTCTCTAAGTAGGGATTTGATTTCAGAGACTTCATCCTTCAAGATATTTATGTCGTCCAACGCGGAATTCAGCTGTCGCTGCTTGCGTCTTGCTTGGATAGCAGAATCGTTGTGATTGACTATGGCACCTGAGGTCTCATCTCTGACAAGACCGTCATGCCCTTTAACTTTAATATAACCCATACGCGGAAATTAAAATGCTGCTACTGCTCTAATATCTTGAATCTTAGGAACAAATGCCGGATCAACTCCTTTCATAACAATTTTGATAGCAAAAGATGAAAACTCTGGGAGATCAGACACACTATAAGTAATGTCTTGATATGAAGATTGTTTCTCTACAATAGAAGAAATTGTATTTTCTGGAGTAGCAATCTCTAGAGAATTTGGTTTTCCATTTTCATTGAAGTATATCCAGTTAATGTCTTCAAAGTTTTCTTGACTTGAAGATTTTTTAAACTTGTAAAGAACTTGAACGTCATTAATATCTTTAGAATTTAATGTTATGTGAACATCAACAGCAGTCGCGGGATTATTAATTACGACTTCTTTTGTAACATATTTTGCTACAGTAGAACTATTCTTAGACGTGTTATCGGAAACATATTCTATTCCGTTGGCATAAGTAATAGTTTTGATTTCTAAGAATCTTGCTTCACTATCTATTTGATTTGGATACTTGAGGAAGTCTCCTACTCTAAAGATATCAGAAAGTTGATCAATTACAACAGAATTTCTATTAAACACTGTATTATCAATGATCCTTCCAGTGAAGTCATCTATCAATGGTTGTGTATCATTTCTGACTTCTAATTCTTGAGTTTTATTATTCCATATAACCGCAGTTCCTGTAATAATGTTATCATATGATTCTAAAATATTAGACGGATTTCTGGCAACCATAGTTGCTGCGTCAGGAATATCAATGAATACTTCAATTGGATTAGTATCAATAGTAGCAGCTGGAACAACTACACCATTAACAGTTTCGACTAACGTTGTTTGATTTCCTAGTGTAACTCTTTCTCCCCTTTTGAAGAATTGACTTGTTTTAAGTCTCACATAAACTGTAGAACCATCAACTTTGGCAATAGTACCAACTGCTTTTGAAGTATATCCTTCAATAGCTTGGTTATCTTGAATTTGACTACCGCTGGTATTTCCTATATTAAACTTATAGATTGGGTAGAATTTAATGATTTGATCTCTTCTTCCGTATCTGTCTTCTTGTCCAGTAGCAGATTCAATTCTATTTGATATAGTTTTGACACTTGCTGTGGAAAGATCAACTACAGGAGAAAGATATGAAACAGTAGATGAAAGAGACAACTTATACATTAATGAAGTAACATTGTTTAATGTCTCATTAATGTCAGAAGCAATAAATTTTTGATTCGTAAAATAATGTGGTTCATTTAAAAATGTCTTTTCATAATCTGTTTGTGAGTACGATGTGTAATTATTAGTTGTTGAATCTACAGGAACAACATTTGTTGTTTTGATAGAAGAACTTAGTTTAGTTCCAGTAAATGATAAGTATTGAATTTGTGGATATAAAATTTCATATTTTCTATTGTAAGTAGCATATACTGCTTCACCACCACCTTCAATATTTCCAGAAGCAGCAATAGTTGATACAATATTGTAAGTATCAATTCCACTATTTGTAATTTGGAATAACTTACTATTTAAAACATCCGAAGTTACACCACCAGTTTCAACTGCACCTTTGAAGAAAACATAAGAAGATCCGGAAGTTTCAAATCCATTATCTCTATGTGATACTTGAATAATATTATTATTGTTTCTGAATAGGTTTGAAGTCGCGTTTGTATTAGCTGTGGCATTAGTATTAAATGGATTCTTAGATAATAACTCATATCCTAAAGATTCATTTGTTAATACCAACTCTGCAGTTTTGGTGATATTAAATTCTGCTCTGTATAGAGTAAACTTGACATCCTCAAAATTATCTTCTGTCCAATTGTCTACATTTTGTGATCTGTATACTGAACCAAGAGAAGGTTGCGTCGTAACAACAGTGCTTGTAGAAACATCAACTTCTCCAAGTCTAGATACCCAAATTTCATAGTCAGTTGAATCTGTTTCAATTGCCATAGCGTACTCTGTGTCATTCTGTAGATATACAGGATGTTCAAATTCAAAATGTGTTGGAACAGTGGAATCTGTGAGACCGGTCTGATCCACTGCTACACCCATCCTAACAGCTGGACTATCAATCTCTATCTCAGTCTCAATTATCGCTCCTCCAGCGCCATTACCGATGCCTTTGATGACGACCGATGGAGGTTCGGTATATCCAAATCCATTCAAACTAATTTCTGTATTATAAAGTTTGCCATCAGACACTTCCACACTAGCAGTAGCAACAGATCCACCAGGGAGTTGTGGACTTTCAATGGTTAGAATTGCGTTGGTATAATTTTGTCCCGTAGATGTAATTCTAATATTTGAAACTTTACCACTATCTTTCGCAACAGTTAGAACTCCAAATTCTCCCTGTGTATTGTTTCTGAGAGTTACTGATGGAACTGAAAGTTGTTCGTTTTGATTAAACGAACGACCATTATGATTACTCAGAACAAGTGTATATACTTGCTCATTTGTTAACAAAAATCTACCAGAAGAAGATGGAACTAAATCAACACCATTTTTATCAATAACCTTTTCAATTGGACCACTTGCGGCAGAAGTAGTTCCCGTTACGTTTTCGCCTTTGGTAATATAAACATTTCCATTTGCCGAGAATTTGATATACGTAAATGGGGATAGGATTTTTTCTGTTCCAGGAATAATATTTTTGCCTGGTTTGTCTGAGTCTACATTGGTTAAGTATACTTTGACAGGAACCTTATTACTCTTTTTGTTAAAGTAAAGGTCAATGCCAGTAGTAAATACTCCACCATCATAGTTTTCAACTTTAAATGTTTGAGCAAGTGGATTTGGTCTTACAGGATTGTCTGTATTACTATCAACAAATTGAACACCCTCATTTGCTTTAAAGAAAGATGGTTTAGTTGAGATAATACTAACAGGATTTTCTGGTAAAATGCCAGTAGCATAGTATTTGACTTCTGCGTAAGTAGATACCGTTAGTTTATCAGCATCGCTATCGCTTGAAGTAAACCTGAAAGTCTTAACTCCAGATGTAATTCTTACTTCTTCAGATTCTGTATCATAATCAACAGTATCAACATCGCCACCCCATGTAGCATTTTGTCTAGGAGCAAAACCTGCAGGTAATAAGATTAGTCCACTAGCATTACCATCGTTATCTGTAGTTATATTGCCGTTAAAAGCTGATAATGAATTACCAGCAATACCAGTAAATCTAAGATCAGGATTTACCCAACGACTGATATCTCTACCTTCCAAGAATACTGAAATATTAGTATTCGGTTTTAGTCTGCTAATTACAAACTTGACGGGTTGACTTCTAGCAAAGAATTGTAGTGAGGTGGATACAGAATTGCCTCTGACGATAGAAGATTGTACTCCTTTAGCAACATCATTATTTTGTGGACTGATGTTTGAAGAACTTGAAACAGAAGCCTTACTTACAGAAGACTGAGATTCCAAGGAATTGATCTGTCCTAGAGAATTTATAGATGTGAATGATGGAGAAGATCCAACCCAGTTTATAACAAAAGAATTGTATAAACTGGAAAAACTTTCTCTTACATCTTGCTTAGCAAGAAAAATCTTGTATAGATCCGTATTTGTATCTACTACAAGAGGTTCTATTGATTGATCATACCACTGATCAATACTTGGTGATATTGAAGCATCGCCAACATATTGTAGAACAACAAATGGATTTGGATTTAGTGTTTTTGAAGCAAAACTATTACCTAATAGATTCAAACTAGTATAGGGAAGAGTAATAATGTTGCCAGATTTTTTATATCCAGAAACAAATCTTTGATCTTCTCTAGTATTAAGTTCTTCTAAGAATAAAGAATCTTCCTTAGATTGTGGACGTAAAACTGATTGCTGAGAATCAACCGCACATTGGTAATCAAGAGATACTAGATTTCCAGATCTATGAGATTCAAAATTATCAACTAAGAAACCTGATTTGAATCTATCCAAACCAATTTCGTCTTTGACCTGCATGTTTAAAGCTTGTTGCTCTAAAATGCTGAGTGTAGTATAATATTCAAGACGCTCAATACGCTTCTCTAGTTTGCCGATATCACGCATTGTATAACGGCGATTATCGACTGATGTAATTCTTACATCTTTGCTGGTTTGAGTAAACGCAGGAATATAGGCATAGAATAAAGCAATCGCATCATCAATAGGATCTGGTTTAGTTGGATTTAATGAAGAGTTTCCTTCCTTAACAATAAAGTTTCCATTTTTATTTAAGAAAACTCCATCAATTCTATCAAGATATTGTACTTGACTAAAGGAGATTGTGTACTCTAGTCCAAGATCTGGTGCTGGGGTAGCAGCAATTACAGATCCCACTCCAGCAAACTTACCTACACTATCTGCCAATGAAGATTGATCTTGGAAACCAGCGATAGTTGATGCAGAATCAACCTTAGGTCTAAAGTCTAATAAATTTTTTAAATTTACAATTCCATATACAGAAGAATTGAATGAAGGAATAAGGTCTTCGGTTACACCTGCTTCATGAATATAACTATCAATTGTACAGAAGTCTCCCTGAGACTGTTCAAAGTAATCAAAAGCAATTACAAGTTGACCTGTAGTTTGTTCTTTTCCAGGTTTTAATACAATACGAGAAACATCATATACGGTATCTCTTTGTCCATTATCAAACGTAAATCTATCTGTTACATCTATTCCGGAAATTAACTGTCCTGAAGTATCAACGGTTGGTGGTTGTGTTGCGCTACCCTCATAGACATATTTCAGTTTATAAGCATCCGAATACGAAATAGTTTCAACAACATCACTATCGTAATTAGTTCCTCTAAATGGAATTACACGATCTCCTGAAGAAGTGACAACAATTCTTCTGTTTTCAATAGAAGTTTTTAATCTAGGTTTGGCATTTGAAACTTCTAATGTTGCGGATAGTTTTAACTTGGGGAATGTACCATTTACTGGAATAGTTCCAAAGTATGATGTTGGTAAATTAAGACTAATACTACCAGATGTTAGTCCACTTGCTGTATCAGTAGCAGAACTAATGTCCACAGAATCTACATCAACGTAAATGATATCACCTTTACTAATATTTGGAGCATCACCTGGATCTAATACAGTAATGATATAATTTTCTTCAGTAAAAGTGGCAAACCTTTGTGTGCCAAATGGTAGTTGAGCAGCAAAAGTGATTGTACCACCAGACGTAGACGCTGTAGTTACGAAATCTCTACGGAAAAAATACTTGATATTTGTTTCTTCGGGTGTACTAGAAACTTTTTTAATTTGATTGCTTCCTGTTGGGAATAGTAAAGTTCCTAAGTTAGCATTTTCTACTCTTGGACGTAATCTAACAATACTAGTATTGGTTACATTACCAGGAAGAACAGTATCCATGTATACTCTAGACTTAGAAGATCCTTGTCTTTGAGTAGCATATTGTACGACAGCACGAACTAGTGTATTGCTTTCATCTGAAAACTGAATAACATCTCCTTGCTGTAGCAAAATACTGGCATCAGCACTAAAACTAGTAGATTCTATAAAATTATAACCTTTAGAACCAAAGAAAGTAAAATCAGTGACTGATTTAATTTCAGCATACGATTGATCATCTGTGACTAAATCTGCAGTAAAAATATTAGCATTACCAGATCCATATTGTGCTGCTACAGATTTTACATTTTGTGGTGTGTAAGTCGTTACAGAATTTCTAGTTAGTACAGGTAAAATGACAGCACTAATGCTAGGATTAGCAGATCCATCTGGTTGTTTAATAGATACCGATGGTGGTTGAGAATACTCTGTAGATAAAGCAGACTTATTATTAATTTGAATTGTGTAGAACGAACCGTTTGTCAAACGCATCAACTCTGCTGCTGCAGCATCATATTCTACGCCATTAACGATAATAGTAGAACCATCAGCATATCCAAGTCCACGATTAGCTACAATAAATTTAGAAATTGTGTTATCTTTAGCAATTTTATTTGTAACTCCGTCTTCATCTCTAATAGATTCTCCGGAAGTAAATTTACCAGAAAGAGTTTTTACAAATAGAATACTGCCAATAGAATATGTTCCAGAAGGTGCTCCTTCAACAACTCCATAAGCACCACTAGTCAATCCAACAACATACTTACCAATTCCAAAACTATTATTTTGTGGAACAGTTTGCAGTAGTAATTTTGTATAAAATTCGGGGTCAAAATAAGAAAGACCAAAAATAGCATTGTATGTATCACCGCCTCCTGCCAATCTTCCTTTAGATAAAATAATGTCAGAGTCTGAATTGAATCCAAGACCTCTATTCTTTAAGAAATAGTTGCTTGGTTTTGCTCTACCAACTAAAGGTGTGATAGTTTCACTGTAGTCTATAATATATCCCAATTCATTACTATCAGTCGCAGCATCTGCTTCTGATAAAAATAGATTTCTTTCATAGTTAGTATCGCCTGGATCGTATTCCAGCATCAATAATTCAATATCTTCTTTCTCTCCAACTACTGTTAATTCTAGGAATAAAACAGAATCATTAGCGTTGAGTAATGGTTTGTTTACTTTAGCAAAAGATAACGATTTTAATGTTCCTGTTGTAAGAGCATTGCCAGCATCATCTCTAGTTTTGATAAAATACAAATCTGCCAAATTAGCAAACGTACCATCTGTAATTGATGCCAATGTAGTGGTTGTGTTCGTTACATTAATAGTAACTGTTTTAATACCATCATTACTTGTTAATGTGGTTCCTCTTTTATTTAAAGTTTGTCTATGGTCTGTAGATTTTTCTGATCCATTAAGACCAATAGATCCATCATTATAAGTAGCGAATAAATTGATATATGGATATGCGGTGAGATCTCCACCTTCTTTATTTAATGGGACACTTCCATACGTGTTAGTAATATTGAAAGTGGGAAGTCCTTTAGTTTTCAGTATAACATTATCACTTGAAAGAGATTCTCTTGCTTTGCTAATTTCTAAAAATTTTGTCTCTTTGTTGACAATTTCATATCCTCTGATATATGCTTTACCTGGTCCAATACCAGCAAGCATTTTTCTACTTGCTTCAGACTCACTTAATCCGTTATATAGATCAAACTCATCAACTTTATAAACACCACCATTTTTATCTTTTTGTGCATATTCTCTGATGTCCACAGAGAAATTATTTACAACATAATCACCACTTTCGTCAAAAGTTCTTCTAGCAAGAGTTTGCTCAATTAAACTGTAGTTTGTAGGAGATACTTTTTTCTGTACTAATCCTTTGTATACTGTGATTAGTTGAATAAAATTCTTATCTGTCGCTTCAGATAGTTTAAATTTCTTAATTGTTAAACTAATTTTAAGTCTGTGTGCGCCAGGAGCAGAATAGTTTGCAGATCCAATAGAATTATCATATAGAGATGCATCTTCTTCTGGAGTAACAACTTCTTCAACGATAGTAAATCCAACTTTTGCGGATGGATTATTATAATAGTCGTCTATTACTAAAAGTTGTTTTTCGTTTCTAACAAAATATCCATTTACGAAATATATACCTTCTTCTACTTTTACAGCAGAAGCATATCCCATAGCAGGACTTTCTAGTGGAGTAACTTCATCCGTATCTGGATTTGTAATTTGGATACTAGTTGGAAGAACACTTCCATCAGTTCCAACAACTAGTAATGGACTATTAACTCCATCTACTACTTCGAGTGTTTCTCCTTGACGAAATGTATCATCTAAATTAGAATTTCCGCTACTTAGATAATTTACATATACTGTATCAGCAGTAGAATCTGTTGCTAACTTTGTTTCTAGAACAGTAGCAATTACCCCAGAACTCAAACCTCGGATTTGTAATCCAATAAGCTGACTAATATCATATTTTTTATAAACGATATCATCGCCATCTGATACAGCGACTTCTGATACAGAAGATAGTTTTACGTAATCTAGTTTGGTGTTAAGTCCAACCTCTCCAGGGACAACTAAGTCTCCTTGTTTGAAAGCATACTTACCAAAACTTTCAACCTGATTCTGTAGAATAGATTGTATTTGTGTTAATTCTCTAGTCTGGATAGAATACCCAGGACGGAAAAGAATCTTATAGAAATTCTTGCTCGCGTCGAAGT
>Ga0208793_1000420_pt1 | contig 28946 bp, 38 predicted proteins | sample 17_taG_FD_184092 | JGI IMG/M metagenome (GOLD analysis project Ga0208793, IMG submission 184092) | Marine viral communities from the Subarctic Pacific Ocean - 17_ETSP_OMZ_AT15314 metaG (SPAdes) (version 2) | ecosystem: Environmental > Aquatic > Marine > Oceanic | place: Pacific Ocean | collected... | reverse complement strand
TGTGTTAAAAGCAAATATATCATCAGTACCATTAGAAGCTGAAAATGTAGAATATCCACCTTCTGATGTTGTGTTAGTTACAAAAAAACCTAACTCATCATAATCCCCAGATATAGTTAAAGATGGTGCGGATTCACTTCCATCTGGTAAAACAACAAAAGGTTTAGTAACTTTTAACTTATTGCTTTGTTCAAACATAACTGATGTACCTATTTTTATTGCACTACTTGATGCAGAAGTTGGTGTTCCACTGGATTGAGTTCCTAAAGTAATAATTGGATTATTTACAGTAACACTATTGAAGAATGCGTCTCCATCTGATTCAATTAGAAATCCTGCAGAACCCGCTGAATAGTTTGCTTGTATATTTGCTGCATTTATTGAAATGCCTCCAAGGGTTCCTGCTGTTAAATCATCTCCATCAGCAAAAGGAGTAAAGTTTAGTTCGTTAGTTGTTATCGTATTTGAGTCTATTTGTGTAGCAGTAATAGTTCCTGTCGTAATATTGTCACCATCTATTGTTGTTGAACCAGAGTTAACATCTCCTGCTGCTTCTCCTACAGTCAATATTTGTGTTAAATCTAATCTATTAACAGAAAGTGTTCCAGAGGTTATATCTCCTGCATCCAAGCTTCCTCTAATGGTAGCGTTCTGAAACTCTGCTGTACCATCTGGTTTAATTATCCATCCAGCAGAACCAGATGAGTAGTTATGTGATTTTATAAAACCGTTTGTATTAGTTGAAGTTCCTACTGTTATTTCTCCACCAGTAATAATTCCAGAAGTTATTTTATCTGCTGATAAATCATTTATTTTTGCTGTAGTTATTGTTGCATCTGCAATCTTAGCATTAGTTATAGCTGCATCACCAATTTTTGCTGTTGTTATAGTTGCATCTGATATATTTGCTTCTGCTATAAGATTTGCTAAAGCAGCTTGTCCATCTGATGGATTAGAAGCATTACCAGACTTGTCAACAGCTACTATTCTAAAGTAGTAGTCTTGGGAATCTTCTAGCTCCATAGTTCCTATAACTGGTATCTGTTGAAGTATATTTCCAGAAGTAACTCTTATCTCGCCAATTTTGTTAGCTGTGTTTGTTGTGAAAGAAGCAGTATTACCAGATTGAGTTACTGCATGTATATCTAAATGGTCAACATCACCTTCTAAAGTAAAGTCTCCAAAAGGATTACCACTTCCGTCTGTTCCTTCTTTTCCTAAATAATGTGTAAGCTGAACTCTAAGTGGGCCAGCTGCAATAGATTGTGCCTGTTTTGGCTTTGAAGGTGCTTGTCCATCTCTATCTATTTCAATAATTGCATTCGTTGTAAAGTTTGGATTTACCGATGGTGTATCTGTATATATATCAACACCAGTAGCTGTATAGTCATCTTTTTTTCTGAAACCAGATGTATCTACCGCTGCTACACCAACTCTATAAGCTTTACCAACTGTTAGGTCTGATATGACCAAGCTTTCAGTGGAAGACCCCGTAAAAGGAAAATCCTTAAAGGTATATTCATTCGCCGAGGTGCCGCCACTTGTGGATAATCCATCCGATATGCGATATCTAACTCTATAGTGACTTCCGTCAACTATATTTGAGCCATCAATGTTGGATGGTTTCGAAAAGACAATACGAATAAATCCTTTGGATTCACCTGTACCATCTTGGTAAGTACCAGATTGCAAAGTAGGAGTACTTGGTAGGTCTGGTATAGACTTGGCTGATGCTGTTCTAGCAGCTATCGAATATTCATTAAATCGTAAGTCATCCGATATATCTCTTAGAACGTCACCTAATTCTACTTGTGTGTCTCCACTTTCGAAAGAAACATAAGGTGTTAAATCAGTATAAGTAACATTTGTTCCATCAAACTTTCTAAAATAAACACCCATTCCAGAAGCAATAGGAAAGCTTAATCCAACAACTCTTACTTTGACTGGATTTATCTGTTGTCCCCTAAAGCTAATCTCATACATATCTCTTGATTCTGCAGCAGCATCTGTTGAGTTGTCTGCGAATCCTATAAATGGGTCAAAAGCAAATATAAAGTCACCAACTTTTAAGTCTCCAGTTACTTCATATTGTTCAAGGTCAAGGTTAAGAACTTTTTTAATTTTAGATAATTCAGTGAGCATAAGTCCAGCTTGGTCGTCGAGTTTATCACTATCCATATCTGGAACAGAGACTAGGCCTGTTCTTGAAAGTTTATTGCCGTGAATATCGTAATAAGGAATATCTCCATCACTCTTAGAAGCTTCTCCTTCAAAATCTGTAGGGTCGTTAAAAGCACCTATCTCAGCAATAAAGTCAACTTTTGTTACATAATCTGCAGCATTAAACTCCGTTCTAGCTCCTGTAGGACTTATTCCTTGATAAGTTGGGTCATCTCCATAACCTGTTTTAACAACTACGGTTGTTGGGTCTGTATTAACACCAGTAAAAAGATTTGATGCTGGACCTGCGTCTATTGTTGCGTCTTGGTTAACTCTAAACTCATAACCCAAATCTTCACAAATATGTTTTAATGCATGTAAAGAAGTTTCAACAAAGTGTGTACCTGTGTAAGTAGAAGAACCATCATAAATAGTTCCTTGAGTGATGGCTTGTAAACTACCAGCTTGATTGCGCATAATTCCATAAGGAGTTGACGATTGAAACAGAACGCTAGAAAGGGGTAAGTCAGTGTATGACCTTAAGTTTCCAACATTTTTATCTTCTGCAATAACCATACCTTTACCACGGTCATCACCAAGATAAAGTTGTAATCCACTTCCAGAAACTTGGACAACACCCTCTTCTAAAGTTTTAGATAAAACAATACCTGTGTATCTGGCTGCAGCGAGAATAGCATTGTCATCAAAAAGTGCTGGGTTCATTTCTTGAGGAGTAACAACAATATGTCCCCATTCTTGAATTGTGTCTATTACTTCTGATGGCGTTTGGTCTTGAAGGAAAGTTACTCCAAAGTTGCCTGCGCCCATCAACCTTTCTGTTATGGCCATTAGCTTCTCACTAATCTCACTTGTTCGTAAGTTGACTCCATATATTGTTCGAATATTGCATCTTCACCATCAAAAGCGTCTGTACCATAGATATATCCTAAGATACCTTTAAATTGCGCTGATGCTATATGAAGGTTTTTATCACTTGCGCTCGCTGTTGCTCCTTGTGGTGACTTTACAAAAAACTTTTGTCCATCTGAATCAGATGCTGTCTCTGTATAACCAACAGAGTTTGTTGTTACTGTATTAGCAGTTTCTAATTTACAATTTATTCTAGAAGCAGCTGAACGACTTGAAGTACCACTTTGTGTGGCAACAAAAGATACGTGATGCATACCTCTTTTTACTGTTAAGTCTAAAGTTAATTTACCATCACCAGCATCTTCAGAATATGTGACTAATCTAACAGAGGCTTCTTCTGCATCATTTCTAAGTATCTGAACTGACTTCCAAGTATTCCATTCAGTAAAACCTGCACCCATTGAAAAAGAAACTTCTCTTTCCGATACAAATTCTCCGTTATCATAAAACTTCAAATTTAGTCTTGATTCATTTAAAACACTTCCAGAGGTAACTTGAATTATTCCATTATCTAAAACAACAGCATTTGGATTATCTTTAGTTAAGTATCCATTTTTTACATAGTTGTCAACTGTTATTTGAGCTGCACCTTTATAATAATTCTCTGGTGCCACTTGCCAATTTGCTTGAGCATCCCTTAGATTTTGGTCTATAAATAGATAAACAGTTCCGTTGTTTGAAGCTCTTGAATGAGTTGTAGGAGCCTCTGAGTGAGCATAATTATAAGCATTTACTGGTAAAGCGTGTGTAGGTCCATAAGTATTGCTTGATGAATAGCTATGAGCATTTACAAGCAAACTCCCTGTTAGGTTTGATTCGAAACTTGTTTCACCAGCTCTACCTTTAATTCTAAGGTTTAGGCTGTATTTAAAGAGACCATTGCCAAAAAGATGACTAGTATTTACATCTGCTGCATCTACTTGGCAATAACCTCCATAAGTTGAGTCTCCTTCATAAGTAAAAGGGACTATTAAGTTTGAGTTACTTAAAGAAATAAGTTCATCTCTTATATTTTTAGCATCAGCTAGAGAATCAGCAACTAAAGTACCGTTGATAGAAATATTTCTTTCTAAAGAGTTTTTACCATCAGATGGAATAGAAGACTCTGCTAAAGCTCTGGGAGAAGTAAAACTTAATCTACCTACTGTAAAAGTATTAGCCATTAGCACATATCCTTTGCTCTACATATTTCACAGTACTGATATTTAGGTCCATAAAAATAATTACCGCATTTAAAATCTGATTTACAAGCTTTTAAGTATTGTTTTTCTTTATTATCAATCATTTTGTTTCTTTTCTATATATAAAAGTACTTCGTATTTTAGTTTTGGAGTTAAAGGAGCAATAAGAAAATTTATATCTTCTCCTTTTAACATTCTACCATAAATAACTCTTTTTAAATTTCGTGAACTCATCTTACTATTCCGCTTCTTCCATCACCTTTAAGTTTGTTTAATTCTCTTTGAATATTTTGCGCAATCTTTCTAGCAGCAATTGGGTCAGTAGGAAGTCCAGTAATATTAAGACTTACATTCTGAGTTACTCCTCCTGCTTGTCCTCCAGCTAGAGGTTTAATCATTACACCGTTAGGCATTGGCTTTATCAACTCTGGACCATTTTCTCCGACAAGTCCTCTTTGACCTATTCTTACTGGTCCACCACTTGCTCGTGCAACTTGTGTATTTCCTGTTGACCCTTGAAGAGAAGCCATATCAGCTGCTAGTTGAGGAACCGAAAAAACTGGCATTGCTTCTATCGCTAAAGTTGTTGCTAAAACTTTTTTTAAAATACTATCTATTACTGCTTCTGGCATACCTAAAGCCTCGGCTAGTTGTCTAAGTTCTTCTGTACTCTCATTATTAAGATTACCAAAAGCCAAAATTGTATCGTTAGTCTTTTTAAGAATATCTATTTGAGCTTTTTCTACTTTTCTAGCAGCATCTTCTCTATCTTCTTCTAAATCAACAAGCCTATCTACAACTTTTTCTTGCTCCTCTTGAATTTCAATAATTCTTTCATTAGCACTAATTTGAGCATCTGCTTTTGATTTTGCAAGCTCTTCTTCTTTTTTAGAAACCATTTCTTCAGTAGTACCACGTGTTTTGATGGCTTGAATTTCTTCTTTTTTAGCTGCAATTTGGAGGTCTCCCTTAAAAAGAGAGCCTTGCGCATTTGCTCTTTCCAGTCTTTCTAATTCTCGTTCTTCTTTAGCTAATCTGAGCTGCTCTTGAGCACTTAATTCTATTTCACCGTTTGCTAAAGCTATAAGCTCAGCTAGTTCTAATTCTTCTTCTTTTATTGAAATAATATCTTCTGCTAAAAATTTTCCATTTTTCACAAGGTCTTGCATTTCCCTCTCTAAAGATGTAAGTTTCTCATTAAGTTCAACTTCTTCTTTATTAAGGGCAACTTGGTCTCTTCTAGCATCTGCGAGAGCGTCTTTAGCCTCTTCTAAATCTTGCAAGGTTTCAAGGGGTTTGAGTTGTTTATTTAAAGCTGCAGCAAAGTCATTAGCATTTTGAAGGACGGTAGAAAAAGCGTTGGTGTTGTCTAATATCTCTTGTGTCTCATCAGCTGATATCCCAAGTAATTTAGCTAATTTTTCATTATTAGCAGCATTGGCTATAGCGAATTCTAGAATTTTTTTGTTGTCATTTTTGATAGAATTATAAAATTTCATCTGCTGTGAAAGTTCTAAAACTTTTTGTACTTCTTGTTTTATGTCCTCCATCTTGTCGTCTAATATCGCATCTTGAAAAAACAATATTTTCTCATAAGCATCTACTTGTGTTAACAACAAATTAAGAATTTCCATATCTCCAGTTGTAAGCTTTCCACCTGCTGTTATTCTTTTTTCTAAAACTTCAATTATCTGTTTATTAATATTGAAAATTTTAGAATTCTCTCCAAACTCTTCTTTTATAACTTCTAGATTTTCTTTTGCAGCTTTAACTTGATTTTGCAACATTACTGACGCTTGTTCATCGGTTACTAAGTAAGAAGCACTTTGACCTATGACTGAAGACAATCCATTCACAAGTGCTCGAACATTGTCTAGAACTTCGGTACTTTGATTACCAAGTATTTCTTTTAAGACTTCTGTTGTTCTGCTACCAAAAGCTTGTTTAAAAGCATTCTGTGTTTCTTCTTCTAAGTTTTCGAATAAACCTTCAGCTAACGTATCTGAAATATCAACTTCATCTGCTCCTATTGCTATTTCTTCCATAACTTTTTTAAAGTCATCCAAGTTTCTTTTAGCTCCAGCTATATTCTCGGTCATATTTGCAAAAAGTTTTACTATTACTCCTATTGCTATAAATATTGCACCACCTACTAGAAGAGGTGCAAATGCGACTTTAAGCATAGCAATTGCATTAGCTGCTACTAAGCTAGATGAACCAACAAGACCAATTGCTGTCGCCAAAGTTTTAAAAGCTAGTGCAATAGCTGGAATTCTGCTAGCACCTAAAGCTAAAGTAAGTAATCCAAAAGTTTTAGCTGCTTTTATAAAAACATCAGTATTTAATACGTCATGAAATTCTCTAAAACCTGCAATTGCATCAGCTAAGTTACCAACAAATTTAGCAAGTACTGGAACCATTCCTTCACCAATATCAATCATTACTGCTTTGATTACATTTCTAAATCTTGTCATTTGATTAAGTAAAGTTCCGAATCTTTTTTCTGCCTCATTGTTTAGAGCAGACTGTCTTTCCATTTCATCGTTAGCTAAATCTAAGTTGCTTCTCAACTCTTCTGTGTCTGATGACAAAGAAAGCATAACTTTAGAAACACGAACGGAACCTAATCCTACATCTTGTAGTACTTGCTGAACATTGCCACCAGAAGAACCAATGTTGTCAAGACCTTCTACGAATTTCACTGCAGCATTAGATATATCATCCTCTACAAGCTTTCTAAATTCATCACCTGTCATTCCTATAGCGTTAGCAAAAGCATTTAATTTACTACCTCCTTGAGCAGCTGCTTGTTGCAGCGCTAAAAAGAATTTCTGTAATGCTGTAGCTCCAGCTTGGGCCTCTGTACCAGTTGCTCTAACCGATGCTGAGAAAGCTAATGTTTCATCTGCTGATAATCCTGCGATTTTACCAACAGCACCGAATCTTGTTGCTAGTAATACAATCTCTGATTCTGTAGCTGCTGTATTGTTACCTAATCTAACTAAAACATTAGCAAGTTGTTCTGCATTTTCAGCTCCAATACCCGTTACATTAGCGAGTCGTGCAATTGAAAAAGCAGCTTGTTCAGCTGACATGTTTGTAGCTACACCTAACTTAGCTACTGTATCTATGAATCTAGGAATATCAGAAACTCCTACACCTAACTGTCCAGCAATAGAACCAAGTTGTGCAAGTTGTCCAGCTGCGACTGGAATTTCTGTAGAGAGGTCTAAGACTGCCTCTCTTATGGCTGTTAATTCTTCTTCACTAGCTCGTGCAAGAACTTTTCTAACATTAGCAAAAGAATCTTCGAATTGTGCTGCTGCAATAGTACCACCAATTAGAGCTGCACCTATACCAGCAACTGCTCCTGCTGATGCCGCGAAGGCTGCGGCTGGAACTGAAGAGGCCAACTTTGTCATAGCGGCACCAGTTCCTCTGGCCATTTGTTGAATACCAGCTACTGCTCCGTCTCCAACTACATTAGCTAGAAACGACAGCCTACCTATAACACTTGAATTTTCCATTTACAATCCTATATCGTTTAATGCTTCTCCTAGAGAAACTTGACTTCGAGGTATTTCTGCCCTATCCCCTCTTTTTACTTTATCCCATTCGGCTTGTTGCTCAGCGTCTTCCCTAGCTTCGTCCATAAATGGTCTAAAGAATGCTGATTGCTCTGAAATAAGATTAAATAAAAGAATATTGAACTTACGCCAAGTAAGTTCCAAAGGATTTCTTACGTTATAGAATCTGTTGAAGTCTGCCTCTACCGCCCCCCAGTTGTACACAAGGTCACTAAGGGACATGTTTATTTTGGGGCTTCTTCGTCTCCAGTCTCTATTTCTTGTTCTTCTGGAATAACATTGTAGAATACTAAAAGTTTTGTTGTTACTGCTTCTAGTTGTTCCCATGTAGCTCCATCGTCTAACATTTGTTGTAAGTTATCCTCACCTACAAGCGCACCTAACCAAGTTGGAATATCGTTAGTACCGAGTCCTCCAGTCTCATCCATAAGTGCTATTTGTGTTAGAACTACCCTTGCTGGTAACTGTGCTGGTAAAAGATATTCTCTTTTATTGAGCACTACCTCCAAGGGTTCGTTCTTATTCTCTTTGACTGCTTCGTCAAAATCAAATTTCGGCATTACGCCCTCCTATCTATCGACTAAACTTCGTCGATTATTTTAAATAATTCGCTGAACTGAGCACCGCTGCCTGGCTTTAACACTTTGTACTCAACTGCTACTAACACTTTTTGAGGTGCTTTTGCGTGAGTCATTGAGAAAGCTCCGACATTGACTGCTCTAGGAACTAAAACGTCTCTTTTTTTAAGAGTTCCGCCGAGTGTTGAATCTGGAGCATCAATCCTCAACATCAAAGACTTTTCTAAAAAAGAATCTGATGAAGGAGGTTTTAACTCTGAAAATCCAGTCGATGGTGTTCCAGTTGTTACTGTTCCGCCACCCATAGCTTCTTTTAGATTTGCTAAAGAAACTTGAGCAAGCTCACCAGAGATTCTAACTTCTTGGGCAGTTTTGATTGTGAAAATTGGGTCAATCTCTTCTGCAACCATGACATCTTCGAATGTTTTGTCATAGTCAAGAGTCCAACCACTTTCAGAATAACCAATATCTGTCCAGTCAGAACCAGATGGTGCTGTTGTTGGGTCAGCTGGGAATGCTGTTGCTTCGTCACCTATGTACAAAACACCAGTTCCTAACATGACCTCGCTAATACTTTTAGCCATTATGTTCTCCTACTTTTAAACGGAAGAGCTTGTCACTCTTCTTCTGCTACTTCGTCTTCTTCCCAAAAGATAACTTCTTCCATCTCATCATCAATAGGCTCTACCTCTTTAGTAGAAACTACTTCTTTTATTTGTCCCCAGTCCTCACCATCTGCGACAAGAAGGGAAACTTTCATTTCTCCTAACTTGTGCGTCATCTCTTTAAGACGTTTCCACTCTTCTTCGTTAACTTCTACCCAATCAGTATGGGAAAAGAAAACATCAAGTTTCTCATCTCTTGCTAAATCGACGCCCTTAAGCATCGGATTTATCTTTACGTTTTTCATTATTTCGCTCCGTAAATCATTACTATATCTATAGTATAGCGTGCTAATCCGAGCTCTGGCTCGTCAATGCGTTGTGGACCATTAGCAACAGTAAATCCACTTACCTTTGCTGTAACGCCACCTGCAGACTCAAATATTTCTGGATATTGGTCAAATGCTTCTGTATAAACAGCACTAGCCAAAGCATAAGCATTAGCAAAATCTGGCTGACCTTTTGTATCTGATGTTGCATATTTTCCTGCGTAGCAATCAAGTTGTAACAAGGCTTCATCAATAAGTGCTTCTCCTGCTTGAGGAGTTCCTCCTAATCTAGTTATTACTAGAAAAGGCATTTCTGCATCTTGAGGTAGTCTTGTTGCGACTTTAGTTCCTACTAAGTCTGTTATAGAAGTTTTACTTAATGCCCAACTTCTAGCTATGATTTCTGCGTCTGGTAAATTCTGTGCCATTATCCGAATACTCCTTTAACACTACTTCGTAAATGGGGAGCTATTTTTGTAGCTTTAATCCCACTTGTTTCTTTTAGTCTTCCTCTATATTTTGCTGTAATAGAGATAGCACCCTTACGAAGAGGTGCTCTTGCTGGTTGAAAGCCTTTGTAGTTTGATAATCTTCCAGCCATACTTCCACTTGGAGGGTTTTCTGTTTTTCCTAAAGCTGGAAAGGTTCCTTCATATCCAGCTCCTCTACCATACTCAACTGCTGGTGCATAAAATGCTGTTTCATCACCCATTGTGACTGCTATTTCATTTTCTTTACTTGATAAATTTTTATTACTTACTTTTATAGACCTAATCAATGCACCAGTTTTTATTGGTGTGTATCTTTGTACTTCTGTTGCAAAGTCTGTTGCAAACTTAAATAAGAAGTCTTCGTACTTATTTCCAATGTAATGATTTGCTTTTGGTCCGTTTATTTGAGCTCTTCCTTTTACTTGAACGGACTTAGTACCAGTATTAAATAGTTTATTTTGTGCTCTCTGAAAATGAGCACCCATTCTTGACCTAAGCATACGAGATGCTGGATTATCGCCTGGCACTCTTCTAACAATAGAACCCGCTCCTCTACCAGTTGTCCTTCTTAAAAACCTTTGTCCGAAACCACCCGCAACATCTTGTCCCATAGCTCTAGCGTAGGTTTTCTGTAATGCATTAAAGTCACCAAGTGCTCGTGCTATCTGTAATGAATTGTTTCTAATTTTAGGCATAAACTTGCCTGGCACCATAGAAGTAACGTCACCAGCTGCAACAGAAAATGTATACAAAGAACTTCGGACTTTTGATATTTCATTTATGTTTCTAGGTACATTCATGTAACGAGGTATAGAACCATTTAAGTTTCTGAGAGTTCGCATAGGTATGCGTCTTTCATTTACTGCTTTTACGATTACACCTTTAATGATTGATTTAGCCATTAGAAACCAGACTGCATTCTTATTTCTTTATAAAAAGTATTTCCAAATCTATCTTTTGTATCATTTACAGATTCTATTTCATAATAATCAGAACCAACTTTGATTCGGTCTTTAACTGTGACATCAACATTACCTTGTACTATTACTGCAAATTCCGTGTTATCTGAAACTCTAGATGTGCCTCTTGCTTCTGATACAGAATTATTTCTAACAATTCTAGCTTGTGTTGTTGATACGTCAGCAAACGTTGCAGTTGATAATCCTCTGTCATCAACAGAAGAACCAGAGAGTCTCTGGATAGTAACGCTTTCGTTTAATAATGATGTTGTAATGTTTGGCACATTATCATTTTAGCACGCCATAAAATGCCAAAACCGACCATAGGGTCGGCTGTGACATAGACATGATGAACTTCTATTATATCATATTTTTTCGTAATACCAGATGGTTGCTTGACGTGCTAAGTCTCTAGCCCCTTCCGCATTATTGTTTTTTCTAAACTTAATATAGAAGTCTTGAAATACAGAACATTGTGGTTGTAGCCCACTATTAGCACTAGACATTTTTCTGAATTCTGATTTAGGTAACTCACCTACTTCGGGAACTGCAGAACATTTTTTAAAGTCTGGTATTAGTTTTGCTTTCTGCTTTCTTATCTCATAATGCTTGCTTACGTTTTCTTTAACGCAACTAATACAACTTCTTGCATAACCATCTTTTGTTTTATCTGAAGGGGATTTATAGAAATTTTCTATGTTTATTATTTCTTTACAGAGTAAACATTTCTTAGCAGTTGGATTTTCTACTTTGTCTTTGTAAATCTCTACGCCTTCATCATAATAAGACTTCTTCATTTGTGGATTTTTCTCTAGTAAGTCTTTAGCTAACTTTGCAGATAACGGAAACTCCAACATGAAATCACTGTTCCACACAAACTTACCATCTTTTGCTTTTTCAATAAACATATTAAAGTTTTGTTTAAACCAATCTTCTTTTGCTTCAGTTACAGAAGGTAGCTGAAATAAAATTCTCATCTGTCTAACTCGTTCTCTTGATATGTTATATTTATTTCCTAATGAAACATTGTCTTCCCATGGCTTAACCATAATATCTTCCATTAAGTCTGTTTTGTTAAATGTATATTCTCTCATATACTCCTCTCATCATTTATATATTAAGGTAAAAAGAAGGGCTTGTCAAGCAAGCCCCTCTGATTATTAGATTTGTAAATTAAGCGTCGCAATATCTACAGCTCTGCTTACGACGTTTTAGTGGACACAACCCACCGTCTTTTAGAAACATTCTGAGAATCTCTTCTTGAGATACCCATTGCTGTTTCTTTTTCTTAAGCGGATAGTAGTAACCACCATTCTCTCTGCGTGCAGAGAAATTAGAGCATCTTTCGAACCAAGTGTCTGGTCCTTTATGCCTTTCTTTAGTGGACTCAAGCAAAACATAAGTCTTCTCATACTTACGCTTGTTGAACTTGGTGCCATCAGCATTCAAGACCTCAGTTACGCTTTTGTGAATCTTTTTGTCCAACACTGTGAACTCAGCATTACAAACATCGTAGCTTGCCTTCCTGCCACTGTAAGGACGATACACATAGTGAGGCACTTCAAAGGTGTCACCAATCTGTAGCTCTTTTATTTCTGGCACATCTTGTGACCAAAGCTCAAAAGATTTAACATCAAAGATGCTTCTCTTTAAGCCAGCAACAGATAAGTCTTTTACATCAGACTCTTCTACTGTTTTAAGAACTTGCAAGGTTTGCTTTGCAAGTCTGTCAACTATTGCGGATTGTGGGCCATCGTCGGATGACCAAGTATATTTTTTATTCATATTATTCTTCCTCCTCTGAAAGATATGTACCTTGACGATACACAAAGCGGAATTCACTCTTTTCTTGTGAAGACCTTTTATTGTTATGCAGTCTCGTTTGTTTGTTTAACCATTCTTGAATGGTAACTATATCTTGCTGAGACTCACGCTCGATATAGGCAACTCCTTTATCATAGAGTTGGCTTGAAACTGGTCTAAATGGATGTAATTTTTCTAGTTCTGTTGAGTTTTTTGTCACATAATACTCAACTTCAATTTGGTTATTTTCAGTCATTTCCTTGTATCTCCTTATTTAATGTATAATTCCATTATACGGAAATGATAAAGTTTGTCAAATTATGTGACAAATTATCTTTATTTGTTATGTCATGTAACAAAATATGGTATAATAAAAGCATGGTAGACATGAGACATGATGTTGCACCAGTTTTTCAAGACGAAAGTTTTGAAAAAGATGGTTTAGTGTATTCCGTAGAATGGAATGATTATATGCTGAGCCATGAAGCTAATATCTTCGAAAAAGTTACTAATGCTAGAGGCAAAGTTGATTACAAGCAACTAGCTTACGGTGTCGGTAACTCTAAAGATAATGCTTTAGCTGATGCGACTAAAAAATTAGATACTTGACTTAATGCTTCTAGTACCATAACATAGAAGCATGATTACAAGTTGTTTAATATTCTTAGCTAGTTTTAGCAATGGGGATGGTATACCCTCAATTAATAATATGAACCAAATTAGAACATGTATTGATAAGGTTCCATATTCTATGGTGGTTCATTTACCACATTATGTTGAACACTTTGATAAAGAAAATTTATACACAGCCGTAAGAATTGGTTGGTGTGAGAGTCGCGGTAAGGGAAATGCCTACCGTAGTGAAGATGATGATTCTGGTGTTATGCAGTTTATTCCATCAACATGGAATTGGATAGCAGAGAAAAATGATTTACCTGCGTGGGACGAGTGGGTTATCCTTCATCACGGGCAACCGTATGAAGGGCCACTCCTTGGTGTAGACGAAAGATTCTTGCAAGCTAAACAAGTTCAATATGTTCCATACTATAATATTAAAATGGCATCGCATCTTGCAGAAGATACTTATAGTAAAGTTACTTTTAGAGATTGGAATTCAAGTAAGTGGTGTTGGGGAAATCCTAAGTATTACGAAAAGAGGTGGAGAGATGAAGGATTCTAGAAAAAGTAAGAAATTATTATACAAATCTCTTAGTAAAGAAATGTATAAATCTTTGAAAGACAGAGAAAATGGAAAGAGATAACTATCGGCCCCTTCCTTATGAAGTGACCGTTAAAAACTCTCCTATTGAGGGCTTAGGCCTATTCTCGACTCAAATAATTTCTAAAGGGACAAACTTGGGTGTGTCTCATGTAGAAAACACTGATTTTGAAGATAAGAGAATAAGAACTCCTTTAGGTGGTTTTATAAACCACAGTAACGAACCTAATAGTGAATTAATACAAATCGGCCAATATTATTATTTACTAATAAATAAAGACGTCATGCCAGACGAAGAAATCCTGCTAAAATATACTTTATATGATGTTTAATTGTTTAGATTGCGGAAGACCAGTGCCAGAAGGTAAAGTAGTCTGTGCTGTCTGCGAAAACTTATCTAAAACCTAACTTTTCTGTTAGCTGCTTTTCTAGCTCGGTCTTTCATTGATTGGCTAGCACCATTAGGATTGCTATTCCAGTCAATGCCAACAGTTCCATAGAGATTAACCCTACCGCTAATTTGTCTAATACATAATTTTTTACATTTTTCACATTTCACCTTTGGTTCGTCGTGTATAGAGTGTTGTACCTCAAAGACATGTTCACATTTAGAACACTTGTAATCATACCTTGCCATTTTACTTAATAGGGTATTTTTTACATACGGCTAGATAATCATTAACAATGTCATCCATATCTTGTATAAGGTTTATTTTATTCATCCTAAGAGCATTCATTTGCCCTATAACAGCTTCTAGAAAATCTTCTATTTCAATTTCTTGAAAATATTGTTTTCTTTTAGCTTTATTTACTTCAATATCCATAATCTTAGTTTAGTCTAAAATACTGGCGGATGTGAAATATTGCTTTTTATATTTAGATAAAATCTGTTTGTCAGCTGGATTTAGCACTTCTTGATTCATTTGGTCTAATACTGATTCGTATTCAGCTTTATAGTCTCCTAAGCTTTCAGACTTAACCATTTGAAATTTAGAATCTGTGGAGTTATCTGCAATGTTAGTTGATACTTCACCTGTTGACTGTTGTGTTGCTAGGGAGGCTGATGATATAAATAACCTTCCAGCGATTCTTGCAGAGATATATTTTAAATCTTCGGGGATATCTTCTGCTGTTGCTTCTGAATCAGAATATCCTGCAACGTAAGTTATTACTATGTTTTGGAGCCTTTGTGTACTCCATTGTTGAAGACCAGTTCTTTTTATAAGCCCTAATTGCTTATAAACAACATAATCTTCACTATTACCCTCTGTTAGAGTCACGCCATCTTCGACTATAGAAGTTACAGATACTATTGGGATTCTTTTTAAATATATAGAATCATCGGCATTACCGTCTATGGTCTCGCTAATCGATGCTTCATAATTTAAAGAATAACCAACATAATTTTCTATAGCAGCATCTGCTGCTGGTATAAAGATGTTTGTTACGTTTGTCTCATCATTTGAAGACAAGTCGACGCCAAGAACTTTTTCTACATCAGAAACTGAGCTTAGAGCCATTTAGGACCTACTTGTCTTCTACGTCTTCTGGTTTTACAGCTTTGGTCTCTGGAGCTTTTTTAGCTGCAGCTTTTTTCTTAGGAGCTGCTTCTTTTTTCTTAGCACCCCAGCCTTGGCCTTCAAGATATTCTTTTTTATACTCCATGCCAGCTTTAGCAATTTTAGAAGCATTAGACTTTGGAAGCTCATTAGCTGAACCTTCAAAGATTGAACCATCTTGTAATTTCCAGATGTCTTTTTCTACTTTAATAAATTCCATTTAAATTCCTTTTTGATTGTGTAATGGGGGACTTTCATCCCCCACTACGAAACTAACTTCTAACTTAGAAGTTTGTGATTTTGGTAAACGCAGCTTGTTTATAAACTGGGAAACCAGCTCTCATTGTCGCTCTGATTGCTACTTTTCCTTTAGAAAAGAAGTCAGAATGACTGTCAGAAACAGCGATATCAATACCTTGTTTCATAACGATGTGAGCAGCTTCTCCGCCACCAAATCTACCGACTAGAACGGTTCCTTCAGCGATTGCAGTTGTCGGAACAACTTTTAATCCCCAAAGTGTTGCTTGTGCAGCACCGTTGAATCCACCAGCAGCCACGAACAATGGGTTCTTTGAACCACTTGTTGTAATGTCTGTAACTGATGTTACAACTTGTAACCAGTCGTTAGGATGCATAACAATTGCATCTGGTTCTACGAAAGCATTAGTTCTGATATCAGTTATTGCTTCATAGATTGCGCCCATTCTGTTTAAGTCTCCAGCGTATGAAGAATAATCAACAGCATTAACGCCTGTTTTACCAGCATCTAAGATACCTTCTAAGTTTGGAGCAGTACCATCACCAGATAGTAACTGTCCATCTAATCTCAATCTCATCATTGTTGATAGTCTTGAGTTTACGTATCCTTGGATACCACTAACGTCAGCAAGAAGTTCTTCTGTCACTGGCAAGAAAACAGCAATCTTTCTGATTGCAGCAGTTTGCTCTGTGAAATCAAGAGCAGCTTCAGCAGCAGCTCCTTCTTCTGCAGCTTCAGCAGCAGCGTTAGTGAATACTGATTCCTCTAGGTACTGAAATGCGTTTTGGTTTGTTTCGATTTGGTCGAAAAGTCCAATAACAGCATTTGGGTCCCTTAAGGAAGTTTCTAACACACCAGGTTGTCTTAAGACCTCTGGTGGATAGTTGTTGGTTGTACCTGCACCAAGTAGTGTTTTATAGCTCATTGGGTTGAAAGCGACTGTTGAGTCGATTCCGCCTACACCTTTTTCAATGTAGTTTTTATATGCATCTGATTTAACAAATGTCTCACCAATTGTGCTAACACCTTCTTGTGGTGCATCGTAGCCACCGCTAACTGGCTCTGAATCTTCATTCATAGCTTTTTCGTTAGAAGATTTTGCGGAAAGAAGATTTACTTCTTCTACAAGTCCTGCAAGTTCATCATTACGAGTTTGGATTTCTCCTTTTTGCTCGGATGTGTACTTGCCGCCTTCTTTAGCTTCGAAAAGCTCTTTTAATTCAGCTCTTTTAGCAGCGACTTTTTCTCTGAGTTCTTTAATATCGTTCACGAGAATAGTCTCCTTAATTTTTGCTTATACTATTCGTCGATTTCCGCTATTGAAGCTTCAGCAAGTGTTTGCTGAATCTCTTCAAATAAATCAGAATCAATATCTTCTACCGCTTCTACGGATTCTTCTACAACTTCAGCCTCAGCTTCAGCTATTTCAGATTCTTCGGAATTCTCATTTTCTGCTATTTCCTCTTCAGTTTCAGCTTCGACAACAACCTCTTCAGCAGTAGCTTCTTCTACTTGTTCCTCAGTAGATGATTCTTCAACTTCTGAAACAATCTCTTCAGTTTCAGTAGCTTCAGCTTCTGGTGCTGGGTTTTCTGTCTTTTCTTCGTCTGAATCGGCTGGAACTTCGGCGACGTCCTCTATGAGTTGGTCGATTTCAGCCCAAGCGTCGTTCAAGTCTTCACTTACGGCCCGTAGTGCGGAAGTTGCATTATCTGACAACTTTCTGCCCTCTCCCTTTCGCAACTCGCTAATGCTAGTTGCTCTTACAATGAGGCTCTCTAATGCAGCAAGCACATCCTTCACCTCGTCTGAAAATCTAACACCTGTCATGCCAGTGTCAGCATCAGAAATCTCATCAATTGATTTGATATCAACTGAAGTCAAACTTTTTTCTTTTTCTTTGGCACATTTGCCATCTTCTTCATAAGAACATTTTCCGTATTTAACTTCGTCCTGTTCTTCTAAAGATTTTTGCATTGAAGCTAGGTATGATTCGTGACTTGAGCATGGCATGAAATATTTTTTTCCATCCATATCCATTGAGTGAGCTCCGTCACATCCTAATTCTTGTGCTCTTTTTTTAGCTTCTTCTTCTGTTTCGAAAACATCTTTTGGAAGAGCTTTAGAAACATCTTCATAGACTGCTTCTTCGCCAGATTTTATAGCAAGAGTATAAGTTTCACGATTAGCGCCAACTAGTACTGGGGATACTTCGTACACAGTTGCACTCTTGATAAAACGAGCGTCAATTTCTTCTTCCATTTCTGCTGATTGAAAACCTTTTACTTCTGATTCATCAATCCTAAAACCGAATGACCATTCTTGTAAATCTCCCATTCCTTTAGCCAGTGCATAGGCCTCCTTACCAGCCTCGGTATCCATAAAAAAGCTACCTTTAAATACTGCTTTGTTTTCATCTTGTGAGATGACTCCTTTTCCAATTGGCTGGTCCCACTTGTGAGCGAAGACCATCGGCACTTGATTGTCCTTGAAACCAGACTTTATTGAGCCTGGCACCATAACATCTCCGTCTGTATCCATATTATTAAATACGGAAAAGACTGCTTCGACTGAACCTTTTTCGTCGTCGATAGCTTTAAATTCAAAATTCTTTGATTCTTTATTCAATTTAATCCCCTAAATTTTTTTCTCTAAACTATATTTTAACACTTATTTTTTGCCTGTTTTTTCTGCAACGATAAACTCAGCTTTTTTCTTACGAGCATCAACTTTTTTCTTCTGTTCGTTAATAAGTTTCTTCATTTGAGAGACGCCACCGTTTGTGACTCCGCCCCATTTCAAGACAGCAATAGCGCCATTAAGACGATTATTATTTTGATGTCTGTTCATGAAACGTTCTCTTCTTTTGACCCAAGACAATACAGAGCCACTTCTGTCTCCAGATTTGTACTTAGTCCAATTCCTAAAAGCGTCATTACCCGTAAATGAAGTAGGTGGATTTCCTCCGTTACCAGCTCTTCTCCATATCGTTGGATAATTTTCTTTTAAGTCTTTTGCATATTTATAGTCTGGGAATTGTTTAAATTTTGAGTTAGTCAAACTAACTTTTTGATTATCACCAGAGGATGGAAAGTTGGTAACATCATCTTTAGCTTTAGACTCTTTTCGCCAGTCTTTTATTTTTTTTAGTTTTGAAATAGGTTGCTTAACGCTTCTATCTGTTTTTTTATGTGAACCATCTTCCATAATGGCCCAAACCATCATAGTTGCTTCTTTCTTTTCACTATTGACAGAAGTAACTACGCCATGCACTGTTGAAGGTGGGTCTGGGTCTTTATTGATTGACCAGCTAACAGTGTCACCAGTTTTTACTGATGCAGCTTTAGCTGATTTTTTTGAACTTAATGGATGACCACTTGGAAGTAAGTCTTGGTCAAAAGCTGTTCTTGGAAATCTACCTTTTAATCCTTTAAGAAAGGCGTTGACTCTAGCTATTCCCCACTGGGTTGCACCTGTGACATTACCTCGCACTGAAGCTGGGTTAGTTCTATAGGCACCGACACCTCGTCTGAAGACAGCTGCCAACATTCCATAACTTGCTCTATATTTTGGATTTTTTGCATTATGGTCTTTTACCTTTTTTTGTAACGTTTTTTTAACTTTAGCAGATATTGAAGCCGCTTTGAAGTCTTTCTTCATACTTTCTAAGTGCGCCTCTGCTTCTGCCTCTGTTTCAAAACATTTTATTGGTTTATTATCATTGTGATTCAATACACACCAAGCACCATTTGGCATCTCAGCAACATATTTTTCATCATGCTTAGCTTCGTCTGTCATAACGATAAGTGGTTGTCTTTCAGATTCGACACCATAATCTACTGAAGATAAAGTATCTTTTGTTGAAATACTTTTATCAGAATCTTGTTGTTCTTGTATCTGGTAAGGTTGGTCACCTTGAGCTATTGGTACTGCAACCATGTTTAATGGTCTTAAGTAAACATCATGTGTTTCGTCACTTTCTAATTGTGCAGCTTTTCGTGCTTCTGCGATTGTTACCCAACCTCCAGCAACACCCATGTTGACTCTTTTGAAAGTATCGTTTTTATCTGAAGCTAATGCTCTTACTTCGTTTAAGTCGTAAGCACAATAGTTAGAGACATCGTTAGTGAAATCTTCAAGTAGTAATTGATGTGTTAGCTCATTAGCAACTGTTTTCCATAAAGGAATAAGTTTTTGTTCGGTAAAGAACTCTCTTAATTCTTTTGTATTGTTATAAGTTGCTGCATCTAGACCTGCTCCTAGTCCTGCAAGAATAGCTGGGACACCTAGAACAGCAGATACTCGCTCTTCTGGAAGTCTTCTTAATTCTTTAAGGTCCATTTGGTCTGGTGAGAAAGAAACTGTTTTAACATCCATAGCTCCTGTAAGAACCATTGGTGCTCCTCTATTGGCTCCACCAAATTTAGATTTATACATTTTAGCTATGCCTTCAGCTTCTTCTCTTGATGGTCCACCAGCTGTGTCATCTTTTGGACTTAAGATAACGCCAGGTACGGCCATATTGTGTAGTAAAGCAGTAGCGTATTGTCCTGCTGCTTCATCGCCAAGTAATTCACGAAGAACTGATTTGAGTGGGGCAAATCCTTTTCTGTGATTATTTGGGTCTATTCCTTGTCGGATGTGGATTAAATCATCTTTTTTGATAACTACAAACTCACCCATTGTTTTAGATGTTCCGTAGTACTCATAGTGAGTAATTAATTCATCTTCATTACCTCTTGGTGTTACTCGGTTAGGCATCATTGGAATAAGTTGTATAACTCTTCCAGATGAGTTTCTGACTTTTAAAAGATAAGCATCACCACTAGCGTTGATTGCTGTAACAATATAGTGTGAAAGTAATGAACCAGAAGTAAAAGGATTAGGCCTTTGTAGTAATTGTTCTACTGGATGTGATATAAGTTCATTTGGTCCCTCTGCTTCTTTTTTATAAATTTTAAGTTGTGGTTCTGCATATGAAGTTGCTAAAACATTAAGACATGCAACTACAGCTGAGTTTCCTGTGCCTTCTCCAATATCCTCAAGTAATTTTTGAGGTATGGAACCAGATGTTGTGTTATATCCGAATACAGAAGAATCCAGAGATGAATTTGTACTCTGGTTATAATTAAAACCTTTAACTTGTCTTTCCGAAGGAGCTTGTAAATACTCTACGGTTCTTCTATAAAAACTTTTCTTTTCTTCAGCCATTAATAAGCTTCCCATTTCCTTTGTTGTCGTTCTTGTACTACTGCATAGGATAAACAGTCGACTATGTCGTCATGAGCACCTACTGGAAACGTCAGTAATTCACGCTCCACGTCGGCGACCCAAGAGTACTCTTCATTCTTAGGAAGATAAACTAATCCTGCTTCCATCTTAGCAGATAAAGGAAGGGCTCTTTGACGCTTGTCTCTATCAGCTCTTAATTCTAAAACTGGTAATCCCTCTCTTCTTGCAAACTGAACTAAGGCTAATTGGAAACCAGCACGCTCTATTCCTACCCATTCAAGATTATGTTTGATGAGTTGTCTCTTTATTGCTGGAATTATGTCTGGTGCTTCCATTCTTTCTATGTGCATATCTAAAATAAAAAGCTTTTTAGTTGGTTGATGAAGGCCAAAACTACCAATAACTGTATAGTCAGCAGATTCTTTGGTAGAAGTTGCCAAGTCAACAGTACCAAACTTCACTAAATCGTTTAAATCATAGGTTTCACCATCAACATGAACTTGTCCTACACCTTCGTGATAATATCTAAACCAGTCTTGTTTGAACATCTGAGAGCCTTCAGATATGAATTGTGCCATATATTCTTGTGCAAAGACTAAAGAACCTATTTCTTGTTTGGCTGCTTGTACTTCTGATTCTTCAACTAATGGATTTGAAGTAGATGGGAATTGAAATCTCTGCCAGTCTCCACCTTGACTTGCCCTTTCAAATAATCTGTAAAACCAGTTATCCATTCCTTTAGGAGTACTAATGAATAATGCAGAACCTTTTCTTTCAGTAAGAGTAGGCCTAAGTACTTCAGTCCATGTCTCTTCTTTAACGAAAGCGGCCTCATCCATAACAAGAAAGTCAAGACCTTCTCCACGAAGTCTTTGTGGGTTGTCAGCAGAACGAACACCGATAAAACCACCATTGCCAAAATCTACCTGCATATCACCAACTTTGATGTTTACGCCCATTTCTTTTGGGAATGAGGCTGCTGCTGCTTGAATGTCTCTCCAACCAACTCTTGAAATTGCAAAGGTAGGTGCGACCCACCACGCTCTACCACCTCTAAGAGCTACCTCCATGCACATTTGCACGCCTAATCTAGATTTACCGAACCTTCTCCCAGCACAAAGAATTTTCCACCTAGCTGGGCTATCATGTACTTCTTTTTGTGCGTCATGCAAAGGAGGAAACTTTATATCAAATACCCTCTTCTTTGCCTCACCAACTGGTTCTAATATATCTTTAGGCATCTATATTAGTTTAACAACAAAAAGAAGGGGATTATTCCTCTTCTTGTTCTTTTAATACAGAACCAATATTAATGAGCAAAGCTTTTTCGGAGTCTGAAAATTCACCTTTTACGGCTTTGTCCCATAATTCGCCAGAAAGCGAATTTTTACTACGATATAATGCTTTAGCTTTTAGAAATCTACGTCTGCTTAATTTTCTATAAAGACCTACAAAGAAACCTCGATATACATTGGTAAGGAAAAATAAATTACGAAATACAGTTTTCCATAGTATTGGAGAAGATGAATCGTTTATGTCTTCACGGCACCAGTTTATTCTATTTTTGACATTTCTCACAAAATTTAGACGTGCGAATTTAAACCCGTCGAATACGAAGTGCATTAAAAACATATTGAGATGCGATAACCATGTGTACTGGTCCCAACCAATGTGTCCATACCAAAATCCCTTTTCGGAACCATTATGAGCATGACCATGATATTTAGTTAAAGCATTCTCATTGTTGAGCCAATACGCAAACTGATGTGAGTGTTTATGACATAGACGAAAGTAAAGTTCTTCATTATCATAATTATCTACAAAATCACCATAACCACCGTTATACATGATATCTAGCGCACCTTGATTGTTTGATTCAAGCGGTAATCCACATTTTGCACATTCCGTATATAGTTTATTATTTTCTTCTAACATTTTTCACCTTTTATAAATTTATTCCTTATAGAAACAGCCCAGCATGTCTACTGGGCCGAATCTAATTTTAAACAATTAAATGCACTTCGGTGACTTACAAGGGTCGAGACCTAAGTCTTTTTTATCAATTGCTCCCTATGCAACGCTACAATTTTAAACGGCCACCCCCCTAATATTTTCTTTAGACAAACGACTCTTCAACAACGCAAAGTCAGTGCAATACTTACTTTCCCTACCGATGACACATCGAAATAGTTCTTATGCTGTTTTGTTGAAAAGTCAGCGATTTTGCCCTTATTGTAGGATTTTTAATTAGTACTTACTTGACCTTTTTGGGCTACCCACCCTAAGTATTCAAGCTTTCCGTTTTATGGCTCATACTTTAAGACCGCCGATTAGCTTTATTTAATTGTTTTTTCTCTTGTATATATAATCTTATGGAAATAGTATTTCGATGTCAAGCTTATTTAAAAAAAAAATACAGCTCTGCCATAAGACAAAGCTGTTGATGGGAGGGCAGTCAGCTCGAAGTGTTTCCACTTCACGGGAAGCCGACATACCCATTATAACATTCTAAAAATCCCGACTTTAGAGAATGTCCCCAGCAATGTTTTTTTGTTTTGGTAGCTGACTAATAGCTATACATTGTTCATTAAAAGCTAAGTCTGGACTTAGAGAATAACTTGCAAGAACTTCTTTGATATTTCCATCGGGAAATAATTCTGAGAATTGATATGTTTCAAACTTTCTATCTCTAGAAGTTCTATCTGTATCAGCAATTTTTGTCACATCATCATTACTCATGTAATCTGCAACTAAAACAAACCATTCACCTTTTGTTTTTGGTTCGGGCTTATCTTTCATATGATGAGCTTGAGCATAAGAATCTTCATGCTTAGAACACTCCATGATGCACATCATTTTAAAATCATGTTTACCATATCGATTAAGTTGCCAAAAGGGGTCACCGAAAACACATTGGCCTACAGTTTTATCTTCACAAGCAGATGTAACCTTTGTCACATCATCCATTCTGATTCTCTTTTGACCAGTTTGCATAAGCTTGTCGTAAAGATGCGACAAATTAGGACCACCGTAATCTCTTGGTGTCTTCCTCACTTCGTTAAAAGCATAATCAATATCTTGTCTAGTAAAGACCGAAAAGTTTTTGTACCAAGTCTTCCATTGTTCTTCGCTCATGGTCTCTTCAGTTTTGGGATACTCAGTAAGCCATTGTGACCTAAAGTCAACCATCCACCACTCTCGGCTAATACCAACTTCATCAACATCATCTGGTCTAGATGTTTTTCTATCATCAAGAGCATCTTTCTTTTGTTGTTCAAACGGCATTAAGTTGTTTTCTTGAACTCTATCTATTTTGTCCATTGTATTGTCACCTTCTCCAATTCTTTATTTGTAATCTTACCAGTTTGCATATCTTCGTCCATAACCCAAGTTCTAGATAATCTAATAGTTCCAATCAAACTAGGGAGATTTGTAGACTTATGTTCTTTAATCAACATCATCTACTCGCTATGAACATTGAGATGGTTAGAAAACCTATTGGTGCTAATACCCCCATCAAAATTACTTCTGTTGTTAAGTTAAACATTGTCGTTCTCCAATCTATCTGTAATTAACTCTTTTATAAAGTTATCCATTTGTTTTGATAGTTTATCAAGTTCGTTCCGAATATCATAAACTTTTTTTAAATCAATCATTCTTCCTCCATTCGTTTTTTTAATCTCTCCATCTCTGTTGCAATTTCTGCATCTGAGTAATTTAAGAAATTATCACTTTCTTCATTTTGTTTGTATTCAGCAACTTGCTCCACAAAATCGTTCCAATACTCGTCATCCTCGTCCATAGGATTACCTAGCCTCACCCAAAACTTATAAAGGCCATAGTTCTTATCAGATTGAGCTGAGTACATGAATTTAAAAAACTCTTTTGTGTCTGCAAAATAATCTGCTTCTGTCAATGACTGAATGAAACCCTGCATCATAGTGCTTACGTGTAGAGACTCTCTCTTTGCTTTAGGCAAAGCACTTAGTTTAGGTAGATTTTTGCCATTCCAAGATTGTATCTGTGACGCAAACTCAATTAAGACATGCCAGTGATTTGGGTGCCAAGGCCCACTGATATTTTCTAAAAAATATAAAAGAGCCTTAGTATTTTCTTCTGTCCAATTAAGATTTTCTTCTTGTTCCATCTTCCATCTCCTTCGCCCACTTAGGTGCGCTAGTTAAATCTGCATCTATTACTTGTAGTTTTGGTTTAGACTCCCACTCTTTGTAAGTGAAAGTATCTCTAGCTAATTGTTGGTCCATACCTTTTTTAGACGCAACAGCATCAAGTCCTCTGAGCTTGGGTACAAAATTCTGTCCAACTATTGCAATAAGATTATCTATATCATCACTGTCTAGTTTTTTATCAGTTGCCCATTCAAGCAGTCTTCTGACATCAACAGATAAGGTCTTGTAACTTTTACTATAGTTATAAACTTTGTTACCAAGTTTAAGAGCACCACTCTCTTCAACATTGTTTGCAATTTTTACATCTACAAACTTGTTGATACCATAAGCACTGTCTTTAGCTTCAATAGATATTCCTCTTGCAATTACTAAATCGTTAGGTTCGTCTAAAGATTGCAACTCTGTATTGCTTAAATCTTCTTCTCCTGCTTTAGCTATTTCCCAGATTAAATCTCTCATGATTCATCCTTCAACTTTAAAAGCTCTAAAGACAAAGCTGTCACTAAGGTATCCATTTGTGTTTGAGTGAGACCATGGTCCCTAATCAATCTCATACATTCTTTGACTATATGATTTATAACTCCGTTCATTCTTCTTCTCCAATCTTTGATATAAAAGTGAATTCTGCATGATACTTAGGATGCAGTGTTTTCAAATCTTTTTCTACCATTTCTTTTGCTTTACCGTAGCTTGATGCAAAAACAGTGACATACCCGTCAAAGCCTACCTCAAATTTTCTAACGCTCATTAGAATCCTCCTACTAGTTTTACTGCTATTGCTAGAACAATAAAATAAAAATAACCTTTAGCCATTAGTAACCTTTCTCTTTTAACATTGCTTGATATTCGGGATTGCATTTTGCACAAGTATCTATATCCCACATTTCTTCTTCTGTTTGGTACTCTTCCATAAACTTAGTATCACACATTGCACACTCGAACCAAGCCCACTTCTTTGACTTGGTTTCATAGTGTTTAAATATCGTCGGATAGTTAGGCATATGTCTCCTTCTTAGGATTTTTTTGTTTGAAGGTATAACGATATGGTAAATCCACACCTATACCAACACCATATGGCCTATCGTACTTGTAATGAAAGAAATAAAATATATTATGCTTTAACTTCCAAGCTCTCCAGACTTTATTAGAGTAAACAATTGATTGACCTCTAACTCCAACATTTAACAACTTTCCAGTTCTAAACATAAGTTCTTGTACCCATTGAAATCTAAAATGGTAAGCTACTTTATCTTCTTCAAATAAAACACCATAAGGAAAAGTTCCTTGCATTGTGTTCTTATCAAATTTAGATAGGTGCCAACCACCATCTAGTAATGAAGCTACTAGAAACCATAAAGATTTCATTAAAACTCCGAGCCTGGTATCAATACTTGTTTTTTACTCAAGCCTCGATATTGTCTTTTCTTCTTAGATTTCGCAGCTCTACGCTGTGCTCTGTTTTGCATCTTGACCTCCAATGTCATATACTTTTTGATTGCTTATTATCTATAGTAAGGTAAAAGGTCTTGTGTGTCAAGTTTCATTAAAAAAGAAAAAAATGCTCGAAATTTGTTTTCTGTCGTACCTTTACCATATAATGAAATTGTTGCTAATGGTGGAGATGCAGCATAACAAACTACATAACCTTGTAGTTACAACATTAGGAGCAGAGATGCGAAAAAAACCAAAAAATAGAAATATAGAACAAGAAATTGTTTGGACAAGAATAAACGACCTTACTGATTTACTTCAGAAAAGAGAAATATTCAAAAAGCACTTAGAAGAAATTCCTAACCGTGCAAAAAATGTTCTTGAATCTGATTTAGCACAATTGTATGAATCACGACAAGATGTTGAGGAACTCTATATGCATTTTGATTTTATGGAGGAAGAGTTCAAAATAGCTATGAAAGAGATTGATAACAAAATTCATAATGCTGAAAATTCACTAACAAACGCTGTTGGTAAATTTATGGCTACAGAAAGAAATCTTTTAGACATAGTTAAAGAAACTTACATCCCAGATGATGAGGCACCGTTCTAATTTAAGATAAGCAAAAGGGGGCCATTACAAAACGCCCCCTTAATGCTCCGTACGTATAATTCATTATATCAACCTCATCCTTACAGAAGAAAAAAAAATTTTTATTTTTACCCCATTTTTGTCTTTTCGGTCCTACCTAGCCCTTATAATGCTTTATAAAGAAAATCTGTCTTACATAGTTTTTATACTATGACTTCGGATTAACGTTATACAATACAAAAGAGGAGGTATAGAATGACCGAAAACGAAGAAATAACAAAAACTTTTATCAATACAAAAACTATTGATAAATATATAGATGAAACAATACAAGCTTGGGGTACAGCCCGAAAAGCTAGTATCAATAATTTAGTTGATAATTATGGATATTACTACGAAGGTGGAGAAGATGGAGAATATAGTGCTCTAGACCATCTGTATGAAATAGTTGCTGATAGAGAAGCAGTATTGAAATTGTTTGCAGAAGAACTCAGTGGTATTCAAGATAGAATACTTTACTCTATAGAAACGATGAAAAATGGTGGATAAAATACACAGCTGGGACGAGACTAAAGAAATAGAAGCATTAGGTGTGAAAGTTTTTAAAGAGGTAGTCAAAGCTAAATCTAAAAATTTTGATTACTACGATAGTGATGTTGACGATGATACTGATTTAGATGGTATTGATGGTTATTTAGTTGGAGAAAACGACAAAATTCAACCAGTTCAGTTAAAAGTCGAAACTTATCCTAACTGTTTTATTGAAACTTATCAAAAAAACCATGAAGGAAGTCCCTTTTGGGAAAAAGTTGGTTGGGCCCTAGATGATAATCTAACTAAAGCTAATAAATATATCTTTTGGATTAATCCTATGGGTATACTTTTTGCACAATCTAAAGCTTTTAAGCCAGAGTTTGAAGCTATTCACAACCTACGTAATGAATTAGGCCTAGTAAAGAAAAAAGGTAATAACAAAGATTATGTTTCAGAAGGTGTTCCCGTTTCTTTTAGCAGGATGGATGTGTGGTTTCGAAGTGTCGTGAAACAATTCACTTGGAAAGAGTTAGAAAATGACATACATGACACAAGTGCTTTAGATGAATTCTTATATTTAAGAAAAAGAACTGCTGATTGGAACCCTATTGATAATCCTTTGAACTACAAACCCGAATTATGATAGAACTTCCCTTAACTCAAGAAATGATAGATAGGGCTAGGAAAAGACATGAAGAGCTTAAACCTTTTGATAACTCTATACTCAAACAAAAGGGTCGTTTTGATGGTTTCTTAGCAGAAGAAGCTTTGGCTTCTTATACAAAATCAAAGCTAGTTAGTTCTGAAGGTAGTGATAAATTTCACTATGACTTGAAAATTAAAGGTATCAAAGTAGAAGTTAAAGCTCAAAGACAAAATAAAGGCAAAAAACCGTTGAAAGAGTATGAATCAACAGTAAGTAGCTTTAGTAAGCATCAGAAACCAGAAAAGTATGCTTTTATAAGTATTGTATACGACCACAAGACCTCCAAGGAACCTAGTTCTGCTTACTTGAAAGGCTTTTTAGATTATGAGGAGTTTCAAGAAATACATCGTTTTATACCAAGAGGAACAAAATCTGGAAAGAACAATTATATTTCAAGACAAGACCAGTGGAATGTTTGGAATTTTGAATTAAAGATGTTTGACAATTCTCCTTTTACTAGCTCTTAATATTATCCTATACCTTAATCCTAAATGATATTTCCTATACCTATAGAAAGAGATTAATCTCTAGTTAATGAGTATAGTTAGTAAGTATAGTTAGTACGACAGCTGTGACGCCAGGTCACGACAGGGCTGTCGCCTGG
>Ga0208793_1000416_pt1 | contig 29229 bp, 39 predicted proteins | sample 17_taG_FD_184092 | JGI IMG/M metagenome (GOLD analysis project Ga0208793, IMG submission 184092) | Marine viral communities from the Subarctic Pacific Ocean - 17_ETSP_OMZ_AT15314 metaG (SPAdes) (version 2) | ecosystem: Environmental > Aquatic > Marine > Oceanic | place: Pacific Ocean | collected... | reverse complement strand
GTGCTAGGATGTCTGGGTGGTTGATCAAGATGTCACGCACCTCTTTACCGACAACCATTGTGTTTGGCTTGAAGCCACCAGACTTTAGCTGCATGGTACGACGAGCGTCTGTGACGTTCTTGATTGGTGTACCGTTTGTGTAGTCTGACCACAAGTTAGTTGGTGTGTTGTCTGTACCCCAAACACCTGCTGCAAAGAATGTGTCAGCAAATTGTTCTTCACGATGGATCAACAGACGGTTAGTCAATGTAGCTGCACCCGCTGAACGAATGTCTAGTGCTGCATCTTCATTAGCAAGAGTTTGCTGATCGAAGTCCATACCTAGACCATATACGTCTGCATAGTATGATGCGTTTGAGATTGACATACCGATACGGTTGACTTCTGTGCGTGGAGCAAGAGCCTTAACATCACCTGTGCGGTTCATGTTATCACGGTCATAGATGTAGTATTTGTCAGATTGTTTCTGAACGCCTACTGTTGGGAAAACCTTGTCAGCGACAAAGTTTGTTTGGTCTTGTACATAAGCAATGGTCAGGTTTGTCAACGGCTGATCAATATGTACCGAATTTGGTGTTAGCAATGGCATTTGTTATATCCTTCCTATTGCTGGTTACGCCGCAGCGTTGCCGCCTTGGATTAGTTCGATAGCGATGACTTGACCGTCTACACCAGCTTCTGTAGCATAACCCATTACAATGTTACCTGTAGAGGCTGTTACAGCGTCACCTGATGCGTCAGTTGCAACAGAAGCACCAGCAGCGATTGTGCCACCAGCAGTTACCATTACTTTACCTGACATTACGACAGTAGCAGCTTCACCAGCCGCTGGGTCATTGATGCAAACTCCAACGCAGTTTTCACCAGCAGAATCAGCTAGATCAACTTCACCGTCTGATTCCAATGTTACGAATTTAAATTGTGCTGCTGCTAGGCTCTCACCTGCAACAAAAGTCCGTGTGTCACGGGATTGCATTACAGCCATAATTATTCCCCTTTATAGCTTTTATTGATTAGGGCTTTACCTTCGTCGGTCTTAGCTACAGCAGCATATGCTTTAGCGTAATCGCCCTTCTTCATTTTGTTTTCATCCATGTAAGATTTTACAAGGGATTCCATTTTGTCAGTTGCAGTAGCGAACTCACCATCTGCGTCTGATTTTCCTACCTCTTCCATGCTTTCTGCGAATGTCGCATCGGCAGCTTTAAGGGCTTCCATAACACCTTCTACTTCGCCAAACTCAGCAACCAAGGATTTAGCTACATCTTCTGCAAAGTGTGGTAGGGCTTCTGTTGCACGTTTTGTTAGTTCTGCATCAGCTTTAGCAAACTCTGCTTCTTCCAATGCTTTAAGAATAACGGCAGGTACATCTGCTTTATTGATTTGCTCACCTTCGTACTCAATGTACTCTGGTTCAACTTTCTTTTCAATTGAGTCAGACTTGATGATAAACCCATTGTCGATAAGAGCCTTACGTAGGTCTTCGTTCTGGATTTTCAGTGTGTCGTTCTCAGCTTTCAGCAGGTCTAGTTCATCAATCTCTGCTGCATCAGACTTCTTCATGTCTTCTTCTGCCATTTTCATAGCTTCGTTGTAAGACATTCCTTTGTCCATGTTCTCACGGATACGGCGTTGTAGGGCTGGTGGTAGTTTGTCCATTCCCTTCTCTTGCTCTTCCGTCATATTGTATGCTTTTTCCATAAATTCCTCTTCGGAGTTGTCACGCTTGAATAGGGAAACCATAGCTTTTGCATTGGCAGGACGATCCACTAAGGATAATTCCTCTAGTTCAAGCTGTTTTAAAAGGTTAGCCATTATAGTCTTCCTTTATTGCTCTACCGCCAATGCTAAAGGCGGCTAATTCACCAGACTTGACCTTGGCCCAAACATCGTCGTTATACACTTTAAATGCTACGACCCAGCCTTCACGGTCACTCTGTATGCCAAGGGATTCACCAATCTCTTTAGTGACTGGCATAGAGTGAATGACTGCGCCAATCTGGTCCCCTTTGTGCATTTCTTTACCGACACGTACATGTTCCATAAACTTGTTTACGGCACGAACCAAAGTATCTGGCTCAATAACATCACCCTGACGGTCTACTACAGGTTCACCCTTTTCTGTAACTACTGATGCCCAACCGTATACCATACGTTGTTCATCGTCAGCTTTGAGGATTTGCCCTTCTATATTCTTTGTTAGGTCTGACACTGATGTGCCTCCTTCCCACATACGACAGGACCAGTAACCTGCTGTCGTCTTGTCTTTCTTGGTATCACATGAATGACGTGATCTAAAGTTTGCACGTGCCTTGGGATCGTCCCTACGAATTTCCATGTTGGGGTCACCAAAGGTAACACGTTTTACTCTGTCGCCATCTTGTACGAATACTTCAAACTTCTTGTTACCACCAGATAATCTACGTGGTTTGTTTAAAGTCACCTTTTCACCTTGGTACTCTGCCTTGGCGAACTCTTCTTTCATTACTTCCTGTACAATGACCCGTAGAGCCTCTAAGCGGTCCTCTGAGGGCTTGTTTTCATCTTCTGTACGGTAGTAGTCTAAATACTCTTCGTGGCTACCACAGGGCATGTATACGGCCTGTCCGTCAATTTCATGCACATGAATGGCACCACCGCATCCCATATCCATAGAACGACTACGTGCTTCCATCTCTGTCGTGAATACGTCATTGGCATACTGTGCCTTTAGCATCTTCTTCGCTTTACTCTTAGAAGGGTGCGACGAAGGTAGAAGGTCTTTGTCGTGATTGGCTGACTTAGAGCCACTTACGATACGTAGGAAACTGTTGACACGTGCCATAGCCCATTGTTCTGGTGACTTGACATTAGGTCGAACACTAGCAGGGTTAGTACGGTAAGCACCAACACCACGGTCATAAACAGCCTCTAGCATACGCATAGTAACTTTATGCTTAGACTTCTTGTTGTGTTCTTTGACTTTGTTCTGTAAAGCTACTTTAGGCATTATACATCTCTATATGAATTTTGTACTAGGATCAGATCAAAGGCAGCAGTAAGTCTAGCATTGTTACTTCTTACTGAGGCTCTTACGTCAACGTCAGACTTCTCTGGTATTGTTCTTGGTACTGCAAACTTGTACATGTACTGACCACCTGAACCAGAGAACTCAAAAGAGTGACCTATGCGGAATGCATCTTGCCCAAAGTAACGTATGTACATATCGCCAGTAGCATCTGCATTACCCTGACATGTGGCAGTACCTTGCATTAGATATGCTGTATACCCAGCAGGTACCGTGTAAATAGCCATCAGGGTTTGACCTTTAGCCTCATTGATACGCAAGACTGTTACAGCAGACTTTTGTACGTTTATGACACCTACGTTTGTAGACCCATTCGATAGAAATGCACGATAGAGCCTAATATAAGAATTTGTAGATGTGACTGAACCTGCACTACTTACGGTAATCTCTTCTGACTGAGCATTGTAGTCTGCGTCTAGGCCAACTAGGGTAATCTTCTTACCGTTGTCTGCTGCATTAACAGCAGGGATGTCTACAGTACCAGCAGTTGACCAAGAGGACCAAGGATAAGCTGTATCGTTTACATCCCAGATGGTACCTGTTTGGTTCTGCGACATAGCAGGTACAGCACCAAACTTGTGTTCACTAGAGTAGCCGTTGACTTCACCCTTGGCTATGGCAAGAGGGTCATGCTCATATATCTGTCTTGCCCAAGTTGTCATTAGTTCAACTCACCTACGACAACCATAACTAGGTTACCATTGTTAGGGAATGTCTCTATTGTACCATCGTTATAGGTAGCCTCAAACTCTACATAGTAGGTGCCGACAGTATCAGTTTCTCCTGTCTGCCAGTTTACCCGTACACGACCGATAAGAGGATCAGGTATGATAGCTGCACGATCAACCTTGAGTGTACCTTCTACATCTTTAATGTGAACCTGAACACTGGCACCAGTAAGGTTAATGGCGTTACCGTCAGCATCTTGTAAGTTAGCCAACATAGATGGGCTTGTGTCATTCTGCTTAATGTAGAAAGCCATTGTTATGCAACCTTATTGTATTGTTGAGTTAGTGTTACCTTGTTGAAGGACTTACCAGTGACTAGAACACCACGTTTAGATGATGGGTTACTGATTGTAACATTAGGTCCAGTTACAGTGAACGTACCTTCATTTGCCGCTATCGGGAAGTCAAAGAGTGCAGCAGAACCTGTCAGAGCAAACTGACCTCTTACAGCAGGTAATGTAATCTCTGGTGTGAAGATAACATCTTCTGATGTGATTGTATAAGTCGTACCTTCTGCAACGAGTGACTTACCGTCGATCAAACCTGCGTCTTGTTCAGCTAGGTTGAAGAGGTAAGGTTCAGTAAGTACGAATGGGTAGTTTACTGTGAGGCTTACGTCTTCACCACCGACAACAAAACTACCAGCTTCTGCTACAAAGTTGTCACTAACGTCGAAGTTAATGTCAAAACCAGTAAGTGTATATGTCGTTTCATCTACTGGTAATTGTTCTGCAACAACTAGACCTGCGTCTGGGCCTGTGAGTGTAAAGGTACCTTCTGCATGTGCTATGCTTGTAGCTACAATTACATTCTGACCAGTAAGATCAAACCTGCCAGTGTCTGCTACAAAGTTGTCCTGTACATCAAAGTTGATGTCTTGACCCGTCAGAGTAAATGATGCAGCATCGTCTACAGTGATAACTGTTGTAGGACTTAGGAATGCATCTTGACCAGTAACAGAGAACGATCCAGCAGCATGAGAGATGCTTGTGTTTACGTTAGCTGCCTGACCAGTAAGAGCATAGGTAGCCTCACCAGCTAGTAGAGTAACAGTAAACACTGATGTCTGACCAGATAGGCTATAAGCTGTCTGACCACCCTCTAGTGGGTAATTGATACCAGAGGTCTGACCTGTTAAGCTAAAGCTACCTTGCTCTACAACCTTCCTAAATGCAGAGTCTGCATCTTGTGGTGAAGAGATATAACTTACGTGTGCAGCAGATAGTACATTCTGTACAGTGAAGTCTATGTCTTGACCCGTGACAGCGTAAGTACCTTCGTCTACTGGCTTAGTCACGACTAGAGGTGAAGTCTGACCCGTTAGGGTGAATGTTGCTTCACCTGCTGTTATGGATATTGAATCAATAACGTCTTGGAATGTTAAGCTGTAGGTACCTTCGTTAGCAGACAGCCGATAAGACAGACCTTCGCCAGCAGCAGCAAACGGGGTAGACGCTAATGGTGCAAATCCTAACATAGTTTACCCCTTACGGTTTAGTAGGCCAGTCGTCCTCGCCTAAGTGAGGCCAGTTAGCATGTGTAGTAATGTCACGTAGAGCCTGACGGTAAGCTGTTTGTTCAGCAGTCATAGTCAAGTCGGATGATGCCCACCAATCAGTCTCAGCGATCAGACGATCACGTTCATTACGGTTACGTTCTGCTGCACTGTCGTCTAGCTGTTGTTGATAAGCAGCCTCTTGTTCAGCCTTAGTGCCTAGTTCAGCATCATCACTGAACATGTCAGCTATTTCCCAAGCCTCAACCCAATTGCTGTTGGCATCCTGTACAACCCCATTACGGCGTACAGTTTGATATGCACCAATATCCTCTGTAGGTTTAGGTGAGCGTAGCACTGGGTCTACATTAAGTGCATCAAAGGTGAACTCATTCCAGACTTTAGGGAGTGACATATTAGGGTTGTCACGCCTTAGTTCGCCTTGGTTCTTTAGTTCACCTGTTGTGCGATCACGATATTCAGTCATTAGTTGATATTCCTTTCTGACCTTGAGTTACGCAATTGCGTAGAAAATATAACTAGCATTGTTGACGTTTAGGTTATGCGTACTCACCTGATTAACTATAAACCCACTTGATTGAGGGTCTATTCCATCAGTAGCCCCATACGCATCTTGTGCATTTGTGCTGTTAATAACTAGATAAGGGTCATTCCCTGTAACAATACCTCTTGCACTATCATAAACATGCCACTCGCCAATGGCATCTGTTCTCCTAAGTAACACAAACCTAGCACCATTAGTAAAGCCACAGTCAATCGTCTGATTTGTACCATTTCCAGTATAGCCCCCTAGCTTGGATACACCTGATACGGTAGCAAAAAGATAAGCTATGTAGTTACTACCATTACCATTAGTTTTAGCTGCTGAATTGTCTGCTGAAACCCTAAAAGTAGTAGAAGAAACGTTTTGACCTACATAATAAGGCTGACCTCCTGTCTGAAAGAACACACCATATGAATTTAAATAACCACTTTTATTTGGCTCCCCAGAATGCCACGCAAGCCATTCTACAGAACCTGAGTCTCTATTTTTAACCCAAATCATGTCAGGCTCAACACCAAGGTTATGATTTATATCTTGGGTAGAATTTCCATCCCCCGTGTAAGTAACGACATCAAAGAAGTTAGGCGCACGTCTCCACATCCAAGAGTAATGATACGATGATAACCCTTCAAAGCCATTTTGATAATCAAACGCTGATGAAGTAGAGCTACTTTCACTGTTTGTCAACTCAGTAAACAAACGCTTACCCTGTGTTAACCGAGAACTTACTGCTTTATTATCGCCAGTTGTTTTAAAATTGATTGCCATGTCTACTGGCGCAGTGCTTTGATAATACGGTGGGCCAGAACTGTCTTTTGCGTCAATGAAAAACACATCAGTCGCACTCTCAGGCACAGCCATAGGGCCACGGCGAATGGCGATGTAGATGTAGTTATCGTTATTGTAGTTGACCTGCCTAAGGGTGCTAGATGTTGCTTCCACTTTAAAGCCTGTAGGCGTACAGGCTAAAAACCCCTGCCCCCCAGCCTCAGCGTTGCTTTCATTTAACTGCAAGTAAGGATCATCCAGAGTGTATTGATTATTTGTAATAATACCTCTCATGTTATCAAGAGTAATCCAACCATAACCAGACGTAGAGGTGTTTTTGATTAAGACAAATTGCGGTTCAAAACCTAAGTCAACATCTACTGCTAAATTAGACCCAGTATAACTCCCACACTTGATAATATCCTGATCCCCTGTAGGGCCGAACTCACCATCACCGTCATTGTGGGCGAATAGATAGGCAACGTATTCTACACCATTTTGATTAATTGAACCACTTGCCCCAATAGTAAATGTTGTACTACTTACACCTGCAAATATTTGTGAACTAGTTGATGCAGCACTTGTTGTATTAAGGCTCAGATAGCCATTAGTACTAAGTGATCTGTGCCAAGTTCTGCGTGGCCCACCTGCGAGTTCAAAAGTCACAATCATACCAGGCGTTGAGCCTAAGTTATGATTAATGACATGTGGATTTGCTCCATTACCAGTGTAAGTTACAATATCAAAGAACTTGGGGGCTTTGCGAAAAGAATAGGAAAGAAACTTTCCACCCGAGTTGTTGACATCCGTATTATGAGAGGAACCCAGAGTAAAACCACTACTGGTAAAATCTGTCAAATCTTTGTCTGCGGTTGTATTTTCTGCGTTTTGATTGTTTGATGATACGTAGCTATCTGGGCCTCTTTCAGTATCCCACCAGCCAAAGCCATTGCCGTCATCTCTACGCTTTATGATTACCAAGCCACCTTGCCCGTGGTCCGACAGATATTCAGTGCCACTATCAACAATGGTTGGAGAGCCATATGCCGTGAAATCGCCGCCTGTTCCTATGTTTTCACCGACAGAATAACCGTCCGTCATTGGTAAATAGATTACTGGATTTAGTGCTGATAAAGTGCTGGGGGATGTTGAGCCGCCATTAGCATCAATAAATAGACGACGATTTGATGCAACTGTTAGATCACGGTAAGTATAATCCATGTAAAAATGCGCCAACTTACCATCATGTAAAGTACCGCCAGTGAAACTTCCTGCAATACTGTGTTGAGGCGAACCATTTGAAAATACTATCGTGTCATTTGTGTAAGTTGTGTTGCTAGGTGTTCCGACAACATCATTAACAGCGTAATGCCTCTTGGAACTGTCGGAAAGGTCAAATGACATTAACACATGTAACCACTGATCTTTCTTCCGAACGGCTGTCGTAATGGTTTGGTTTAAAATTAACGTTCCAGAAGAATTTCTTCCCCTGATACTTAGGTATCCATTTGAAGATAAAAAATAGACCTGAAAACTGTAATAAGTTGATCCATCAAAAATATAATAAATCGCCCTTGATGTTCCCGCTTGTCCTATATTGTCATATACCCAAAAACTAAGCGTAAACGTTTTACTTCCTTGCGTATTTGAAAGGTCAGTTGTTCTTAAAAGATAATCTGAATTGCCGTCAAACTCTGTGCTAGTCCCGCCACCAACGCCATCAGCTAAAGCAATACCATTGTTAATAACTCTTGGGTTTGCGGAGTCACCCGTATATAAATAAGTGCTGAACACATCCTCTACGTTCAGGGCTTCACCAGCACCAGCCGCACCTGCTGCACCTTGGGCTAATTTTTTCCAATTTGCCATTAGTTACCTCTTATGCGGCTGCGTCAATCGCAAGCATTCCATACCAAGTTGTACCACCGTCCCGTGTCCAGAACACAAGTAGATCAGTTTCACCAGAAGCTGGTGCATCAGGCGCAGTACCGCCAGCCCAGTCTACAGATGAAGGCCATGTGACTGTGCCGCCGTTGCCTGTTAGCTGTAGGACAAAGCCTGTAGAATAGCCAGAAACAGGCGCAGAAAATGTAAATGTAGTGTTGCCTGTCATTGTAAGGCCAAAAGCACCGCCGTTGTTTGTATTACATGTTACGGATGTTCCTGACAGAGAATCATAATCTTCCCTCAGTGCTGCTTCTATAAATACACCATTACCATTAACGAAAAACTCTCTCGTGTTTCCACAATATAGATCAATAGTGTTAGTGCCAAACCCAAGCCAAGTATCGGTATCACCATCGTGGTACAGCTTGTCACGCAGATAGATGTCCTCAACATTCGTTAAGTTTTGCCCGTTCATATTTAAGGATTTAACTGAGGAAACCTGATTTGTGTTTATGTGTAATATTTCTTGGTTGTTTGCCCACAACTCAAGTTCACCATCACCGTCTTGGCGAATACCAGTATCACTATCACCGATAGCAATAGCTTTACCATTATCAAACGTGCTTCCAGCAGTGGCGTTTCCAACTCCCAGACTATAAACAATGGTATATTTACCATTCATAGTATCGTTAGCATCACTACGGACAAAGCTGCTTGCCTGTAGTCCATCAACGGTGTCAGCATCTAGGCCAGAGCCAGAGCCATCTACTGTTTTAACTGCTGTCAGTATCTCACTTGCAGTTTGGTCAGCAGTAGCATTAGTCTCACCTGTGTAACCTAAGTCACCTAATGTAAGGGTACGTGTCCCCATACTGGTGATAACGCCATCAGTAACAAAGATGTTGTCTATAATAGTCGAACCAGATGTGTTTATGTCAGTATCTGTACCTATAATTGTATTATAAGTACCTGATGCTTGCTTACCATCAAGAGCCGACTGCAATCCATCTATGTTTGATATAACGTGGTTGTGGCTATCATCTGCAACTGTGACGGTCAGCGTGGCATTGCCAAGGTTGGTAAACGTAGCTGAACCTGATGCATCACCTGAAAGTGTTAGTGTAGGATCAGATGTAGCAGTAGTGCTAATGCTGATATTACCAGAGCCATCAAAGTTAGCATTACCTGTTACAGCACCTGTTACAGCAATATTACGTGCAGTTGCTAGTGTACTTGCTGTACTTGCCGCAATGCCTAGTGCATCAATGTCAGCTTTTGTTTGATCAGCAGTAGCACCACTTTCGATACCATCCAGCTTAGAACCATCAGCAGATACATCACGACCATCAAAAGTCTGACCTGCTGGGAAAGTGATTGTACCACTAAAGGTAGGACTTGCTGTAGGTGCTTTAGCATCTAGGGCAGTCTGTAGGCCATCGACGTTAGAAATAACGTGTGCGTGACTATCGTCAGCGACAGTGGTTGTGATAGATACGTTGCCTGAACCATCCACACCTGTGGCTGTACCTGAGACATCCCCCGACAGAGTAACTGTACGGGCTGTTTCCCAAGCAGTCGCTGTAGCAGCATTACCTGTAGTATCTTGGTTACCAGTTGTATTAACACCAGCTAAGTTGATGTTAGCTGTACCGTCAAAAGATACCCCACCGATTGTACGTGCTGTCTCTAAGGCTGTAGCTGTAGCTGCATTGCCTGTAGTATCTGCTGAAATGGTAGAGTTTACATTGAATGTAGTACCACTCAAGGTTAAGTCTGTACCAGCAGAATATACGGCTGTAGACTGAATCTGAGTAAAGGTTATGCCTGTGGTACCAAAGGTAATACTACCCTCAGTGTTCATAACGTATAGTTCACCAGCACCTACGTTACCTTCTTGTACAAAGAAAGCATCACCTTGGCCTAGTGCATCAGGATCAGAGGCACCGTAGCTATCTGCGTCAGTGGCACGGGTAAGAACCCAGTTAGTGCTTGCAGAACCTACGTTGGTAACTGTGTAGATACCATTCTCATAAGCATTGGTTTGTTCATAAACAAGAACACGGTCGTTAAGGACCATAGTGACCCCATCAATGACCAATGCAGCCTGACTACCTGAGTTAGTAAGGGTTGCACCTACACCTGCTGTACCATTGTCGTATGTAGCTGTAAGGTTGCCCTCTTGCTCGACACGTACTGGATCGTGGTAGTGAATACCAGCGGCAGCAATCGTATCGACATACTCTTTCGTAGCGGCTCCTAATGCCGTAGTGGGATCAGCATTCAGGATCAAGTTGCCAGTCATAGTACCACCAGACTTGTCTAGCTTTGCGTCTAGATCAGCCTGTAGTCCATCGACATTGGCAATAACGTGATTATGACTGTCATCAGCAACGGTAACAGTCAAGGTCGCATCTTCTAAGTCTGTAAGCGTAACAGACCCGCTGGCATCACCAGCGAGTGTAATGGTCGGGCTAAAGTCTTGTGCTGCTGGGCCGATGAAGACGACTGCATTACCTGACAGATTAAGGGCAGCGTCAGAGTTGCTGCTTTCTGTAACTGTACGTGTAAGGGTGGTGCCAGAAGCAGTATACGTACCTGTACCTACTTCCCAGTTAGCACCATCCTCAATAACGTAACGGACTACATCTCCATCGGGTACACCAGCGTCATCAAAACTTTGGTAGCCATTTTCAGCAGAACCTAATGTAATTGTGCCAGTGCCAGTAGTGCTGGTGGACATTCTGGCTCTGTTGACTAGCTTGACCATTTCTTATTTCCTCTTAAGCGATCTGTAGTACGCCGTTAGCTGCTGAGAAGTCGATTGTTAGTGAGTCACCATCGTTTAGTGTCAATGATGAACCGTAGTCGTAGTATCCGATCAGTGGGTCGGCTGGTGTTGCTACTGTGTCGTTATAGATGTACACGTAACGGAAAGGACCAGTTGAACCACCAGATGATGTCAATGTGATGTCTGATAGAACTAGCTTATATGTTCCTGATGTCTGTGTAGACGAAGTAGTAGTAACATTACGAGAACTTAGGTTAGTGTAAGCAACTTCTGTTACGTTACCTAAGATGCCGTTGCCATCTGCTGATGGATCAGAAGATTCTGATGAAGGTGCTGTATTTGATAGAGCAACAACAACTTGATCTGATTCCAAGTCCATGTTGTGTACAGCGTTGACTACGAAGTCATTTACCTTATTGAAGGTAGCCATGATATTTTTCCTTTATTTTCAATGGGTTATTAACCATCTACATTGTTTTGGTCAGTATCGCCCTCTTGATCAGGGTCGTACCGAAGTTCAGCGATGTCCATCAAGTCCTGAATTACTTCTGGATGCGACGACACATCAATATTTGCACCATTTAGGTTACGTAGGAACGCTGCAATTTCACGCAGGTCATGTGGTGCTACATCCCCTGCAACAATAGTTGGCATGAGATCATAGTTCAGACCGTTCAACTCCCATAGGCGTTCGACCAACTGTTTGTTGAGAACGTCAACTATGGCTTGGATATAACTCTCAAGCGCACGAAGGAACAGGTCTGTCTTAGACTTGGACAGGGCGTATGAACCAGTGTTGCCACCACCAAGCATAAGAAACTCTGAAAGTACAGAACGAGCAATGTCGTGCTGGTACCGTTTTACAATCGGGTCTATGTCTATATTACGTTTACCATTAGATGCCATCAACTCTACATCCACTAGTCGAGTGGTGGTAGGACTTCCGTTACTATCGGGGTAGGTATCTGAGGGCAAGACGATGTAGCCTTGCTCATTGAACTTAACATCTCTAAGGATTTGTTGAAGGTTGGTGAGGAATCCAGACTGAGCAGCAGTAGCATCAGGACTAAGATACTCAGAAGGGATACGAGCCACAGGAATACCAGCCAACTCACGCTCCACAGCAATAGCTTCAATACTCTGTAGATTGTTAAGATACTCATACGAGGTATACGCATTACGTAGGATCGACCTTCCAGATGGGTCATTGTTAATCGCCGTAGTCTTATAATACAAACTCTTACGACTAGGAATATAGTTAGTATTGTTGAACCCTGACCCTTCCTGATGAATGCCTAAGACATCACCAGTCTTTTCGTCTACGTCAAACTTAGAGATAGTCCAAGGCGCACGTGAAGCAATCTTACGCACACCCATACGACCATCAGAATACTTAGAGTTAGTCTTTTGACCACTACGTCTTTTGTAGACGACCTCAAACCAAGCAAAGCCAAATGTAAGGGACGACAAAGCCTCAGATACGTGATCATCTAGGGTGTGATCCATATCCTTAAAGATACTCTCCACAAAGTCTGCTTCACGTTTAGCAGCAGGGGTATCATTGGCTGGCATAACCTTAATGTCTACGTCACGTAAGACTTGTTCAGTAGCGTACATGACTGCACCAATGGTGCTATCGTTGTCACGCATTTCACGATACTTACGTATGGCACGTTTGCCACGTAATTCAGGTAGAAACTCATCTGCACGGATTTGACCGTTATGTGTGTTGTCACCTGCGATACCCAGTACTTGGGCCGCCTCCGTTGCTGATAGTTTCTTTACCATCTTACCTTAAACCTTTGGCATTGGAATACGCTAGTTTTAGTTGTGGTTTTGCGTATCCATTTAGTGAGAGGTCCGTTAAAGCCCATACCATAGCATCAAGACGGTCTGGTGAGCCTATGGACCCTAGAGGTTCCCACTGTACCATCTGATCTTCTAAGTCGTTAAGTCCCTTGACATGCCTTACTTTGCCTTGTTCGTATAGTGCAGACACAGGTTCAGCCCGTGCCATCTTACCACGACTAGCATGTACTAGCTTAATCGGGACGTTTTCATCTTCTGTTTGCAGAGTATGACGGACCATATCACCACCTTGGTTACGTTCAGCGACAATCCTGTCAGCCATGTGTTCGTGATATAGTTCTATAGCCTTTGCAGCCCATTCCTTTGGACTGTAGTGATCAGTGTGATCTTCTAGGACGTATGCTGTACCCTCTTGATCTATACCCGCAACAACCATACCAGTCATATCACTGTCGGTTTTATTGGTTACGGCAGGGTCTACAGACACGACAATACGAGACAGAGGTGGTACCTCGTCCCGATCTACTTCACACTTGAAGAGCAACTCACGGTTCCATAAGGCACCAGAGGCTTCATCTAATATTTCTGCATATAATTCTTGCCTACCAAGTCTTGTACCTTCGTAGGTCTTTTTGACCGCATCTAAGAACGTATCTGCTAGGTTTGCTGCGTTATCGAACGTAGAACCCTTAGAAATAGACGTTTTGGGGTCAGATATAATGTTACGTAGTAATTTTGTAGTTTTTGGTGTAGTTGTAATAAAAACTTGCGGTTTGCGACCCAATCTGAGTCCAAACATCATCATATCCCAAGTTTCTTGTGCATTTCGCCAAGCACACAACTCATCTGTCCATGCTGAGTAAGCCTGTGGACCACGAAGACGCTCTGGGTCCTCTGCTGAGAAGAATACGGCTTTACTTCCGTTTTCCCATGTCAGAGTATTGTTAGTAGGGGACCAGATAGGAAACCCAATGTGTTTTCCTCTGTAGGTCTTATCACCTTTCCAACAAACATTAAGTAATCCACTGTCACCCTCAACCATAACACGGCGAACGTCACCTTTAGTAGGAGCGACACAATGTACGATCTTGTCACCTTTTTTGATCCTGTGTCTTACCCACTCAGCACCAGCACGGGTTTTACCCCAGCCACGACCAGCTAATGCTAACCATGCATTCCAGTCTCCTGTAGGCTCTAGTTGCTCAGGTCTAGCCCAGAACTCCCAGTTATACCGTAGTTCTTCGGCTTGTGCTGGCCCCAGTTGTTTGAGTATGTCTGCAACTTCGTCGTCGGGTAACTGACGAAGATCATTAGCTGTTATCGGGAGTGCCATCTGTCTTTTTGCCTAAGAGTGTCATCAAGGAGTCGATTGCTCCTGTGTCCTCATCGGCATCAGCAGGGCCTTCTACCTCAATGTTTGTTTGCGTTGGTGACCAACCGCCTTTACTACGGAGATAAAACTCAGCAGCCTTAAAGTCGCCCTCTAATGCCTGTTGGATCACGACAGAACCAATTTGACCTACAATCTCTGCACGTTCTTGAGCAATGTCTTCACCATACAACTTATAGAATGTAGCTGTACTAGAGGGGGCTAGTTGATACTTCTGGATAGAAGCCATAATGTCCTTTACAGCGACACCATTTCTAATGCCTGTACGGACAGCTTTTGCGATATTTTCGCTATACTTTAGTTTGTCCATTAGACCACGACACCTAAATAAAAATAATGGGAAAGCTGTATAGAGGTACTATAGTAGAACTTTAGTTGTAATCTATATTGGTAATATGTGGGTAGTTTTAACTTACGTATATACTATAGTATAGTACCTCTATATCTATATATAGTAACTTTTTTTTAGCTTTGGTAACCAAAAGTATATAACTTTCTTGTATGTCGTTGTAAACAAAGGAATCTTTTTTGTCGTACAGAGGGTATCATCGAGATTACTAGTGTTGCATAAAAGTCACACTTTGGAATTTTTTGTTTTGCAGATGGGGGTGGTTACGCCGCTGGCCCGATTCTACCGTGGGTAATCTGGAGGGTCCCAAGGTACACCTTAGGGTTGTACGTGGGTACAACTTGGGGGCGAGTAAAAACTTTTGGATACACTCGAAGGGCGAGGGCGCAGGATTTTTCCCCAGTTTGGTCCAAAACTAACATTCTGTTTTACGAATATATTACATATGCAACCCCTTGAATACTAAGCCAAAAAAGACAACCCCGAAGGGTTGCCAGTTGATAGGCCAACACAACCTAAACTTTTATCTGATTGATCCGCCGCCAAGTGGTCCAAGTGATCGCTTGCAGAACACTTGCTTTGATCCCTAGTAGACTGGCGGCCCGACGATAGGCACTAGCCAACTTGTCATATTCAGCTTTATGAATAGATAGGCGTTTATCCTTGAGGGCTAGTCGTTCAGCATACGCAATGTTACGAGCGTGTCCGTCAATGGTCACACTGTCGCCGCCCATGATGTTGTCGTAAAACGCAGTTATCTTGGGTCCGTTCAATACCTTGGTGATACTGTCGGAACGGTTGGCGGTGGCCATAACCTTATAACCCTTGGAACGGTTGGCGGGATAAGCTGAGCAGTTCTCAATATCCGCAACGTCAATACCTTGGGAAAACCCTTGCACCACTTGACGGGCCGTATGGACGTTTCTAGACCATGCAAGGTTGGGGCTAGTAGCAGCGACAACACCGACGACAGTGCGAACGGGCAACCCTTGTTCTGTTGCTAGGGCCTTACACTGGCGTTTTGCTCTTTTGTACCACTTGCGCCCGTCCTCTAATTCTTGGCGGTTGGCCTTGCCATATACTGACAAAATGTTTTCGACTAGCTTATCCATAATAAAACCCCGTATCCTCTGCATTGATTAGGGATATGTGGTATCCGCCCACGTTAGGCACAAAAATGCCAAACCCGTCACTATCGGGGGCAATGCCATAGGACCATTTTCCCAATAGGAAAGCGATAGCCAATAGTTGCAATTTGAAGGTTAGTTTTAACATTAACATTGTGTTGTTCCTTGTGTTTGTTGTTGATCCCTTATTGAGTGACCTATGTGGGAGGGCATAGGCCACCTATAAACGATCCTTTCTTTAAAGTTGCTCAATCGGTTTTGGTTGGTTGAACGTATGCCCACGGAACCCACGGTTCAAGGGTTGAATAACACCCGCATTGCGTAGGGCCGCAACAATGGCTGAAAGTTTGGTATACGACAGGCCCAAATCGTCGGCCATTTGCTGGCGGGTTTTCACGCCATTGTTAATGCGGATATATGTTTCAACTGTTGTTCTTGCTTGCGTTTTCATGGTGTTTCCTTTCGGTTGGTTGGTTGTGGGGGCCTTGCGCCCCCTTGGGGTTAAAATTCTGATACACCGTTCATGAGTTCATCATGAGTTGCTAGGCGTGTTTCTGATGTGACAGTTGACACAACGATATTGCGGTAATCGTTAGTCGTTTGGTCAATTCCCTTGACTAGCCAAACTGTAACACGTCCGATGCTAGGACGGATGCAGAAAACGTCAAGTTTTTCTAGTACCGTTGCGATTGTCTTTGCCTTGACCATGTTTTCTAGTTCAGTGTTAGTGATGCTATTTTCATGAGTGATAAACATTGTGTTGTCCTTTCGGTTTTGTTGTTCGTTTCGATAAACAATACTTAGCACGGGGGTTCAGGGTATACAATACCTATAAAGGATAGGTTTGAACTTTTTTTCTATACTTTCGGATAACACCTTATAATTATATATATGTCAACCTTAGGTTGTATTTTGTCGTGGAAACACCCGTTAAAAGTGTAAATCGCCGTAGAGGCCCTAAAACGGCCCGTAGAGAGCCGAAAGCGTTTTTCGGGTGGTCTGGGTCGGAAAGTCCAATTAGTCCCAATGCCCCATTTTGACTCTCAAAAGTATATACCAGAACTATCCTTTCGGGTATGTCGCCCAGTACAACCTAAGGTTGCAAACGCAAACAAAATACAACCTAAGGTTATGCTGCCCAGGTCACACCTATAGGTTGTAAAAAGTTGCAAAATACAACCTAAGGTTGCACTGGCGTTGACCTATCCGAAAGTATAGTTTCATGGCGCAAAATAGTCGTTGCATAACTTTCGTTTTGGGCGTATGATATATTCAAGGTCCAAGAAGAGGCCCAAAATCAGCACAACCTAAGGGCGAGTTTTTCGGAACGCAGTCGCAAAACGTGGAAGGATGGGCTGATGAAAAGTTGGGTTGTGTATGCCATTGTATACACACCTTATAGTTGTGTGTTGCAAAAATACCACACTCGCTTTTTAGTTGTGTATACCGTTGTATACTCGTTCAACTTTAAGGCGAAGTGTAAAATATTTTTCGTCACACTTTTAAGGCGAGTGTGTATGCCGTTGTATACACAACCTATAGTTACATTCCAAAAAACGCTTGCAAAAAATGGAATGTGTGGTATTTATGTCACAGACCCCCTCAGTGGAAATAAGGACCCCCTCAGTGGAAATAAGGACCCCCACAGTGGAAATTAGGGGTTGACCCCCGCAGTGGAAATATGGCATAACACCCCCACAGTGGAAATTAAGGAGACACAAATGGAAAAAGTAGAAGTATACTGGAACCTACACAAACACTGCTTTAGTGTACGTAGCTGCAAGACTGGTCGTGTGATCGCACATACGAGTGCAGTAGACATCAAGGATGCCAAGTTTGTTGTCCGTCAGGCTGGTCGTCGTAAGGTCCTACAAGAGAAGAAGAAGAACGTCCATGCGTTTGTACGTGGCTACCTAGCACCTACGGGATACCCCCTAGCGGAAATTGGGCAGCATGGGTATGCAACCTACAATCCGTACAAGTATGAAACATTTGTTGATACTGCATCGAAAAAACCGCTTGACAGTGTTAAGTTCGCTAGTCTATACACGAATAAGGATAAGAAAGGAGCAATCCAATGGGTAAAGTAAACGCAATGCATCAGGATCAAGTAGAGGCAGCATACGAAAAGGGTGCCAAGGACGCATACTATGGTCGTCCACGTAACCCAAACCTATCTGATGTGTATATGCTAGAGGCATACAACGAAGGATATGAAGAGCAACCATACGGAATGAAGGAGTACGAATAATGCTAAAAGCAAACGGAATGTTTCACACACCTAAAGATACTGACGAACTATTGTCGTGGATCGAAGAACATAAAGGTCAGGACCGTATACACGTAATGACCGCAGCAATGATGGCATGGAACCTAGCTGCAAAAATAGTGAATGAGGGTGTTGACACCAAAAACGAATCAGTCTAAAGTCAACTTGTCTTAGTAATAAAGGAGAACATTATGACCCTACCAGTAGAAACAGTACGCAAGGCAGTAGCAGCCAAAGGCACACAGTTTGCCACAGTTACATTCATCAAGAAGGACGGTACAGAACGTACCATCAACGGCCTCTTCAAGCCTAGCAGCAAGATCATCGGTAACGAGAAGGGTGAACGTAACAGCAAGGCTATGGCACGTAATGGGCTTATCCCTATCTACAGTGTCGCAGAAGAACATTGGAAATGCTTTAACGAGAACGCAGTGGTGGAGATCAAATGAGGACATATGACATGACAGCAGTATACACAATAGCAGCAATGCCACAGGGTGATCGTTTCAGTGACAGACCTGTACCCCTACCAGTGAAAATGGCTTACACCCTAGCAGATGCAACGGAGATAGCTAAGAAGTACAACGAGAACCCAATCTACAAGGGTATCCTACGTAACCACAGGTTTAGTCACTTTGTGCCGTTTAACATCGAGGCACTGACTATGGCACCACCACGGTATCATTTGGGGTAATGCTATGCTTGAGTGTTTGGTAGCTGCAATATTCTTTGAGGCACGTGATCAACCATTGGAAGGTCAGTTTGCTGTCGCAGAGGTCGTCATGAACCGTGTCGAGAGTGACCGTTGGCCTAACAATATTTGTGATGTCGTGTACCAAAGGAAACAGTTTTCGTTCACCCATGACGGAATGAGTGATAACCCATTGAAATACCTGACAAATAACTTGGAGAAACAAGCCTACAAAACAGCAAAAGATGTAGCATTAGAGGTTGACTTAGGTAACCGAATCGGGTTACAGTCTACACACTATCACAGGGTTGACATAAAACCCTACTGGACGAAACACTATCTAAAGGATGGAACCATTGGAGAACACACATTCTATACCGCAGTGGATGGCAGATGAACTAGGGCTACTGATGCCCACACCGTTTGAGCAACTAGAGGAACTAGAAGGACCGTATAACCGTGAATATTATCAAGAGGTATTTAGTAAGGGGTACTACCGTAACCCCTACGATGAAAATGGTGAAATATCTTTCTAGGATATTGTCGGTACTGAGTGTACTGATCAATGTAATCCTAGGTGGATCACAGAACCAGACGTTCTCTGCACGTAACTGGCAGTGGAAGAAGGACAGTAGACCTAACATTGTGTGGCTGATAGATGGCATCTTTGGTAAGGGTCACTGTAGTGAATGTTGGGTCTGGTGGAAAACTAGAAGGAAATGGTGAGATGCGTAGGCCCAACCCTATGGCTAAAGACCTAAGACAGAAAAAGTATAGGCCAAGGGTTGTCCCAGATAAGAAGAAGCCTATATTATATAGGAAACGCAAACATAAGGATAAGACAGATGAAAAAAGGTGAAATTAACGTAGACCTGATTGAGCATATGGGTGATGACCTTACGGTAGTACGTGCTGCACGTGTATCCTATGCCAATACATCAGACTGGACAGGTCGTATCCACTCAGGGGAATATAGGCAGCTAAAGGACAAGGACATACGTCTGATCCAGTATCTAGCCCAGCACAAGCATACGTCCCCATTTGGTCATTGCTTTACTAGTTTCCGTGTCGAGGCACCACTGTATGTAGCACGACAGTTAGTGAAGCACAAGTTCCTACGATGGAATGAGATCAGCCGTCGTTACGTGAACTATGAACCTGCATTCTACGAACCATACTGGCGCAGCAAACCTGAGAACTCAAAGCAGGGTTCAGGGGGTCCGATGGAAATTAGCCAAGAGGCTGAGATGATGTTTCATGCCACCCTACGGAATGCCCTGACGACATACGAGATGATGATTGACCAAGGTGTCGCACCAGAGCAAGCACGGTCCATCTTACCACAGAACATGATGACTTCATGGTATTGGTCGGGCAGTCTTGATGCATGGGCAGACATGTGTAAACTGCGTTGCGCAAAAGACACACAGTTTGAAACACAGATTGTAGCTTCTGTGATCTATGGTGAAATGCTAAAGCTGTACCCTGTGTCATGGGCAGCACTGATGGAGAATGACGATGAATGATGATGTAGGACTACTTGGTGTTGAAACCGTAGAAGAGCATGAGGATGGCAGTGCGACCTATCAGTTTCACATGGATGCACATACCCGTGGACTACTAGCAGAAGAAGGTCTAAAGTTGGTACTGTACTGTGCAGCAGCTAAGTTGGACATGCAGTTAGTGTATGACTTCATAGAAGATCACATGAGGTATGAGAACGACCAATTACAGAAATGTGTGTCGTGTGGTGGACCATCAAAGTCGGACTTCTGTGAGTTCTGCCAGAATGAGGAGTAGAGCGTGATCACGATTGAGCATGGGTTCGAGGAGACCCACACAGTCATCATAGACCCCACAGGGCAACTAGAGGACATAGAGGTGATAGCTACAGACAAGGGTTGGTTTATACGACAGTTTGACGAGAACATGGGTGGCTATGACCTGATTGAGTTTTCGTTTGACACATTCAAGATGTTTCTGACATCACTACAACTGCCAGAGGGCATCTACACATTAGAGGTAAAGTAATGGAATATACACAAGGACATGAGTACGCACACAACATTGCCCGTAACTACAACAAGGGTGATTACGATGATGTGTACCAACAGGCATGGTTGTACCTACTGGAAGCAGAGGAGAATGGCCTAGAGGAGCAAGAGTGCTTTTGGGATGCACGTTTCCGTACAAACCTGTGGGCTAACTACCACAATCGTCTGGTACCTCTGCCGTTGCGTACAGGCTCTAAGGAGATCGCTGAGTCACAGGAGATAGAGTATGAGGTACATGACCATACAATCACAACAGGTGATCATGCAGAAGCCTACGAGTTGTACAGTGAGGTGTTGCATTTACGCCGCAACCTAAGAAACCTGTCATTAGATGACGTTTCGGTATTGCAAGACCACTACGTCTTCGGTATGTCGTGGAGAGAAATTGCTGCTAAGTATGGTAAGAGCCATGTGATGTGGCAAAAATGGCACAATGATATACTAAATACACTAAAAGGTTACCAAGAGGAAAAATAAGTTACTATATACTTAAGTCCCCCTTTGGGTAAACTACTACAACTACAACAAAAGGAAACTATAGTATGAGTGAACAAGCACACCTACCGTGTCCCTATGTCGATTGTGGGTCGTCTGATGCATTCAGCTACAACTCAGATAAGATGGTCGGCAAGTGTCATAGTTGTAACCGTGGTTACCCATCTAAGGACACGATGCAGCCTTGGGCAAAGGAGAAGTACCCCGCAATGGAAAATGATGGATTTGATACCCTACGTTCTATGGTGTCGTCACAACCTACGTCTGTGTCGCAGAAGACCTACAAGGAAATGCGTGGGATCACTGCAAAGACTATGGAAGAGTTTGATGTCGCCACTGATGACTTTACGCAAGAGTACACGTACCCCTCTGGTGGAAAGAAAGTGCGTATGCTTGCAGACAAAAAGTTCTTTACCAAAGATGGCTTCAAGGGTGACGAGTTGTTTGGTATGAACCTATTCCCTGCTGGGTGTAGTAAATTTGTCACAATAACAGAGGGTGAAGTTGATGCTATGTCTGCATGGCAAATGCTTAAGTCTAACTGGACTACACCTGTCGTGTCGTTACCATCAGCTACCCCATCGAAGAAATTATGGGAAAACTGTAAGGAGTGGTTAGATAGCTTTGAGAAGATCATTCTATCTGTCGATAACGATGAAGCAGGTAACGGTGTCGCTGACCGTATGTCTAGACTATTTCCCAACAAGGTCTACCGTGTAGATCATGGGCAGTACAAGGATGCCAATGACTTCCTACAGGCTGGCAAGGCACAGGACTTCAAGTCGTCGTGGTGGAAGCCTATCAAGCACACACCAGAGAACGTCATCAATACTGCTGATCAGTTCTTGAAGCTGTATGAGGACACACCAGAGCATGTATACGTACCCACAGGTATCCAAGCCCTAGACGACAAAATCTTGGGACTGATGCAGGGACACTTCACGATGTTCAAGGCACCCACAGGAATTGGTAAGACAGAACTTATGCGTTACCTTGAATACCAGATGCTACAACGTGACATCCCTATCGCTACGTGGCACCTAGAGGAGACTAAACTACGCTCACTGTTAGGGCTTGCGTCCTACAAGATGAATGACAACGTAACACGCCGTGACCTTATCGAAGAGAAGGGGGTTGATAGAGAAGTACGTGAGGCTATCGTAGACCTTACGAAGGGAGAGAACCTCTATCAGTTCTACTTGGGGGACGGACAGGGGGCCGACGAACTGTGTGATCAGATACGGTTCTTTAGTCAGGCATGTGACTGTAAGTTTGTGTTCTTTGAGCCTATCCAAGATGTCATCACTGGCACTGAGGAAAGCAAAGAACAACAACTGGCAGACCTGTCCGTCCGACTGTCGAAACTGGCAGCGGAACTTAACATAGGTATCGTGTCTATCGGACACACTAACGAGAATGGAGACTTCAAGTATTGTAAGATGATTGGTCAACGTGCTAGTGTCATTGTGAACCTACACCGTGACAAAGAGTCAGACGACATGGAAGAACGCAACACAACGTATCTCAAGATTGAGAAAAACCGTCCGTCATCCGAAGAGGGCATGGCAGGTAAACTCAAGTTCAACTACGATACGTTTACACTAAGAGAGGTATACTGATGAAAAACTTACAGTCAGTTTATGAAGGTACAGAGGCAGAAAAGCTATTCCGTAAGTTACGTGGAGATAACTTTATTCGCAGGGCAACAAGAGAAGAGGACATGAATGAACACTGGGATGTACTTGACCGTGAGTTTGGTCGCATAGATGTCAAAGCTGCAAAACGTAAATTCAGGTCAGGTCCAGTAGACTACACAATATGGTGGGAATTAAAAACAGTAAAACGTCCCCCAAATTGGAAACCAAAATCTGGATGGGGCGTACCAAATGGTATTGATAGGTTAATTGCAGTACGTGCAGAGGATGCATTTTACCTAGTCAACCCAAACGATATAATAGATACATTAAGAGAAAAATGCACTGAATACTACAGGGGCGATTTTGGTTTACATAGTAGGCCAGACAGGGGCGACTTAATGACCATACTACCTTTAAGTTTCATAGTTGAAAACAGTGTTGGGAAGGTTAGCACGTAATGCCAGTATTTGACATAGAAACAGATGGCCTGAACGCCACAAAGATACACGTGTTATCATGGATGGGGGCCGATGGAAATGTGCATCACACCCACGACTATGTAGCTATGCGTATCTTCTTTGAGGAAGCAGACGTACTCATTGGTCATAACATTATCCGCTTTGACATCCCCCAAGTGGAAAAAGTCCTAGGGGTCAAGGTCAAGGCAAAGCTAATAGACACACTAGCCTTGTCGTGGTATCTAGACTTCTGGCGACCAAGCCACGGTCTTGCGTCTTATGGTGAGGACTTCAACATCCCTAAGCCACAGATCGACGACTGGGAGAACCTTACACCAGAGGAATATGCACACCGCTGTAATGAGGACGTACTTATCAACTACGCCTTGTATAAGAGGTTGGACTACAAGCTAGATCAACTGTATCCAAACACCCACGCTAAGTGGAGATTGACAGACTACCTGACGTTCAAGCTACAGTGTGCAGCAGAGCAAGAGGCCCTACGATGGAAATTAGACGTACCCAAAGCATCCAAGCACCTACAAGAGTGGGAAGCACTCAAGCAAGAGAAGACAGAGGCACTTGCCAATGTTATGCCGAAGGTCATCAGCTACGCTGTACGGAATCGTCCAAAGGTGTACCACAAACAGGACGGAAGCTTGTCTGCAAACGGTGCCAAGTGGGAACAACTCTGCAAGGACCACAAGGTTCCGACGAGTACCCAGAGCCTGAAAGTCAAGGTTGGTGAGGATCGTGCTAATCCTAGTTCTGTGTCACAGGTAAAAGAGTGGCTATTCATGCTAGGGTGGGAACCACGTACATTCAAGTTTATGAGGGAAGCAGATGGCTCCACAAGGAAACTGGAACAAATACGTAAGGACGGAGAACTCTGTCCCTCAGTACGTGAGTTGGTTGAACGAGAACCCGCTATTGGTTTGCTTGATGGCCTCACTGTGCTTTCTCACCGTATTGGGGTTATCAAGGGCTTACTTGACTCAGAGAACGATGGATACGTGCAAGCAAGTATTGCAGGGATCACTAACACCTTCCGCTTTCGTCACGCCCGACCATGTGTCAACTTGCCAAGTGTTGATCGACAGTACGGTAAAGAGATAAGGGAGTGCCTGATAGCACCAGAAGGTTACAATCTCTGTGGTGCCGATATGACATCACTAGAGGACACAACAAAGCGTCACTACATGAAACCACTAGACCCTGATTATGTCGAGGAAATGTCTAAGGATGGGTTTGACCCACACCTTGACCTTGCCAAACACGCAGGTGTCGTCACACAGGGTGACATCGACAAACACAACTCAGGGGAACGTAGCCTCAAGGCACTGCGTAAGAACTACAAGGTGGTGAACTACAGTGCGACTTATGGTGTAGGTAAGCAAACCCTAGCCAGAAACACAGGTATGTCTGAGAGCGAAGCACAGACGCTCCTAGACGCATTCTGGTCACGTAACTGGTCTGTGGAGAAAGTGAGTAAAGATGCAACCGTTAGACATTTACTTGGTTCTGATTGGCTTTACAATCCTGTGTCTGGCTTCTGGCATTCACTAAGGTCTGACAAGGATCGGTTTAGTACCCTCAACCAGTCTACAGGTGTCTACTGTTTTGACATGTGGGTCAAGGGTATCAGAGATATGGGACTAGAAGCTATCGGTCAGTTCCATGACGAGGTTATCGTCTTAACCAAAGAAGGAGATGAAGACAAAACAGAGAATATCATGAACATGAGCATCAACAACCTAAACGATGACCTGCGACTAAATGTACCTCTTGGGATAGATGCCCAGTTCGGTAAGACATATGCAGACATCCATTAGGAAAAAAAGTTCTGCTTCTGGTTACCAAAGCCAGAAAAAAGTTACTATATATATTTACCAGTGTTAGAAAAGGAACTCGACAACATGGCACGTTATACACTAGATATGGTACTAGAGTACGCAAAAGTATTCCCTGAGAACGCAGATATGGGGAACATGGATGGCCCACAGTGGCAGCAACAGATTGCAATGAAGGGTGGTCAGTATGTCGTTAATGCATACTTCACTAACCAAGAGCAAATCAACAAACTGATGATGGATGGTTTTAAGGCCACAGTCATGGGTAACGCCCGTATCCAAGAGGGTAACGCTGACTTCGGTATCGGTAAGTACATGAAGATCAAGCGTGGGGTTGCCGACGACATTCGGGATTGGATTGATCCCGTCACCAAAGAGAACGTCAACCTAGGTGGCCCTGTTAAGGTTGTTGACCTACGTCAAGGGAAAGAGGAAGTCCGTAAGTGGTCATTCTCTGAGGATGGTGAACTAGGCAATGGTACACGAGCCAAGGTGCAGTTTGAAACCTATGCTGATGGCAATGGTATCCGACTAAATGGTATCGCTGTTACTGAGTTGATTGTACGTACAAGCGAACCGTCAGAAGACGACATGATCTTTCAGGTGGCATAATGAAAGTAGAGATTTACTTTACGATGGACAAAGAGGAAGACGGTATTGAGGGTACCGTCAACCTCACCCGTGAAAATGTAGACAGCCTACAGGACTTGTTGTACCTCTATCAGGATGCAGCTATTGCCTCTGGCTACACCTACGTAGAATCCATTGGCGCACACAAGGACAGTGGTGATGCAGTCTGGTCAGGCTTCTGATGGACTATGGCAAGGCTTTAATCGACGGTGATGTATTCGCCTATCGTGCGGCCTTTGCCACCGAAGGAGAGCCTGAAAGGGAAGCCCGTGTCAAGATTGATGAAGTACTGCAAATGAGTATAGAAAGTGTCTGTGGTTGGCCTTGGCAACAAGACGACTACGAGATATACATAACTTGCAGTGGACATCAGTTTAGACACGACATTGCCAAGTCACATGTTTACAAAGGTAATAGGTCCAAACGAGAAAAGCCTAAGAACCTTTCGTTCATTCGTGACTATATGGTATCTGATTGGCAAGCGGTTGTCAGTGTGGAACAAGAGGCAGATGACTGTCTAGCGATACGTGCTACAGAACTCGACCATGACTGTACTATCGTATCAGTGGATAAGGATATGCTACAGGTTCCATGCTGGCACTACAACCCAACCAAGGGTACGATGAAGAGGGTAACCCCCGACGAGGGAATTAAGTTCTTCTATACCCAGATACTGACAGGTGACAGTGCTGACAACATTCACGGTATCCCACAGGTTGGACCTAAACGTGCTGAGAAAATACTCAAGGGTTTAGAGACAGAAGAAGATTTGTGGGACGCAGTGTTACAGGCTTATGACGGTGACATAGACCGTGTAGTGGAAAATGCTAGATTGCTCTGGCTACGACGATACGAAGGGGAATTATGGCAACCACCAGACAAGCGATAAAGCATGGCTATCGCTCTGGTTTAGAGGAGAGGGTATCGAAGGAATTAGAGGAAGCTGGTGTTAAGTATGAGTATGAGACACAAAAGATCAAGTATCGTGTCGAAGAGGACCGTACCTATACACCAGACTTCATCTTGCCTAACGGTATCATAGTTGAGACAAAGGGCCGTTTCACGACAGCAGATAGAAAAAAGCATTTGCTAATTCAGAAGCAGCACCCTAAACTCGACATAAGATTTGTGTTTCAGAACTCTAGAGCAAAGCTGTACAAGGGTGCCAAAAGCACTTATGCACAGTGGTGTGATAAGCATGGGTTTATGTACGCAGATAAGTCAATACCAGAGGAATGGACATGAGTCTATCAGAGTACATAGAAGTATATGATATGTTGGAACAAGAGGACGACATTGAAAAGCTGAGAAGTCAAGCTAAGTATTTACTAGTTGGTCGTGCTATGAACGACAATAACCTGTCTGAGGATGAAGCTATAGCCTTGGCAGAGTATACAACAATGGATATAGGCGTAGCAGAGGAGTTGACAGTACATTGATCAGTAAAGAAGATATGGTAGCGTTTGAGTACTTTAGTCAGACAGAGATGGAGATGAACGTATATCAAGCAGCAGCATCAGAAACAGCTATCTATAAGCATGAACATCAGGTTATCTACCCTGCACTAGGACTAGCAGCAGAGGCTGGTGAGGTAGCCAATAAGGTCAAGAAAATCCTACGGGATGGTAAGTTTGACCGTGAGGCTATTGCAGATGAAGTAGGCGACTGCCTATGGTACATTGCTGCACTGTGTCGTGACCTAAATGTAAGTATGTCAGACCTTGCTGCAAGCAACTTAAAGAAATTACAGGATCGTAAGCAACGTGGGGTCCTCAGTGGAAATGGAGACAAAAGGTGAGTAAGAAGAAAACAGGTATGACTTGGTTCTGGCGTTGGTTAAACTACCTAGCAACATGGCGAGAACACCGTAACACTATCAAACAGCTTAATGCGTTAAGCGACAAAGAACTAAACGACATCGGAATTAGTCGTGCAGACATTGACCGTCTGGTATGGCTAGGTGAAGACAAAACAATGCGTGGACGAGGAAAAGAACAAGAATGAACAATATGCTCCCTACCCCCTATCAAAACTTTATTGCACTATCACGTTATGCCCGTTGGACTGGCGAAAAGCGTGAGACTTGGTCAGAGACAGTTGACCGATACATTGACAATATCGTTAAGCCGCTAACAGGTGAAGACAGTTATATCAAAGATATACGTGATGCAATTATGTCACTAGAGGTTATGCCCTCTATGCGATCTATGATGACCGCTGGACCAGCAGCAGCCCGTGACAATACCTGTATGTATAATTGCTCTTACGTAGCCGTAGACAAGCCTAAACGTTTTGACGAGGCTATGTTTATCCTGTTGTGTGGCACGGGGGTAGGGTTCAGTGTTGAACGTCAGTACGTTCAGAAGCTACCAGAAGTACCAGAACGTCTATTCAAGTCTGAGACAACAATCGTAGTTAAGGACAGTAAAGAAGGTTGGGCTAAAGCATACCGTCAGTTGTTAGCATTGTTGTGGTCAGGTGAAATTCCACAGTGGGATGTATCCAAAGTACGTCCAGCAGGTGCCAGACTAAAGACATTCGGTGGTCGTGCATCAGGCCCAGCACCCTTAGTAGACTTGTTCAACTTCACTGTCGATAAGTTCTTGAATGCTACAGGACGTAAGTTGTCGTCTATTGAGTGTCACGACATCATGTGTAAGATCGGTGAGATCGTTGTAGTAGGTGGTGTACGCCGTAGTGCTATGATCAGCTTGTCTAACCTGTCAGACGACAAGATGCGTTATGCTAAGTCTGGTCAGTGGTATCTGGACTACGGTCACCGTGCTTTGGCTAACAACTCTGTCGCTTACACTGATAAGCCAGATGCAGAGACATTCATGCGTGAGTGGACAGCATTGATCGAAAGTAAATCAGGTGAACGAGGTATCTTTAATCGTCAGGCATCACAGAAGCAAGCTGCAAAGAATGGTCGTCGTAATCCAGAGAGTGACTTCGGGACAAATCCTTGCAGTGAGATAATTTTGAAAAATGCGCAGTTCTGTAACCTTACTGAGTGCGTAGTACGTGCTACTGACAATATCGAAGACATAGAACGAAAAGTAAAATATGCGACTATCTTAGGTACGATCCAATCTACCTATACAAAGTTTCCGTACCTATCCAAGGATTGGACAGATAATACGGAAGAAGAGCGTCTGCTAGGTGTAAGTCT
>Ga0208793_1000408_pt1 | contig 29601 bp, 46 predicted proteins | sample 17_taG_FD_184092 | JGI IMG/M metagenome (GOLD analysis project Ga0208793, IMG submission 184092) | Marine viral communities from the Subarctic Pacific Ocean - 17_ETSP_OMZ_AT15314 metaG (SPAdes) (version 2) | ecosystem: Environmental > Aquatic > Marine > Oceanic | place: Pacific Ocean | collected... | reverse complement strand
TAGTTGTTTAGTTCTTTGATAAGGTTTGTGCTGTCTGGACTTACCACCAGGTCATAGTCTTGTAGTAGGCTTATTCCGTATGTTACGCTTCCTTGACCTTTTATACTTGGCTTTACGTTACACCCTTTGGCTCTTATTTCGTGTATAAGGCGAGGCTCTGCGCTATCCCCTATTATCAAGCCACTATTAGCGTGTTTAAGGTTTAGTTCTGCTATTTGTGATGTAGTAAGCCTTTGCAAGTAAAAGCACTCCTTTAAATAGATTGTTTTGGTGCTGGTGTTTATGTTTACCTCAACTAAGGTACTTGGGTCTGCTGCAAAACCATAATCTTGACCCCACACACTTACGCTTGTTCTTTTAAATTCCCCTATACTCCAGTTGCTAAATATAACCCCCTCAGCTTTACTCATCCAAGCACCAAGCATTTGTTGTTTGTATTTTTCTGGTCTGCGCTTACGCATTTGGTCTATTTGGTCTATGTAGCTTTTAGATAGGTTGTCTATGTTGTCTATGTAAGTGGTGTGTATGTAGGTTGTGTTTTCTTTTTGTGTGTTGCTTCCCTCTTGTACCCCTCGTTCTTCAAAGAAGCGTCTGTATATAAAGTGTTCTTTGGTTGTGGGGTTTAATATCAGTATTACTCTGTTTGGTTTGCCTTGTTGCCTTACACTTAAGTCTATGGTATCAAACTTCTGCTCGTCTGTTAGTTCTTCAGCTTCATCTACTACCCAAGTGGTAATACCTTGCAAAGATTTAAGGTTTGCTGTTTGGTCGCCACTTGAAGTCTTTATACCTCTGAAGATAATCTTGCTGCCAGTCTTTTTGTTTATTATTTCGTCTTTAGTTATGTGGAAGTGTTCTATCGAGCCAAACTGTTCTAACTTGTCTAAAAACTCTGGTATGATTGAAATGTATGCTGAGGTTAGTGTATAGCGTGTGAATAATATAACGTGTCCAGCTTCATAGGTAAGCATAACTAAAAGGGCGTTTACTGAAAAAGACTTCCCAGACCCACGCCCACCACTAACTATAAAGTACCTACTATCATTCTCGATAATAGGCATATATTTCTTTTTTACCTCAATCAACGAACTTAATTAAATCTCTAAAATTGATGTTTAAGCCCTCAGAACTATTTATGTCCATACTTTCCTTAGGCTTACCGTAACGATAGCTTAAATATGTCTGTAAGGCTCTCATATCGCCTTTGGCTACTAACTTACCTAAAGTTTCTATCGCTTCGTCTTTGTCTATTATATTGTCTAAGCGTTCTATTAGCTTTTGCTCTTGTGCCTTTGGCTTTCTACCAGCACCTTGTCTTGTACCGCCTCTGTTTTCTACTTTCATATTTTGAAAAACTTTGATTAATCAAACTACTAATATATAAACAAACTTATTTTTTTTTAGCCTAATAGTATTTCTTCTATCTGTTCTATCTGCTTATCAGTAGCATCTGGTACGCGTTCTAACACAAATAACTTAGGGTCGCCTAATAGTGTTCTATACATTTGCTCTAAGTCTATATTGTAAAAACAGTTTTGGTCATAGTTCCTTAATGAGTGTAATATAGTTGCGTGGTGTGTTTCATATCCGCAGCGTTGGTAATCTCTTACTATATCCATAAGGCGCATTTGTTTTACTTTGCTCATATAATGGTTTGCTACGCATCGCATCTCTACTACATCTCTACGTCTTGTTTGTTCAAAGATGTCTATTTTTTTTAGTGTAAGGATTGTTTCTCTAATTGTTTCTAATTTCATACTTCTTCTTTCTTGTGTATAGTGTATCCGTTTTCTTTTAGGAGTTGTATCGCTTCTTTTATTTTTTCTTGTTCTATTCTGTAACTGTCAAATATGTAGTTGTGTATTACCATTGTTCTTTGTTTAAATTATATTCACTAAGGGGTGCTTCCCCATTTTCTTCTAATTCCTTTTGTAAGTTGGCTAAGGCTCTCCAAGCTACTTTGGCACTATGCCTTACTAAGTCTGTGTCTATGTTACCAGCTTCCATTAAGTGCCTTGTTAAAGCATCTAACTCATCTCCAGACTTGCTTCTATCCCAATGTAAAGGTTTGTTTGGGTGGTGCTGTTGGTTGCCTATCCAAGATGTTTTAGCCACTTCTCTTATTGCATCTGGGAAGTATTTAAGTACTCCACTAAATACTGGCATTTGTTTTCTGTTTGTTTCTTTTAAGCCAAAATCTAACATTTCTTTATAATCAAAGTCATCATCATAAACCCCAGCCCTTTGTTCCTCATAGGCTAACTCTTCTTGTTCTTTCATTGTGTATGCGGTTTCTGTTCCGCTTATGTAATCAATCCTCTGACTTCTCTTTTTCATTGTCTTTGTCTATTATTAGTTTTAGTGCCTCTAACTTTACATACATTTGGGCAACTATGTTTTCAAGTCTAAGTATGCGTTGTATCTGTGTGTGTTTCTTTTGTTTCATAATTCCCCAGTTAAGCAATAGTTATCTAAGTCTGCACCCTCTATAAAGAACTTGTTGTATAAGTCAAGTGCTTTCTCTACTTTCTCTTCGCCTCTAAAGTAAAACTCTTCTGAGCAGTTAAAGATACCTATGTCTAAGCTACCTTTGTCTAATACCAGAAAAACAAACTCTTTATGAGTTTTACCAAATAGATTGCAATACAGATAACATTGTACATCATAACCATACTTATTAGCAGAGTAGTGAAAGTCTTTTAGATTACTACTACTGGTTTTTAAGTCCACTATCCTATTAGTGGCTAACACATCTGCCTTGCCTCTGAATGGCATTGTAAAATCTCCAGCACTAACATTATCTATTGCTGGTATCTCAAACTCTGCCTTAGTTATTAGTTCCTTTGCGTGTTCGTTGCGATAGAACGCATCTACAAGCCTTTCTGCTTCGCCTCGTTCCTTTGCGGTGTAAACACTTCCAAACTCTTCTTTGGCTTCTTTAAACTTCTTTGTGTTTCTGCTCTGTACCTCTACAAACTTTTGAGAAGCAAACTTCTCTGGCTCAAGGATTGCCCAATGAAACAAAGCACCAGCCCTTAAAGCTGCGCTATCCCCACTCCCATACTTCAAGCTAAAGTTATACGTCTTAGGACTTGATAGAAGCTGTTTAAGGCTACTGCTACTAAGCGCAAGGGTGTTTAGTTCCCCATAGTAAAAAGTGTCATCTTCCATACGTTTAAGCAGTTCTGCTTTGTCGTAATACTTGTTGTCTAATAGTTTTATCTTATCCATATTATTCAAGGTCATAATTATAGCAATCTCGACAGCAGTAGGTTTCTCCGTTTGTTGGCGTTTCGCACGTTCTACAATAGGTTATCTCGTCTGGTGTTTCCCAATAGTTCATATCTCGTATTGTTTTAGTTCTTTTTTTAGTTTTTGTATCTCTTTGTTTTTTTCGTTTCTTATGTGGTCTACTTTTTTGGTTAGTATCTCTACTTCTGTAATTAACTGGCTTGAGAGTATCCCTATTTCTGTAATAGCTTTAACACAGTTCTTTAGGTCTTTGTTGTTAGGTTTAGCCTCTTGCCAGTCAATAAGTTTCTCAATCAAGTAGGAGTACCACAGTCCGTAAGATTGTTTTTGTAGTAAGTCCATTCTAACTTGCAGAACCAATTAAGTAACCAAAAGCCACACAGAGTGCAAACATAAATATAATAGCACCTTGTATAATTCTTTCTCTTTGCAGTTCTCTTTTTAGTTCTTGGGCTTCCAACTCTTTCTGTGTGTAAACCTCTATTCTATTTTTGCGTGTTTGGATGTGTAATCCAGTCTTTGTCTTTTTCATTGTTATTGTATGTTATAAATTATGCTTCTAACGTATTCTTTACGTTTCAATAGCCTTGCTTTAAACTCGTAAGGCATTTCGGTCTTAAGGGTTTTGTTTATATCCCTAAGTTCTTTGTTTAAGTCGTCAAGCTGCGTTCTCATAAGTTTTGTATATAAGATAGTGCAGTTTGCTCGTTCATTCCATAGGCTTGTACCATCATAGTTATCCAAGCCTTTTCTGTTTCTGTAAGTGTTTCCATTGTTTAAGTTTTAAAGTTATACACAAATATATATAAAAATATTTATTATAAACAAATTATAAACAAGTTATTTTTTAAAACCGCTTAAATTAATTATAGAAGCTTGGCTCTCATCAATCAAATAACAAGGCTTTAATACTTTCTTTTTAGTCCATAGTGTAGTATCTGGGCAGTACATATCTTGTACTTTTAAGTCCTGGAGATTGTTTAGCCAGAACATATAATTGCCTTTGGGGTCATTAACAAAGTACAAAGCTATCCTACCAGTTTCTATAAGTTTGTCGTACTTGTAAACCTCAAGCATTTTCTCTTTGTAGTATTTGTTTCTAAACTTAAACTCTATTACTACTTCTGTGCCTTTAGGACTTGTACCAATAGCGTCGTAGTGTTCAAAGCCTTTGCCAGTATGTGTTAAGTCCCAGCCATCTGCATTTAATAATAGTATTACAGCTTTCTCCCACTTGTGTACATTCTTAATCATAAATCTTGTCTATGTCTGAAATCCATTGTAAAAGCCTTTTAGGACTGCAACTGCAAGGCTCGTAATATTTGTGATTGTAATACTTGGAATGAAGCCTACACAATAACTTATACTGCTCTTGTGATAGCTTCCCCTTAACATCAGCTTTAAACTGCTTCCAGTCTTTTTTATCTATTTGTTCCATAAGTCTAAATCTATATCGTTCCAATCTTCTCTACGTTGGTCGCATCCGCAATCTTCTCCCCATATCTTTTTAACTACCCATCTTATCCCCGTGTAGTATGTAATGTAGTAAACTAAATCTCCTAATCTCATTTAAAATTATATTTATAGTTATGTCTTTCGACTTCTATTTTTTGGTTTGCAAAACAACTCATACCGTTTATATGGCTGTCTGTGGGTACAAAATAATTCCACTTTTTAAAAGCTGGTATGTAATAAAAAAAGAACGCTGCTCTTTTGCCAGTGTTTTTTTCATAAATAACAGTAGCAGTATGGTCGCTTGTTGGTATTATTTCTTGCACCTCAAATGTTTCATTGTTAAAATTATTTGCCCTATTCTTATTTGAATATCTATTGCAAACCTCATCAGTAAAACCTTTTAATTCTTTAGCTATGTGTTTATTCATATATTATCTTTTATGTGTTTTAGTGCGTTTCTGTAAGTGTTATAAAGGCTGTAATAACTTATCTTTGTTTCTCTGCTTAGTGATGCTACACTTTGCCCAGAAGCTACTAAAGTGAATACCTTGCTATCGTACCAGCGCATATCTGCAAGTAAGTTATCTATTTTAGTTTTATCCTTTGCATATTGTACCTCGTCTATTCCTAAGTCATCTATCTGCTTTACTTCGCCTTGTATGTCCTCTATGTATGTTTTTATCATTCGTGCCTCTTTCTTGTGCGTGTTTAGGTATATTCCACGCAAGACCTTATAACAATAGTAAGTATTTATATCGTTATTGTACAAAAGGTCTAAGCCTTTTTGCACATCGCATATCAGCTGGATGTACATTTCTTGAACGACATCCTCAGCGAAGCTTGGTTTACAGCCGAACGATTTGACGATATTAATCCAATTTTTGTGCTTATCGTAAGCGAGTTCTACAAGTGATTTCATTAACCTAATTTCTCTTTAGATGTTATAAAGTATTTTAAAGGGTCGTATATCTCGCCTACTACAAATGGAAGTCCTAACTCGTTTACACTAAAGCTAAAGGTTTCAAACGCATAGCCTCTTGACCTTTTACACTTAACTGTTATGTTGTCTTTGTGTACTGAGTTTAGTTCTAATTGTATTTGGGTTTCTGTCTTTTTCTCCAGGAACGAGCCTAAGTGTCCAGTAGGCTTCTCGCTTCCATAATTGCTATGTATTACAGTAACTATATGGCAGTTAAACTTGGCACTCCACTCCATTATCTTTTGCACACATAAATTACTTTCCTCTAAGTTGTTTACATCACTAACTAAGTCAGCAATACCATCTATAATAACTAAACCGTTTTTATCTCCGTTCTCTTTTAGTATGTGTTCTATAAAGGCTATTCTTGTTTTGTAGTTAATTGTTCTTAGTGCATAGGTCTGATAGCAGCCTACATCTTGCACGTTAGCCATATCTAAAACTCTTCTAAATACTCTTTGGCTGTGCCAATGTCCTTGCTCTGTGTCAAAGTGTATAAGGCACTTACCCTCTCGGTGTCCTCGTATGTTACCACCAAAGTTGTTACCACCGCTTAAATATACTGAAGCTAATAGTGAGGCAAAAAAGGTCTTTTTACTTTTAGGCGGTGCTTGTACAAATGAGAAGTTTCCATAAGTTCCAATAGGTATAGGGAACGTAATATCTCCTTTTGTGGTTTGTATTGTTTTTTCTCCATAACTCAAAGCTGTTGGTGGGTACTCCATAACTTCAGTGGTGTCAATAGCACACTCTTCCTTTATGAGTTCCATCAGCATAGTTTGAGTTGTTTCTTGTTCGGTCATTTATTATATGTTTGTTTTTGTTTTTATTCCCCACAAATAGAGTATATATCGCAACTATCTTCAAAAAGATTTGTTTGATATTCTGTCTGTGTGTGTTTATCTAAAGGGTTTTCTTTAATTTTTTTAAAATGTTGTATTAATTCTTGTGTGCTTCTACCATTTCTAAAAAAAGTATATTTACCACAACCATATTTACTCTCCATTTGTTTGTTAAAATTAAAATATTCTGGATTGTCTTTGTAAATTTTTGCTAAAACTTTGTCTGACTTTTTCCAACAAGTTCTACAATTAGTTTTATAGCTTTCTAAATTAAGTCTAAAATTTTGTTTAGACCACCAAGAAGAAATTTCTTGTTTAGTTGTCGGTTTCATTTCAACAAGTGGGTAAACAAGTTTTAGTTTTTTTCTGTTTTTATTTACTCTATCAATCTCATCAACCCTTATACCTATTGCTGTTTCGTAATTATTCCAGCCTAAACTTTTAACATAACTTCTTATAGGATTTAGTTTCATTTCTCTATTACAATGTAAAAAATTTTGGTTTGGTATTCCATACTTATCAATTACATCAATAAAAGGCTCTCTGTTTCTACTTGCGTTTTTAAAATTAACTATTTTATGAGTTGATGCTTTCCTCTCATCTTTATGTACAACAGCTTCTACCCATACTATTTGAATACCCCAGTTCACAGAACATTCATTTACAAACTCAAGAGTTCTTTCCTCTTCATCTCCAGTATTAGCAAAAACAAATATCATATTGTACTCTTTAGATTTATTATCTAAAAGCCATTTTGCTAAATATGCTGAAGTTTCTCCACCGCTAAAACTAACCAATAAGTTTCTCATTTCTGTAAAGGTATAAAAAAAAGGGGGTTAAAAAACCCCCCTTTAATTAAAATGGTAAATCTGCTTTTTCAGTAGCTGCTGTTACTGGCTCAGCTTGTGGCTCTCTTTCTGCCAAGACAATGTTATTGTCAGTCCATAGGACTTTACCGTTGCCTAAGTATTGGCGTTGCTTCTTAGCCTCTCTTTCTTCTTTTGACTGTGCCACATATACGCTGGTGTTGTTTCCGTATCGTGTTTCATCGTTTACAGCCATTGTAAGGTTGATATATACGTTTCCGTCCTTTCCCGCTACAAATTTCTCTTTAGGAAGCTTAGCGATATTTAAATTAAAGTTTATTAATGCACTCATAGTTTATTTATTTATTATTTATGTTTATTTATGTTTATTTATGTTTATAAGGTTTTGTATTCTGTTTTGGGTTTTTTAAAACTTTCGCTTTCATCTTCGCCAAACACTCCCAACTCATAAAAGCCAGTAAGTTTAAGGACTGCTCTACTCATAGCACGTTTCTCAGCCATTTCAGCGACATAAAACGAGTTTGTGTTTCCGTCTTTATAGTTCTCGCCTTTTAATGCAGAACCAAAAGTTTCAATGCTTTTACCATCCTTACTGGCAAGTGCTTTAAATACTGCATAGGTAGGCTCACACCTAATCACTTCATAGTTTACTACCATTTGCTCTAAGGCTTGTATCTTGTCAATACCTTGCCTTGTGATAATCGTGTAGTGCTGGTGTTTGAAAAAGTCTGATTTGTCTAAATTATATTTCTCGTAAAGTTCTTTTAGTTTATCTCTGTTCATTGTTCTATGTTTAAATGTTCTGTTTCTATTATTTGTTCTAAGTATTGTATTCTTCTTTCTAAGGCTTCTATCCTTGCATTTAAATAGTCTATCGTTGTTGGGGTCGCTGCTCGTTTAACATCTTCGTAATGTGTCATCTTACAAATCTTTAAACATTACAAAAGGGTTATCTACCCCTATAACAAATTTAATATCCAAAACAGTACTGTATTTAAGATTGTGTATTAAACTTTCTTGTTCTAAATCGTTTGAAATAGATGCAATAATATCTGGATATTTAAGGTTTACTCTTCCAAGTTCTTCAGAGTATTCTGGCTTAAGCCTATCAAGTAATGAAATCATTTTATATGTCATAATCTTTGTTTTTAGTTTCCCCAAAGTTATTAAAAAAAAGTTAATAAACAAAATGTAAACACTTAAACAACAAAAAAACCACCTTTAGAAAGGTGGCTTAATTGGGCTGGTTAGCCGAAAAAAACAAAAACATATAGAATATACAAACAAAGATAACCAATATATACTTAACCTAAAAGTTTTGCTTCTTTTTTATTTCATTTAATTTGTGGTTAAATTCTTCAAATATATCTTGCCAATCTGCATCTGTAAACTTTACCATACTTCTTGAGGTCTGTAATAGTTCTTGTGATAGTTCTTGCCCCAAAGCTATGCTGTATTCATACTGCCTACCATACTCAAACCTATTACACTTTCTGCATTGTGCGTGTACGTTCCTTTCGTCATACCTTGTGATTAAATACTTTCTACTTATAAAGTGTCCAGCATCACTTTCAGAAAAATGTATCGTTTTACCACAGCTTACACACCCACAATAACCAGTATTGTTATCTGCATCCCTACGTCTTATGTATTCGTGGAATACTTTATCTATCTTATTCTTCCAATATTTTTGTGTTTTTTTTGGCATTTTTCTAAATTAGAATAGACCCCAGAAGTCATTATTTTATTATAACTTTTTTTAGTATTTTATGTTTCCCTTTGTTTATCTGTTTATGTTTCCCTAAATATATATCTATTTAAGCATACAATAATTTTATAATAAATGGCTCAAAGTTATTAATTAATTTTTAGAAAAAAAAATAGTAAATTAATTTTAGTTTACTTTTTCCAGTTCTTAGTTATTTTTTCAGCAGAACGCATACCAAAATAACCACCGTAAACAAGTAGTAATAATGAAGATAGTAGGTCAATCCAATTAGGGTCTATTTTAAAGCCTTGTAGTGAACTATCTAATATTATGTATATAAATAGTGTAAGAGTTAAAAAGGCAAGTGTAAGGGGTCTTATATTGCGTGTAAGGTAGCTGTCTGTACTGTTGTCGCTTACCCATCGCTTTGTGGTTTCTTGTATCTCTTTGTTTTGTTGTTCGTGTATTAATTGCTGAAGTTTTATCTTGTCCTCTATCGATATGTCAGCCTTTGTAATTTCTTTAATCGCTTCGCCTGGAGATATAACACCCTCAAGCACATTACCAAGTGCTGGATTTATAACCTTTGCAGCACCAAGTAAAAGCTTTCCTACGGTTGTATCTTTAAATTTTTTTTTAGGCATTGTTATCTTTTCTATAATCCCATCGTGCTTCTGTGCCTCTTATGTCTATGTGGGTAAAAGTGTCATACTTGCCCAAGCCACCACATTTTATAAAGCCACCTTGTTGTAATTTGTCAAGTGCAATAGCAACTTCGTCTGGTGTTAGGTTTTTTACAACTATGTCCGCTGCCTTACCTTGCAAGTGTTGTGATTTTAATGTACCACCATTAATACCATTCCAAGCCTCACATCTGTAAGCACTATTTATTGTTATAGGCTCTTGTAATTCATCTCTAACAATTTGTAGGTTTTCTGCAAGTTCTTTAATGTTTCTATACACATCATCTGGCATCCTACAATAACAACCCTCAAGGTTGCCTTTGCACTCAAATTCTTTTAGCTTAAAGTTCTTTGTCAGTTTCATTCTTTTTCTTGTAAGTTGCGTATATCTTTTGCAACGTATAAACAATAGAAGCCAAAAGAAGTATAATCTTTAAACTATTCTCAACAGCAGTAAAACTAACACCTAAAGTGATTATGTTAAATATGTACAATTTGATATCCTCTAAACTCATTTTACATTTTGTTTTCTTGATAGTTCACACCGTAAAAGCTGTGTACTCCGTTACCATCTATATTGCCAACAGCAGCAGACTTCCAACCGTAAGGATGCTCTGCTACAATAACATTACCATCTTCATCAACAGTATCTTCTAATCTCCACATAACGTCTAAGTGGTATTTGTCGCTCAATACTGGTGCTTTGGTTTCGTTGCCCTCTTCGTCGTATTCGCCTTGCTCTAAAACAATATGTCCTAATTTTACAATAGCGTGTCTGTGTGTTGGGTATTCGTTACCATCTTCGTCTGTATCTACTCCTAAGGCTTTAATTTTAGCTTCAGCAGCCTTTTGGTCTTTAAATTCGTATTTTCCTATTTTCATAATTATGTTGTTAAAGCTGTTAGTTCTTCGTCTGTTAGTGCTTCTTTAAATACTGCAACGGATTTAACTTTTCCGCAAAAAAGATTTGTACCATTATTTTGTTGTAAATTTAATACATTTAAAACATCAGATGAAATAGTAAAAGTATTTGTTGATGTATTTGTCTCTACTCCATTAAACCAAAGTGCAATATCTCCCGATTTCCACTTATAAGCGACTTTTAAAGTATCTGAAAAAGTAACCCCATTTGGAAAATTACTTTCTATCAATGATATATTGCCCTTTGTTGTACCACCAATTTTTAAAAAGCAATTAATTTTTGATGTAACTTTGTCAAACCTCATAATAACCCTATTATCATTGCTGCCATCTGAAATTTCTATTTGATTTCTTTTTGTATCGTCATCAAAAACAAATGCTTCCGCATACAAAACCCCCTCTGTTGAGTTTATTAAATCGCTTGAACCTGAATTGTTGCAAACGTCTGCATCTCTTGTTACGGTGCTTCCGCTTGTTGGTATGTAGGAAGTTGCGTAAGATAAGGCTTCTTCTTGCGGTTGACAGACTATAATAGAAAAGCCACCGCTTGAAGTACCCTCTGACGGTCTTAACTTTAAACTGAATGCTTCATTGTTGGTTTTTGTTCCCGATAATTTATATCTAACAAACTTTGTTGTGTCAACATTAATTAAACTTTTTAAACCTGACGAGCATCTTAATTGTAATGTTTTTGACCCGCTTTCAACAAGCTTTATGTATACACTACCACTAACAGAACCCGAAGAAATTGAAGATGTTGTTTGACCGAAAGCTAAAGTTACATTTTCGGCATCTGATGGGAAGTCAATTTGAATTGCATTTGTACCGCCAAACATATCTGTTTTGCCAGTTGTTATAGTTCCTGAACTACCGCTTCCAAACTCTGTATAAGTCCAAGTTGATGTAATTTCAGAATTTTCTAATACGTTAGTAGACTGCGGTTCTAACAACAAACTCCCAGTTCCATCTGTATAATCTATTCTTGGTAAGTCTGTGTCGTCTGTTATTTCTATTACTGATATGTTGTCTATTGAGCCTACGAAATTAGCATCTGCTGTAAAATCAACATATCTTGAACCAGCACTACTAACAGCTATAACGCTGTAAGTTCCAATAGAATTTATCCCAGTTAAATCTGCTTGACCAGTTCCAGTTATACTTGCAGCTAAATTTCCAGCAGAATAATCAACAACATCAAAACTTAATCTCACTTTTGGGTTTCCACTAAAATCAAATGTTGATGACTGAAGATTAGAATTGCTTGATTGTGTCCCATCACAAATTGCCACACCATCTCCCATAGACCACCCTGTACCAAATGTCCAATTCTGTCCGACCTCTTTGACTGATACGTTGTCTATTGAGAAAGAAGCTGTAAAACCACTTTTTACTTGAAATTGCACTCTGTCAAGCGTTCCAACACCATAAAAAGTATAGCTGCCATTACCAGTGATGTTTTCTCTAAAAGGATATCTTAATTCTGCATCTCCACTAAAATCTGTAACATCAAAAGTAACTTTTAAGTTTTTAGTATTTAAGCCGCTTATAAGTTGATATATCTGATAAGTTGGGTCTAAACCATCTACTAAAATAGCTTTACCACCACTAATAGACCAACCATTTCCAAGCGTCCAATCACTATCAGTAGCAAAATCGCCATTAGTAACAAGTTCACTTCCTATCTGCTCAAAATCTCCGTTTTGTACCAACTCCCCACTTAATATCTGTACATCTTCTATAAGACCTTGTTCGTTTACTCTTGTGGCTGTTGTGCCTCTTGTAAAGTCAAAGTCTGCGTCTGTTACTTCTTTTACTGATAAAGTTATTGTTGCTGAATTTGTTGCTCTACCAAAAATTCTTAAAGATTGTCCGTTTGATGTAAAGACTTCACTATGTGTTCCGTTAGCATCAAAACGAGCATTAATACTGACGTTTCCTTGCGTTGACAAACCCAAAGTTTCTGAACCCGAATAATTGGATATCTCTAAAGTTAAAGAATATTTTTTACCACTAATCAATGTGCTTTGAGTAGAATTAACATTAAAGTACCTTGTTCCAGCCGCACCAGTTAAAAAAGTTACACTATTAGTTGTTATATTTGACCATTGCGATGGTTGTTCAGCAGTTCCTTGAGTTAGGTCAATTAATTCACTACCAAAAGTTTTAACTGGCTTAACACTATGTAAAGAGCCATTATCGTAAGCTGTTGGTGTTAGTAATATACTTGGCTTAGGGTTTATAGCAGCCATTAGCTTGTCTGTTTCGTTGCTATTCTCGTAATTGTCTGAACGTACAAACATTTCGTTAGTCGCATCAAACTTCTCGTAAACATCGCCCCAAGCAATATCGTTTACTGCATTACCCCAATTACTTCTATGATATATTTCGTTTGCCATATTATGTCGTTAATTTTTTTAATTCTGCATCTGTTAATTCTGTATCGTACAACCTAAATTCTTTTATAGGGTTTCTTGAGCCAGTATCACTAACAAGTCTTAAAGTGCCTAAAAGCACATCGTTGTAATCCCAAGTAACTGTGTCAGATGTTGTAACGCTTACAGCACTTAAACCATCAAAAGAATATTTATAGTCTGTTTCGTTTTGAAAGCACACAGCAAACTTAAAAGGCGTACCAACAGCTAAAGTGTGTGATATTGTGTCTGCATCGTTTGTATCTGCATCTCTTCTCTTTATCTTTAAATCAGTTGTGCTTGTTAATTCCAAAGACAAATAGTAACTTCCAGATGTATCTACATTTTGCAACAAAGAAAAAGCGTGGCTATCAGAAGATAATTCGTTTGGCAACACCTCTCCATAAACTGTAATAGGGTAGTTAGATGGCATAGAACCAAAGTTGTCAAGTTTACAGTCATCTGCGTTTCGTGTGGCGGTGCTTCCGTTTGTTGGTATGTACGAAGTTGCAAATGATTGTTCTTCTACTTGTGCGCCAAATAATAACAAACTTGCAGTATTACTTGAATTGTGTCCAAATAAACCTAATCTAAAATTGTTTGTTGTATTGCTTCTTGTTCCGTTTACAGAAAATCTTTGCCATTGACTTGTTACTGTGATTATTTGAATACTTGTACCTCTATTATATATGACTACTTGGTAATCATTACCATCACTTGATTTTAAATAAATTGATGTATCTAAAGTGTGTGGGTTTGAAAAACCACTTAAACTATAATCTAATAAAGAATAGTCAGACTGTTCAGTTCCTCCGTTTAAATCAAAAACAACTTTATCTGCATTTAAACTTCCATCTGGACTTGTACCTTGATTTGATGTAACTACTGGATTTATACCAGAGCCACTTATAAGGTTACTCCAGCCAGTTGTAAAATCCTCTGAATACGTTATAAGATTAGTTGACTGCGGCTCTAAAAGTAAATTAGGGCAATTAGAGTTAAACCAATCAAGTCTTGGTATGTCTACTGCAACCTCTTCAATAAGTCCATCCTTACGTACTCGTGTGGCTACTGTATCCCTATCAAAAGTAAAATCCCCACTACCATCACTTGGTAATACAGAGTAAACCTTTGTGGCTTTTTGTCCGCTTGGTATTAATGCTAACTTTGGATTACTCATTCTTTTTGTTTTTTATCTCTTCCTTTTTCAAGGTTTCAATAATATATTTTTTTAGTTTACTAAGGTTTGTTTGTTTTACCTTATATCTCATAGTACCCAGCCTTTATAAGTTGTGTCTGTGTCTGGGTCAATATCCTCGTTTGTGTTACTGTTGTACTCTGGAAACAAGTTATCGTTGAAACTAAGGTAATCTACTAACCTTGTAGAATAGTAGTTAGCGTATTCTCTTGCCTTTGCTACTAAATAATCTACTTCGTTTTTATCTACGTTCTGTGCTGTTTCGCTTGTGTGCTTAAACACCCCACCGTTTTTTATTTGATATGCAGCAAAAGGTATGTAATTCATTTGTGCAAACCATATTAAAGTAGGCTGTACGTAAGTATTTACTAAACTTAAATAATTACCAGCTAAAGAACCAGCAACAATATCAGCACTTATCTTATTGTAAAGGTCTGTGCCTAACAAATTTTGTATGTCTATTTGTTGTGCTATCTTAATAAATTGTATAAACTTATCTGTGTCTACATTACCATCAATGATAGAGTTTTTTACTAAGTCCGTTCTGTTTATAAATAGTGCTGTTGCCATTAGTTCTTAAATCCTATTTTGTTCCAATATTCAGCAGTATAACCTTTATACTTCATATCCTTTGGTGCTACTGGTACTTTCTGTGCGTTTGCTTCTGGTTTAAAACCTCTTTTACGAGCCTCTGTTGTAGTAATTGCATCGCCTAACCCCTTAGCACCATCTTTGCGTACATACGTCTTTCTGAGCCATTTGTGTTGGCATCTTGCACCACCCTTGTACAACCAGATTGAGTAAGTATCGCTGCCACCCTTACCAAAACCAGCATTAACTACTTTTGTATCCATAGAGATAATATCTTCCTTACGGTAAACCTTTTTAGCATCAACCATTTTTTTACAGAAAGGTCTTGAGTTTGCGCTGTATCTTTGTGGAGAATACATATACCTAACTAAAAAAGTATTACCCTCTTCTGCTTCTTGTTTGCTTTCTCCATCTTGTTCGCTTTCTCTAAAAGGCTTTGCGCTACCAGTACTTACAAACTCCCAGATTTTAGCAAGTGTGCTTTTTTCCTTAGGTTTATTAAGGTCTGTAATAACCTCGTCTAAGCCATCTTCTTCGTCATAGTTTACTTCTCGTTCATCCATTACGTCAAAGTCGCTTAAAAGGTCTGCTTCGTCTTGTCCTAAGTCTATTAAGGCATCTGCTATATCGCTACCTAACTCTTTTGGTAAGTCTTTGGCTAACTTTACGCCAGTTTCTTCTTCTCTTGTTTCTTCATCTTCTACGTTTTCAAGGTCTGTAAACTCAAGTGGTTGTAGGGTCTTAAAATATAGTTTTAAAGAGATATTATTGTAAGCAAGTATGCTATCAAAGGCATCTATTAAAAGGTGCTGAAATGGTCTAATAACGGTGTTATCCATAAGCACAGAAGCGGTTTGTAACTCGTCTGCGTTATTACCTAAACCAGTACTGTCTTTTATTCCTAAAAGCATAGGAGAAACAACTCGGTGTGCTACCATTATCTTCTTGCCACTCTCATCACTTAAAAACTGGTATTGGTTATGTGCATCGCTTAACTGTATTGGCTCTATTGTAGCTTGGCTCTCTGCGTTATCATTAAAGGCGAGTATAAACTTACCAGCATTGCTTGAGCCACTAAATTTAGAGTAAATACGGTTTTCTAAGTTTTGGCGTTCCTCTGCGTTTGGTGTACCGTTGTTAAAGTTAATTAACATTGATGGTGCTAAACCATTAAGGATGTTGTTTAAGTGGTAGTTAGATATTTCTTCTTCCAACTCTGCATATTGTAAGCCACCTTGATAGTCAGGACTGGAATAGTACTTATAACCAGCTCTGTAAGGCTTAACGTAAATAATCTCAATACTTTCGTTTGATGTGTTAAAAGCTGGTATGCGTTTTAGTTCTGTTCTTGGTTTTACATTACTCCAGTCATCACTATAATAGTAGCCAGTTATTTCGCCTTTCTCGTTACACTTCTCTGCTCTTAAATTCTCTACTGGGATGTGTTCTACTTGCGCTATTGTCTTTCTGTCCTTTGAGTAAATAACTTGTATTGAGCATTGACCCATAAGCTTTAAATCGTAACACAACTTGCGCACACAATCCTTTTTAAATAAAGTAATCATTTTAGCGTAAGCCTCTGGCTTTTTGTTGCTGTCTAAAGCATCTAAGCCTTTACCGTAAATCATTTGACTAACACCATTAATAATAGCGTTATTTGTAGGACTTCCATTGTATCGGTCTATTAAGTAACCAAAGTAATTATTATCACTACCATAAGCTACCCATTGTTTGTTAGACTTCTCTACAATCTCTGGACTTGTGTAGGTGCTTAAATTAACTATTCTTAAATCGTTCATAAAATAATATAATCGTTATCAAAACTATTCTCTGTGGTGTATTCTCCATCATTAACAGAGTAGTAATCGTTGTTAGCTTGGTTTATAGTCTGGTCAGTACAAAAAACCCTATCTCGGTACACTAAAACACCTTGCACAGATACTTCTAAAGAATAAAAATCGCCCTCTGTAAGCGTTCCAAATTGTGCTGTAAAGGTCATATAATTACCACTTGTTGATGCAAAAGCTGTAACTGTTACAGAAGTACCAGTACTTTCGCTTGTAAGTTTTAAAAATACTGAACCGCTATAAAAACTTCTTGGTATTATACTTAAAGCCTTAGCACCGCTTGTTGTTATAATCTTCATACTAATATATAAACAAAACTATTTTATTTTGTATAAAAAAAACCCCCACATTTCTGAGGGGGTGTTAAAGGTGTTTTAAATTTCAATACCTATATTTATTTTTATTAAGTCATCTAACAAATTTTTTGGCATTTTAAATTTTTCAAGCACTTTACTTGTATATCCTTTAGTTTCCTCAAATTTTTCTTGTTTTGTTTTTTCAATCATAATTCTTATTTTTTGTTTTACATTTCAAATATACAAAACATTTATTGTTATAAACAAATAATTAACAAGTTTTTTTTAATTTTTTTTATTTCTTATCTGTTGAGCATAAAAAAAGCCTCTCTAAAAAGAAAGGCTAATTTTAAACATAAACAAACTACTATGCTGGTGTGATAGAAGTTGTAGCACTTACGTCTGGTGCAGTAGCAAAGAAAGGTGGGAACACCTCAGTTGCAACAGCAGTAATCGTAAAGCCTTGTAAATCTCCAGGTGCAGCACCCGTTACAATAGTTCCACCAGTAATCTCAGCACCGTTATCTTTACCTAAAAGTAAATACTTAGTAGTACCAGCACCATCTGGGTACAATTCTACTACATAGTGCGCACGACCTCTATTTAAGAGTTTAATCTCTTCTTGTGTCGCTACGTCTAAGTTTTGGAAAGTAACATTTAAAGTACTTTCGTAAAAAGTAGTTCCGTTTTCTCTACTTGATGTTACAGTAGTTTCTAAAGAACTTAAACCACCCTTTACTTCAAACTTAAAAAACTCAGCAGAAGCATCAGTAGGTAGTGTTACAGTTCCAGCACTATCTGACAACCCAGCAATAGCAGAACTATAATCTAAGATGTAAATATTTTTAATTCCAGCAAAAGCGGTCTTACATCCAACCCCTCTACCTTTTGTTATTGCACAAGCCATATTTTTAGATTTAATAAAAAAGGGTAGGCAGTTTTGCCCACCCTCTTTATGTTAGTTAATTAATTTATTAAGAATAAAGTACGATATCGCTACCAATTCCAATCTGTACCCCAGCAGTATATCTCATTACTACTCGTACATTCTGAGAACCATCAAGGTCAGCCATATCAATTACTTTAACCTCGTTTCTGTCATCTAAAAGACCAGTTCCAAAGAACAAGTTAGACTTCTGAGCCAATACAGCTTCGTTATCTCCAAGACCTTTAGCAACAAAGATGTTGATACCCTCGAAAGATAACTCGCCACCATTGTACCAAGTTGTACCTTTGTTATCGATACCATTTGCACCTACGTTAGAAGCAAAACCACCTAAAGCACGAATATATGCTCTTGCGATGTTTGTTGAAACGTAAAGCGTTAAATCTTCTTTACCTAAGATAGCTGATGGTGCAGCATCTACAATAGCACCTAACTGAGCAATTACGTTTGAACTTGTTACAGTATCTTGAGCCACATCTACAACAGTAGCATCAGCACCTAACAAAGTAGTAAAGCCATCGAAAGAACCCTCTCCAGCAGAACCACTCCAGATAGAAGTTTCAGTTGCATTGGCAACCTCAGCAGCTACTCTTGAGATAACATAGTCAGAAAATAATGGTGGCAACTCGTCAAAAGCACTAAAGCCCATTTGAGCAGCTTCCCAGTCTGCGTGTAATTCTTTCTTACAGATTTGTAGGTTTACTTGCAGTTCAGTTGGTGTAAGTACTTTTTCAGTCAATGTAAGACCAGAAGTAGTACTGTCAAAATCACAATCAGCAGAACGTACCAAGTTTGAAAAAGCACCTACTTTCATAGCAGCTTTGTACTTGATGTTAGGCAAGATTGTTACAGCCCCAGCATCTAAGGTTGAAGCAGATAATAGGGCAGCACCTAAGTACTTCCCAGCAAATTCTCCAGCATAACTGGATGATGTAATAGTTGGATTAGCCATTTAATTTAAATTTAGTTGTTAATTATTTTGTTTAATACTCTGTCAAGTGTGCTTTGTTTTCTGTTGTTAGCAAACTTGAAATTTTGTTTTGTTTGTACCTCTGGGTTAGCCTTAATTGGCTCAGCAGCGGGTTGGTTTAGTTCCTCTTGTACTTCCTCTGGTACTTCGCTTAACTTCTCGTGTTTAGCAAGTTCCTCAGTCATAAGATTGCCTAAGTCATCAGCACTTAACTCTTCGCTCATTTCTTCTTTTGGCTCAAGCATAGCTTTAATTTCCTCAATCATTTCTTTAACCTCAGCAAGTTCTTCTTTAGTAGCATAGCCCATTTCTTCCTTTTCTTCTTCAAGTTCTTCTTGTGCCTCTACTTCTTCTTCTTCTTCCTCTGCTTTAATCTCAGCAATAAGACCCTCTTCAGCTACTACTAAAATACGACCATCTTCCATTTGGTATTCGCCAACTGGCACAGCCACTTTCTCATCTTCAGTAACAATAAAAATTTCTTGTCCAGCCTCAAAACTTTCAGCTTCCAAGATAGCACCGTTATCTAAAGTTTGTTGCTCAAGCTTAATCTCTTCGGACAAGCCTACAACTTCTTTGATTTTTGATATCATATCATTTGTATTCATATTAATATATAAGTGTTAAAAATTAATTTTGCATTTTTAAATAACGTTTATTATTTTTTTTGCATCATTAGAGTTTCTCCTAATAGTTGCTATTGTGTCTTCTATGTCATCAATTATATTTACAACATTTACGTCAATACCTAAATCTTTTGGTTGTACACCAAGTTCTTTTGATTTTTGAGCTATTTCGTCTGCTATTTTTTGTATTAACTTAACATCATCTTCAATTTGATTTGCAAATGTTTCTGCTCTACCAAAAGATTGGTCAAGTTTGTTTCTTAATTTTCCAAAATTTGATAAATCATCAACAAATTTTTGTGCTGCAGAATTAAGACTTTTATTGCCACTTGTTAATCTTGAAGCTACTTTGTTAAAATCTTGAACAACACCAAGTTCAACCTTTTGTGCAGCCAATTCTTCTTTGTTTAAGTGTTTTAATACTCTTTTGTAATTACTCATTATTTAATTTATTTATTTATTATACGTTTCCTATACCTTGCGCCCTTAGACTTCCATCACAGCACTTGGTTTTGTAAGTGTTATCTTCACACAAGCAACCACCTCTACGACTTCCCTTAGGACTTGTTTTACTTGGTGTTATAAATCTTTTAATTCTTCTTAGCATCCTTGTCCTCTGTTTAACTTTTTATAGTTCTTACTTGACTTTAGTTTACTTGTTTTGCTTTTAGCGTGTACTCCTTTACGTCTTATTTTCTTTTTCTCTATTTGTGTCGCTACCTTACGCATTTATATTACAAACTATTTAAGGCTTTAGAAATTACACTTTGTAATTTTGTTGCTTTTTTAGATAATTCTTCTGCTTCATTGTTTTGTTTTTGTATATTACTTGGCACATCTATACCAAGTTCTTTAGCAGATTGCTCAAGTTTAGTTATGCGATTAACAACATCATTAGCATAACTTTTTACACGAACAGCTTTTAATTTATATTCCCTCACAGCATTAATAGAATTATTTCTGTCTTTATCTAACTGTTTTGATAAAGATTTCATTTCATTATATGCTTGTTCAATATCATCAACTAAAGCTAACTCTACTTTTTGTGGCTCTTGCTTTGCTAAATACTCATTAATTCTTTTAAGTGCTTTTTCTCTACTCATTTTATTTTATTTTATAGGTATACAATTTGGTACTAACTTTCCGTTTTTCATTTTCATTCCGTACTGCTCATATCCAGCTTGACAAGGTGCTTTAAGGTTGTGTTGTTCACAAGGCATAAACCAAGTCTTACCCTCAAACTCGTGTTCGTGGTACTTATCACATCCGATATCTTGTGCAGCCTTTATGGCAAGTTCTTTAGTGGCATAAGCCAAGCGGTCATCTATAATAGCCATACTGTCATTTATAACCTCACTTGCTAACTCAATTTCGCCAAGTTCTTTTAGTTTGCTCTCTGCCCAACGCTTACCAGCTTTACCACCCCACAATAAATAAGAGATAGTGCCACAAGCCTTAGTATCGCCCTCATCGTAATATTCTTCTGCTCTTGACAAATAAGAATACATACGCTTAATAGTTTCCTTAGAGATTGGCTTACCTTGTGCTAATTGTTGCGCTCTAATTTTGCCTACTTGTGTAGCACACTTGTTATTGACTTTCTCGTTTAATTCTAAGCCTCTTTTAGCGTTGTTTTTTACTCCGCTTGGATAATCGCTATAACTTTCAAGAACCATCTTTTTACCGCCCTTAACACGCTTATCGTTTTTAATAATAGCCTTAACTTGTGCAAGTAAATACTCTGCCTCTGCTTCTTCTATCTTAGCAAGTTCGTCTTTTATGCTTTCTTTAGGGCGTTCCATTTTGTCAGCAAAGTAACCCTCTATGCTAAAACCCTTGACCTTACCAGTCTTTACAAACTCATTCCAGATTTGTTCGTTGTTTACTTTTACAGCACCTACCCAAGTTCCCAGGGGCAAGTCCATACCGTACTTTACACTTTTGTCGTGTACCTTATCTTCTACTATCCAACTTTCTACTAAACTAAGTCCGTTTATTTGGTATTGGTGTTCTAAGGTTGAGTTGTTCTGTTTGCCTTGCATTAAGTACATTTGCGAGGCTTTTAAGACAGTATCTTTTGAAAAATATATGTAGTACTCATCTTCTCCGTTGCGTCTGTATATAGGCTTGTTTGGTATAAGTAAAGCACCCATAAGTATTCGCTTTTCTTTATCTACCTCTGCAAGTTTAAACTCTTGTGATTTAAGTGCAATAAAATCTTCTTCTATTGCTGGGTTTTCTACTACGCTAATAGCTTCTATCCCTATCTCTTGTTCTTCGTCTAAAATAAGTTCTACAATTCGCATATTAATATATAATAGATTTAAATTTATTTTGTATTTATCCTAAAGAAGCACCCTCAACAATGTTTCTATCCATAGACTGCGCAGAAGTAACGTCATTCGCTACTACATACGCTTGAACTGGTTGCTGTGTTTGCCCACCTATTGCATCAGCTAATTGGTTTGTACCACTTGCACCTACTATGTTAAACGATGGGGGTGCTGGTGGTGTTGATGGTGTAGAACCACCGCCACCGCTACTTATACCAGCTACATTTGGTTGAGGCACTTTTGTACTTAAAATTGTTTTTACGTTTGTTAAACCAGTTGCAATAATTGCTATGGCTTGAGCAATACCAGCAAACCCACCTTGCGCTATGGCTTTGTTTGCACCTACATAAGTGTCTATTGTAGCAGAAGCAACACCCAAAGCCTTACCAGCAGCAGTACCCTCTCCAGCGATACCAGCTAAAGTACCAATAGCTTGTCCAGTTTGTTCTGCGTTAGCTAATTGTGCTTCTTTAGTAGCATCATCTATTTTCTTTTTAGCATCATCGTTAGCTTTTTTGTTTGCTACATCTTCTGCCCTAAAACCATCGTTTAGTTCTTTTAATTTTGTTTGAAACTCATTTTGAGCAATAAGTAATAGTTCGTTCTTTTGTATCTCGTCTGTTACTTGTCTGTCTATTAATTCTTTTTGCTCTAAGTATTGTTGCTTAAGTTCCTCTCTTTGTATATCTCTTTCACTTTTACCAATTAAAGCAAGTTCGTTTTGTATTTCTTTTTGCTCTCTAAGTAGAGAGTTAGTATTGGTTTGTTGCTCACTTCTAAAGCCAGTTATTTGAGCCTCAATAGCTGCTTGTTCATTTAAGGCTTCTGAGTAGGCTTTTTGCAGTTCTATGTTTTCTTTGTTTTTTGATAACTCAGCAGCAGCGGAAGCAACAGCAATAGCAGCGTTTTCTTTCATCGCTGCTTCTTGTTCGTCTAAGACCTTGCCTAACTCCTCATTGGCTTTTATACGCTCTTCTATGCTTTTACTTTCGTCATCTCTAATTTGTCTTAGTTGCTCTGCTTGTCTATCAAACTTCTCAATTAAACCTTGATTTTTAACCGCTGCCAACTCTGCTGCGTTTGCTAACTTTACATTTTCAGAAGCAGCTTTAATAGTTTCTGTTGCATAATTCTTTACAGCCTCTGTTGCCTTACCTACAAACTCAGTAGCCTTATCAACGGTATCATTAACACCAGTAAGAACATCAATACTTTCTTTACCAGCGGCTTTAACATCTTCTAAAGCACCAGCAAAATCTCTACTAAATACCTTTTTAACTGCACTTGCTAAAAAACCAAGTGTATCGAGAAAACTCTCAAAGCGTTCAATAATATTATTTTTTATGCTTCTACCTAAAGCTTTAACACTTTCTAAAGGGTTTTCAAATATTGCCTTGAAAAAATCAACAACTTTACCACCATTGTTCACAATAAAACTAACAAAGTCATTAAACGTAATACTTAAGACTTCCATAGCTGTATTAAAACCATCAGCAACCCTTTGGTTTTGCATAAATATCTCAGACAGTTTTGCTAAAGCACCGATAACTAAACCAATACCAGCAGCTTTCATAGCCACCCCAAGACTTTTAAAAGCCTTTGATATTCTGCCCACGCCTTTACTTGCTGTTACAGCCCTTTTATCAAGACCATTTAAGCCACTATCAATCTTGCCAATACCAGCTAAAGCGTCTTTACTTTCTACGTCTATATTTATTGTTTTCTCTATCGCCATTGTATTTCTTGTTTAAGTGCTTTGTACCCCTCTTTTAGTGTTAAGGGTAGTTTGTTTTTACCTTGTGCTATACGGATTGTTTCTGTTTCTCCGTTTGCGTGTTTTAAAAGTTCAAGTATATTTTTTATCATAGGTCATTTAATAGTTCTATATCACTTTCGCCCTTAAGCAAATTAGTCTTTATGCTGTTTATTTTGTATTGCTTGTTGTTTATTACAAGTCTATCAGCCAGAGTTAAGTTTCTAAGTATTCTAAGTGGCAAAAAAGCCTTGACCTTAGTAAGTCTGTTCTTTTGGTTAAATACGCTTGTAATGTAATTAGAGTAATACGCTTGAAAAAGTGTGTTTGTAAATTCCGTTGTACCAGTCCACTCGTTAAATTCGTTTTTAAAGTTTATGTTGTTTGTTGATGTGCTTGGGTCTAAGGCTACTGAATTACTTGGTAGGTTGTAAGACGTTAATGCGCTGTGGCTCGATAAGTCATCTCTAAAAGATATCGTTGTACTTGCTGGTGTTGTAGAACTTGTTAGCCTTATAGGGTAAAACAAAACTGGCTTACCTATGTAAGGCTCTTGGTTGTCATCTACGTTATAACCTACTTGTATAGTAGTAGAAGAAGCATCGTCATCATCTAAAAGCCTTTCGTATTTCAAATGTCCAAAAGGTGCTTTAACAGTATAAATACCACCATCTAAGTTATTACCATCGTCATCGGTTTGTTTGTAATCTTCTGCTGCCCATTGGTAGTTAAATAACTGCTCGTGTGTGGCTGCTAAAAACGTATCTGTGTCCTCGTACTTAAATACTATTTCTTTGTAGGGTAGTGCTACATTTACGTTAGACGCTTCTGTATCTACATACTTAGATATGTCATAAGTGTTATAAGTGCTATAAAAGTCGTCTAAGGTTTGCACTACAATAACATTACCAACACCTAAGCCTAAATTTCTTTCTTCTACAAAAGCAGTAAGGTTAAACATCTTAAACAAACCAGTCAAAAAGTCTATTACTTTAATCTCTGGTAATTGTGATGTAATTACAAACTCAAAGCTTCCATCTGCTTGGTAACTTCCAGTATTAAAAGTATCAGTACCACCTAACCCCTCGTCTATGTAAGCAACAGACCATATTATAGAAGTAAAGTTTAAGGTTTGTGCGTAACTTAGCGTAACTGTAAACTCAGCACCTACTGTAATTAAAGAAGCATCAACAGCAAAACTTTCAGATGTTCCCGTTACACCACTTTGGTTAAATATTACTTGTCCGTTTCTTTTTATCGCTATATCGTAAGGGTGTGTTTCTGTTCTGTTTAATTGTACTGCTACGCTTGTAATTGTTTTGCCAGTAGCACCATCAAGCCTTAATGTGTCTGTGTTTATTATGCTTGACACCGTGCCAGTAGCATTACTCCATCCATCGATTAAATTAGTAAAAGCCAAACCAGTACCACTTTCTACATTGCCCTTTTTTCTGTGCAGCCACATAAACAAATTGTAGTAAGGTGCATTTGTTGAGGTAAAAAAATCGTCTGAAAAAGATATACCGTACTTTATTTCTATTGCATCAATAATACTATTAACCCTTACAGCGTATTTTAATTCACTCCATAATACACCGTGTTCGTGTACTTGTCCACCCCCAGTATGATACCACAAGTTGCCATCTGTACCAGTATTTGCAGAACTTCTATAATATAGCCTCTCTGTGTGTGTAATAAGCGGTGCTATTATGTTTGTGCTTGTTGGGTCTGCTATTAGTTTTGATTTTACAGTTGCAGAGTTATAATCTAAACTTAAGCTATTTAGTGAAGTTAATTGGTTTAGTTTGTCCTCTCCTACTAAGTCTTTTAAATCTACTGTTTCGCCAAAGAACGTAATCTTGTAAGCATAAGGCTTGTTGCCTTTCATTTGCACACCCTCTAACTTTATTTTACCCTTTTTAAAAGGTAGGTTGTTGAGTTCTATGTTAGCAGCTTTTTTTGTCCTGGCATCAAACCCATCTATGATGTCAAAGTTGTAATAGTGCTTAAAAATCTTATTGTTGTTTTTAGAAGCTGGTACAGTAAAGGTTTTAGTAAAGGCAGTAAACACTTTAGCAATATCCTTTACAGATTTTATGCTGTCAGTTATGCTTATACTCTCATCCTTAAATAATTCTATTGGACTATCCTCTATGTAAAGTTGTATTACTTGCACTATCTTACGTTGTTTATTTTGTCAAAAGCGTAATCGAAATCTATGGTGTATTGTACAAGCCTATCGTTTAAACTTGTTTTGTATGTTACGTTGCTTGTTTTAGGTATTACACCCAACACTAACTCTTCATCTCCTACCTTTGTTAAATACACTTGCTCACTCATCATTAACTGCTTAATCACTTCGTTATTTTCTTCTGGTATGTAGTCTGTGTTTAGTGTTATGGCTTCTTTGCCAGTTTTCATAAACTGCGACTGCTGTGGTGTGTAAGTGTTGTAGGTTAGTGTGTCAAAGTTTATTACGTTTGACTTGAACTGCTCTCCTTTGGTGTTTAGGCTTTCTGTTGATTTTAAACTAAACCACATATCTTGTAAAGCACCAAACTTGTTTACAAAGGTTATTTTGTAAGGCGTAAATTTAGAACACTCTAAGGTTTTTACCGTTAAGACTTCTGTGCCTGTGCTTGATACTACTTGCACTTCATCTACTTGGTTTACGTCTAAGGAATTTAAGTAAGCAGTAAGGCAGTCGCTTTCTTCAATAGTACCGCTGTCTGCTAAAACCCTTTCTTTGTAACTATCCTCAGAATTGTAAGATAGTGCAACGTATTGTATTTGCGCATTAGTATTTGTTGAACTGCTTATAGCTGTGGTTTGTAGCTGCTCTCCGTTGTTAAGAAACGTAACCCTTGTGGTGTTTTCGGTGTACACGGGAAGCCTTACAGAACCATCGTTTACTCTTACTATTGTGTTGTTAGATTGTAGTACAGTTCCGCTTAAAGCTGGGTTTATACCATCTTCAAAATATCCATAACCATCAAAGCCTAAATAACCATTTGTGTTGTCTGGTGTAACAGTAGCACTACCAGAACCGCCAGTAACAGTAGCAATCGCATTAACCCAAACAACTTGTGATGTATAAGACCCATCAAACTCAATATCTAAGTAATCTCTAATAAGTTCAGATACCTCATATACTACATAATCTTTGCCAGTTAAAGGGGTTTTAGTTATTGTGTACCTAAGTGTACCACTACTTACACTTGCATTAGCTGTAAAAGTACCCGTGTAGATGTACAGCTTTAACTCGACTGAGGTCATACTGGTTTTCTCTACCTTTATGTAAAAAGGACTTCTTGCGTTTATCTTTGTCATTTCTTGTTAATATTTATTTGTATCTGTTTCTCTAAGCCTATTGAGTAAGCCTCTAATAACTCGTCTGGTAGTCTTTTAAAAGCTGCCTCAAATGGTTTGGTAAAAAACAAACTTGGTCTAATACCTTTCTTTTTTATTGCCTTTGCTATTGCAAACTTTATCCCCTCACGTTTTGCAAACCTACCCCCAGAAGTTCTTGGTGCTATTCCCTTTCTAACTACCCAACTGTCTAAAGACTTTGTAGGTGGCATCTTGTTAGTGTACTTATAGGGCGTGTTGTATTTCTTTTCTGTACCGCTTACCCCTTTGTCCTGGAACTTACCATAGTCAGCCATATTAAAGGCTAAAGACGTTGTTTGTGCGCTTTTTGATACTTGGTAACCCAAAGAGTTATAAAGTTCCTTAGAAGCGTTCTTTTTGCCCTTAGATAAGTTGCTTCGTGATTGTTGTATAACGTACTTAGCAAACTTGTTTAGTTCATCCCTTAAATATTCATCTGCTAACATATATCAATATCGTTATGTATTACTACATCCATAGTAGCAGCGTAACCAGCAAGTCTGTTATCAAACCTTTCATAAAAAGGCTCAAGTGTAGGGTCGCCCTCAAGCTGAAATTTGTCGCTATATAAATCGCCTCGTCTAAGCACCATAATTAGTTTATTAAGAACTGCTAATTGTGTGTTAAGTACATCTTGTTCGTTATTGTTGCCTCTGAAGATGTCAGTAGTGGCTTCTTTGCTTTCATCTACAATATCCATAGCCATAACAGTTATGTTAAAAGACATTACTTGTTCTTGTAGTGTAACTGAGTTTACAATAATATGTGCCAAAGGGAATATACTTTGTTTTGATAGGTCAATGTCAAAGATATCTCCAGTTGTAACGGTGTTTACATTTACATCCGCTAAAAGCTGTGTTTCTATTGTTTCTGTTATTTGGTAAAAACCTCTTATCCCTTGTTGGCTCATTATCGTTATTTAAATTTATTTTTAATTTGTGCTGCTTCTATGTCGTTTTTTTCTTTAGTGTATTCTAAATACGTTAAGCATTGGTGTACGTTTAGTTTAGTGATATTTTCAAATCGTGTAATATCGCCTTGAGCGATGCCAAAGAGGGCGTTAAACCATCCCCACTTGGCTGTGAAATTAGATGCTGTGCTAAAGCTTGTTCGTTCTTCTTGTCCAAAGAGTTCAGCATAACCATCGATAAGTCCTTGCCTAAACTGTAAAAAAAAACAATAGCACCTAATACTACATCTAAGGGGAAGTCTTTAGCGTTCTCGCTTGTGTCTGGGTTGTATTCCTTTATGGTGTACCTTGCACCTCGTTTGTGTTCTATTGGTCTAAATAGTACGTTTACTGCTCTGTGTAAATTATCGTTATCCCCTATGAAAGTGTCTAAGTCCATATACTCGCCAAAAGTCATATCGTCAAGTTCTGGAATAAAGCCATAATCAACGCCACCTAAACTAAACTTATTTATTAGTTGGTGGTTAGTGTCAAACATAGTATTAATAATCTGGCATACCTCAGCTATGTCTGTGGCTTTCATATTGCGTACTACTATCTCTGGCACTTTGCAGAATATCTCTACAATCTTAAGTTGTATCGCTGTATCGTGTGTATCTTCTAACTTGCCATCTAACTTAGCGAACTCTTGGTACTGTCCTAAGGTTATTTCGTTAAGGCTTGTTGGTATTCTTAAATTAACTTTCATATTACTTTGCTTATTAATATATAAACAAAATTAATAATTTTTAGGCATAAAAAAACCCTCACACGTCTGCAAGGGTTAGTTTATAGAATATTAAATAAAAGTTAGGTACTGCCTTAGATTGAGTTAATTCCGTTTAACTCCGAGTGTTGATAGGCACTCATTTATCTCCCCGCTATCAAACGAGTTATTTTGTTACAGTTTTTAAGAGGACTTTTTACCTCTCCTTTGCTGATGTTTATTGTCTTGTCGTTTATGTATAACGCTCTAATATTGTTAAGCTAACACTCCCATTGGAGTACTGGGCATCTATCCCCCAGACCTTTATACACTCGCTTCTCAAATAATCAGATACTCTTTCAATCTGTTTCACACCATTTGTTATTTAACTCCCCTACTGTTTCAAGGGGAAGCAAGTTTCCTTTTGTTTAATATTCAATATGTTAAAATACCTATCTTTAACCTCTTACTAATGGTTGGTTATTTCATATACTCCAACAATGCATATTTATACTATTAAAGAAACACATCTCCTACTGCTTACAGTAGATATTTAATGCTTATCGATATTTTAAAGAACGTAGTACTATTTTTTGTACACTACAAATATACAATACTTTTTTAGTTATAAACAAATTATAAACAAACTTTAACATTTCTTTAACATTTAGTGAACTATGTATTTACCTCTATTTGGGTTTTGTAACTGGTAGCCTACTGCGTATCTAATAGCATCAATAAGGTGGCAATAAGCATCTACTGGTGTATTGCTTTTGCGTTCTAACCAGCGGTAGTTGTTTAGTTCTTTGATAAGGTTTGTGCTGTCTGGACTTACCACCAGGTCATAGTCTTGTAGTAGGCTTATTCCGTATGTTACGCTTCCTTGACCTTTTATACTTGGCTTTACGTTACACCCTT
>Ga0208793_1000407_pt1 | contig 29634 bp, 42 predicted proteins | sample 17_taG_FD_184092 | JGI IMG/M metagenome (GOLD analysis project Ga0208793, IMG submission 184092) | Marine viral communities from the Subarctic Pacific Ocean - 17_ETSP_OMZ_AT15314 metaG (SPAdes) (version 2) | ecosystem: Environmental > Aquatic > Marine > Oceanic | place: Pacific Ocean | collected... | reverse complement strand
TACTCTGATCCTAACTTGGGACAACCACGCGGTAACACTGGTACTGGCGGTACAAGCCAGCAAACTGGTACAGGACAACAAAGACCAAACATTAACTCCGCTGCCGCTGACGCTATCTATGACTCGCTTGAAGGGGCGCGGAAAGAAATGGCCTTTAAGCCTGACACGATTACCGCAGACCAGGCGGCGTTTAACAGAAACTTCAGTCAAGGATATCAGGCTCGTGGTGCAGACACTCGTGGCTATGATGCATTTAGCAACAGTGCGCAAGGCTACAATGCAGCTAACGCAGATCAAAGAGGCTACACTGCAGCAGGCACTGATAGCGAAGGCTACAATGCTGAACGCGCAGGCTCGCAAGGTTTTACAGGCGCACAGGCTAACGCAGAAGGCTACAGAGCAGACAACGCAGGCAGTACAGGTTACAACGCAACCAATACAGGATCAGACGGTTATGCAGCACAGTTAACTGGAGCGCAAGGATTTACAGCAGCTGGCGTTGACTCTACTGGATACGGTGCAGAAAGAGCAGGTCCGAGTCGAGAGGTAGGTGCTAATAACGTGCAGTCTGGTCTTTTGGCTGATACCGACTTATCACGCTACATAAATCAGTACGATGACGCGGTTGTTGATAATACGCTGTCTGACTTAGATCGGGCGCGTGTAATTCAGCAGCAAAATATCGGTGCTAACGCCACAGCCGCAGGTGCTTTTGGCGGTTCACGCCACGCACTAAGAGAAGCGGAAAATAACAAAAACTTTTACGACCAAGCAGCAAAAACAGCAGCTTCATTGCGTCAAACTGGCTTTAATAACGCACAACAAATGGGTCTTTCTGATATTCAGAACACCATGCGAGGTGATTTAGCAAATCAGGGAGCAAATCTGCAGGCAGACAGTCTGTCAGCAAATCTTGCACAGCAGACTGCTTTAGCCAACCAAAACGCAGGCAACACAGCCAATCAATTTGGCGCACAGGCAGCTAATCAGGCGGCCTTAGCGGCATCTGCTCAACAGCAACAGGCTAATCAATTTGGGGCGCAAGCTGCTAACCAGGCACGTAATCTTAATCAGGCAGCGCAAAACCAGGCGATGCAGTTTGGTGCAGGTGCAAGTAACGCAGCAAGACTTGCTAATGCATCAGCGGCTAACCAGGCATCACAGTTTGGTGCTAACGCATCTAACAATGCAGCTTTAGCAAACATGTCAGCAAACAATCAGGCTGCTCAGTTTGGAGCAAGTGCAAATAATGCAGCGGCTTTGGCAAACCAAGCATCAACAAACCAAGGTAATCAGTTTACATCTGCTGCAGCAAATCAAGCGGCATTAGCAAACCAAAACGCCGCAAATCAGGCTAACCAGTTCGGCGCACAGGCAGGTAATACTGCTGCACTTGCCAACCAGGCAGCACTAAATCAAGCTGGACAATTTGGCGCTAGTGCATACAACACCGCAGGACTTGCTAATCAAGCCGCTCAAAATCAGGCTGGTCAGTTCGGTGCAAATGCATTTAATAACTCAAGCCTAGCAAATCAGAACGCCTTTAATCAGGCTGCGCAATTTGGAGCGCAAGCGTTTAACACGGGTAGCCTTGCAGATCAGGCCGCTGTCAATAACGCTCGACAGTTCTCTGCTAACGCAATGAATAACTCAAGCCTTGCTAATCAGTCTCAGGCAAACAATATGGGTCAATTTAACGCACAGCAGCGAATGGCAGCGCAGATGGCTAATCAGAACGGACAGCTTGCCGGATCACAACAGCGTCTTAATGCAGGTAACCAGCTTGCTAATCTAGGTAATCTTGGCTTTGGCATGGGTCAGACCTTAAACCGCAACATGGCACAAGACGGTGCAATGCGACAAGGTCTCAATCAATTGCTTATTGATGCGGCTCGTAATCAATTTAATAACTACAGAAATCAGCCGTACAGTGATGTTGGCCTTATCTCTGCAGCACTAGGTCAATCGCCAGTACCGCAGACTACAACTACGTCAAAAACTCCTGGCCTGTTCGATTATTTAAGCCTTGGCGCATCGGCAATGTCTTCTGACATGCGATTAAAGACCAATATTAACCAAGTAGGTGACCTACCAAATGGCCTTGGTATTTACACATGGGATTGGACCGACGAGGCAGTAGAGAAGGGCTTGGCAAATAACATGCACATTGGTGTTCTTGCCCAAGAGGTTGAGAAAATCATGCCAAGTGCAGTCGTGCATACCGACTCTGGATATATGGCGGTTAAGTACAACGAAATCCTACAGGAGCTTTAAATGTACGATCCTCGCAATGATCAAGAAGAGCAGCAGCGCAAGATTGCTGAATTATTGATGGCGCAAGCTAAGAAAGATGCTGGAAACCATGACATGACCGGTGTAATGCCGCAGGTCAATCTTGACGTTCCTATGCCTGCGCCACCGCCTCAAGAAGTAAGCGTGATGGACCGAATGCAGGACGCATTTAAGAACTATCAAGGCATGGCCCCAATACAGCCGATTGCAGGTCAAGTAACTAGAGGTGGACAAGCAATAAACCCAGTTGCGCATCAAATGACGCCTGTCGTAAGCCAAGGATTGCTAGACAGTATTGGAGAATTTAGTGCTGATGATGAAAAAAAGTCAAAATTAGCAGAGATGGCAATGAAGTTTATGGGAGGCGCGTAACATGATGTTTGGTGGAATGAACAAAGAAGAAGAAGAAATGGGCCTCTTGGATCGCCTTGGCGCAGGTATTACTAACTTTAAAAATGATCCTGAGAAGATGGCGCGTTTAACAATGGGCCTAAACTCGATGCGATTAAACCCTGATCAGGCTATGGCGGCAACAGCAGCTAATACCATTAAGCAGGCGCAAGAACGCAGGCAGAACACAGCAAATGCGGCTGGAACTATAAAGTTTTTGCAGGGAAGAGGGTCATCAGATCCAATGGCAGCACAAGCACTGGCGGCGATACAGGCTAACCCTGGCATGGTCAAGGACATCATGGGCGCATACTTGTCTGGGCAGTTTAAGTCACCGCACATGAACAAAAACATTGGCTCTATACAGATTGCACAAGAAGATATTGTCCAAAATGGTAAAATTATTGTTAAAAAAGGTGGTCAGTACACCTATAGCTTAAACCCCAACGCCCAAACAGCACAGGATCAATACAAGCTGGTTGCATTAGCCGGTTCTGGCTTAACAACTCAACAAAGCAGCGATATAGAAAATGCGGCTGAACTACAGCGCCATGATATAGATCGAGGTCTTAAAAAGGGCGAAGAGGTCTTTGCTCAGTTTAATCTCATTGATCGCCAAATACAGGACTTTCAGCGTGTTGGAGAGCTAGTTGATGAAGGTGCAAAAACTGGCTTTATTAGAAAATACTTGCCCTCAACCGATGCGGCAACTTCCGAGCTTCGTAACATTACTAATAAAATGGGTATCGATATCATCAACTCTGCCACATTTGGCGCGCTAAGTGCTACCGAGCTACGGCTGGCGTTAGAAACAGGTTTTGATGCAAACCTACAAGGCGATGCTCTCATTGAGTATATCAAAAAGAAGATTGCTGCCCAAACTAAACTTAGAAATGCATTAATGCCTGAAATACAAATGCTTCTTGGAGGCTCTGGACTGAAAGCCTACGCTGACTACAAGATTGATAACAGAAAACGTCATGACGCGGCACAAGATGCTTTTAGTGAATTAAAGAAAATAAACCCTAGCCTGACAGCTTTAGAGTATAGGGATTTTAATCTAGAGGAGCGCGAAACGCTTATGCGAGAGGCAGGTATACTATGAGCAGTGCTTTAGAACAACTTCGCGAAAAAAAACGTGCCAACAACCCATCAATAATTCAGTCACCTCAAGAGCCGCAAGGCAATTACTATGCAAATTTAGGTCGCACTACCGTTGGGCAGGGCTTTTTGCTTGGCTTTGGTGATGAGCTTGAGGCTGGTTTTAATGCAGCAATGTCAAGATTTTCAGATGATCCTAAAACGTACAAAGAAATCAGAGATGGTGTACGTCAGCAGTTAAAACAGTTTCAAGCGCAAAACCCTAAAACAGCAATTACTAGCGAGATTGTTGGCGGTTTGATACCTACGGTAGCTATGATGATCGCAACACCATTAACTGGAGGGTCAAGCGGTGCAGCGGCAACTGCTAATGCAGGTCGCATGATGGGGGTATATAAAAGAGCATTAAATGCCGCGCCAGTGAGCGCAGGTGCAGGACTTGGTTACTCAGAAGCTGATCTGACAGAAGGTAATGTAGGTGGTGCAGCTTTAGATACAGCTATTGGTGGATCGGCAGGTGTTCTTAGCTCTGAAGGGCTAAGGCAAGCAGCAAAAGCAGCAGGTGGTAGTTACAAATCTTTTAATACGTTTATCAGAAACAAGTACGGTAATAAGTATGTTGGTCCTGTGTCAGAATACCTTAATAAGTTACGAAGCAGAACAGGAAAAAGTATTGAGGAAACAATTGAGGACATTAAAAACGGCGGCGTAATGGCTGAAGATGACTCCTTGGTGGCAAGCCTTAGAAATATTGCTGCAGAGGGCGGTGAGGCATCTGGAGACATTAAAAGAGCTGCAAGTGCTCGCGCTGATGAAACAATGCAACAAGCTGAACGGTCTGTTAAAAACGCGTTAGCGCCGGATGTTGATGATACAAACGTATTGCGAGCAGTGTCAGGGCAGAGTGATGAATTAAAGTTAGCGCAAGGCACGCGGTATGAGCAAATATATGCCGATGCGCCTGATATTCCTAAATCATTAAGTGATCGTATTGTCGGAATGATGAACGTCAATCCCGATGTAAGAAAAATGTTTTATGAGGATTTTTTATCTGCTCGCCTTACTAATCCTAATTTAAAGCCATTGTTTACAATGATTAAAAATGAAGATGGCAGTGAAAGAATGGAATTGCTGCGTAAGATAACACTTAAGGACGCAGAAGATTTTAGGCGCAACCTGCAAGAAACAGCTTCAATGATATTTGAATCTCCTAACAAAAGAAACGCGCCAGGCTTTAATTATATCGAAGCTGAAAAAGCAGTAAGAGCGCAAATTGATAAAGCAAGCCCAACTTTAAAATCAGTAAGGTCAGATTTTGCTGGTCGAGAGGCTGTTGATGCGGCGATTAAAAAAGGACGCTCAATGGCAGGTAAAAGCCCCGATGAAATTCAAGTGGCTATGGATAGTTTAAGTCCTGAAGAGTTAAAAGGCTTTAGAGCCGGTATGCAAATATCTATTCGTAAAAAAATGTCTGACCGAGGCGGTACATATAGCGCACAAGCAGGTGGGCTTGAGGTGTCTAACAGAACACCAAATCAAGTAATGCAAACAATATTACCTGAAGATCAGGCTGATAATGTGATTACTGATTTAGCCAGAGCTGGTCGTGCAGCGCAAAACAATGTCAAGGTAAAGCCAGCCGGAGCAGCAATAACACAATTTACAGAGGCAGCAAGTGGTGAAAAAAGTGCTGTAGGAGCCGCTGCAAATGCAAGTCGTGCTGCACAGGGTGATATTTTTGCTGCAGCTAACTTAGTAACAGATTTAATATCAACCAAGCAATTAGGTTTAAATGATCAGCAAACACGAAAGGTTGTTGAAATATTGTTTTCAGAAAACCCTGATTTAGTACGTGCCGCTTTAACTGATGAGACAGCCTTTGGTGTGCTAAACCAAAAAGTGATTAACATTGCAAACCGCTTAATACAGGGCGCTGACAATGTTGTGCAGCGACAAGCCCCTGCTGGTCTTATAGAAAACCTTTAAATAATCCTTCTTACTGCACCGCCTTAACTGGCGGTCTTTCTCGTGGAAAAAATATATGGAACTTAAAAAGCTAACAGAAGATGACATTAAGTCAATTGCAGCGGATGCGGTGGACAACGCAGAAGATTTTGTAAACTCAGAGCTGGTAGATGATCGACTTAAGGCGCAGCGGTACTATGACGGTAAGGTCGATATTGGTGAGGAAGAGGGCCGAAGCCGGGTTGTGTCAACCAAGATACGCGACAAGATACGGGCCATAAAGCCAAGTCTAATGCGTGTTTTTCTGTCAACTGATAAGCCGGTTGAGTTTGCTCCTACAGGGCGCGAGGATGCGCAGTTTGCTGAACAGGCCACCAAGTACGTTAACTATAAGTTTAATAGCTTAGGTGGTTACCAGGTTCTATCTGATGTCTTTGCTGACTCGCTGCTAAAAAAGTGCGGTGTTGTAAAGTGCTACTGGAACATGGAAAAGAAGTCAGAGACCTATGATCACCAAGACCTTCCTGAAGAAGAGTTTAGCTTAATCGTCAACGATCCGCGTGTTGAAGTCATTGAACACTCTGAAAACATTGAGCTTGAAATTGACGAGACCGGCGTAGAATTTGAGCGCATTACTCACGATGTTAAGGTTTCTCTAACCGAAGAGTACGGCGACCTTGTAATAGAAAGCCTGCCCCCTGAAGAGTTCTTTATTTCTTCAGAAGCGACAAGCCTGGAAGACGCCTATGCTGCTGTCCATAAGCGCGAGATGCGAGTAGGTGATCTGGTTGCAATGGGATATGACTTTGATGTCGTGTCTGAATTAACGGGTAACGACACTGATAACTTTTCAGACGAGGAGCGATTTGAGCGTCAAAACTTTAGTTTAGATGATGATGAGCAACCTTTAGACCCCTCAATGCGCAAGGTCATCGTGTCAGAGGTCTACATGAAGATTGACGTTGACGGCACAGGCGTACCGTCGATGCACAAGATTTTGCTTGGTGGTGGAAGTAATGAACTGCTTGATTATGAGCCGTGGGGTGACCTACCGTTTGCCGTGTTTCAACATGATCCAGAACCGCATACGTGGGTCGGTAACTCTCTTGCAGATATTCTCTTTTCGGAACAAGACGCAGCAACAGCAATGCTCCGTGGCGTCCTCGATAACGTGGCACTAACCAATAACCCTCGCACTGAGATTGTCGAGGGCATGGTCAATGTTGATGATTTCCTAAATAACGAGATTGGCGGTGTTGTAAGAACAAAAGCCGGAGGCTCAGTTACGCCTTTAACCGTGCCATTTGTTGCAGGGCAAACACTTTCTGCTGTTGAGTATTTTGATGCGCAAATCGATCAAAAAACAGGTGTGTCTGCAGCTTCATCCGGTCTTGATCCTAATGCACTCCAGAACACCACTGCAACGGCTGTTAATGCCACTGTACAGGGCGCCGCGAGTCAAATAGAGGTAATGGCTAGGAATCTTGCCGAAGGCGGTGTAACGCAGTTATTTAAGCTCATGCTGAAGCTGACTATTGAGAACTGCGACAAAACCGAAATGATGGCAATTGCAGGTAATGACTACATGCCGGTTGACCCTCGCTCCTGGAACAAGGAGATGGACGTTACGGTTAATGTAGGTCTTGGTACGGGTCGTGAAGGCGAGCGTGCGGCTGCATTGCAGCAGGCGCTAGATATGCAAATCCAAATCTTTTCAAGCTACGGTGCAGATAATGGCCTAGTTGGAATGACTGAAATTAGAAACACGCTTGCTGACATGTTGGCACTTGGTGGTTTACGTAACATCAATCGCTACTTTAAGCCAATGGACATGCAGCAGGAAATGGCCCTTCTTGATCAGGCGCAGCAGCAAGAGACAGAGCAGCCAATGGACCAGGCGGCGGCTTACTTGCAAGCAGAGCAGTTAAAGGCTGAAGCTAAATCACAAACCGACATGGCGCGTCTACAGATTGACGCACAAAAGGCCATTGCGCAGGACGACAGAGTACGAGACCAGATGGATCAGGATTTGCTTGTTAAGGCAGCAGAGATTCTAGGTAAGTACCAGACTAATGTTGATGTCGCAGGCGTGAAGCAGGCACAGGCCATTCCAAGATATCCACAGGACACACCGGCACAAGCAGTGACCGGCGGTAGGTTTTGAATAATAAAGAAAAGTCTCAACGATACACTCGGCTTGCTGCTGATGATGTATTTAAGGAGCTTTTACAAGATGTCAGAGATGACGCAGTTAGCGTCTTTCTGGAGCAGTCTCGCAATGACGAGGCGATTCACCTGGCGCGGAATTTAATTGATGCGCTTAATACAATCGAGACCAAGATCCACTCCATACAAATGGCCGATCTTGTCGATGACAAAAGGAAAACAGCACCGTGGAAACGACTGAAAACGTAATGGACGGCAGCATTGAATCTGCCGCAGAGGCACTTCTCCAGCAACCCGAAACAGAGGAAACAGAAACCAAAGAGCAGCAGGAAGAGCCTGTAGAGCTTGAGGAAACTGCGGATGAGGTTGAGGAGCCGGAAGAAGAGCATGAAGACGAAAGTGAGGACGACATAACCGAGGACACAGACGACGAAGAAGACGATGCCGCTTCTGAGAGTCAGTCTTACACTGTCAAAATTGATGGTGAAGAAAAGGCTGTAACTCTCGATGAGCTTAAGCAAGGTTATTCAGGTCAAAAGTTTGTCCAAAAAGGGATGCAAGAGAACGCTCAGGCGCGAAAGCACACTGAAGAAGTCTACAATGCCCTTTTAGAATCTCGTCAACAGGTAACAGACCTTTACAACCAACTGCAACATAACGGCGTTACTCGCCAGCCTATCAAGCCAGACCTTGCAATGTTAGACACCGATCCAATCGGGTACGTTGAAGCAAACGCACGCTTTGAGCAAGATATGGTGGCCTATCAAAATGAGATGGCACAATTTCAACAGGTCCACAACGACCAGCTACACGCACAGAATTTAGCCCTAGAGGCTCATCGCAACCAAGAGATGACAAGACTACTTGAGATCATGCCGGAGCTTAAAGATCCGAGCAAAGGCAAGCTAATCAAGGAAGAGATTCTCTCTGCAGGCAATGAGTATGGTTATGCACCCGAAGAGATTTCGGCGATTGTAGATCATAGAGCTATCCGAGTTCTGTCTGATGCTAGAAAGTATCGCGAGATAGTCGCTGGGAAGTCAAAGGCTGTTGAAAAGGCATCTAAGCACAAGAGAACGCAACCAATGAAGGCAGGTGGCAAAAAGGCCGGTTCCTCGAAAAAAGAGCTTCGCAACAAACAAGCACGACTGAAAAAATCAGGCTCAATTGATGACGCAGTAGCGTTAATATTGGGTAACTAAAAACTAAGACTTAAGGTAAATTAAAATGGCACAACCAAGTAATACTTTCGACAGCTATGATGGGGCTAATTCCATCCGTGAAGACCTTTCTGGTGTTATTGAATCAGTATCACCTGAAGAGACTCCTTTTTTCTCAGCATGTAAGAAGACCAAAGCAAGCAACACTCTGCATGAGTGGCAGACCGATGCTTTACGCGCAGCCGGAGCCAACGCTCACATTGAAGGTGATGCAACAACTGCTGAAGCACGTACAGCTACTAGCCGCCTAGGTAACTACAGTCAAATCTTTAAGAATTCTGTAGTAATACCTGACACAGACGCTGGTCTAAGCAAAGCAGGAAAGGCATCCGAAATGGCTTACCAGGTCGTTAAGGTCGCTAAAGAGCAAAAGCTTGACATAGAATTGGCTCTGTTTGCTAACAACGCTAAGGTAGCTGGTAATGCTACTACTGCGCGTGAGTTAGCTGGCGTTCCAACTTGGATGACGACTAATGACAGTTTCGCTTCTGGCGATTCTGGTGCTGCTCCTACTGGTGACGGTTCTGATGCTAGAACTGACGATGGTACTCCACGAGCGCTAACCCAAGCTATCTTTGATGATGTTATGGAAGATATTTGGACTGCCGGTGGAAAGCCAGACACTGTTTACCTATCTCCTTTTCAGATGAACAAGGCTCTTGGCTTTACTGGTAACAACAACCAGCGTTCAACTGTACAGGCTGGTGACAGCAAAGTTGTTAAGTCGTTAGACGTATATGTTACGCCTTGGGGTACGGTTGAATTTCAGCCAAGCCGCTTGATCCGTGGCCGTGATGTATTTATTTGTCAGAACGACATGTGGAACGTAGCAGTTTTACGTCCAACTAAGAACGTAGAGCTAGCTAAGTCTGGTGATAACACTACTCGCCAGGTAGTTACAGAATTGACACTTGTTTCTAAGAACGAAGCAGCGTCAGGCATCATCTGTGATTTAACTACTTCTTAAGCAGTAAGCGGTAAAACAAAGGCATCCTCTTCACGGGGGATGCTTTTTTTATAAAGTTTTTAAGGAAATCAATATGCCAATAGTAAACGGTAAAAAATACGCTTATACCAAGGCAGGCAAGGCTGCTGCTGCAAAGGCAAAAAAAGCACCGGCTAAAAAGAAAAGGAAAAAGTAATGCTGATTAAGGAAAAGATTATCCCGACTGAAAAGGGAATCGAAATTCACAAACAGTATAACAACAACGTCTATCTTGACGAGGTCAAGGAAATGCGCAAGCAGGGTGTTGGCATGACGGGCGAGAATCGCCTTGTTGGCAGAATACCTGTTCACTTGGTTGCTCAATGGATGAAAGAGGCCGGAGTTAGTTGGTCTGATAACGAGGCTAAAAAAGACCTCATTCACAAGAAAATGCTGTCGGGCGAATTTGACGCATTCCGAGTCTGGAAAGGGAAATACTAAAATGAAAGACGATCAATGGCATCTATCTAAAAGCGTACCCATTACATTTTTGTTAGCAATCTTGCTGCAGACGATTAGTCTCGTGTGGTTTGTCGCTGAACTAGATTCAAACATACAAGCCAATAGGCGCGATGTAGACCAGCACCGTGTACGTCTGGACACCATCGAATCAAACGTCCAAGGCCAGGCGGTATCACTAGCTAGAATCGATGAAAACATACGTCACATTAGAACTACCGTTGATCGAGTATTACGCGAAAATAATGAGTGACTATAAATATTTTAAAATTACAGATTTTGATTGCCAGGAAACTGGTCAAAACAAAATGGTCGAGGCATTTATACGAAAACTAGACCATTTACGGGAGGTATGTGGATTTCCCTTCTATGTGACCAGTGGCTACAGAAGCCCTAATCACAGCATAGAGAAGCGCAAAAAAGTTCCAGGCACTCATGCGCGTGGTATTGCCGCAGACATAGCCGTCAATGGTGGAAGACAAAGGATGCAAATAGTCAAAATGGCTACTGCTCTAGGATTCAATGGAATCGGAGTGGCTAAAGGTTTTGTACATGTCGATATGAGGGACAGCGACAAGTCTGTCTTATGGTGTTACTAGTGGGAGTTACTGATCTAATTGCCGGTATTTTTAGACCTGCAGCAAATCTTATTGATGAGCTTCACACATCGGAAGATGAGAGGCTGCAGGCAAAAGGCCATCTTCTTGACGTTCAAGCAGCGGCCATGCAAAGGGTTTTTGATTACGAAAAAGAAATGATCAAAGGACAGCACGCTATTGTTACCGCAGAGGCTAATAGCGGAAACTGGCTTGCCGCTAGTTGGAGGCCGATCACCATGCTGACGTTCCTGGCGTTAGTGGTTGGCGATACCTTTGGATTGTTTGCCACCCCCTTAAGAGATGAGGCGTGGTCATTATTACAAATAGGTTTGGGCGGTTATGTAGTGGGCAGAAGTGGCGAGAAAATAGCCAAGGTTTTAAAGCAATAACTATTTACGCTGGCAAAAAAATGGCACAAAAACGTGCGCGCAAAAAAATGGCACAAAAACGTGCGCGCAGATTTACAAAACCGACCATTCACCGACCATATAGGCTGTTTTAAGGGTATTTTGATTGTAAGTTATTGATTTATAACAAGTTAAATGGGGTGGACGACGGGGATTGAACCCGTTCCAATGACGGCCAGTGTCGGTCAGTGTCGGCTACAGACCGCATGAATACTGACTTCTTATTTTTCTAAACCTACACTCAGCGACATTAACCGCATATCCACCGACCATTTCACCGACCACGCAGGGGTTTATGCTCGGTTCCTGGTAGCGGTTCAAACTGCGAAAAATCCTTGTCAGATGCGTACTCGTCTATCCACTCGGCGTAGGTTCTTAAAAACACGGCAGTAGAATGACCTAGCTGTTTTGCAGCTAAAGGTGGTAACACGCCTTTCGATAGTAACTCAGCGGCTCTTGTGTGCCTGCAGGTATAAGGTATTCGGTAATGAATTTGTTTGCGTTTATGAGCCTTTTCCCAGGCTCGATTAAATCGCCTAGTATCCTTATAAAAACTACCATTTTCATTAACAAAGAAATAAGGGCTATCAATCCTCACAGGCATCATTTTCATGGCCTTTCTCACCCATAGCGGCACATAGACCTTTCTACGGTGTCCTGTCTTGGTAGACTCAACTAGCTTTCCTCTTACTATCTGTTGGTGAACGTGCCAGTGTTCGCCATCAAAGTCATTTCGTAGCAGTCCTTTAATCTCCCCAGGTCGAAACCCACAACCAAAAATTAGCGCAAAGTAGACATAAACATCACCTGTTAGGCACGACAATATCTTGTCACGCTCAACTGGCGTATAGCGTTCTATTGGCTTAGTTTGTGATTTTTTAGTCTTAATGATTGCTGCTGGGTTAGGAAACACCTCGGCATAGTCAAGAACGCCACGCAATGGCCCAAGCGCGTTGTCACGAGTCTTACTGGACGCATCTATACGACTTAAAGCTAACTTAATTTCACGGGTGGTAATGGAAGCACAAGGTTTCTTGCCAAACAGCGGAATCCAATACTTATTTAAAATATTTAAGTAGCCTAGCTTTGTGGAGTGCTTGCCTTGATGAGTCTCTAGGTACTCTTGCGCCATGCTGTGAAAAGATTGCAGGTGGGTAGGGTACTCTTCTTCCTCAAACGCCAGGCCAAGCCGAAACTTAACCTCTAAATCGTCTCGGTATTTTTTTACGCGCTTAACGTCAGCCGCATTGTTGGAGTTGGCCGTAACGATCTCTTGGTAGACGAGCTTGCCTTGCTGCCAGATTCTGATCTGCAGCCCGTTTCCGCGAGGTCTGATTCCTGTGGGGAACTTCTTATCCATCGCTCAAACTCCTCTGTGTCAATCATCGTCGTGCGGCCAATTACATAATAATGAACGCCTTTTGTCCAATGTCTCTGCATCCAACCTTGTACCGTAGAGGATTTTACCCCGTGATCATTAGCAAATTTTGTTTTATTAAGCAGCATCAACACTCCTTAAAGAATACTCTGCAATGTGCGTCTCGCCATGCCGTGTTGGCACTTGTTTTCTGCGTGACTCAACTTTATGACCAAGGCCAATTAGCTCGTGTACGCGTGCTGAGAGCCGATAACACCCAAATAAATCTTGCGCCTCCCTGCTCGTTAATGATTGACCTGACTCTAAATAATTTAAAATTTGATTACGTTGTGATTTCATTTTTCACCTCTCAAAGTGTCATAACAATCAATTAATGTTGCTACTAAAAATGCTACTAAAAAAAGCGCCATAAAATATTCCATTTATTCGTCCTCGCTTTGCTCAAAAAAACAATCTTCACAAACAGTTTTTTCAATATTATTAAATTTTAAAAACTCAGCAGGGCTGTAGTCATCATCTATCCAAGCATCACAAATTTCGCAGTTGTATGTCATGTTTCTCTCCTTTAAAAAGGCGCGTTGGGTACGGTGCGCCAAGCCGTAAGGGGAGTTTTAAAAAGGAATGTCTTCCTCTAATTGGGCAAGGCTCATATCTTGGACAGATGACTTAACCTGCTGCATACCCTTGTTGTGAGCCTGCTCCTTTGCCGTGTAGCTAAACTTCATGTATTTAGCACCTGCCTTGCTTGTGTTAATCCATCCACTAACCCAATAGTCAGTGCCATTAATCATTGCTGACCCCTTGTAATCTGGGTGGCTATCGGTTTCCTTTTTGTCGTTTTTAAACAACGCGCCTTCATTATCTTTTTGCTCGTATTCCATAGGTTTCCCCTTTAGTTAGTTAAATTGCTTCTGAGACAGAGATTCCTGCCTCGCGAAATTCAGATGTTTTCATGGTGGCAAGTTCTTTGGTTGTGAACATGCCTCCCTTAGATGGCGCACGCCAAATTGATCGCTGCTGCTCTTCATTTAGGGTTAGCCACTCCTCTGATGCAGTCTCAAAATCATCACAGGCCAACGCGTCTTTAATTGCTGCGATTGTTCCTAAATGCTCTCGGACTGATGCGTTGTAAGTTAAAAGCTGTTCTTGGGCATTCATCTCAGCCTGTTTAATCATGGCGTCTGAGACTTCATTGGCTGAAGCATATTCGGAGCCGCTGTGGCCTACGCAAGAAAGCGCGCGCCCAATGCAGCTTGTTTCGCAATTTTCCATCGCAGAAGTTTTGTTGATGTTGGTGCTGCCGCGCACTTCTTCTGCATAGCCAGTTCCGCGAACTCGACCATCAACATCCTTTATGGTAGCTTTCATAACTACCTGATTACCGTCTGAGATTAAATCGGTCTCGATTGACCAATCTTTGTGTTTAGTTGAGGCAAGAAACTCAGTGACTCGTAAAGCTACGGTCTTGTATTCCTTATTATGAATTTTCACTATACCGTTCATTCGCAACACCTCGCTGACTCGCACTCGCCTAAAGCAAACGCATCACCATAGCCCTCGTGATACTCGACCGATGCACAAAACTGATCTGCATCTCTAAAATTAAAGTAATCAGCCTGGCCTCTTAAATACTCTGGACTTTTAGTGTTTGTCGCTGTCGTCAACGAACCCTCTAAATTTGATACAAGGTCATCGGCAGTAAGTTTAAAAGTTTCTAAAATATTCATGACTAGCTCCTATGCTCAATAATTCGTTCGGCATAAGTAGTTAGCTGATCAAATACAAGCTCACCTAATGCGTTAAAATCTTTTTCTGCAACTGCCTGAACTAATGCGCTTTCTAAATTCTCTTGGGCGATAGCGTTTTGCTTATGCTCAAAGATTCCGACAACCGGTCCAGTAAACGGCCCAGTAAATCCGTCAACGCTCATTGCTTCCCACAAGATAATCGGGTCTTTAAGGGTATTGACGATTTCATCTATTGACGGTTGCATTTCTTGCTCAAAAACGTAGTCGTCATCTGGTGGATTAACGCGGTTAGGATTGTCTAGCCATTGAAAATGATTCATGTTTATTCCCCTTGTTGTTGCTAAAAATGCATCACTAAATGTGTGCGATTTATTGTAGATTACACACTATATGTGTAAATTGCAAACAATTAATAGGGGTAATTTCGCATATTGATCTAGATCAAAATTAGTATTACTAATACTGTTTTTTGCGCACAAATTGTGTTAGTCTAATCAAAATCGCATTACAAAGCGTACAACACAGGGAGCCGTATTGATGGAAAGGGAGTTAGATATTGTGCAAAAGTTTGATGAGGCTGAATGTGTAGAAATTATTGAAGCACTTACTTTGAGTCAAGATATGCCTCAAGCATTGAAACAACTTTTTGAAATTCGTCTTCAGACTGAAGATTAATTTTGTTTAAAAGCTTAAAAAGATTTTTTTGATTGGGCGACAGGTTTCCTAGCTTTTTAGAATAGCCGTCATCTAGCCCTAGCAAATACCCAGGCGTAACGCCTAATACATCAGCAAAAGTTATCGCTATCTCGACCGGAAGCTGTCGCGTCCCTTGCTCATAGTTCGAGATTCTTGCCGGTAAAATTGTACCGTTAGTTTTTTTAGACAGACCAGTTAATGACAGGCCAGCATTTACTCTGGCTGCCTGTAGTCGCTTGCCTGATAGTTCTTTCACATTTTCCTCCTAATTCGAAGAATATACACGTATTGCGTAATTTACGCAATAAAATGGCTTTTTGTTAATTAAATTTTGTGACCAATTAGGCTTTTTTATTTTTAATTATTTAACATTGCGTTGCACACACATAATGTGTACGATTGCATCATGCTGACTTTTAAAGAATACCTTACAAAACATGGTGACACCCTGTCATCACAAAAACTGTCAATTAAACCTCGACGCGCAGCGGCATATCGTCGCGGTGAGAGAATGCCCAGACCAAAGGACATTCCTCGTTTTATATCACTTGCTGAAGGTGAACTCTCTTTGCAATCTTTTTTTGCGGTGGCTGATGATGAATAAGATTCTTGTCGCACCGCTGGAGGCATTGACCGATCCAGAATTAACTGACCAGGAAAGACGTGTGTTGTTTGCGTTATTTTCTTACAGGGGAAAGGTCACTGATTTAGTTTGGCCGACAAGAGCGCAGATTGGTCAGAGGGCGAACATAAAAGATTTAGTGCGTGTTGGAAAGGTCACCTCATCGCTCTGTGAAAAAGGTTGGTTAGAGAAGTGGAAGAAAGGTTATTCAGGCCACATGACGTACAAAATTACCTTTCCAGAACGTCTTGAGACGGTAGAAGACACTGTAGGACAGCATGATACGTTACCAGACACTCCATTAGAGGCAGATTATGCCTCCTCGTTAGAGGCAGATAATGCCTCCCATTCGAGGCAGATTATGCCCAGTGCATTAAACAAACCAAATAAACAAACCAATAACCTGTACAAGAAGATTAATCTTGCGCAATTTGGTGATGATTGCTTAATCGATCAGTACAAAGAATTTATTGATCACCGAATAAATTTAAAGGCTCCGCTTACTCAGCATTCGTTTGAACGATTTTTATTCGCTGTGAAGGGCTGTGTTAGTCAGCTAGACCTTGATCCTAAGTTTGTGATTACCGAGACTATTGATGCTGGCTGGAAGTCTTGCAAGCCAGATTGGATGGCTAATCGTTTATCTAAAAACAACCGCGCTGTAAATAAAAATAAGCCTGAGTCGATCAGAGGTAAAAGCGTGATCGATAACCTGACGGATCGAGGGTGGGCTTATGAAGCATGAAACAAAGTACATGAAGTTTGTTGGTGATGATGATCGTTTTGTTCTGAACGTCAACTACAGCTATGTGGCGATCTCTGAGCGGACCAAGATACCGATTAGCACAGTTAAAGATCGTTTAAGTCGAAAGAAAGAGTTCAGCGAACAGGATTTAATTGCGCGAAGAAAGCCAGCTAAGAAAGCGCCAATATTTGAAACCCCAGAAGAGGCTTTTTCTGCCAAATGGCTAAAGGTGGCTTTGCGATGAGTGTTGATGACGCAATTGCAAGGGTCAAGTTGATCAACTCAATGGGTGATGATGCTTATATCTGCGAGAGAGCCAGCGGTGCGCTTTGTGTTTTATCTGAGCATACCGTCAGACATTGGGAAAACCGTGATGCCCAAGTGATCGAGATTTGTAAGGTGGCCCGATGAGTGAACTTGGCTTAAAGAGATATCCGGTAAGAATTATTAATGACCACCAGAGAGATGAGTTAGCAAAAACCATTCGCAGCATCGAGACATCTCGCAACAAGCCTATCCTGGTCACGATCACAGACGCGCAAGAAAAGCGTTCTCACGCGATTAATCGTTTAGCGCACATGTGGTATTCGGATTGCTCTAAACAGGGTCGAGAGTACACGCAGGGGCAGGTGAAGTGCATGGCAAAGCTAAAGTGGGGCGTTCCTATTATGCGGAAGCATGAAAAGTTTAATACACGCTGGATGGATTTAACGCAGTACAAGGAAATTGAGCAGGACGATAAGACGGTGTTGATTACGCCAGCATTTCCAACCTACGAAGATCAGGTCGAATTAATGGAATATCTGCCGGTGACCTCACTGATGACTAACCCAGAGATGAGTGAATTCATGCATCAGTTTAAGGCAATGATGGGCGTGCGTTATCAGCTTACTGACCCTCGCCGTGAAGGGATCGAGTTGTGATTAGCGTCAAAGTATTTTATCTCACAAAAATATACTGGCCGGTTGTGATGCTGAAAACACATCTGCGCGGACTGTACAAAACAGTCCACAGGGTCTTAAAAGAAAAGTTTAAGAAACATTGCCGCTGCGCTTACATCGTTAAGCCTAACTTGGCTGACGTGCTTTGTGAGCATTGCGGTGGCATCCAAAAGCATTCGAGGTGGAAGTGATGGGCAATCCCTATTTTATTGATGAAAAAGCGGTGGTTTCTTTTAGTGGAGGTCGTTCGAGTGCTTTTATGTTGTACAAAATTTTAGAGGCGCACGATTTTAAGCTGCCTGATTATCTTTCTGTCATATTTTGCAATACCGGAAAAGAAATGCCACAGACGTTGGATTTTGTAAATGACTGTGCGGTCAACTGGGGCGTTGACATTATCTGGCTAGAGTATAGCGGGAAAAAGTCCTATCAAGCGGTGAGTTATAAAACCGCTTGCAGAACTGGAAAGCCATTTGAGCAGCTAATAAAAGACAGAAAATATTTGCCAAACATGATGGCGCGTTTTTGCACAAGCGAACTTAAGGTTTTGACAATTGAAAGATTTATGGATTGTGATTTTGCCACCGTTGTTGGTATTCGAGCAGACGAGCCGCGAAGAGTCGCAAAAATGAGAAGTAAGGAAGATTACTTTGTACCACTGGCAGATGCCAAAGTCACAGAGTTTGAGGTTGATGAGTTTTGGCAAAAGCAAGATTTTGATTTAGCAATGCCTGATGCAAGGGTTAATACGTTGAGTAATTGCGATTTGTGTTTTTTGAAAGGTTACAAAATAAAACAATCCATTATTGAGCATAGCCCTAGTCTGGCTAACTGGTGGATAAAGCAAGAAGATTACATGGGTTCGCTTTTTCGCTCAGATCAGCCAAGTTACAAAAAAATGCAAATTATAGCAACTGACCAGGGACAGCTATTTGATTTTGATGATGAATCAATAGCTTGTTTTTGTGGTGACTAATGGCGATCAAGCGCGATGCTGCTGATGAATGGTGCAGCAAAGTTGTTCGCGGTAAAGCAAAGCACACTTGCGAATTTAGTGGCAGATCCGATGGTCAAATGCACTGCTGTCACATTTACGGCAGGGCAGCTAAATCTGTGAGGTGGAGCTTGGATAACCTTGTGTGCTTGCGTAGTTATCAACATCGTTATTTTACTGAAAACCCTACTGAGTTTACACGATGGCTTGAGGGCCGTTACGACAAACACGGAAATTGGATCGAGGGCTATCTAGGAAGAGCGCACATGGAAATGTTGCTAGAAAAAAAGAACGTGTTGATGCCGACGACAAAGCAGTTAAGAAAAGAGATTGCGAAGCATTATCGCGATGAATTTCGGAAGATGGAAGCTGACGAGTCGTATGAGCCGATCAGCTACAACTGAGGTGACAGGATGAGTTTAGAGCATTTAAAAAAGTATGCTGTTGGTGCTAACCAGGAAGCCACGCTGCAAGCGGTGATTGACACCGGTAGTAACCGAAAGGCAGCAGACAAACTGGGTAAAAATCGTCGATCAGTAGACATCATGATTAAGAGGTTGCGCCAAAAGGCCGCTAAAAAGGCGGAAGCACCGGACGAAGATGTTAATCATCAAACAATGGAAGGATGGGACGCTAAGAGAGTTTCTACAGCATATAACAAGGATGGCGAGATAGCACTTCAGTGGATCATTCAGGAGCCGGAGAAACAAGCAATAAAGCAAAAGTTTGATTCACTTATTAGTGGCATGACAGACGACTTAAAAGGGCTTAAATCGCCTGTTAAAGCGCCTAAAAAAGTAAATTCAGACTATTTGGCGATGTACATGATCGGGGATCACCACTTTGGAATGCTCGCCGATTCTGAAACAAAAGTTGACGATGATGATTGGGACGTAAAAATAGCAACCCGAATATTACTGGACTCAATAGAAAAGCTTTCAGACAGGGTTGGTGATGCTGAGGTCGGTGTTTTGTTAAATGTCGGTGACTTTTTTCATGCAGACTCAAGCAAAAATGAAACGACTGCAGGGACCAAGGTTGATGTGGACACACGAATTTCTAGGACATTTAAACTGGCAGGGCGGTTGTTCCAGGCGCTCATAGACAAGATGCTTTTAACGCACAAAAAAGTAATTGTCATCAATCTCCGAGGTAATCACGATTCTGACATGGCGTGTCATCTTTCTAGCTTGCTTGCTCTTCTTTATGACAAAGAGCCGAGAGTTAATGTTTTAAAAAATTACTCTAAACTTTTAACTCTCCAGTGGCACAACAATTTCTTTAGTTTTCATCATGGCGACAGAATTAAGCATGAGCAGCTACTTCAGCAAATTGTTAAGCATTTTGATAACGAATGGAGTCAGTCAAAAAACCGATACTGCCACTTAGGACACGTTCATCATCACATGGCTAAAGAGATAGCCTCGTGCCATTTTGAACACTGGGGGTCTTTGACTTCCACAGACCAGTGGCATAGCGATTCTGGGTACTCAGCAGAGCGGTCAATTACTGCGGTAACGTATCACAAGCAAAGTGGTGAAGATTCTCGCGTAAAAATTAAGGTGGCTTGATGTGGATTTAGGATACAGGAAAAAAAATGAAAAACTATAAGGTCGGCATGACAACGGAGACGGTTGCTGTATCGGCAAAAGAGGACTTTACCAACAAGGATATCGAATCGGCAATTAGATTTTTAGAGGCGCTAAAAAAGCGCAAGGCAGAGGTGGAAGATGATTGATTTTCAAGCAGACTACCAAGATTGTGTTGATAACTCTTGGGATGATCTGGCACAAAAGTATTGGAACATTATGTCAACGGCAAAGGGCGATGTAAAAAGAAACGCGCTGCTGGCATTAAGAGACGAGGTGACTGAGCGAGTGCTTAAACTGCCAAAGTCAGAGGAAGACATTGCAAGGCTAAATCCAACAATGTGTGTTAACTGTGAGTGAGCTTCTTGCGTTATTAACACCAGGCGCACCTGAGATTCAGGCTGATGTAATACGTGGAACGGCAAAAGACAAGATCAGTGCAAGGGACGTTGTATCGTGTTTGTGCCGCGTAGATCGACACACGTATCTGTATGCCCTTAGTAAGTTCTGCTTGGATGATTCATCAAGAACTGAGTTAGACGCGCTGACAATGCAATATACGCTCTCTCGTCAGTATTCTACGCAGGACACAGAGCCAGATGATGTTGTAAATAGGCTAGGGTTGGCGGCATTGAACTATGCGATCTCTTCCTCGCGCTGCAGGGCGTGCAATGGCACTGGTGAGACTAAGATAGCTAACAAGGTTGTTGTATGCACAAGCTGTGGTGGTAGTGGTAACGCAGACATGTCGGTACGTAAGCTGTCACGCATTTTGGGTGTGGGCAGATGGCGTGCAAAGAAGGTGTGGCTTCCACGATTCAAGCAGCTAGTATCTGACTACCAGATGAAGGACGATGAGCTACAGACCGTAATTAAGCGAGGGTTAAGGAATGAGTAAGGGCAGTGAGCAGAGGCCATGTGATCGAGAGGCGTTTAACAAAAACTATGACGCGATATTTGGTCAAAAGCCTAAAGAAAAGACAAAAGAAAAAAAAGATAAAAAAAATTAGTATATGTTTAGGTTTACCAGCCAATAGATGGTTAAATATTCCCAAGATAGGGTTTCTTTCAGTACAGTAAACGCTTTCTTAACTTCCTACTTTCGGTCGCTAACGCGGCCTTTTTTATTTTCCGACCTTGGGACTGCAAAGTACCCCAGGGCTAGGTGATCTATGTCTCGACCAACTGTGATGACTGATGATGTACTCTCAAAACTAGAGAGCGCATTTAGCATGGGCTGTACGGACGTAGAGGCGTGTAACTACGCTAATATTGGTAAGGCAACACTGTACCGTTATCAAGAGGACAACGAGGAGTTTAGAGACCGGAAAGAGGTCTTAAAGTCTAATCCCTTTATGTTGGCACGCAGCGTCCTGATTGACGCACTGCATGATGGCGATGTAAACACCGCACACAAGATGATTGATCGCAAAGAGGGGTCAAAGGTTGCGGTAGATCACAGTAGCTCAGACGGCTCTATGAAGCCGACAATGATACAGCTTATGCCAGTGACGCCAGATGCAGACAGCGACGATTAATCTGCCTGAGAAGTTAGTCCCTGTATTTGGTGGTGACTATCGTTATCGAGGAGCCTACGGAGGCCGTGGTAGCGGTAAAACAAGAACCTTTGCATTGATGACCGCGATTAAGGGTTATCAGTGGGGCATGTCAGGCCAAGCCGGTCAGATATTGTGTGCTAGAGAGCATTTAAACTCATTGGATGAGTCCTCGCTTGAGGAGATTAAGAGCGCCATTAGGTCGGTTGATTGGTTAGCTGATTACTATGAGGTCGGTGAGAAGTACATCCGCTCAAAGGATGGCAAGATCAGTTATGTGTTTGCAGGGTTGCGGCGTAACCTAGACAGCATTAAGTCTAAGGCTCGTATATTGATTGCCTGGATTGATGAGGCAGAGCCGGTATCAGAAGAGGCGTGGCGTAAGCTAATTCCAACGGTACGTGAAGAGAACTCTGAGATATGGGTCACTTGGAACCCTGAGTCAACGCGCTCTGCTACAAACAAACGATTTAGAGAAGAGCCTCCAGAGAATTCAAACATTGTTGAGCTTAATTGGCGCGACAATCCGTGGTTTCCAGATGTCCTAGAAGCAGAAAGGATAGCCGATAAAAAGGTTAGACCTGATGTCTATGATCACATCTGGGAGGGAAGCTATCTAGCAGCCCACGAGGGCGCTTACTACTCACACCTGATGGAAGAGGCAAGGCGCGAGGGACGGGTCGGTAACGTACATCACGATCCTTTAATGGAAACAAGAGCCTACTTTGATATTGGTGGCACGGGTGCGAAGTCTGATGCTACAAGTATCTGGACGGTACAGTTCTACAAGTCAGAGATCAGGGTTTTAGGTTACTACGAGGCACAGGGTCAGCCACTGGCTACGCATGTTGCCTGGTTACGTGATCAGGTACAGGATATTAAGACCGTTGTGTTACCGCATGATGGTCGAACGCACGACAAGGTTTACTCGGTCAGTTATGAGTCAGCCCTACGTGATGCAGGGTTTAATACGGTGGTTGTGCCAAATCAGGGTACAGGTGCTGCAGGTGCTAGGGTAGAGGCTGTAAGGCGTATTTTGCCTTCTGTTTACTTTAACGAGCCTGCGTGTAAGCCAGGAATGGAAGCGTTGTCCTGGTATCACGAGAAGAGAGATGAGGCGAGAAACATTGGGCTAGGCCCAAATCATGATTGGTCAAGTCACGCAGCAGATGCCTTTGGAATGATGGCGGTGGTTTATGAGCCACCTAACACATCATGGGGTAAGCCGCTAAAGGTTAATTTAAAAGGTATTGTATGAGCGCAAGAATGGCAGGCATTTTAGATGAGATAGCTGCTTTCTTGCAGAAGGAGCAAGCGCCAAACCCTCAGTTGTTAGGCCGTCATCCTTCAGATAATGCAGACATGAGCGCGTTGCAGTTAGCCCCTTATATGGCTAAAGGTTTAATCAATGACGTTGCACGTTATGGTAAGCAGGCTGTGACAGGTCAGGTTTCAGACACTGAATTGTTACCGCAGCAACCGTTAACGGGTCAGGCAAAGACAATTGCTGATTCGGCTGGCTCTGCTATGGGTTCGGTGTTGAATTACAAGGTTCCGTCATTGACGCGTGGCTCTGTTTCCTTAATGGATGATATAGGCTCAGTAGTTAATGCTTACGAAAGTGTAAGGCCGCATTTAGTTGATGCGATAGGTGAGCCAAATGTTAATCGAGGTGAGGGTGCTGGTTTACTTGCATCGATGGTAATACCAGGAAAGGTGCGAGCAGGTGTTGGTCGTTCTAAAGATCGTGTTGGGACAACAGGTCAATACGTTGGTGGACCAGCAGGCATGGACACTGAAGATAAACTTGCGTTGATGTATCAAAAATACATTGACGATGTCGAGCTTGGTGCTGGTGGCCGTAATTGGTACAACGATTCTAGTGAATTTATTGACGCTGTGTCACCGGATGGAATGAGGCAATCTGTTGCTGACATTACTGGTGTTACCTCACAAGGTACTGGTGTTGATAGTAATCTTGGTTTTGCTATAAAGGGTATTAACCAAAGGGCTGCAGGGCTGCCTGTTGAGACGGGTCGATTTCCTAACAATCAATCGCCATTAATTGAGCAGGCGCTTGACAATGTGCGCGAGAATCTTGGTCCAAAAAGACAACCATTTGCAGACAATTTGAGTGTTTCTTGGAACCCAGGCATGGCTGACACGCCAGTGCATGACATTTGGCAGGGCCGCGCAATGGGCTACAAGCACCCTCCAAGCGCCAAATTTCCTGACGGTAAACCGTGGGATGCTGGATTTAGTCCTCAGCAACACAGCTTTATGGACGACAGTATGGTCGAGATACAAGACCAGTTAAACAGTGCAAAAGCATTGGGGTATAGCGATTGGGACGCATTGAATACGCAGGCTGCGGCATGGTCGGGCGCTAAAATACGCGCCGGTGATATTACAGAGGCTGATGCTGCAAAGCACTACGGTGATTTTGCTGATAAGTACGCTGTGAATGCAACATATGAGCAAGCTCCAGGCGCAAATACAGCGCAACTTGATGGCATTTTAGATTTGCCGTTTGAAGATCGTTTAGCGTTTGAGAACGCAGCGACATGGCAAAATTCACGAGGGCTTGATGATATTTATTCATCAGGTGGACTGTTAACTCAGCCAACAAACACAATGGTGGGCGCTTATACACCTCAAGCTACTGGCATTTTAGAAATTAATCCAGGCCAGGTAGCAAGACCTTTAGTGCAGCAAGCAGGTGGCGAAATTATCCCGTCTAGCGCCGGTCTTTTAGACATAGCGGAGTCTAGTCGAGCGTTTATCGATGTTCAAAACGCTGGCGCTTACCACAAGGTTATACCGGACAGTCAAACTAAAATGGGCGAGCGGTCAAGCATTAATTTAGCAATGGACAAATCGCCAGAGCCAGAATTAATGTCTGATATAAGTAGCCTGGCTGATGAATATGGGTTCTTTGCTGTTGATACTGGAAACGGTGTTAACTTTGTCAATGATATCTATTCGCCGATAGGCGCAGAGCGAACAGGTGGGACGCTTGGTAAAGAACTGAAAGGTGATCTGGGCAGCAGGTTAGACGCGCTGGTTGGATCAAAAGGCACGCGAGTAAAAGTACAAGCTGGATATGAGGACTATGAAGCAGCTTGGCAGGCAGGCGAGGGTTCTGGCAAAGCAACAACGCAGTTCTTAGACCGTTTAGACGAAAATCCTACATTTGCAGTGGCTATTGAGCCTGCGCTAAAGCGAAAAGCGGCAGCTAACATAGAACGTGATGCCGGTAGCTCATTTAAAGGACGAAAAGACATACAGAGAGCTAGAAAAATTCTCTCTGACAAGGGTATTGACGGTCTAAAAGCAGCATTGGCTGCTGGAACTATTCTTCCGGCAATAGCAATGGTGGTTCTTGATCCTTCAATCTTGACTGCTTCACGGCAGCCCGATGATTCGCAGAGGGAAAGCACTTAACACGATTAGTTTGCTTAAAGCGTTCAGCCTCCTCTGATGCGGTCATGTTGTAGTAGACGCGCTCAGTAAAGCCGTTGTCGTAGGTGATGTCTTTGTAAGGCATGGTTAACTCTCCTGTTTAGCTGTATGCCGCAAGTAGGAATAAATCGCCTAATTAGTATACCAAATCTATCAGAGAAAAAACATGGCAATAACAACTTACAGCGAGCTTAAAACAAGCATTGCTGACTACCTCAATCGTGCTGATTTAACAGCCGTGATACCGACATTTGTTTCACTTGCAGAGGCACAGATCAATCGTGATGTGCGTCACTGGGAGATGGAAAACCGAGCAACAACAACCTTTGACAGTCATTACGCTACTCGGCCATCGGATTGGGTTGAAACAATACGCTTAAGCCTGATCTCTGGCACAACAACGCACATGAGGCTAATTAGCAGGGCGGCTATGGCAGAGAAGCGTAGCAATGATTTGAATGCATCTGGAACGCCGTTGTATTACTCGCACTCAGAGTCTCAGTATGAACTGTATCCAACGCCAGATGCTTCATATACCGGAGAGGTTCTGTATTACCAGAAAATCCCAGCATTGAGCGATAGCGCAACAACCAACTGGTTGCTGTCTTATGCTCCTGATGTCTATCTTTATGGCTCACTCATACATTCAGCGCCTTATCTAGCTGAAGACGGGCGCACAGGTGTCTGGGGATCAATGTACTCTGCAGCAGTTGAGCAGTTAAACACACGTTCAGACGAGGCAAGCAGTTCTGGCTCTGGATTAAAATTACGCGTTCGAGGATTAGGATGAGTTTCACAAACCATTTAGAAACAGAAATATTAGACCACGTATTTGGCGGCAACGCTTACACAGCGCCAGGCACTTTATACCTTGGGTTATACACTGCAACGCCTAGCGACACTGGAGGTGGCACTGAGTTGTCAGGTAGTGGTTATGCACGCCAGGCGATGGCGATGAGCGTATCAGGCAACACAGCAAGCAACAGTGCGGCTGAGGAATTTGCAACGGCAACGGGGTCTTGGGGTACGGTAACGCATGTCGGTGTATTTGATGCATCAACAAGCGGTAACCTGTTGGCCTATGGCGCATTAAGCGCGTCTAAGACAATTGCTACTGGCGATGTATTTCGCATCCCTGCAGGCGATCTTGATATTACATTAGACTAATATGTTATACGGCGCCTATAAGTACGGCCAAGCTGCCTATTCGACAGCAACGGTGCATGATGGCGCAAGTGCAATTAGCGCATCAGCAGCCACATCGGCAAGCGCAGTTACGGTTGTTGACGCACTCGCAGCAATTAGCGCCACATCGGCTACTGTAAGCTCGGCACAGCGCGTTTATCAGGGCGAGAGTACCACAGCATCCGTATCTGTAATTAGCGTTACAGGGCAAAAGATTAACCTTGGTGCGACAACGATAAGCGCAGCATCTGAAGCGTCAATTTCTGCCTCTGCGGTACTTAACGGCAATGTAGCTATCAGTGCAGCATCTGGCACAACAAGCGCAGGTTTGCGCATAGCGGATGGTCAAAGCCAGATCAACGCGCAGTCATCGGCAACGGTATCAGGTTTAAGTGTCCTAAGTGGCGATGCAAACATCAACGGGCTAACGACACTTGCTGGTACAGCAAACAGAATACAACAAGGAACAAGCGCGATCAGTACGGTCTCATCGGCCACTGTTATCGGCACAATCCTGTGGATTGATAACGATCCTGCAGGAAATCAATGGTCAAACGCAGATACAGCATCTGGGTCATGGACCGATACCGAAGAGAACACCAATACCTGGTCAGACAGACCATCATCCTCAAATACTTGGGCTAACAAAGCTACAAACGAAAATTACTGGGAGGCCGCTTAAATGGCTGATACAACGACTACAACTTATTCATTGGTGAAGCCTGAAGTTGGCGCGTCTGCGGATACGTGGGGTACAAAACTCAACACTAACCTAGACAACATTGACAATCTGTTAGACGGCACAACGCCGGTAACGGGTATCGATATTAACAGCGGAACGCTTGATGGTGTAGTGATTGGCGGTGCTAGTGCGGCGGCAGGCAGTTTTACAGATGTTGTAGCTGCATCCTTAGACATCTCTGGAGACATAGACGTAGACGGCACGACTAACCTTGATGTCGTGGACATTGATGGTGCTGTAGATATGGCGAGTACTTTAAAGGTTGATACGCGAGTAGGAATTGGTGTTGCGGCACATTCTTCAGCGGCTTTGGCTATCGCAACAACTGATCAACATATCCGACTTAGTAATGGTTCTGAGCTTGGGGTTATAGAATTAGATTCTGATGGCGAGTTAAACATCTGGGCGCATGGTGATGGGGAAGTAATCAATCTTAGAACTGGCTCTGGAGCAGGGACTGATATTGTCAAAGTTAACTCCACAGGCATAGACGTTACTGGCACAGCCGTGATGGATGGGTTGACTGTTGATGGCAATGTGGGTATTGGTACGGATTCGCCTAGTGCGCCTAAGTTTTCATCCACCCCCGATGGCGTACTTAACTTATCAGGCAATAAGCCTGTTGTGTATTTAACCGAAGAAGATGAAACAGACTCCAATGTATGGATGGGTCTAAGCAATGAAATAGGCATCATAGGAAACACAGGGGATGGTATTGCCTTCCGCACAGGAGCTTCTACGGCAACAGAACGCATGCGCATAGACTCATCAGGCCGTGTGGGTATTGGTACTAGTTCGCCTAGCCAAAAGCTACATATTAGTAATTCAGGTTTCGCATATATGAGAACCACGTCCACCGCTTATGGTGGTACTGGTTTTGATATAGGACAGCATACTGGTGGCTCTATTTATCTTAACAATAGAGACAATACGCCCATTATTTTTCAAACCAACAACGCACAACGTATGCGCATAGACGCATCAGGCAACCTGTTGGTGGGTACTACGTTGGGAGATGTTGGACTTTGGTATAACCGCAAAGGTGTAGTTGCGAAAGAAAATGGACAACTACACGCCGCAGTTTATGGAGGTGCGGCGGCGGTACTTAACAGAAACACTAATGACGGAGATATAGTTCAGTTTCGAAAGGCTGGCTCAACCGTAGGTAGTATTGGTACTGACACTAGCGGAAACCTTCAGACATTATCATCTACTGGAAACTACCGTTTTGGAGACAGCAATACGACACGATGGTCTGTAGATGCAACCCGTATGTATCCTATGTCAGACGCAACTTATGATATAGGATTAAGCAGTAATCGAGTTCGTAACCTCTACCTATCAGGTGTAGTAACTTTAGGTGGGGCCAGTTATGACTCAACAAAAACCCTTAAAGCTGCAACCGTAGGTACAACTTCATCACACTACGTTTTTGAAGGCACTGGCACACAGACAGGCGCTGATGGTCGTATACATTACTGGGATTTAGCAAATACGAATAACTCCAGTGCTTTTTTTGTTTATGCACAAAACTCTTCAGGCAACTGTTTCAACATCAGAGGAGATGGAGATGTTGAAAACTCAAACAACTCTTATGGCGCTATTTCTGATGAAAAATTAAAAGAAAACATTGCAGAGGCATCTTCGCAATGGGATGACCTTAAAGCAGTTCAGGTAAGAAAATACAGTTTTAAGAGTGATAATTTAGACTCACCCAATCAATTAGGCGTTATTGCTCAAGAACTTGAAGCATCAGGCATGGGCGGACTGGTAAAAGAAAGCCCAGACGTAGACATGAGGACGGGTGAAGATTTAGGCACAACAACCAAAACCGTTAAATATTCGGTTCTGTATATGAAAGCCGTTAAAGCCTTGCAAGAAGCAATGGATCGTATTGAAACCCTTGAGGCGAAAGTCGCACAACTAGAGGAATAAAACAATGGCAGTAACTTGGACAATCTCAACACTAGAACGCAACACATCAGATGACGGTGTAGTTGTAGCACATTGGCGAGCATCAGACTCAGAAGTAGTAGGCACTGGTGATGACGCTGTAACTCACTCAGGCAGTAGCTATGGCACTTGTGGCTTCACACCTGACAGCACTTCTGAAGGCTACACAACCTATGCAGACATTACCGAATCTCAGGCTATTGGATGGGTAAAAGACAGCATGGGCGAAGACGCTGTAACGGCTCTTGAATCCTCTATAGCTTCACAGATAGCAGAGTCTAAGGCTCCTGCGATTAGCACTGGAGTGCCTTGGTAATGGGACAAATTAAGCAAGCACTTAAATCAAAGACCGTACAGTTTAGTATTGCCTTAGCTGTACTCTCGCTCTTGCAAGGATACATTGGTTTTCTACCAGTAAGTCAAGCAGGACAGGCGGTCA
>Ga0208793_1000405_pt1 | contig 29677 bp, 36 predicted proteins | sample 17_taG_FD_184092 | JGI IMG/M metagenome (GOLD analysis project Ga0208793, IMG submission 184092) | Marine viral communities from the Subarctic Pacific Ocean - 17_ETSP_OMZ_AT15314 metaG (SPAdes) (version 2) | ecosystem: Environmental > Aquatic > Marine > Oceanic | place: Pacific Ocean | collected... | reverse complement strand
GAGGCTCATCAAGAGATGTAGTACCAACACTAGTACACAAATACGATGTTATATATGTAGATGGTGACCATTCGTATGAAGGAGCTAAAAAAGATTTAGAGTTATCTCTTGAAGTATTAGCAGAAGATGGTAAGATTATAGTTGATGATTTACAATATCCATCAGTAGCTCAAGCATTCAGAGAGTTTTTACAAGAGAATGAACAACTACAACACAAAGGTGATACAATATGGCGAAGATAATAGAAGTTAACATACCAGAAGAATACAAGAATAAAAACAAGTATGAGATATATACTCATCTTGAACAAGTTTCTCAATATGCTCATAATCTTAAACAAAAGATAGAAGATTTAAATGCAGAGATTAAATTAAGAGATTCTCAATTACAGAAACAAAGAGCTGATATTATGAAATTAAAATCGGTAATAGGACATCATAAGATAGAGATACACAATCTTAAATTAGATTCAGTAGTAGAAGAGATAGAACACGAAGTAGTAGAGGATAAAGGATTTAACTATATGCCTGCTTCACTTAACTTCCATGAAGTAAAAGGTGAACTACCACAAGACCCAATAGAGAAAAGAAAATGAAGAAAGAAATAAACATAACAGTACCAAAGAATTATTCAGCAGTATCGTTTAAGAAATACTTAAACATACAAAAAGATTTAGCTGATTATAAGGATGATGAACAAGCACAAGATGCATTCCTTTTATATAACTTATGTGGTATTACACCTGAGATAGCTAGAAAGTTAGATAATAAAACAGTAAACAAAGTTAAAACAGATTTGTATGAACTGTTAAACAATCAAGATTATGATTTACAAAAGAAAATTACAATCAATGATGTAGAGTATGGATTTGAACCTAACTTAGCTGAAATGAGTTATGGTGCTTATTTAGATGTATGTAAACATGAAGAGTTAGCATTAGATAAGAACTGGCCTGATGTACTTTCTATCTTATATAGACCTATAACTAAAACAAGTGGAGCTCTATATGAAATCAAACCCTATGATAGTTCAGATGTACTTGACCCGAAAGAATGGTTAGATGTTAACATGGATTTTATGTTTGGTTGTTTTTTTTTCTTCAATCGTATCTATCTGGATTGCTTGAAAGATACCCTGAAATCTTTGACGGAGGAAACATTGACCCAAACTCAAGTGGGGCCACACATCAAGCAGGCTTTGCTAGAAAGTGGAAAACTTATCAATCTATTGTCATCCTCGCCCAAAATGACCTTCTTAAGTTCGAGGAAGTAACGAAAAGACCCTTAGAAGAGTGTTTACTCTACTTGTGTTACCTAACAGATAAGAATAATATGGAATCTGCTATACATCGCCAGAACATGGCAAAGTATAAGAGATAATCTATACAAATATAAAACCTAATTGTTTTGTTATATAACTAAAAACAAATTGACATGTCATATTCTCGTAGTTTAAGAAAACGAAGACAATCAGGAATCAGCTTAGGTCCAACCATAGGAGAGAGTTCACCGAAGAACTCAAGAAGAGGTTGTTTGTGTTTAGATAGTAACACTTACCATGTTGATTGTTGTGATGGGTACTTACAGAATCAAGGTATAGGACAAACTGAAGTATCAATAGTATCAAGAGGAGCATTCTCCTCAGGATTCTCAAATGGATTTGACATTCAAGAAACAAGATAAAGAACCATGGGTAAAACTAAAGCACAATTAAGAACAGAGAATTCAGCTAATTTTCCAAATAACAATTCTCAATTTATTACACCAGAGAGACTTAGAGATTTCAATACTGATATTATTGATTCTTTAGTTGTATCAAGTGATTCTGGTTCATTTGTAACTACTGCATCTTTCGATAGTGGTACAAGAGTACAAACATTTACGAAAGCAGATGGTAGTACGTTTACAAATACAATACCAGGAGGAAGTGGTGGAAGTACTAATACAGGTAGTTTATTAGTAACCTCATCATTTAATAATAGTACAAGGTTACAAACCTTTACTAAGGGTGATGGTAGTACATACACTAATAGTATTCCATTAACTACAATCAATACAGGCTCATTTGTAATTACTGGTTCTGTTACCAATGCAACTTCTACATTTACTAAAGGTGATGGAAGTACATTTGGATTAACAGTAAACAATGTAGTAAACGCAACATCTGCATCTCATGCAGAACTAGCTGATTTAGCTACTCTTGCTACTAATGCAACAAATGCAGTATCAGCTTCTAATGCTATAAGTTCTTCAAAAGTAACTGACCCTAATATAGCATACATAAATAAAGATAACACATTTACAGGAACACAAAACTTTGATAACATTGCAGTAAGTGGTACAGGTTCATTTGGTTATTTACAATCAATAACTGGTTCAGCTAAAATTATAGGTGATGCATTTATTGTATTAAATGCTGATACACCTACACAAAGATATGCAGGTATTAAAATAGAAGATACAGGTTCAGCATCAACCGCTTCATTTGAATGGGATGGTGATAATGATAAATGGATAACAGTAGATGAAGGTGGAAACTCTTCAAACATATTGGTTGGTCCTGAAGGTACTAAAGGTTCAGAAGGAACTTTCTTTACAAACGTATTACCAAAATCACTAGATGGTACTGGTAAATTAGTAAACTCTACTATTTTAGATAATGGTAGTGGACTTGGAGTAAAGTTTTTCAACTATGTATCAGTTGGAACTGCAAACTGGCAATTCCTTGAAGTAACAGGTAGTGGTGCTAGAAAAAGTGTAGTAGGAACAGGAACATTAACTGCTACAACTGATGGTACTAGAATATTTAATGGTTCAGGATTCTATGGTGGATATTCAACAATCTATAATAGTGGTGATGACCATGAGTTTGGTATAGTAGGACAATCCTCTAACTACTCTGGTGATTGGGAAGGTTGTGGTATTATGAACAACGCTGATGGAGGTAACTCATATACAACAGTAATAGGATTCCAAGATAAAAATACCTATACAGATAACACAGTAACAATATTAACACCACTTGTAGTTTCACAATCAGCTACGTTTAAAGAAGTGGCAACATTTGATAATGATATAAATGCAAATGGATTTACTACATTTAATTCAGATGTTGTTTTAGGTGGATTAACAATAACAACTAATGATTTCAATCCAAGAGGTCCTATTAGTTCATCTAATGATATACAAGCACAGAATCTTACTATCAAAGGGGATACCTTTGTAAATAGTATAAGTGCATCATCATTTATATCTGCATCAACATTCGTTGGTGATGGTTCTAACTTAACAGGTGTAGCGGGTGGTATCTTTATAGAAACAGGTTCATACTATGCAACTTCAAATGATTTACAAGTAAGTGGTTCATTTAGTGTAAGTAAAGCAATTGGTGGACAAAACAAAGATTTAACAATTTCATCAAACACTGCATCAATTGATTTAAGAGATTCAAATACATATACTGTACAACTTGTATCATCTGCTGATACTCATATCGATGTAACACAATTTGGAGAAACGGCACAATCATTAAACTTATTAGTGAAACAACCATCTAGTGGTAATACAGGTTCGATATCATTCTCAAATGACTTTAAGTTCGGTGGAGGATATGAATATCAACCAACACCACTTATAAACTCTGAAGATATTTTATCATTCACAAGATTCGGTAGTTCATTATATGGAACATTTATAAACAACTTTAGTTAATATGTTTACACCATTAGCATACAATAAAAATACACAAATAGAAGTAGATAGGTTTGATAACTCAGATTACTCAACCGATACATCAGTTAAAGCAATGGGTATTGGTATACCTGATACAGATTTCTACTCAATAGGTAGTAACTGTTTTCCTGGTACTATTGCAGTACAAGCTTTTCCAAATGCTCCTGATACTAAATCACCATATGGTGCAGAAACTAAATGGTTGTTCTGGTCACATGAGAGAGCTAATAGTTCAGCTGCTTGGTGGCAGTTTTATATTGCAGGTGATGATAATACACAAATTGGTGGAGGTAGTAACTATACTATGTTAGATAATACTGTTGGTACACCAAAAGGAGGATTCTTTATATCATTAAGAGGAAGAAGTTCAGGTCAGTTTGATGGATTATGTTGGTTAAATAGTGGTAGTAATTGGGCATCAGGTGAAGGTCTCTATGATTGGGATAATCCTGAACCTGTTAGGATTGCTCTAACATTTAAGAAAGATGAACCAGCTGGAATTGGTACATTCTTAGCATCTCTTAATGGAGAAACAATGACAGCTACTTTTGAAGATAGAAGTGGTTATACTGTTGGTAATAAAAAATGGTTGTGTGATACTTGTCCAACAGGTGAAGATGTAAAAATAGGACATGGATATTCACCAAGAGTACAGAGAACAGGTGTAGATAGTGGTTCATTTAGTGAGATAGCTTATTTTACTTCATCTCTTTCACAAGAAGAATTAAATACTATAACAGCTCAACCATATGGACAACCACTTGATGTCTTAGGTAAAAGGAATGATGCATCTAAAACAAATCAAGCTAATGTTAGTTATGTTATTAGAGAAGAAAACAAAGTACAAACAAGTGGAGATACAATTACTTCACAATTAAATGGTGTATTTGCATATGAGAATAAAGGACAAACTTCAGATGCACCATCACAAGCTAAAACAGTAGCTGATTCACTTGCAAGTGTAACGAGTGGTTCTGCAGTTAATACTGAACTAGGTGAATATAGATTAAGGGAATAAACTATGAGTGATAAAATAGATAACAGATATGATTGTCATGAGGATTGTCAATGTACTCACGATGATATAACGAACAAGTGTGATGGGAACTGCCTTACTTGTATACCCGATTGGCAAGACCGTAAAGATAAAGCCCTAGAATGGAGAGAAGGATAAAACAATATTTTTTATACTTATTAATATAAAGTCATTTTATAATAATATTTGTTAATTTAGAACCAGTTACAATATGTAGCTGGTTTTTTTTTATCATTTTTTTTATGAAAACTTTTTTTTCTTATATTTATATTTACAAAGGAGTATTAATGAACATAAACAATTACATTCAAATCCACTTCGGTGAGATTAAAAGGAAGATAAAGGCAGTAACAAGAAATCATCCTAATACAGATGATTTAATATCAGACTGTGTTTTATCTTTATTGGAAAAGGGTAATGATTATACCCACAAACTATTACTTGATGGTAAAGTACAACATTATTTGATTAAGATGGCTTATATACAGTATAACTCATCTACATCACCGTTTCACTTAAAGTATAGAAAATCTAATCACTTACAACCCTTAGAAGATAGACATCAACATATAAAAGTAGATACAGAACCTAAAGTAGATGTAGATACTTTTGCAACAGATGTGAAGATATACATAGGTAAGTTACCTTTTTATCAGAAAGAGTTAGCAACTCAACATTTTATTAATGGTACATCTCAAAGAAAGATGTCTAAAAAATACAATATCAATAGAACGCATATTTCTAAAGATATTAAATTAATAAAAAAGAATATGCAAATTACGTTTAACAAAGACAAATATAAAAAAGATGAATAATATAGAATTAACATTAGCAGTAATAGGTTCTCTCTCGTTAGGGTACATTACGTTTAAAGGATTTAAATGGTTGTGGGTAAGAAGAAATAGTTTCCGCTTCAAAAACCCTCTTAAATCTTACATTAGGAAACAAGTCGTAGAATATTTAAAAGAATTAAAAGATGAGTAAAAAAGAATTAGGGTTACAAATAGAAGGATATGAACATTATGTAATCACATCAGAAGGTGATGTATGGTCTTTAAAAAGAGATAAACCTTTAAAGTTAAAACCACAGAAGGCATCACAAAGTAAAAAGAAATACCTTCAAGTAAGATTGTTTAATAAATTTAAACCTAAAGGTAGATTACTTTATGTACACAGATTAGTATATCAAACTTTTGTTGGTGATATACCTCAAGGTAAAGAGATAGACCATATTGATGGTAACCCTCATAATAATAGTATAGATAATATACAAGTTATTACAAGAAGAGAAAACATGGTAAAGTATGCTCACAGATTAAGTAAAGAATCTGGTAGAAGATACTTAAGAGGCCATAGAGATGATATACTCGAAGATTTTAAGGTTTTAAAATCAATGAGAAAAGTAGCTGAGAAATGGAATTGTAGTAAACAACATATAAGAAGAATTGTAAAAAATTTATATTACACTTCTAAAGGAGAATCAGTTATATTTGATGAATCTATAAATGATAAATGGATGAAAGCAGATTTAAGATTAAAAGACAAAGATGATGAAATTTGGTTGTAAAATAAGATTAGGTGATAGAGTTGAATGGATAATTGACAAAATCACATTTGGTAATGGTCATTATTGGGCCTATATAGTAGCAGTTAAGTGGTTCGGTTATGAATCATGTGGTTGTGAAGAAAGAAGAATATATTTAAATAAATTAACATGCAAAAATTACAAAGATGAGTAAAAAAACAAAATTAACGTTACAACAAGAAGCTAGTGTACTACACTACATTGAATACCATAGAGGTAAACAAATGAAGGGACAACAAAGAGCATATATGTATGAGATATATTCTATGTTCTCTTCTGATGGTAGAAATGTTAAAACTTGTGGTTGTTTAGATAGAGATACACATAAGAAGGTAGATAACTTTATTAACACAATAGATTGGAGTGAACAAACCAAAACTTCAGCTAAGATGAAACAATTAATACCAGATAGTTATATCGAACCTATTGATATTCCTTTAGTACAGACACAACCTATTAAAGTAGATACAGATAAACTAGCAAAGGCGGTAAAAAAGAAAAAGAAAGCTAAATCAGTACCAGTTAAACCAGTTAAGAAATCTAAAGTAAGAAAAAAGAAATGATAAAGTATTTAGAGATAGGTGTAGCCCTTGGTGAACACGCAGAACAAATCTTAAGAGATAAAGATATATATTATACAGGTATAGACCAATGGAAGTATGATACTACCATGGAACATGAAAAGAATAAGATAACTAATTGGGATACACAAGAGAAATGGGATGAGGTTTACAAATCGGTATTAAAGAAACTTAGTAAGTTCCAAGATAGAGCTAGTATTATTCGAGGCTCATCAAGAGATGTAGTACCAACCTTAGTACATAAGTACGATGTTATATATGTAGATGGTGACCATTCCTATGAAGGAGCTAAGAAAGACTTAGAGTTATCTCTTGAGGTACTAGCAGAAGGAGGTAAGATTATAGTTGATGATTTACAATATCCATCTGTAAGGAAGGCATTTAACGAGTTCTTAGAAGAGAACGATGTACAACATAGAGGTGATACAATAAGAAAAAGGAAATGAAAAAGAAGAAACAAACCGAACGGACTAAAAGGAGAACCACGGCACAGAAGAGAGTTTTAAAGTGTTTAGAAGAAACTCATGGGGTAGTAACCTCTGCTTGTAAGAAGGCAAAGATAGGAAGAACACAATTCTACAAATGGTGTAATAGTGATGAAGGTTTTAAAAAAGAAGTAGATGAAATACAAGATTCTACATTAGATTTTGTAGAAGGAGCTCTTTTTAAACAAATAGAAAAAGGAAACATTACAGGTCAAATCTTTTATCTTAAAACAAAAGGTAAACATAGAGGTTATGTAGAAAGACAAGAGATACAACAACAGACTACAGGTAGTATAACTTTTGATTTCAATTAATGCAATATAAGGGATTTAAACCATACAAATTTCAAAAAGGAATAATAGATGATATCCTCGGTAAAGATGATATGTTTTATGTTATGGTATGTGGTAGACAGATAGGTAAGACTCTCCTTCTTATCAACATGCTATTATACTATGGTATAAACAAACCTAAGAGTACTTTACTTTGGGTATCTCCCTATTACTCAATGGCGGTAAAGGTTCTATCACAAATCCTAGATGCAATAGAATATACACCTATAACTAAAGAAGCTAATAAGAGTGAAAAGATTATAACCTTAATAAATGGAACAAGGATATACTTTCGTTCTGCAGAGAAGCCAGAAACAATCAGAGGGTTAAGTATAGATTATTGTTTTATCGATGAGGCACAAGATGTGAGTGATAATGCCTTTAATAAATCTATCTTACCTACTTTATCTGCTAAAGGAAAGAAGTGTTTGATTGCAGGAACACCTAAATCAAAGAATTGGTTTTACTTATATTTCCAAAGAGGAGGAGATAAGAACTATAACTCTTATACAGCTCCATCTACTATATCCCCATACATTAGTGAAGAATTTATAAAAGAACAGAAAGAATCCCTTCCTCCATCAATCTTTAACCAAGAGTTCTTAGCACAATGGCAAGATGGTGATGGTGAAGTATTTACAAATATAGATGAGGTATGTAATCAAGAAAGTTGGATACCTACTAATAAAAGAACTGTAGCAGGATTAGATGTTGGTACTAAACAAGATTACTCTGTCTTAACTATTATGGATGAATTAGGTAGAGTTGTTTATATGTGGAGAGCAAGAGGAATAGATTATAGTGAGATTGTAAACAAAGTAGTTTACTTTTGTAAACAATATAAATCACAACTCTTAGTAGAAGCTAATGGTGTAGGTGACCCGATAGTAGAGATGATTAAGAAACAGTATAAGGATACAAAGCCATTCATTACTTCTAACTCATCAAAAGAAAACATTGTTCGACGATTAATTAGTGATATAGCTGATATGAACATAGAATTACCTTCTGTGAGTTTATTTGAACCCCTCTACAAAGAGTTACACGCTTTCCAATACAAATACCTACCGAGTGGTAAAATCTCTTATCAGGCAATGAGTGGTATGCATGATGATACAGTAATGAGTTTAGCAATCACTAATTGGAATCGTATTTCAAATCCAATAAGAAAGAAATTAATAATAAGTGGGTTAAGGTAATTATCCATACCAAGTAATTAAAGAAAATATAATAAAGTATATGAAGAATATAAAAATAGATATACCAGTTGAATTTACAATTGAGCATTATCAAAAGTTAGGGCAGTTTGAACATCTCTCAGAAGTAGAGAAAATCATTAGGATTGTTTCTGCTATTTCTAACTATGATGAAGAGTTTATTCGTACATGGGATATTACATCGTTACAAAAAGTGTATTTAGATATACACGATAAGATTACAACAACAGAAGCAATCTTTTTACCTATATTTGAATTTGAAGGAATACAATATGGATTACAACCTATATCTAAGATGAATGCAGGTGAGTATATCGATTTAGAAAAACAATTACAAGATGGTAATGTCTTAGATGTTATATCTATAATTTATAGACCGATAGTAAAAGATAGATTTAATTCTTTTGAATGGAAAGTTAAAAACGATATAAAGTTTATACAAGGAAAAGCAGAGACTCTGTTTAAATATTATACAGTAGAAGATTACGATAACGAGAAACGAGAGTGGAGAAAAGAGATTTTCAGAAACCTTCCTATGAGTATTGCATTAGGAGCCTATAATTTTTTTTTGTTAATCGGAATTCAATTATCAAACAGTTTCCTTCAATCTTCCCAAGTGTTGAACCAATCGGAGAAGAAGATGTGGAAGGAGGGGATGGACCAAGTATTCAAGAACATTTTGGATGGTTCTACACACTCTACCACCTTTCAAAAGATGGGGGAATCTTAAGGTTAACTGGTGAGAAAGATGTTACAAAAGTAAACTTTGTTACAATGTTAAACTGGCTAACTTTAGAAAGTGATATAGTTAAAGAAGAAAATAAACAACAAAAGAAAATATTAAATCAATACAAGAGAAGATAGAACAACATGGTAAGATACGATGAATTAGTAAATACAGTAGAATATTTTGTGAATAATCACAACTACTTTAAAGGGTTCGGACACGGTAGTATTGAATATATCGATGCTGCAGTAAATAGGGGATATCCACTTTTATTTATGAGGCCTTTAACATCACCTGGTTTAACTGGTGTAGATGGTAGACAAAGAGAATTAACTTTTGAATTTTATTCTTTAGATGTTCCTAAATTGGGAGATGAAGATATGAGGATAGTTCTTAATAATACAGAACAAGGGTTGTACGATTTATATGGTTATATATTAGATGGGCCTGTACAATATCCTATACAGATACAAATGAATAATCTTATTCCTTTGGTAGAAGCATTTCAGGATAAGGCAGTAGGTTGGATAATGACAGCAACATTAATAACAGATAGTAAGGAAATATCTTACTGTGATATAGCATAATGGGAAACATGGGATTAGAAAATAAGATTAGTTATGTATCAGGATTCTTCTTGACTACAGCATACTCAATGACAATGATGGAAATAATAACAGCAGGAGTTGTAGGTTTAGTAGGTGGATTCTTTGGTATATTAGGAAAAGAATTATTTTATTGGATTAAAAACAAAGGATGGAAATAAAAAATATAAGAGAGGTATTAGAGCAACTGGCTCAGTTTTTACAAGATAACTTAAAAGATGGTATCATCAATAAGGGATTGTTTAAGACTGGTAGGTTGGCTAATTCTGTCCAAGTTAGATACGAAGATAACGTTAAAGAACCTCGTTTTTCTTTAACTATGGAGAACTATGGTTTCTACCAAGATAGTGGTGTAAATGGAACTAAAAGTAAGATTAATCCTAATCCAGAATCTCTTTTTGACCCAGGTCAATTTAAATCTAAAACAATAGGTGGTAATTTACCTTTTGCAGTTCGTAAATCAATTGCAGAGAAAGGATTTAGACCTAGACCTTTTATTGTAGGAGCAGTAAATAGAAGTGTAGAAAATTATCAAGATAAATTAATCATGGCAGGTGAAGAAGATATAAACGAAGAAATATTAGATTTATTTAAATTAAACGGAGCAACAACATAAATTATGGCAATATCATTCATACAAAGACCAACAGACCCGAATGGAACACAAGCAACAGTTGTGTATTCCCTTACTAACCTAACGTTAGCTCCACAAGCAAAGTATATATGTGATGTAAAACCTACTGGTTCTTCTGAAACCTTAGTAAGAATAAAACAACCTGGTAATGCATCTAACTTTGGTGTATTTGAATTAAGTGATGTTTTACACGATTATACTGATTGGGATGAGGTATGGACTACTCCAACAATAGTTAGTTCATCTAACAACAACACAAGAAGTTTCTCAATAGAGTTTGGAGAAGAATATGGAACATCTCCTTCTTCATCTTTGGTTGTAACTCCATCACAGATAACCTCTTCTTTAACTGTATATCCTGCAGTAGAAGAATTAGTAGATGGTTTGAACTGGCAATCAGGTTCTTATTTTAATGATTTTCTTTCTAACTCACCAAACACACAATATGTAAGAACAGAAGATTATGGAACTCTTTCACATTTTAACTTAGCAAATTCTTTTGTAGAAAGTTATAGGGTAACAATCTATAATGAGAATGATGGTATCTTAGCACAGAAGTTCTTTACAGATACCTTTAGTGGTTCACATGATGATAGTGAAGCTAGTAGATTAGTTCATTATCCAGCAGGACCTCAAAACTTTATTAATGATGGAACATTAGGTTCTATATTCGCAGGTGATACTTGGTCTTACTATACAGTAGTTGCAAATCAAAATGAAGGTGATAGAAGATTTGAAAAATTAAGTACTTGTATAGATGAGAATGGAACAAGGTTTGCTTTTATAAACAAAGTAGGTACTTGGGATTATTATACTGCTAACTTAACTAAAACAGAAAATCAAACTTATAGACAAGATACATTTGAACAAGAGTTTGTTAATTACTCTACAACAGATGGTAGTGTAGCATTTGATAAAGGGAGAAGAGGAACTACAATATACAACAAGGCAATACAAAAGAACTTTGGAGCACAGACTGATTGGTTAACAACAGAAGAATCTGAATGGTTATTAGAGTTATTTCAATCTCCTTCTGTATATGTTCAGTACGATGGTGGGTTCGTTCCTGTTATCATTACTAATCAAACTGCAGAAAAGAAAACAAATCCAAGAGGACAAAAATTATTTACTTATAGAATAAATTACCAATACGCAAACAAACCTAAATCAAGAAGATAATTTATGGCGTTTATTAGAGCACAATATGATGGTGTAATATATGATTTAGATGTATTAGAAGATACACCTATTAGAGTAGATGTTTCTGCTATTGAAAATGGAAATATAGGAGAAGTATTCGGAGCAACATCACAAGGATTTACTTTACCTGGTTCAAAGAAGAACAATAGGTTTTTTAAACACGCTTATAAAGTTGGTGTAACAGGTGTACCTGGTTTAGGTAATTCAGTTGATGCATCAGTTATTAGTAAATCAGATACCTTATTAGAAGGTTCTTTATTTTTAGATGAAGTAGTTAGAACACCCAATGGAGGATTTAATTACGAAGTAACAATAACAAATAGTGTAGTAACTTTTAATGATTCAATTAAAACAGTTGCTGTATCTGATTTAGATTGGAGTGATTATGACCATGCTTTTTCAGTTGCAAATGTAACAGGTAGTTGGGAGAATGATTTATTTGGTGGTGATGTTTATTATCCTCTAATAGACCAAGGTAGAGATGGATTAGAAAATACAGGTTCTTTACCAAATATACAAATAGATACAGAGGAAGTAGCTAGACTAGGATATATTAACAACGAAACTTCTTCGTTACAAGTACAACAACTTACACCTGCAATTAGAGTATCTTTGGTTCTTTCTAAAATATTTGAACAAGGTGAGTTTGCTTATTCATCTTCTTTAGAACCCCTTTTTGATAACTTATATATAATGCCTAAACAAACAGAGAACTTATCTGTTAAAGGAACAGGTTTCTCAGATTTTACATTTACATCTGAACCTCTTTCTGCGTTTAACATTACATCAAACGCTCCAACTATACCAACATATAGTGATGTTATTTTTGATAATGAAGTTTCAGACCCATCAAACTCATATAACCCTACAACAGGTGTATATACAGCTCCAAAAGCAGGAACATATCAATTTGATGCTATTATATCTGGTAGTGTTGCAGCTGCACCTGCTATGACAAGTAGAACTGATGTTGATTGGAGAATTATGGTAAATGGAACTAACAGAGTTGCATTTGGTGGTTTAGTATTTGATGTAGGACAAGAAGGAGAATCTGAAGCTCTTTATGTATCAAGTGGTTTAATAAATCTTAATTTAGGAGATACTGTTAAATTACAAAGAACAGATAAAATAACAGTTGGAACTCAACCTACTATTATAATACAAGCTACATCACAATTTGTAGCTAGTGATTCACCAATCAATTATGAAACAGGAACTATACAATTAGGACAACAGTTTGAACCACAAACGAAATGTATAGATGTTTTAAGAGGCCTAATACAGAAACTAAATTTAGTGATAGAACCAGTCTATACAGAAAATAGAGTTCTTAAAATCGAAACTTTTAACAATTGGGCTAATAGTGGTAAGAAGGTAGATTGGACAAGAAAGATACAACAAGCAGATAGAATCTCGTTACGTTCTACCCTAGCTAATCAACAGAAAACTCTGAAGTATGAAGATAATAGAGATAATGATAGATTATCACAAAATGTATTACAAAATGCAGAAGGATTACAATGGGGAACTGAAATAGTTAATGCTGCATCTGATGTACCACAAGGAGAAAGAAAAGTAGGAGCTTATTTTGCACCTGTTATCTTAGATACAATACAAGGAACAAATGATAATATTATACCACAATTATATAAAACAGATAATAGTGAAATAGATAAAAAAACATTTAAGTTTAAACCAAGATTAGGATATAAGGTAAGTGGAACTTTACCAACAGGCTCTTTTATAGGAGCAGCAAGTGAACCTTTTCAAGATTATGCTACAATATCAAACTATGATAGTTTACCTGTTGTTAGTGGTTCAACAAATAATTTACATTTTAACGAATCTTTTTATCCACCAGCGTTTGATGCTAATGCAACAGGTTCTATAACCTCGTATAAAACGTATTGGAGTGATTATATAAACGATTTGTATGGAAGTGATAGTAAGATACTATCTGCTGATATAAAGTTCGAACCTGATGAGATTGCAGGAATTGAATTAAATGATAAAATCTTTGTAGAAGATAAATGGTATAGGATAAATAGAATAAAAGGATACAACTTAAATTACAATGATGTAGTAGGATTGGAACTGATTACTGTAAATGATGCAGGATTTCCAAGTATTAATTGTGATTTTGAATTTGAAATATAGATTATGGCAATAGTAACAATAACATTAACGGAATCAAATCAATCTGGTCCATATTATAATGTGGAATCATCAACAGATTTGATTACTTATTCATCATCATTAAGTAATCCTATCTATTTACCTACTTTGGGTAGTACTGATACTGCAGAAGTTTTAAATGGATATGTTGGAATAAAACTAACATCTACTTCTTCAATATGTGATAATACAGAAATTTTAACTGAATCAATTGATTATATTAGTTGTTGTGATATTAGTTCTTCTATTACTATACCTAATGAAACTATAAATACATTTGCTACTTTTTCAGTTTCACGTGGTTCTTGTAGTTTTAACCCAACTACTAGTAATAAATGGATATTTTCTTCATCTTATGATAATCAAATTACAGAGGGTATATATGATAATTATGAATATGCTATTTTAAGTGAATTTCAAGATGGTGAATTTATATGTAACCCACCACAACCAATAGATTCAGGTATACCATATTTAATAAAAGATGGTAGTGTTACTTTGGGAGCTAAAGATTGGTATGCAATTGATAGAACTTCTGCAGGTGGTCCTTACTACCCTTATCCAATAGAAAATACTGATTTAGCGATGTTTAAATTTAGAACAGGTTCTGCAACAGATTTTTCTTATTTACCAAATTATACATTATCTGGTTCAGATGCAATTGCAACAACAGTTGTTGTAACTGGTATGACAAATAAACAAGCTAGAGAGTTTGGTAGTCCTGAAATCCTTGCTACAAAAGTATGGAAAGGAGCTAGTTCTACCGGTTCACCACGAGAACGTTTTTATTGGGATTGGGATGAAATTAAAAGTTATTTAGGTTCTGATTATGCAGGTGGAATACCATTTACAGGAGGAGGTGATGCTTATGAGTGGAATGGTAGAAACTATACTGTTGAAGATTTTGTAACACAATCACATGATGATAATGGTGGTATAGGAACAGTTGTACTTCAGTTCCAACCAACAGGTTCAACTTCTTATAATGCACAAACTGTATGGAAGATGAGAAGTTCTTATGATGATTTTGAAAATGCATGTAGTGGAACTATTGGTGGTGGTCCTTCAAGAGAAGAATGGCATATACTTTGTCCTTTAGGATATAACCAACATGAAGGAACAAGTGGTTCTCAATCTCATACATTCTGGTATAATATTGCTCATCAACATATTAGTAGAGAAATTGATATTAGTGAAATGCAAGCATTACACAAATATAATAGTAGAGGTATTAATTATTTTTGTATTCCTTGTGAAACTACAACAACTACTACCACAACAACAACTACTACGAGTACAACAACTACCACAACAACTACAACTACTCTAGCACCTGATTGTATAGAATGGGATTTATTATGTCCTTCATCTGCAATTGGTGGTTTCTGTGAGTATAGTGTTCCTTGTTGTGATGGTGTAACAGTAGTTTATGATTTAGGAGCAGACCAAGATGCTGTTGCCTGTGTTGAAAGTGGAAGTATTGTAACTGTATTATCAACGAGTGGTACTGCATCACCAGTATCACCCGAATCAGCTTGTACTTCATTATGTGGAGATGTAAGTACTACCACAACAAGTACTACAACAACTAGTACAACAACTAGTACAACTACAACTACTACTGCTCCTCCTACAAAGAGAGTAGAGATTACAGGTAGTAATAGTACAGCAACTAACTTTACAGCAACTGCAAATGATATTGATTTTGATTTTCTAGGTACTCCTTATGAGTTAAGATTAGATGATATACCTATTGGTACAACAGATACAGGCTCAGATGCAAGTATTAGTGGAATACAAACAGTTAATAGTAGTATCAATGTAAGTGGTATTGATTATGGTACGATAAATTATCAATCAATCTTAAAAGCAGATGGTGTTATACAAGATACCGATAGTGGACAACTTACTTATCCTACAACAGGTATAACGATTGGACATGGTTCTAACAATATAGATAGTGCAACTTCTTGGTCTCTTGAAGTTTCACTTACACCTACAACAACAACTACAACTACAACAACGGCGGCTTGTACTGAATACGATTTACTTTGTCCATCAACTGCAGTAGGAGGATTTTGTTCCTTTGATGTTGATTGTTGTGCAGGTAATACAGTAAGATATTTCTTAGGAGCTGACCAAGATGCAGTTGCTTGTGTAGAAGCAGGTGGAGGAGTAAGTGTTGTTACTACAAGTGGTGTTGCTACTCCAACAGGAGTATCATGTAGTTCTGATTGTGGTGATGTAACCTCTACAACTACTACAACAACAACGAGTACAACTACAACAAGTACTACAACAACAACATCAACAACAACTACACTTAATCCAGCAGAGTGTATAGAGTATGATATGGAATGTAGAAGTGGAGCAGTTGGTAGTGGGTGTTCGTTCAGTTGGGATGATTGTGAAGGAGTAGCACAGAGTGTAAGTATTGCAGAAGATTTTGGATTTAGTGTATGTGCCTTATCAGGTTCAGCATTCGTAACATCTGCTAGTGGTGAGATTCAAGAAGGAGACCAATGTTATTACGCATTTACTTTAGAGTATGGTTCTGTAAGTTGTTCAAGTGTATGTTCGAACTATCCTGGTGGAAACTCTCAACTAGTTTATTTAAACGAACCAACTTTCTTATTAGCAACTTCAATCTATTCAGATTTAGTTGGAACACCAGCAGATGCTAACTTTTGGACAGATGGAAATATTTGTAGAGAATCAGATGGGTTCGGTGATTTAGGAACTTCAACTGTTTGTCCATGATAATACAAAAGAAATTTAGTATTGATATAGATACTTGGATTAAATCTGTACAGAAACTTATACCTGATATGGTTGTATTAGGTGGTTATTCTCGTTTTAAACAAGGTTTTGAGAACGATTACCCAAAGACATGGATAGATGTTAAGATAGATTCTGTTAATCGTTGTAAGCCGTTATTTGATAATGGTAGATTTACTTGGTTTGATTCTGATTTTCAATCATCTGTTTTAAATCGTGCTACTTGGAAATCACCTGAAGGATATTATTTAGATATATTCATAGATGAAACCGATAGAGATTTTTTAGTAATAGATGAGCTAAATTGTCAAACAGTTCAAGAAGCAATATCCTTTGTAGAAGATTATATATCAGAGATGGGAATTAATCCTTATATGGAATCTAAGTTAACCAAGCTCAAAAAATATATATAACTATATAAAGAGTATAATTATGATTTATTTATCGTGTCAACCAGCAATCAACCGATACACTTGGGAGGTAGAAGTATATATAGAGAATTTCCTACATATGGGAGTATCTCCTCAACAGATACATGCAGTTCAAGGTTTAGATAGGGAATGGAAAGAAATCCCCTTAGAATGGAAAAAACTACAAACTAAATATCCTGGTGTAAACTTTTGGTTTTACTATGATACAAGGCCTTTAGATAATAATTACCCACCATCATTACAAGCACATCTATTAGAGAAACATTGGATAATGAATCCACAACTAAATAATGAAACTGTATTCTTTCATGATGCAGATTTTATATTTACTCGTCCATTTGATTTTATACCATTTTTACAAGATGAACATTGGTATTTATCAAATACTATTTCTTATATAGGAGCAGAGTATATAAGGAGTAAAGGAGAGGAGGTGTTGGATAAAATGTGTGAGATTGCAGAGATAGATAAACGTTATGTAGTTTACAATCAAGGTGGTAGTGGAGGAGCACAGAAACTTATTAAGAAAGTTGATAGTAAGTATTGGAGAGATGTTTATAATCTCTCTATGAGGTTCTGGCGAGAAGTACCTCAAGTATCTGAAAGAATAAAACAACAACATTTAAAAGAAGGTAAACCTTATCATGAGTTACAACATTGGACTATGTCTATGTGGGCTGAATTATGGACAGGATGGAAAAGAGGTGTAAGTACAAGGGTTGTAAAAGAATTTAACTTTATGTTTGCAACTAATCCAATAGAAGATTGGGAAACTTATCCATTCTTCCACAATGCTGGAGTTACTGCAAATCTAAGAGATAAGTTATTTTATAAGGGTGATTACGATAAGAGGTTACCTTACAAATATACTTTGTTAGATGCTGATAAAACTAAATCTAGTTATAGGTATTGGGAATGGATACAGAAGGTAGGTCAAACAAGTTGTTTACTATAACCAACATTCCAATTCGATTGTTGAGCTAGTTTCTTAAACTGTTCATAATCTTCTTTATATTGTTTATCAAACCCTTCAATCAATTCACCATTAGATAAGGTAGCAGATATTCTACTATCTTTCATAGGAACTCCTTTAAGAGCTTTACAAGGAATTTGATTCATATGAAATTGCCAAGTATCACCAAAATATAATTTTATTTCATTAGGTATAATACTCCAATTTAATTTATCAAAGAATATAGCACAACCCCAACCCATACAATGATTTGGTATATCTACTAATTCATAAGCTTTAGTTTCACATTTATAATTTGTATCATGCATTCCTAAGATACCAATATGTTCAGAATGATAGGCAATAAACTCAAAGATATCTGTATCAAATATAATATCATCATTTAGAACACCAACGATAGATTGGTCTTGACAAAGGGAAACTCCTTTGTTCCAAGCTTTGTTTATCATCCAATCGTTATACTTCTGTGGTTTGTGTACTTTTAATTTAGGTTCTAAATCTTTGTAAAAAGGAAAGTGTTCATCAAATGCTAAACCATTATCTATAATGTGAACATGAGAAACCAAATCGTATTTTAAATACTTTGGTAACATTTCTTTTAAGTTTGTTAGAGCTGGTTCTTTATAAAGTGTAGGTATTACTAATTCAATCATGATAAATCGTATGGTTTTCTTCCGTTAATAAATCTTTCAGATATAAGTTGTTCTACTGCTGGTATAGTATCCCAACAATACTTTTGGAAATCACCTTTTGGTTCAAATAGTAAATCAGCTAATTTTCTTAAATAATCTTGATACATCTCTACATCTTCTTTTGGATAAGGTATTTCACCTCTACCAACAGCTGTATTTTTAAAGATATGTTTAGGATATTCCTTTTTTAAACTTTCTTTTGCTGTGTAGTAATTAAGGTAATTTATATTTGCTAATCTTTTCTTTGAATCTTGTACTGACATATGTTTATTTTTTATCTTCTTTTTTAATAACTTTTTTTGTTTTTCTTTTACTAGTTGTTAACTTAACAGATTTATCACCACTCTCTATCTTATCTAAAATAGTTTGTTTTCTTTGCTCGTGTACAGCAATTTGTTTCTGACGCCTTTTTACAACTGAGGGTTTTAAAAACTCTTGTCTATTTCTATACTCTATAAGATGTTCTGATTTTCTAACTTTTCTTTTAAATCGTGAAAGTAGTTTGTTGAAGTTCTCACCTTTCTTTAGTTTAACTGAAACTAATTTTGCCATATTATTGTAACTTTATCTATTATATTATATTTTTTGCACGAAGCTGGTAAATGATTTCTTTTAATTCTTCTACCTTTTCTTCTAACTCTACTACACGTCTAGTTAATCTTTCTAATGCTGAACTATACTGTACTTTACGATTCTCATACTTGAGTTCATCTATAATAGCTCTTAGTCTTTCTTCTCTATTCATTTGTATATTTCTTCTTTAACTTTATATATGCTACTTTAGTCATTGGTATTCTAGCTCTACATTGTGCTGATAATTTCCAATATAAATTAGAATTTTTATATTTTAATTCTTTTATCCAACCATTCATATCATCAGTTGTAATATATTTCCACATTTTACTTTAATTTTATAAGTTATACTGTATATATATTTATATATATTTTAGTATAGTGGTTAAGTTCGAGGTATTTAATTTTAAAGAATAATTTAAAAATAAAGATATCAACCTCGTACTAGTAATACTAAGTCAGTGCTGCTAGTGCTGTCAGTACTAGGTTGTTATTTTTTATTTTAATTTGTCAGTTATTAAGTGCTGCTGCTGCGTCTGGTAGTTAAAAATAGAAAATTTACCTGAACCAATAGGAGTTTAACCTAAAGTTTGGGATATTATACTCGTAGTTCCAGTCTTAGAGTGTTCGTAATGTAATTTATGTAATGTGCATCTGTTGTGTATTATACTCTTATTAATAAATATAGAGCAATCGAAGAAAACGTAAAAAATTATACTGACAATTTGTCATGACACGATGTCATACAAAGAAAAGAGGGACCGAAGCCCCTCTTAATTGTGTGGTAAGTATCAAAGTGAGTATAATAGATGCGTAGAGTAACTTACCACTATATATAATTATATATAAAATACCCAAGTGGATTTACCTATACCATTATGATATACAAAATATAATTTATTATATGGCACAACAAACTATACAATATAACGTAAAGGTAAATACTGATAATTCAGTAAAGACTCTTGGACAGTTAGAACAAGAATTAGCTCAGATTAATGAGGAGCTACAACAGGTTGATAGAAACTCCCAAGCATTTGAAGATTTAGCTAAACGTTCTCAAGATACTACAAGAGAGTTAGAGAAGGTTAATAACCAAATCGAAGGTATTCGTGGTGAAGATAAAATACAGGCCTTAGATGGTTCTCTAAAGGTATTAGGAGGTACTGTACAAGGTGTAGTTGGTGGATTAGGATTACTTGGTGTAGAATCAGAACAGTTCGGTAAGTTTGAAGAGAAAGCAGCATCAGCAATTGCATTAGGTATTGGTATAAAGGATGTAGGTGAAGGTGTAGGTCAATTAGCTACATTTACAAAGAAACTACCAGGACCAACAAAGGCAGCGGCAGCAGCACAAAAAGCATTTAACTTTGTATTAAGTATGAACCCTATTGGGTTAATAGTAATTGCCATTACAGCAGTAGTTGCAGGATTCTTATTATTTAGTGATAAAGCAAGAGAGTTAATTAAGAAGATTGAACCTCTTAATAAGGTATTACAGAAAACTGTTGGTTTCTTTAAGATGTTAGGTAGGTCTTTAGGATTAGTTGCAACAGAAGAAGAATTAGCTGCAGAAGCAACAAAGAAAGCAACTGATAGTAGAGTAAAAGATTTAGATAGAGAAATCAAAGTTAGAAAAGCTGCTGGTGAAGATACTGTTGCATTAGAAAGAGAGAAGTACCAAAAGTTAATTAAACTTACAGAAGAAGGTAGTGAAGAACAAAAGAATGCAATAAATGATTTAGCAGTATTTGAAGCTGGATTACTTAAGAAGAAACAAGATGAAGTAGATAAGGCAAATGAAATAGCTGCAGCTAAGAGAAAAGAAGAGAGAGAGAAGAAAGAACAAGAAAGAATTGCTGAAGAAGAAAAAGAAAAACAAAGATTAGATAAAGTTGCAGAAGATTTAAAGAAAAGAAAAGATGATGCTAAAGCCCTAGCAGAAGAAGAGAAGTTAGAAGCTGAACTACTTGGTTTATCAGAGTTTGATGCAGAGAGAGAAAAACTTGATAGAGAGTATGAAGAGAAACTTGCTAAACTAGATGAGTTTAATTTATCAAAAGAAGATTTAGATGCAAACTATCTTGCAAGGAAAAAAGAAATCCTTGATGCAGAAAATCAGGCTGTTAAAGATACTTCAGATGCTAATATAGCAATTGCAGAAGCAGAAGCTGATATGAAAGACCAGGTTCTTAATTCTACAATAGATAATTTCCAAGGAGCTCTCGCCGCATTATTTGGTGAATCTAAAGCAGTAGCATCGGCAAACGTTCTTATAGATGCAGCACAAGCTGGTGTAGGTATTATTAAAACTGCAAACAAAGGAGGAACAATCGTTTCAGCTCCTTTATATATTGCATCACAATTTGCATTACTAGGAGCAACAACTATTGCATCGTTAAAACAAATTAATTCTACAACACCTGGTAGTAGAGGTGGTTCATTTAATCCTGTAGCAGCAGGTGTAGGAGCAGGATTCTCATCACAAGCTCCAACATCAGCAACGGCATCATCACAAACACAATCACAACTTGATGTTGCAGAAGCATCGAGTAGAGGACAAGAACCTGTGAGAGCTTATGTAATTGCTGGTGAAGTAACATCGGCACAAGAAGCAAATGCTAGAATTACACAAAGAAGAGTAGTAGGTAGAAACTAAAGAAAAGAAAAAAGTTTAACCACTAGATATATTCATATATAATATTATAGATGGATTTAGAAAACTTAGAGAACTACAAAGCTCCTACAATCATTGCTTTAGAGATAGATGAATTTGATGAAGATTCAGGTGTTGATGGTATTGCCCTCGTGGAACAACCTGCAATAGAATCTGATTGGATTTATTTTTCTTCACAAAAACATATATTTGAATCTTATAGTGATTACCCTGATTCAGTTAGTAACAATGCTAAAAAAGGTATTGAACTTAACGAGAAACAAGGTAACAAATGCGCAACTCAGGTTGGCAAGGTAAGAGGTCAACAATTGGCTAAGAAAGAAAAGATTTCAGTAGAAACGATTAAGCGTATGTACTCTTATTTATCAAGAGCACAAACATACTATGATGAAGGAGATACTACATCTTGTGGATATATCTCATATATGTTATGGGGTGGTTTATCTGCTAAAAGATGGGCAGAATCTAAATTAAAAGAATTAGATTTATTTCAAGGAGAGATTGATGTAGCTGATATAGCAGATTATATACCAACAGGTAGTGATAAATCTCCTATTGATAAGTTTGTAGAAAACGCAGGGGGATTTTCGGTAGGAGATTATGTATCTTGGACATTTGCAGGTAGAGGTGATGATAGTGATAGAGGAAGAGGACAAATCAAAGAACTACGAGTAAGTGGTAAACTAAAAGTACCAGATACAGATTTTGAATTGTCTCCAACAGAAGATAGGCCAGCAGCGTTAATAGAAACTGTTGACGGAAAGTTAGTTGGACAATACACCGAGAATTTAAGAAAGATAAAGAAACCTGATACCTTTAACATAGAAGATTATCTAGGGTTCTACTTTGAATTAGTAGATTATTTAGATGGGTTACCACTATTCACTACAAAAGAAGAAGCAGAACAAGCATCAGCTATATTTGATTGTACAGGAACACATGAACATGAGATAGAAGGATTTACCTTTTATATGCCTTGTGAAAACCATGATGAAGCAACACAATCATTTTTAGATGAAGTAGCTGAACTACTTAAGAAAAAGAAAAAGAAAAAATACTTAGATGATTTACCTCAAGATACTCAAGAGAAGATACTAGAACGCTTGGATGAGATAGGAGAGAGAGAAGAGGACCTAGTGAAGGCAGGTTGGGTGTTGATTGAAGATGAACAAAAGTTCGCAATATCTTCAAAACCCAACGAACCTTCCATAGAAGATTATGGTAAGTTTAGAATTAGATACAAATATACAGGTCCGAAAGATTCTAAAAACAGAACTTTTTGTAGAAGAGTATTAGATAAAAATTTAATATTCAGAAAAGAAGATATAAACAGTATGTCAATTGGTGGTGATAATTCACAATTTGGTATATATGATATTTTTACATACAAAGGTTCATATGGATGTAGACACTATTGGACAAGATTAGTGTATGAAAAGGGTGATGATAATAGGGAAAGAAAAACAGAACAAAGAAGTGTAGATGAATCTTCTTCTGTTAATGCTAAACCTACAATGAATAGGAATCCTAATTCAGAAACTTTAATAGATAAGAGTGCAACACAAGATGCATTCTCAAAAATACAATTCGAATCAGAAGAAAAACAACTTATAGCAGGGCCTTTAATGATACCTCGTAAGTTGATATATCGTTTTGATGAGAGTAATGGTGAGTTTTGGGTATATTTTACCGAACAAACCATTGAAAAGATTGCTTACAAATACTTGATGAACAAAAATCAAGACCAAACTAACTTAGAACATAGTGAAAGTGTAAAACTAGAAGATGTTGTATTAGTGGAATCTTGGTTGGTTCAAGACCCTGAAAAGGACAAATCATTTGCTTTAACCGGTGAAAAATATTCAAAAGGAACATGGTTTGGAATAATGAAGGTAAAAAATTCAAGTGTATGGGAGGAATGGGTAAAGACTGGTAGAGTTCGTGGATATAGTGTGGAAGGGTTTTTCTCTGACAAACTAATAAACATGAGCAAAACTAAGTTTTATTACCGAACTACTAAAGGTGGTAGTGAGATAGTAATTGACCACAAAACCTTGGTAGTATTTATTCTAAAAGATGGTGAGCGAAAAGCTATATTGCCTGATGGAACTTATGAACTTACAAATGGAACAACATTGAAAGTTATAGATTCTAAAGCAGTAGAGGGTTCGTTCAATATCAATTAATGTTAAAACCAAAAAAAGGAGTTTATTATGAACAACGAAGAACTAAAGAATTTAGTTAAAAAACACTTCAATTTAGTTGAACCAACAGTAGAAGAAACTGTGGAAGAAACTAAAGTTGAATTGTCAGAAGTTGCTGCTGAACAATCTTTTATGGACATTTTAACGGCTGATGGAGAACTTACTCTTACTTATGAAGGAGAAGAACTCTCTGTGGGATTACCAATATTTGTAAAAACAGATGATGGTGATGTACCAGCACCGGATGGAGAACATGCTTTGGAAGGAGGTGTGTTTATTAAAACCGAAGGTGGTTCAATTGTTGAAATTTCTGAAGGAGAAATTGAAGCGGCTGATGAAGAAGAAATTATTATCGAAGAAAAATTATCTGAAGATACTAAAGAAACTGAATCAAAAGAGTCTGATGAAAAATTCGAAGAAGAAATAATCGAAGAAGAAGTTGTACTAGAAGACAAAGAAGAAATCATTAAAGCAATTGCTGAATCAGTTCTACCGATTATCGAAGAATTGAAAGAAGAAATTGAAGAAATGAAGAAAAAGTTTTCTGCAACCGAAACTAAGGTTAAAGAATTTGCATTAGCACCTGCAGCGGAAAGAACCAAAGCAGAAATTAAATCGAGAAATGTATCAAAGAAAGACTATTCTTATAATCCAATAAACGAGGATAAGAAAAGACAATTTGAGAGATTACTTAAAAAACAAAACAAAAACAAAAAATAAGGAGAAACAATCATGGCAGGATTTGACGTATCTGCATTAGCAGATTTTAACAATGAATTAGCAGGTGAATTCCTAGTAAAATCAGTAATCGCTGGTTCTACTGCGGAATATGTAACCGTAATCGAAGGGATTAAGTATAAAGAGCCCTTGAATCTACAAGAAGTAGATTTACAAATACAAGACGGATTTGGATGTATTACATCTGCATCTGGTGAAGTAACATATACACAAAGAGACATCGAAGTATGTCAAAGAAGTTCATACGATGGACTATGTTTAAGAGATTTAGATAAGAAATATATTGGTCTATTAGGCCCTAAAGGTTCTTATCCTGAAACTTATGCATTCGCAGAAGAATATGCATCTCAATTAGTAGCTAACTTCCAAAAAGCAAACGATACGTTTATTTGGACGGCAACTACTGGTGGTGGTGACTGTGTTAATGGTCTTAATACACTATTAGCTTCAGGTTCATCTGACGCAACATTCGTATCTCAATCAGCTCCAACATCTGATAACATTTTAGACCAGATAGATGAGCAATTAGAGAATCTTGATGTAAACGTACAAGATAGAGATGACTTAACAGTATTTATGTCAATCGCTAACTTTAGAAAGTACATCGTAGGATTAAGAAAAGCAAACAACTATTTCTATGACCCGAATACAGTAGAGAATAGAGGTTCATTACTTTCAGCAATGCACCCATTCGCTAACTTAAGAGTTGTAGGAACAGTAGGATTAGCAGGTTCTAACAGAATCGTAACTGGTCCAGCTAGACAAATCGTAATTGGAACTGACTTAGTATCAGATTTGGATAACTTCCAACTTTGGTATGATATCAATGGTGACCAACTGAAACATAGAATTGTAACTAAATTAGGTGTTCAAGTAGCATTCCCATCTTTTTGGGTAACTAACAACCTATAATCAACTAAAGGAGGAATAAATTATGGCATGTGATATTACAAGTGGATTTGCATTAGGATGTAGAGACAACTCAGGTGGAATCAAAGCGATTTACATCCTCTCTGGTTCCGTTTCATCAATAACAGACTCGGCTAACGAGATTTCTGATATCGATGGTAGTGGAATTTTTTATCAGTTTGATTTACAAAGGGGAACTTCTGATTTTACAGAAACAATCAATGGTTCAACTGAAAACCAAACGGTCTTTTACGAGGCTACGGTAAACGCCGCGTTCGCGAAATTACAAACTTCAACTAGAAACCAAGTAAAAATACTTGCTCAGAACCCAGACTTAAAAATCGTTGTTGAAACGAATAATGATTCTGCTTCAGAGAAGTTTATTTATGTAGGTAGAAGAAATGGAGCTGTACTTAACGCCGGACAAGGTCAGTCAGGAACTGCTTTAGGTGACGCAAATGGTTACACCTTAACATTCACCGCTCAAGAACCACAACCAGCAGATTTTATCTCTGGTTCAAGCTTGGCTGGTGCATTAACAGGAATAACTGTTTCACAATAAAAGTGATTAAAGGTAACTGTGGGGGGATTAAGTTCCCTCCACTATTATCTTTTTTATATAATAAAGTAAGGGGAATATGCAAACAGTAAAAGAAAATCAAGTAAATGAATTAGTGTGGCCATATGAAGTAGTTGCGTGGGTAAATCCACCAACAGGTTCAAAGTCAAATTATATTCTTGCATATGAAACTTTAGCAAATGATAGTGGTTCTTCGGAAGTAAGTTCATTTGCAACCGCAAGTTTAGAGATGAACAATGAAAGATGGAGGGTAACTCCAATCAATCTTGTTACAGGCTCTACTACAAATCTTGGTGAGATGTATGTTAAAGCGGGGACAACATACGAAATAGAATTTAGATATGGTATTAGACCTTTTTATATATGGAAAGAAGCTACACCACTATGGACGGATACTGAAGGAACTTGGAGTAATCCATTTCTACCAACCTCAAACAATTCAATCCCACAAGGAAGTGATAGAATGTTTGTATCAGGTGCAGTAGCTCCAAAAGAAACACTTTATATAACATCGAATGACGATGCAAAATTTACAATATATCAAGGGTAATATGAAAAAATTAAATAAACATAAACTAACTATTATACCAAAATACGGAGATTATTATTATCCTACTACAAAAGTATTTGAAGATGATAAAGGTGATGTAGTATATTATGGGGAAGCAAATGAGTTTCCACAGTATATAATTGAATTATACAACAAATCTTCTATAAATGGAACTGCGATATCATCTAAGAGAGATGCCGTTGTAGGACAAGGATTAACAACAGAAGATGAGAGTATTTTAGAATATGCAAACAAAGAAGGTGAAAGTTGGAATGATATATTTAAGAAAGTAGCTTTAGATAAAGTAATGTTTGGTGGATTTGCATTAGAAGTAATCTGGTCAAACGATAGAACAAAAATTGCAGAAGTATATCACATAGATTTTTCTTATGTAAGAGCACATAAGATGGATAACAGAGGAATTATTCCAGGATATTACATTTCATCTGCATTTCAAAGTAGAGGGAGATTAAGACTTCCAAAAGAAGATTTAACTTATATACCTAGATTTAATAAGTTAGATAGAACATCTCCATCACAAATTATTTATGCTGGAAACTATGAACCAGGTATGAGGTATTATCCTCTACCGGATTATAATTCAGGTCTTAACATTATAGCACTTGATGCAGAAATAGATAATTTTCATAAAAACAATATTAAGAATGGATTAGCTCCGTCCCTTTCAATTACAACATTTACAAATGCTGATAATGAAGAACGAGGAGTAATAGAACAACAATTAAGAGAAGCATATGCAGGAAGTGATAATGCTGGTTCTCTTATTTATATGGATGTTGCAAACAAAGAAGAGGCACCAGTCATCACACCAATACCACAAAATGGTGCTGATGGTTATTACACTACTGTTAATGATATGGTCACTCAAAAGATACTTACATCTCATAGGATTACATCTCCTATGATTTTAGGAATTAAAACAGAAGGTCAGTTAGGTGGTAGAACAGAGATGTTAGAAGCTTATGCACATTTCCAAAAAACAGTAATAGAACCAATACAATCTGACATTTTGTCAGTATTTACAGATATATTTAAAGTAAATGGATTAGATATAACTCTTGGTGTAGAAACTACAAGAATATTTGAAGATGGTGATGAAACAGAAGTAGTAACATCAGTAGATGAAGAAAGTGGTTCAGGTGAGATACTAGAAGATGGTATAGAAGAAAATATAGTTAACATACAAGAGAAACCTAAAAACGAAGGAATAATATAATGCAAAACACATTACTAATATCAGAAGCTAAAGTAAAAGCATTTACAGATATAAATAATAATTTAGACCCTTCCCTAATTAAATCAACAATTAGAGAGGCACAAATTATTCATATAACTAGATTACTAGGAACAAAATTATATGATAAGATAATAGATGATGTTGATGCAGGAACTTTGACAGGTAATTATAAATCTCTTGTAGATGATTATGTACAAGATGCATTACTTTACTGGTCATATTATGAATCATTAGAATCAATATATTTAAGACCAAGAAATAATGGGTTATTACAACCACAAGGAGGTGATAACGCTTTATCTGTTGATATGATAGTATATGATAAGAAAAGACGTTCAGTAAAGAATAAGGCTGAATATTTTAGTGAAAGATTGGTAGATTATTTATGTTTTAACAATAGTTTATTTTCAGAATATGGAACAGAACAAAATGATGACATATTTCCTGATGAAGGAACACAATTTAAATCTCCAATAGTATTTAGAAATGGGATTAGAGATAATATAGAACAATTGGGAATAAAAGTAACAAATTCAAGATACAGTTATTTACCACAATAAAAAAAGAGATTAATTAACATGGCAAACTATAACTTAACAAATCAACCAATATCGGCTTCATTTCAACAGTTACTACAAAAGAATGATAGTAATTTTCTAGTTGATGGAACTGGTTCTTTAGTAGATGAACTAAAGGTAACAGGTTCAATATCATCTTCTACTTACTATGGTGATGGTAGTAACCTTACAGGTATCTCTGGTGGTGGAGGTTCAACAGATACAGGCTCACTTCTAACAACTGCATCTTTTAATAACTCAACTAGAGATATGACCTTTACTAAAGGTGATGCAAGTACGTTTGATGTTAATATACCAGCAGGAAGTGGTGGAAGTACTGATACAGGTAGTTTACTTGTAACCTCATCATTTAATAATAGTACAAGATTACAAACGTTTACTAAGGGTGATGGTAGTACATACACTAATAGTATTCCATTAACCACAAT
>Ga0208793_1000403_pt1 | contig 29714 bp, 19 predicted proteins | sample 17_taG_FD_184092 | JGI IMG/M metagenome (GOLD analysis project Ga0208793, IMG submission 184092) | Marine viral communities from the Subarctic Pacific Ocean - 17_ETSP_OMZ_AT15314 metaG (SPAdes) (version 2) | ecosystem: Environmental > Aquatic > Marine > Oceanic | place: Pacific Ocean | collected... | reverse complement strand
AATCTGCTTGTCTTGTATTCTAGCTTCTTCATTAATCATTAATTTTTGATTATTAGCTTCTTGCTCACCAATAGATGCGGCGGATTTTTGAGCAGCTAAAGCGCCTTGGTTAGCCATAGTTTGAGCTAGACCAGCTATACCAGAACTACCTGCAGATCCTTTTAAATTGTTTAATATATTAGCTTGAGACTGTTGTTGTTGTTGAGCTGCAAAATCAGCTTCTTTTTGATTTACAGTAAGGTCTTCATACACATTATCCATGTCCATAAAGGGATTACTAATGTCTAAGTTAGCAAATTGTTCTTTTCTAGCATCCATTTCAGCTTTAGCTTTTTTAGCCTCTTTCTCAGCATCCTTTTTTCTTTTATTAGCTTTTACACCTTTGTAAATACTATGGCCAACCTTGACAGCTGCTACGCCTGCAAGTATAAAACTCATATCTTATTTATTTTGATTAATGTATTCTTCATATTCTTTAAAATCTTTTGCTACAATCTCTTTTTCTAACCACTCTATATCTTGTGAGTTTGTAGGGTTTTTATGTATATTGACAAATATACTTTTTTCGTTTGCACGTATTACTCTTTTTGTTCCTGGTGTTGCTACAACATAACACGGTGCTATATAATCTTCTACGCTATCTTCTGTGACAACAGATATATGTCCAGTTAATAAAAACCAAACATGTAAGTGTTTGTGTATTGCTCCAACAACTACCGATCCTGCATCCATAGACATTTGTCGTACGTATATACCATCTGCAAAAGTATGTTTCAAAGGAAATATCTTTGAGTCGTGATGTGTAACGATGTTAACCTCATCAGCATTATCAACTAGAGCATTTTGAAAATCTAAGATTTTCTTTCTAGTAGATAACTTAATATCTTTATTCATATTACATTTAATTATACTTAAATAATCACACTTTTTTTACGTTATTTACTACTTTCAAACGTATCAGCTGCTACTCCAAACAACTCTGCGTATACAGTTCCAGTGTTTTTTAGTTTAACCTCAGCAAAATAACCTAATAAACTACTTAAATTAGCTTTGTTATCTTTAGCAAAAAATATATAAGCATTTGATGGTGGTACACTTAAGTTGTTATTAATAGTTATAGTAGGATTAGCGTTGGTACCTGTTATAGAACTTATTGGTCCTATGGAAACTATGTTGGATTGTGATGCAACGGAGAAACCACCAGAGCTAGAAGTCGGTACATAGTAAGCAAAATCACCAACCTGGCAAGACGCGTTTAAAGGATTAATAAATGTTAGTGATACTGGCATATTATGTTATTGTTAAAAAGTTAGGTTTTAATGTTATGTTACCATTAGGTACAGTGGCACTACCTTTTCTACCGTAAGAAGTTATAGCTATTGTACCTGTTACAGTTGCTTGTGTACCAGCTTCATTTACTAAAGTTGCACTTTCAAGAAATATATAACTGTAATCAGATTCTATAACTACAGAAGATCCTTGTGGAACTAGAGCTGTTGTTGCCTTACTTATACCAATAACTTTTGTAACTGTGTTCACCGATGTTACTATAGAACCATCTGGAATAAAACCTTGACCAGTGTCATTTTGAAGAACATGACCAACCTTAATACCAGTTACTCTTGTTAAAGTTAAGTTTTGAGTTCCAGAAGCCATATCGCTAGCTGTTTTGTATACACCTCCAGCTCCATCAAGCATATCCCCATTAGCGTCACCTTTCTTGGTTAATCCACCGGTTTGTTTAGCAAACGTAAGCTCTACAGCATAAGTTTTAACATTAGTAGATGACAACTGAGTTAACTCTTTAGCACTAGGTATAACTGTTGAACCTGATGTAGTAACAACACCATCATCAAAAGTTTCAGTACCACCAGTTAATGTTATAGTTCCAGTTTCTACTAGCACTTCAAATGTCTGCTCGTTGACAGCGTCAGGTACGTTAGACTGTAAAGCTAGGTTTGTGCCAGATCCACTATTTCCATTTGAAAGTATTATACTGTAAGTTCCTCCAGCATTAGTTTCGTTAGAATCAATAGGTATATATAAAGTTTGCTGATACACAGAGCTAACAGCAAGATCAGCAGCTGTAACCTCAAAGCTACCAACGTTTGTTGTATTTGAAAATTCCCATGCTCCAGAAGTGAAATTATATGTTCCAGTTAAAGCTGTATTACCTGAGTTATTTTTACCGACCTGCAGTCTATAGTGACCAACACTGTTTGTTGTAATTGGTATAACCTGTTGTCCACCGGCAAAAACTTGACCTAACATTCCTACAGATGTAACTCTAGGCGTAGAGTTTGGCACAGCAACAGCATTGTGAGTAAATCTTATATCATGTAATAGTGAATCAAAATCCGCTGGATCACTTCCAGCTGGTGGAGTGTAATACACTTCTATATTACTAGACTGTATATTACTCTGCAAACCTGATGTAGTGTAATTGTTGTTTGTAACAACCCAAGAATAATTAGAACTATAATTTATATTTTGAGGTAAAGGGTACCAAACAACCTCAACTCCATCATTAGATCCAGATATCGGCTCTAAATGATAATCTGCATCAGCTGTAACAGTATAACTAGCCACTAATGTAGTTGCGCCATCAGGCACTACACCAGTATGTTTGTCTGTAAAAAAGTTAGGGTTTGAACCACCAGCGTAACCATTATCAGCAGTTCTAGTCATGTTTGCTACAGTTCCTCTTGTTACGACTATATGATCTGGGTTTGTCGCTCCTTCACCAGTTGTAGTTGGCGCGTCTAAAAAGCTAAGTCTAAATAAACTAGTTCTATTAGGTGCTCCTTGTACTATAGGTGCGGTTACAGATCCACTATAATCAACATCTACAAATAAATTTGTATTAGCACTAGGCATAGTAAAAGAGTTGTAATATATCTGTACATTCACCGTATTACCAGCATCACCAGCTATACCATTGTTTGTTAATTCTACTTTGCTAATGTTAGTATCTGCGTTCCAACCACTAGCTGCAGTGTGAACATAAACTGTTGAGTTACCAGAACCAGTAGTTGTAGCTGTACCACCAGGCACTGTAAAATCAGCTGCATCTAAATTTAACCCAGAGTATTGTAATACATTTTGAGAGTTTAAAACGTTATTAGTGATAGTTGCATATACTTGCCCAACGCCAGTAGGTACACCTTCTGTCATTACTATCGTAGGTCCATCTAAAAATGCAAAGTCACTTGAGTCAGCTGTTGTGTCCCAATTAGTACCAGTAGAAGATTGAGATCTAACTGCTACAGTTAAGTTGTAAGTATTTGAAGTAGAACCACTACTTGATTTTGCATCGTAAACACCAATACCTTGAACACTAAACTCTTTAGGGTCTAAGTTTGATAAATCAGATGCAACGCCTTTTACAGTTGCGAACCACTTTCCTTCTTTATTTTTAAACTCAATATTCTCAGCTTCTTGTAAATCAGTGTTCATTGTTTCAACATACCAACCTTGTTTGTTGTTTAAGTTGTAATACTGATTATCTGTCAACTCCTGAGTTATTCTTGCTTGTGTACCTTCATAATTTAAAGCCCCAAAGCTTTTAACAGAACTAGGATTGTCGTTAAATAATAATGTTATATCAGAATAGTATTGTTGGTTGTAAAAATTATTAGCAACATTGTTTGTGTGGTGTTGCCACATGCTACCATATCTAAACGTGTAGTACTCATTATTTAAACTAACACCAAACTCTAAACCATCAAAATCTTTAAAACTACTCCAACCTCCAGACTTCTCGCTATACGAAACTGTTTTAGTTATAGGTCTTAATTGGAACTTGTGTATCTTCACACAAGTAGTTAGGTTGTATTCACTTTTCTTATCGTCATAACTACCAATAACATAATCTAAGTCTTTTAAATTATCATTAAAATAATCCTTCATACCAGTGTCAGATATAACTGTTATTGATGCTTGACCCGATAGTTTTAACACTTGGTTTCTAGCTTGATCACACCAGTATATAGCTTCAGGAGTTATAGCAACAGACTCTGGGTTTGTTGATATACCGTATTCACCTTGTATTGGTGTTGCTGATCCAAGAACTACAGTTGATGATAGTATGTTAGAACTTCCATCAGCATTAAACAACGCATCTTTATTTGTTTGTATGCTTAAAATTTTATCCTCACAAAAAGCTAAAGTGTTTGTATTTCTAGCTATCATATGTTGAATACTACCATAACTAGGATTCAAATCTTTTGTTATAGCTTCTGCTTGTATAAACTGGTTTAAATCATTAACACCACTTATTGAGTTGAAAACTCCAGAGTGTATAAAACCACTAGACCTGTGTTCTTCTTGGTATCTCTCTGCTAGAACTGTAGATGCTTTAACACCGTTAGCTATAGTTGATTGATTATAATCATCTCTTATTCTGTCTGATTCTATACCATTACCAAACTGAAAGCAATTAGACCAACCTAATTTCATTGCAGAAAAATGAGGAGCTCTCCATGGTTGCATTCCATTTGATACTACATTTTGTGGAAAGTTACCAGTAACAAGGTCAACATAAACATCACCAGCAACGTGTTTGTTGTTAGTGTTGTTAATACCAATGTATATTGGTATTTGAGAACCATCATACCTATCAATAAATATAAAGCTATCATGCTCTAGATCATCGGTTAATCCCATACTGCCATCTAAGGTGTTGTAGACAGTTATTCTAGTTATATCTTCATTGTCTGTTGAGTTTACTGCTAATATTTTATAAGTAACATCTTCACCTGTTAAATCAACTGGTAATGTTGAGGTTCCTTTATGAAAAACACCACTACCATTTCTAGCTTTAAATGTCGATCCAATAGGTATTAATAGCTCATTATTTTCTGCAGTAACTTTTAATGGCATAGCCATAGATGCTTCATAGTATATATCAAGTCCAACATCTTCTTTTGGTTCTGTTTCCCAAACAGCTGGATTTTCAGTAGCTAGTTCAGATCCACCAGACTCACTTATGTAGTCAGCTTGTAATATATCTAGTGGTGTTGTAGAACTACAATCATGCTTCATTAAACTTAGCACGTCAAAAGCATTAGGATCCATAGCTCCACCACCATCATTTCTTTCAAAGTTTATATTAAAAGCTGTACTCTTAGCTTGAACATCATTTGATTTAGCTGAGTTTGTACCACTTTTAGAATAGTTATAACTTTGTTGTACTCCACCAACTGATATAACCCTATATACAGTTTGATTTGGATCCTCTCTAAATCTAAATAACGTCCCTACTGTTCTCATTGTAGTGTAAAACCTTCTAACCCAACCTGTAGCGCTATGGTGTTGTCTCCATTTTGGAAAACCTAAATACATTTTACTATAACTACTGTAATGTTTTAAAACACCGTTACCATCACCAATACCACCTAAGTGAGACGAGTGAACACCGTTAGCTTCATTGTGATTAACATGTCCAGTAGGACTTCTCCAGTTATACTTGTACCATTCGATACCATCAAGATAAACTTTGCTTTGTCCATGTGCACATAAGTTTTTCCACCAATCCTGAAGTCTTTGGTGTGATTTAAAAGTTCCAAAAGACTCACCATCTTGGTTTGTTGATGTTAGTGAATTTACGTTTGTTCCAGCAAAAGCATTTTCATTAAAATCTAAACCCGCATAAGGACCAGTTGTTGTTGGGTGGTATTGGGTTGAACCCCCTGAATTTGAAGATTGAGCACCGATAAGAAGTCTTAGATCAAAGCTATCTATAAGAGTCATGCTTTGAGTAGCATCTAAATCTACCATTATAGAGTTTTGTAGTAGCAAGTCTTTATATACTTTAACAAAAAACCTACCATCAAACTCTGGTCTATTATGTATAATATCTTCTCTAATCTCTATCTTGTAGTTAATAGTACCACTAAGTAAATTGGTCATATCAGCGTTTTCAAAAGTGCTAGCAACCCTAACAGAGAAGTTAGGACTTGTTGCTCCAATTTTTTTAATACTAACTATACTTTGCCAATCAGTAGTTGCGGTTTGAGTTCCAGAGCTACCTATTATCCTTGCAAAACCTTTACCACTACTAACTTTAGACCACACTTCTTCCATAAACTTATCACCAAAAGTAGCCTTGAAATCATTATTAGAAATAAGGAAGTTAACATTAGTAGCTAGTACCGAACCAGTCTGTTGAGTTGTAAGAGCGCTACCGTGTGATATTTTTTTACTTTTTATGTAGTCTGGAGCCTCGTTTTCTATTGCTAGTATTTTATACCTAGCTTTTTCTCTAACAGGTGTTATATCGTCGTGGCGCTTTTTAAGTATTAAATGTGTATCGATGTCTACTTTATTTCTTTCAGACGAAGGGAATGAAATCCAAACGTTACCATCTTCTGCGTCATACCAACGATCCATTACTAAATTGTAATACTCGTTAGAAGTTTCTTTTATATAGTATTTGTAATACTGTGCCCAAGCTGGTATAGAAGTACCACCATAATCTAAACCTACTTTTATTCTGTTGTTTCTGTACGATAGTTTCTTGTCTACAACAACACTACTGCTTTTCTTAGGTGCTTGAACAGGTGTTTCTCTACCATACTCATCAGAAAACACAATACCTACTTGGTATGTTCTCATTGTTTTTACAGATCTTTCACCTCTACCACCTTCTTGTAAATAGTTTTCTCCATACCCAGAATCCATACTAACAGTTAAATTTACATCACCTTCTATGTCGTAACCTTGTTTATAGTTACCAAAAACTAATCTATTACCTGTTATAGCTAGTGTTGCCGCGGATTTAGGCACGTTATCCCAAGGTCTTAGTATTTGGTTGGAAGGAACAACAGCGTGTATCATTTCTGATGTTAAAACATACTCACCACGGTTGTAGTTAGACTGAGCTCTATTAGGCCACTCTGGGTGTTCGTTCTCTCTAGTTATAGTTTTTACAGTGTAAACATTTGGACTAGTCTCTTCTTTGTATAGTAGGTCTACAGCTACAACATCAGATGGGAATAAATCAAATTCGTGGAAATAATCTTTTAGCTTTATAGATTTAGCTCTATTGGTCATACCTAAGTTGACACCTTTTTTAGCTATGTAATCAAATGCACCTGGTAAAAAAGCTACATTAGTCCAAGGAGCAAACGTAGAGTATTCACCGTCAACATATCTCCATCGGTAAGAAAATCTTGGAAACTTAAATTCAAATAGTGCATTTTCAGTTTCTAATCTACCTTGCCAAACTTCAGGCACCGTGTTAACATTTGTAGCTACACTATCTACTGAGAAATTATAAGGACCGGTACTACCTCCGTTTTGTGGCATACCACCAGGACCACTTGTAACAGTAAGTCTAACAAGAGCATCTGTTGAGTCTAAAACATTAGCTGGTTCTTGTAAGTCATTAGTAAATATAACTACATCTCCTTTTCTAAGATCTACTGGTGAAGTAAATACTAATCCATTAACCGCTGTACCAGCATCGTATGGATCGCCACTACCACCATTTTCTCTCCAAACTATAGTAGAAGACAGTACTCCAAACGTAGCGTTAGGTGTTAGTGCATTACCACTACTATTAACAGGAACTCTCTCTATAGGAGTTTCTGACATTTCTAGTTTTAAAGGTGCTTTAGGATATTTTTTAACTACTGTTATATGATCTTTCTCAAGGTAAACAGGTTCATAATCGTTTTGTTTTAGTGCAACCTCATAACCAGTTGATGGTCGTTCTATAACTAGTCTAGTGTGAAAGTCTTGATTGTTTGTATAGCCAGTTGTATTTCTTTTTTGTTGGTTACTTTGGTTTGTAGCGTGAGTTTTTGTTTGAGTTGGATCATGACCAACTACTCTAGCTATACCACCAGTACCTAACAAACTTCTTTTTATATTTATTTTTTTAGGTTCTGTAACATTATCTGTCCAAAATAACAATCCGTCTATGTGATCTATGGATGTTATTTTATCATAAGGGTTAAACTCTAAAACTCTATCACTTCTGAATATAATTTGTTGACCTGAGTTCATATATATAGGCGACGATAAAAATATTTTCCAAGACGATGTAGCTTTAACTATATCAGTTACTTTTACATTGTGATGTTCACCTACATAATAAGTGCCATTGTTACCTACTGTTTGACCAACTATTGTTTTAGAACTTCCACTAGAGTTTGTAAATGACCCTGTTATTTTCATACCAACTCTTATGCCGGTTTTATTTATAGTAGTTGAAGCACCAAGTGGTACCTCAATATAAGAAGCACCACTCTGCGCATTAGCACTTGCGTTTACTTTAATTTTAAATATATCTGTAATTACATACTTACTTAGTTGTGTTACAGTGTCGTACTCTATTACAAAATCTTTGTATATTAAAGGTTGAAAACCTTGTAACCCAGGGTGACCTTGACTAGAGACAAGGTAGTATATTAAATCAGACTCCGGCAATTTGTAAACACCGACACAAGTAGAGTAGTCAGAAAGCACAACATTAGGAGTTACCTCTGTGTTACCTAGCAGCGTTTGAACTGACCCAACATCACTACCATCAGACGAAGACACCTGTATATTGTTAGCATCACGATATGTACCGTCTTTAACTAGACGTTCATCGCTATCTTTGTTCATCTGCCCTCTACCAAAATTTCTCTTTAATTCTGCCATGTGTTATTTTAGTGTTTAATCCATTTAGATTTACCTCTTAGTATCTGAGTAACCTCTTCTAATCTTATATTTGATAATCTTATTTTAGCTTTTCTAGTTTCAGCAAACTTTTCTTTTTTCAAAGTTGGCAGCATACCTTGTGGTTGTTTTGCTCTTGCTTGTAAACAGCCATATAATATATGTTTTATCATTGCCTCTTGAGCAAACTTATGAACAATCATATCTTGTTCAGTGTGTATCTCCGTGTTGTAAGGAGAGCTTGAATGTACGCCAGACTGTAGAGTAGCTACACCATCGCTTATGTACTTTAAAGTTATAACTCTTCCTGTTAAGTTACCAGAAAAATGTATTCTACCTTTTAAATAGTCTATGTAAAAAGATCCATGCGCATGCATGTGTCTAGGTTCTGCTCCAAATCTTTGACCTTCTTGTAGGTCATATATATCGTATTGATCAGCATCATTTATGTTTGGCGTTGCAACTCCAGTTGGTGCACTTAAAACTCCAGTGTTAACCGTGTTACCATGATAATCAAACCAAGTGTTAGAATCACTAGCATGTGTAGCAGCTCCATTGCTATCAAACTCTATGTCATATTCGCTGTCTTGTTGGTAAGGTGTTGGGTTACTAGTTACTATAGCTGGCATTAAAGTTCTTTCTATACCATCATCACCTTTATAAGTTAATTTAGTATAACCAACAAAATCTATAGGTAAAGCCATTAATAGCGAAGGTGGTATTTCAATTTCTTTAGATTTAACTGATCTAAAGGTATCAAAGCTTAACTCCTGCATTGATCTATAAGCATGGTATGATACATCTGACTTTCTAACACCTTGTAGTATTTGACCTTCTTGACAGTAAGAAGCTAACACGTCATTTATAACATCATCAATTTTCATAAACTGATAATTACCATATTGGCCGTCATCACCATTTAATTGACCTCCATTTTGTCCTTCGTAATATTGTTGCTCTGTTAATGTTATTAAGTTATTTGGCATGTCTTGTTATTTTGTTTCGTTACTGTTTTGTGTTTCTTCGTTAGAAGCTATTTGAACTAAACCAGCTTTGTTAAGTGTAATACCAGCCATTTCTAATATTTTTATAACTAAGTTAGTTTCTTCAGATCTATGTAGAGTAAAATGCACGGAGTTAGTATTGTCATACAATGCTTTTTCATTTACAACTACGTAAGCCCATTTAACAGTTGCGGGTACTGTAGCTACAACCTCTACTTTCAAGCCGGATGTAAGTGGTGTTTTACCTGTGCTCTCTCTATATAAAGAAAAAGTACCATCTGTGTTCTCTGTGTAATAAAAATTTTCTTGATTGTTAGTGTGCCATCTTGAGTTTGTTTTAGCAACATATAATTCTTTTATATGATCTAAATCGTAGTAATCGATAAGTTGTAGTGGAATACTAGAACCTCCTGCACCAGTGTAATACATTCTACCGGTTCTGTATATGGTTGATGTTGTGAGTGATGGTAGACTAAAGCTACCATTTGTAGAGTTATACGTTAAAGCAACGTCTGCTCCTTTATGTATACTTATTTTTTCTCTAAGGATATTAACAGCGTCTCCAAAGTCTGGTTCCAATGGGTTGTTTGACCCTGGTTTGTTTTGTTCTTGGTCTCCTCTTTTACTAAGATTTACCATACCAGCTAAGTCGTAGAAATATTGTTCAAATATATCTAGTTGCGCTTGATTGGCAAACAAGTTAAATTCTTGTGGAGTAATATAACCTCTCTGCTCTTTATTTGCTAGAGCTAGTACTCTTTGATAAACCGTATCTATACTTATCTCTTTGTTGTTTGCCATTTATTATTTGTTTAAATAATGTAACCACCCTATATAAGGGTGATTACATAATATTGTTTTACTTTAATTGTTTTTCAACTGAAGTTAACACTTCCATGCCTTCATCAGTTTTAAACCATGATGCTAAAGCAGAATATGGATGCTCGTCAAAAGGAACATTCAATAATTTTCTACCATTAGAAGCCCAAGTAAAAGTTCTTTGATCGTGTGATAAGTTGATAATTCCATTTTCAACAGATTTTATACCTATGTTTCTAATGTGAATGTTTTCATCTTTCATTAAATCTAAGAATAACATTGGGTTTTTCTTAGCAAATACAAGTAAATCTCTTTTAAGTTCCTTAGAACTCATCTTAGTAACGCTAGAACCTAATTCTACACGCATAATTGCTTCTGCCATATCTATATCTACAGATCTAGCTGCTATTAAAGCGTCTATTTCAAATTCCATGCTAGCTAATTCGTTTTCAGCTCTTACTTGTGGTTGTATTTCATAATAAAGAGTATCTTTTTTAGGGTGGTAAATACTTAAATACTTTTGTAGTGTTACCTCGTTTTTAGGTACAGCTAATATACCGTTTCTAAATATAATGTGTCCAACCAATTGATCTCCTTTCATTTCATCTACAAAAACTGTTCTTTGGTTTTTACAATATTTAATCTCTCTTTCGTAACCTTTCTCTTCGTCAAAGAAATATAAACCTCTAGCTTTTATAGTATATGTTAACGGTGTTCTATTGTCTCGTAGTCTGTAAACTCTATCTTTTACTTCCCACCCGTCAATTATTCGTTTTTTTGGTTCTTGTCTTTTTGGTTGTTTAACAACCGGTGGTGCTTCCATTACTGGAGTTTCTACAGCCACCTCTTTTTTTGTTTCTTGTTTTTTTGCCATAATAATATATAATATAAGTTAATAAAAAATAAAAGGACCGAGGCCGAAGCCCCGGTTCTTTTAAAATAATAATGATTAAGCGTTCATTAATAAGAAGTTATTAGCTCCTTGAACAACTAAACATCTTTCAGATAAGAAGTGCATCTCCATTGCATCTAAATCAGAAGTAGTAGCACCAACTGAACCAGTAGTCCAAGTTTTGTACTTTCTGCTTTCCATATTAGAAGCTCTGTAACGTACATGTAAGAAAGGTCTTTTTAGGTTTTTACCTAATACCTCATCATATACAGTAGATACACCAGCTGGGATCATAACACCAGTTATGTTACCAATTGAAGCTCTCGTGCCTTTATCATTTAGATATTTGAAATCAGACTTGTAGAAGTCATAAGAACCTCTTCTGAAACCAGTGAAACCTAAATTTAATGCCATATCTTCAGAGTTGTTAAATACTCCAAAAGAAGTACCACCACTGTAGCCAGCATTTAAAGTAGCTAACCAGTCATCAAAACCTATAGATACAGTTCTGTTTAAGAACATCATGTTCTCTTCAATAGCACCTTGCTCATCTAGTTTTGCTAATAAACCATCAACCTCAGTAGTTGTGATTGCATTAGAAAAGTCAGAAGTTACGTGTCCTCTATCGTTGATAGCTGCAAATAAACCTTCAGTACCGTCAATTCTACCAGCTGCGCCAGTAATTGTTGATGGTGCCATTGCGTTTGAAGATGCAGTTGAAGTTGATTTTTCAGACTCTAGCATAGCCATTTCTAAGTAATCATTGAAACGAGCTTTAGTATCACCTGAAGCTTTTAAGTACCAGTAGTAACCGTTTTGTCCTTCCTCACCAGAAATTTCAACCCATCCAATTTGAGCTGTATCAGATCCTGAGATCTCATACTTGTCTTTTAGGATAATTGGCTTGTTGTTTCTTTGTTGGAATTGTGGCTTGTTAGCACCAACTCTACCTACAGAACCTTTAACGTACTCAGATCCAAATACCATTATAGTTGCTGCATCAGTACCAGTTAAACCAGCTGACATATCAGCCGCGCTAGTATCATAAGCAAACGCTGTAATTAGACCAGCAGATGAAACTGCGTTTACGAAAAACTTCTTAACAACTGTAGTTTTTCTAACTAAAAGCATATCACCAGCTCTTACACCGTGACTATTACCAACTGCACCACCGTCTACATCTGTTGCGTTAGTCATTGTAATTGTTACATCACCATCAACTCCAGATGATACATTAGCAACTGTACATGCTAAATACGTAAGGTGTAATCTACCTTGCTCTGACCAAATTACTTGGTCTGAAGCCATAGCTTCTTCTGCACCTACTTTTGATAAGAAACCTGAAATAGTTCTGTTACCGAATATCTCAGCTTCTTTTTCGATTAAATCTGGCAAATATTGTTGAGCCCAACCTTTCTCAGCTGCGCTTGTAAAATCAATATAGTTTGTTGCCAGTGTTTGTTTAATAGGAGCTGGTGTCATTTTACCAGTCCCTTGAAATGTTACTGCCATTTTAAAATTGTTTTTAAATTAATAATTAGTTTCGTGTTTTAATTCGCAATTTCATATCATCTGAGCTATCGCCTAACACTCTAACAGTAATTCCATCTTTAGTAGTCGAATGTGACGCTCTAGATGTATTTATGTTTTTTGCATTAGCAACTGAAGCTTTAACGGCATCAGCTTTTCCCTGCTCATAAAAATGATTTGCAATTGCATCAGGATTCATTGCTGTAAATAAACCTTTGTGATAACCCTCAGCATTCTCCATTAATCCATCTTTATTCAAAAACTTTTCGATAAAGTTATTAATGTCTTTTTGTTGTGTTTTCACTTGGTCTGCATTACTAACATTGTACGTAACCTGTTTGTCACCAACTTTAAATTCAAAACCTTTGAAATCGTTGTTAAAAACCTTATCGGTTTTATTTAAGAATGTATCAGACTGCTGTCGAACAATTTTAGTGTTCTCTTCCTGTTCTGCATTGTAACTATTGTAAAAATCTATAGCTTGCTTTTGCTCTTCACTGAGAGTAGTGCCAGCTTTGATTTCCTCATAGTATTTAGACTTTTGCCCGTCTAAGTAGGCTTTGGCCTCAGCAACTTGCTCTTTTAAGGCTATTTTTTTCTTTCTTACTTCTCTCTCATCAGCATTATCTTCGTCGTAAGAGTAAGTATCTTCTAATAAAAAGTTAATCTCTTCGTCGTTAAGATGAGGTTTAGTTTTTTTATAATAATCATGTAAAACCTCTGAATCATCCAACTCATTAACATCAGTATTTAGTTTTACATAATCTTCTAAAGTTCCACCAGTTTCTTTCATAAACTCTTTTAATTTTACGAGGTCATCTGGTAAATCTAATTCTTGTACAACGTCTTCTTGTGTTTGTTCCTCCGGTTGTACTTCTTCTTGTTCTTGTGGGGCATTGGCATCTTCATCGACTCCAACCACTCCCTCGTTGTCAGTGTTATCTTCTGCAACTTCTGTTGTTTCTGTGGTTTCATCTTCTATTGGGTTTTCTACTGGTATTGATAAATCTACTTTATAATCACCATCTTCATTTATAGAGACCGGTGATTGTACTGTCTCTTCAACTGGTTGTTCAGTTGCTTGTGTAGTTTCTTCAACTACGTCTTTGTTTTCTTCCATAATATAGTATTAAATAATTAATTAACGTCCATATCCAAACCTTGTCCCATCACATCATTACCTGATGATTCAAACTTTGTATCAGACTTCTTTTCTTCTCTTTTATCTTTACGATCTTCTTGATCTGTTTTTGAAGCTATTTCCATACGCTTAAGTTTAGTGTTGATCTCAAACTCATGATCCATCAACTCTTTCTTCAATTGAGCTTCTTTTTTCATGTACTCCATCTGCAACTTATTCTTTTCAGTTTCTAATAATATTTGATTATCAGTTTTACCTTTTTCCTCTTGCATTTTACTTTGAGTAGCTGCTTGTGCTGATTGTATATTAGACTGAGTTTGCGCTTCTTGTTGTGCTTGTTGCAACTCCTTGTCTTTATCCATCTTCTTTTTTCTACGTAACTTGAGTAGTTGGTTTGCCATTTTTAAATTTCTAACTTCACGCAAATCTATAGCATCAGCTAACTCAATTAGCTTTTGTTGTAGCGCCATTTGTATGTTGTTCTCAAGTATTTGTTTTTCTTCTTCGTCTGGTTGTAATTCAATAAATATACCAAAGTCATATAGGTGTAACTCTTTCATTTCACTTAATGTAGCCACGTTATGAGCACCTATTGCTTGTATAAAAGCATCTTTTGTTGGTGAGTACTCTATAATATCAGATACTCTTAATGATATTTGCTCTGCAGCTTCTACTGTTAAAAATAACGATGCATCTAATATATGCCTTGTTGCTACATTAGAATTAGCCGCAGCTAATTTCTGTATGCCTACTAGTGATCTTGAATCTGGAGTTGAAGCATCTCTAGCTTCATTAAGACCGGTTACATCTCTAATCATCTGTAGATAGTAGTTATAGTTACCTATAAGAGCGTTTAATTTACCACCTGCGCCAGCTCCATTTGATATTTCTTGCACTGGTATTTTACCTGGGTTGCTATCACCATCTTGCGTGAATGATCTACCAATAACAGAACCTGTCTGGAAGAACATGTTTAAAGCTTCTTGTGGATTGTAGTTTGTTCCATTACCTAAATCAACTTCAGCTAAACCGTCTATATCTAAATAAACACCATCAGGTACCATACGTGATAATACTTGTTGTATTTTTAAGTGTGTAAGCTGTATCATGTCAGCAAAGCCAGTTATTCTACTAACAATAGATTCTATTCTTCCTTTGTACATTTTAGGAGCTACTAACGAGTAGTTCATTTTAACTTTGTTAAAATTGCTCTTATCTCTCATCATGTTATCAGCTTTCTCCCATTTTAACATAATATCAGTTCCTAATATCTTAGCTCCTTCAAATAGAACTTCTTGAGCATTTTGTAGCCTTTTAAAATCTACTTGTTTTTCTTTAGGTGGATTAAATCTATCTGTTTTAGGTATAGCTTTTTCACCTCCACTAGCTGTTTTCTTTATTTTGTAAACATTATTCATATATGTTTTATAGTTAAAATATAAAACAGATATTTTATTTCTATCCTTAGCATGCTGGTTAACTCTATTGTGAGATAATCCATTGTACCTTTTATCTATTCTCTCTAAGTCATCAGGTGTTAGCTTTGGAAACTCTTTTACTAACTCATTTACAGGTATGTACTTTACTTCACCTATGTAGTATATGTCTTCAAAATAAGGCGAGTCACTATGAGAGTATACTAAATCTGCTGGATCTACATATTGTACTTTAGCACCTTCACTCCAGTCAAAAGTTGTTTTAACAGCTCCCATACCTAAAACCGTTAAGTCTTCTAAACATCTTCTTCTAATTAAATCATACTTACTACCGTTCATTAAGACGTTTACCGCTTGTTCGTTTGCTAGCTCAACTTCTTGCTTGTATGTCAACTGCATGTGCAACCTTAATTCCTCCATTGTTTCTGGAAGTTGTTCTGGATCGTTTTGATAAAGATTCATGTTGAAATCTTTTCTTGCTTGATCATTGAAATCTCTGTTGCGCATGTCTTTTAACATGCTATCCATATATTCAGTTCTTTTAGCAACACCGTATTGATCTTGTGAATATGCTTTTATATCAAAACTTCTACCAGCCATACCATTTACAACTATATCAACAAACTTAGGTATAATCGGTACTGGTGTCCAATCTAAATTAAGATAAGACAAATCACCATTTATTGACAACTCGTCTTTGTATTTTTGTATTGATTGTTCACCTCTCGCGTATAACCTAAGATTATGAAACTTTCTTTGAGTCATGGAGTATCTATTAGACTGAGGACCATCAAACCATTCAAGTTCGATAGCTCTCGCCACTTTTAACCCGTATTCGTTACTAACTTTTTCTAAGTCACTAACAACTTGAGAAGGAAATTCTTTATGTAGAGAATCTGCCATGTTATTGTTTAATTATTTTTGAATTTGTTCCTTTGTTGCTATATTTAGCAATGTTTATATTTACTGGAGCTTTTTTAATATCTTGATTTGGTCTATACAAATGCCTGTTACAAGCCATTATAGCTAAGCCAGAACTTATAGTTGCATCATACTTAGTTCTTTTGTTTATATCAAAACCAGCCCAATCATTTAAAGTTCTATTAAAATACATATTTCCGTAACCATCTTTTGTTTGCCCAACCTTTTCTTGTATATACATCTCAATGGCAGCTGCATGAGCTTGTTTTATGTCTTCACTTGAGTTTGGTATTCCACCTATTTCTTTTTCAGCTGTAGATAATTTATTCCATACTTTGTCAGGTCTATTCATACTAAAACCTCTATAACCTCTACGTCTTAAATGATATAATAATCTAGGTTTGTTGTTCTCCGCAAGCATTGGCATACCATAAAATATCAAAGCCATTAATACGTCTTCAAAAAATATCTCAGCTGTTTGTGGTCTAGCTATATACTCTAAGAAAAACTGTGTTGGTGGAGCATCTTCCATGCTAAACTTAGTCAAACCATGTAAAGCACCTTTTGAACCCTTACCATCTACAGTACCTGATATGTCGTAACTATCACAACCAAAAGCGCCCATATGTTCATTACCTGGGTATCTTATTCCGTTTTTAACTATAACGTTGTTTTGTAAGTTTACTGGTGGTACCCAAGTAACTCTAAATCTTCCTTTTTGATCTGGATAAAACATTACCCTTGAATCTTTAACACCATTTATCCATTGAAAATTACCCTGTGTTAAACCTAGGTTTCTACCTAGTTCTTCGTTGTAATCTATTTGTTCGTATAGTTTAACTAAGTTAAATATACTGTTAGTAGCTTCATCTCTAAATGCGTGCTCAGTAGTCCTTGGAAACTGGCGATAAAATTCGTTTAAAGCATCTTGATCGTTTTTTAAACCATCAGCTTCGTTCTGCCAGTTCTCTATTACACCTACATCTATTAACTCTCCTTGGGGGTCGAGTACATCATTATCTGGCGTATCAAAAACAGGACGTCCGTATTCGTCAATAAATCCTTCGTAGTTCCATTCCATTGGGATAAAGAGAGAATATAAACCAGACTTTGTCTGTCCATTCCTGTTTCTTTGAGTAACGTCTGATGCATTGTATAATTTTTTAAAATTACTACCACCTTTATCTAAAGCGTTTGATGTTGAACCCATCATACACTTACCTATAATTCTACTACCTAACCTTAAACATGTTTTTGTAACGCGCCAGTTATTTAATATATTATCAGGTCTTTCCCACTTACCGCTTTCATCGTGTACTAATAACTTTAGTTTTTCACCATCATAACTGTTATCACCTGTATTTTTCCAGTCTATAGTTGTGTCTAGACCTTTTATATCTTCCAGTTTTTCGTTTTCCGTAATCTTTTTCCTTGTAAACTTACTAGCAGGTACTCTATAAGCAAGTTCAGATTTAGGGCGATCCATACCGTCTTGTATTGGTTTGAAGAAAAATGGATAGTTAATTGATATTGGTACTACCTTGTCTGTAAACATTTTCTTTGCATCAGCACCTGTTTTAGATAGTATACCAAATCTCGCATCACTTGATATTGTAGCTTGGTTAACTGTTTCAGCTGATGACATAAAAGAAAAACCAGATCGTCTGTTTTTAAGGTAACACATACCATAACATCTTTTATCCGCTTTACAAGCTTCCCAGAATATATAGAATAATCTATTAGCTTCTCTAAAATCTGGTGCACCCACGTCAATCTTGCTCCATTGTAAGTACATATAATGTGTACCTGTTATGTATGTTGGTTCTCCACCATTGTCAAACCAGAAACCTTCATCTCTACGTTTAAACTCTTCATCTATGTAGTCAAACCATTTTTCTTTTTGATCTTCTGGATAGTTTCTCCAGTCAAATATGTTTTTAAGTCTTGCTAGTTCTTTTGGATAATCTATTTTTAACCACTTTTTCTTATCGTTTGAATAAACGTTTTTTGGAGCCAGCGGTAATGCTACGTGTAAACCTTGTATATCTAGTATCTTACCTATTTTACCTGTTTTAGATATAACAATGATATCATGCTCTTTACTGTAACCGTAACTCCATTTATTAGATCTGTTAAGTCTAGTAATTGTAGTTTTTTTTATAGGTTCAATTACTTTATATAGTTCTTGCTCGTAACTCATTTTGATCTACCTTCTGCAAACCCTCTGAATACTTTTGCTTTTGCCTCTTCTGGTGCTTTTCCTTCCAACAAGTTTTCTTCTTCTTCGATTCTGTTTAGTATTTCAAATGCATCAAATATAGCTAGTTTTTTAGTTGCTGCAGCGTTTTTTAATCTATCAGCTGATATATCATCATCACTATCAACTATATCTTCTTTGGCAACTTTTATTAGTTCCTCAACAGCTCTATGCCCAGCTTGGATTATACGTTTCTTCGTTTCCTTGATATTCATATTTAATTGTAATTTGATTTAAGTTGACTTTATAAAGTCTCTGCCCATCTATAACAAACTCATATCTAGCTCCTACATGTACAAATCCTAGTATGTCGCCTTTTTTATAAGTTTTATCTCCGTATACAACTTCACCAATAAACTTTTCTTTTTCTACTGAAAAATCATTAGTTTCTTTTAACGGTTGTAAAAATATGTAACCATCTAAAGGTCGCCAAGTATCTTTACATCTAACGGCATATATTTGATCAGCGTATATATTATATCTATTTTCACTTATAAAGCTACTACTGTTCTTCTCTATGCCCGCCTGGTTGTGCCATCTTCTAAACACATTGTGATGTACTATTATTTCGTCACCACTTTTTATACCAGTCGTATTATTTAATATTGGTGCAGATATAACACGTGCTTTTCTATTTATATATTTGTGATTGAATATGTCAGTGTTTAAAACTAATTCTTTTTCACCTAATTTTTTTACGTTGTTATATCTACCTCCAATAGGTTCTATTATAAAACCAAATATGCTTTTCATTAGTATTGTAAATTATACTCCACTGATATAGCCATATTTTTATTAAAATCTTTCCAAGGTATTACTTCTTTTGCTTTTCTTATGTAAACAGAAAACTTATCAGTTTCTTCTATAATATCGCAAATAGTATGACCACCATATACTTCTTGTCCTACAGCGTAGTGCATAGCGTCATTCTTGTAATCTTTACCTATAGATATTTTACGAATTAACTTGCTCATCAGTGTGATATGTTATTTTACCATCTCTAACGTCAACATCAGCTTTTCCGTAAACTTTCTCAAGTTCTGCTTGTAATCCCGCTACTTGTTGTTGAACTGATTCTAAAGCTTTTAAAGCGCCGTACTTTTGTTGTTCAAGCTGTCCAATTTCTCTTTGTATCATGTTTATTCTACCAACTAGCTCTCTCAAGCCTTTTAATTCTTCTTCAGTAATATTAGTTGGTTTAAGGTTTTCAACCTTAGGTGTTTTTCTTTTTGCCATTTTTGTTTAATTTTAGTTAATTTAATTTATTTTCTTCTACTTATAATATCACATAAAATAGTGAATAATTACACTAATCGTCTATTTCAGATATATATCCTCCTTCTTCTAGTTCTTCAACCTCAATACCGGTTCTATCACCAACCCAGTCTGAGTGGTTTGTAAATGTATAATTAGAACACGTATTTATATTGTTAAACTTTCTAATTCTTTCTACAACATTTTCTGTTGTTGCTATTAATCTTTTAGATTTATCTATGTTTTTGTGCATAAAATGCACCTGTGATTTATCTACTAATTCAAATGTTTCTGTTGTTGTTATATAATAATTCATTTTATTTATTTACTATTGCAGAACCACCAGATATTGTAAAGCTGATGTTAGACCTTGTAGGGTTACCATTACCTTCAAATTTCCAATACCCAATTAAGTTTGATTGAGCACTATGTGTTGTCGCATCCATCACTGTACCACTATTGTATAAAGATGTTACTTCACTAGCACTTAACTCCTTGTTCCACATTGTTACATCGTTATATAAGGTAGCTGAGGAATTACCAGCTTTATCTTGATCAACACTACCGTAGTCGCCTCTTGAACCTAAACTCCACAACCTATTATCTGTAGCACTCATTGGGTTTGCTGCTATTTTAGATGTACCAGCATTTGCTTGTATAGGTGCTGAACCAGCTGCATTAGCATTCCAATAAAGTTTTAGTGAGCTAGCTAAGTTAGTTGCTGCTTTCGTGATAGTAATCATAGTATAATTATCACTATTTACATAACCTCTATTAGTAGCACTCCAATACGTACCACCTAGTCCAGCTGCTGCATAACCAGCCGCATAAGCACCTGAGTTAGAGTGAAACAACCATTGCGCGTCTTTATACCAAGTTGTGCTTCCGTTTGGTTTGTTACCATATCTAATGCTAAGTCTATTGTTACTTTCGTTATATAATATTTTAATACCGTCTTCTAGCTGATATGATGTACCACTCTTGTGACCTACTATAAAATGTATGTTTGTATTTAGATTTGAAGCCCAACCAGCTTTAATCCAAAATGATATTGTCCAAGCTTCGTTTTCAGTAAAGTTAAACGTATCATCAGTGTCAGTAAAAGTTATAGCATTTGATACACCAGTTGTTATTGTTTTTGAAACAGCTTTTGTATCTGTAAAAGAAGCAGCAGCGTCGTGATCATATCCATACCACTCTGACATACCGTGTGGCGTAGATGAATTTGGTACACTATCAGAGTTAGTGTTAAAAGTTGTTTCAGCAGCTAAAGTAGTTAAAGATATGCTTGTATATTCTTCTCCTGCATTGTAGTTATCTTCATCTACTTCGTTTTTTATACCAGCTAAACTTATAGTACCGCTACTTGGAACAGCCATTGCACTTTTCTTTTAGTTCATCAATTTGTTTTTGTTGATCTTTTATAGCTTCAATTAACACAGCAACCATTTTTTCATACTTAACAGCTTTGTAACCATTATCTCTTGTGTCAACTATTTCAGGAAATACTTTTTCAACTTCTTGAGCAACTACGCCAATATCATCGTTGCCGTTAAACTGCTCGTGCTTATCGTTCCAAGTAAACGTATACCCAGTTAAACTTTTTACTTTATCAATAGGGTTTGTAATTGCTTGTAAATTATCTTTGTACCTTTTGTCAGATGACGCATAAGCAACTACATCTTCACCGACATTAAGTGTTTTAGCAATACCCACACCACCTAAAGTTTTAAACGCGCCTGAACTTTTGTTTGTTGATTGTGTTGTGTTGCTTTGACTTATTGCTCCTGATGCTGAGGTGTTACCACTAAAAGTTTTATTACCACTTATTGTTTGTGTACCAGACAAAGTAACGTCTCCAACGTTTGCAGTAGCTCCTGTGGCAACGCTATCTAATTTAGTCTCTTGAGCGTCTGTCATAAAACGCTTGTTAGTACTGTCCTCCATGTTAGCAGTACCAAACTCAGGTTCCGCGCCAGACTCTAATGCTTGGTCAATATTTTTTATATTAGTAACACTTACCTCACTATCCATCAAAGCTCCTGCTGAAGTAACATTAGTAGTATTAGTAACGTCAGCATTAGTAGCAATGGTATCTATTTTTGTTTTGTCACTAGCAGACATTAAACCAGCGTCTCCACTAGTAGCATTACCATGTAAAGTAACACTAATCGTACCACCAGCGTCTATAGATATACCTTCACCAATTTTAACTAAACCTAGAACCTCAGAAGTTGCTTTGTAATATTGAGTGTTTGTGATAACACCGGTAGTAGTGTTTATACCTGAGCCAGAAAAGAAACCCCTTGTTGTGGTAGCGTCGTTTTGTGTGTTTGTGTTAACAACTGTTTCTGAAGCAGTCGCGACACCGGTAACGTGACCATTACTATCTAATGTTATACTTTGTAGATAAGTTCTACCTGAGTTACTCACGTTTGATGTTGCTTGTGTTATGCTTTCGTGTTGAGTATATTGTTCTGCAGCTGGAATAGAAGTATTACCTGCCATTGCAGTTGTTGCTGTTACTCCAATCTCTAAAGCATCAGTAATTCCGTAACCAGATATTGTTGTAGGAGTACTTGTGATTGTGGACCATGCTTTGTTAGCAGATGCTGCATTTGTCCCTGCTGTAGATATTGCGTCCGATTCAGCTGTATCAACATATGTTTTTAACGCGTAAGTAGAAGGTACAGATTGCAATGCTGAATTTGCAGTAGTTGTTGTTGAAGTTAGTACAGCATCTCTAGCTGAAATATCAACACCATCAACTGTTTTACCAGAACCCATTACGATGTTACCACCAAAAGTTACATTATTATTCGCATAACTTATACCAATAGCAGTAGCATCTACATTGTCATTATATATATCAAAGTTTTTACTTGCATCTTGTCCAATAAAATAATTTCTTGTTCCAGAAGTGTTAAAGTTTATATAACTCCAACCGTTATCAGTACCTGTTTGATTAAGTTGTAAAATAGAATCAGTTGCAGAATTTATAGTGTGAGCGCCAGAAGTTAAAGTACCAGATACATCAGCATTACCGTTTATGTCTATATCATCACTTACAAGAACATCACCACTACCGGATTTTAAATTTAATTGTAAATTTGCAGTTTCAATTAAACCACTAGTATGTAGTTTTAAAACGTCAGCGTCATTTGTCCCATGTATACTCACGTAGTCACCAGTAGAGTTATCATCTGATGGTACTAAATGCAATACACCTTCGTTCGCCTCACTTGTACTGCTCTCGTGCATTATATACCCAGGATCATTACTTCCTGATACCGTATCAAAATATATGTATGATTTAGAAGTATTACCACTATAACTATCTGCTATTTGAGCGGTGTTAGTTTCATTATATAGTCTCATTCCAGCTGCTCCAGTAGACGTACTTATAGTAATTAAACCGTTTAGGTCAGTAGCTCCATCTACTGTTAGTTGGTTAGTAATTGTAACATCATCACTAAATGTTTTATTGTCAGATATAGTTTGATTACCTGTTAATTTAACAGCAAAAGCGTCAACTTCAGTTTCTGTATAATATCTATCATCATGATTATGCGAAGGTAAAGACTGTAAATACCTAGCGTCAGATTCAGTTTCTGTGTAATATCTATCATCGTGGTTGTGTGATGGTAAAGATTGTAAATACCTAGCATCAGACTCTGTTTTCGTGTATCTATTGCCCAAAGAAGTGTTAATAGTTACTACAGCATCATCATCATCATTCAAAGCTTCAGCTAACTCCGCTAAAGTGTTTAAATTTTCTGGTGCATTATCTACTAAATTTGCCACAGCCGTGTCTACATAAGTCTTTAAAGCGTAAGTAGAAGGAACAGATTGTAGGGCTGAATCGGCTGTTGAACCTTGAGCAGCAGTAGCGTAATTTGAAGCTAAACCATCTGCATAAGACTCAGCCGCTGTAGCCGCAGTTGATATTGCATCAGCTTCTGCTTGGTCTACATATGTTTTTAATGCATAAGTAGAAGGAACAGCTGTTAAATATGTATTTGAATCTATTGTATATGTACCAGCTGATGTTCTTTTCATAAGACCATTACTTGTAAAGTCGCCATCTACAAGTACATCAGCATGAGAAGTTTGACTTGTTAGATAATTAGGGTCTACTGAAGGCACCCAACCAGGTGTTACGTCAGCATTGTTTGCAACACCCGTTGCTGTAGAATATGTCCCTGCGGCCTGAGCACCTAGCTCTGTTAAAGTAGGTAAATGTCCCTCGTGGTAGATTTCTTTAATTGTACTATTATCTACAACATAATTACCTTCTACAGTTGTAGACGTATCTAATTCTACACCTAGACCAGCTGGCTCTGATGTTAAAGGTGAGCTATGACTAGTATTAAATGTTACACTACCCTCTTGTGTTAATCTAAGAGTAACCATCGAATACCTGGTTGTTCTTATGTACACTTTGTATTCATCATAAGATGAGTCTGCGGTTTTTATAACCCTAATACCAGCTCTATCACTGCCAGAAGTTGCGTTGTGCAAAACATCTAACTGACCAGTTATTTCTATATCGGCACCACTACCACCTTCTCTACATGCAATTGCTAAATCAAATTTCTGTGATGCAAAAGTTTCCACATGATTAGACATAAAACCTCTAATGTGCAAACCACCATTTGTGTTAGGTATAGTGGCAATATGATACCATTTATTACCACTAAAATTACTTTCGTCATCTATTTTAAAAGTGTAATCGGTTCCACCTGTTGTTGTACCATCTGTACTTGTAAATTTCGCGGCTGCAGCTGTTGCCGCTGCGGATATAGCATCAGACTCTGCAGTATCAACATAACTTGTTGTAGCTAAACCTGAGATAGACGGTATACTTGGTTTGTTTAATATAAGCGCATCACCACTAGTAGCATTCCAATCAGACTGTACGTTTTGTTCTGCATTAGATGGCGCGTGTGCTGCTTGAGAATGAGTGTATGCAGTGTCGTAGTTAGTTTTATTAGTTTCTGTTAACTTATTTGTTGTCCACACTTCCGTCCAGTTTTGATAACCAGTTCCTTGTGGAGACCCAGAGTTAGCATTATACTGTCTAATCCACATACCAGATTCAGAGTAATCTTCATTAGTACTTATTTGTAATGTATTTCTGCTACTACCACCAAGAGTATATATTGAAGACCAGTTTACAGGTTTATTTGAAGTTGAACCATCTGTATCATGTGTGCTAAATATAGTTCTAACATCACTATTTAAATCATTTGATGCTGTGTAGTGTTTTGGTTTAAAAGTTGTATTACCTGATATAGTTGCATCCGCAACAGTTAAGTTTCTACTTAAATCTATAAACTGTGTACTACCACCATCACCTATGTATAAACCATTTTCACTAGCAGTACCACTATCTGATCTAAATCTAAACTGATTTCTATTTGACCAAGATGTATCGTTATTAGGAAAACCATAAGCACTAAAACCCGCTTCTGCAGCAAATACTACTTCTTCACCTGCAAAGTTTAAATTATCTTTTATTACACTTTTAACATCACCAGCTAAAATTGCAACACCATCATCATTACCTAAAATAACAGCACCATTATTACTTACCCTAGAAAGTATTGTTAACTCACTACCAGACCTATCAACTCTTAGCAAAGGCACTTCTGATGAGTACTCTCCACTAGCTGTTGTTGGCTCGTAGTCAAATAGTATATAACCAGCTGCCGTACCAAATGTCATTTTGCCATTTATAGTTGTAGTAGGTAAAATTATAGATCCACTAATACTTGGGCTGTCTAAGACTAAATTTGTATTTGCACCACCAAGAGTTAGAGTTCTTGTTGAACTAGAATCAGCAAATATAGCCATGTCTTGTTCAAATCTAATATCTACAGTGTTTGTACCATCTCCAATATATATATCGTCACTACCATTACCTAGCAATATATCACCAACAGCGTTACTTATAACTAAGTCATCACCAGTTTGTGATATTTTACCAGCATTAGTACCTGTAGCTGTTTTAAACTGTATATCGTTTTCTGCCTCTAAGTTTATGTTATTTAAAAATTTAGTCATATTTATATTTTATAATCTTCCTGATATTCGTTTTCTAGCTGAAGTATAATTAGCTGACGGTCTAACAGTTACTTTTGCAAAGTTATGTGGCCACAATTCTATACCGTTTGGTGGTGCTTTTGACATAGCCAAGTGTATGTCTTCTGCTTCAAAACCTTCGTGAATTAAATCGTGATCTTGAAAATAATAGCCAAATCTTAAAAAGTAACTCCTATACTGTGGTTGTACTGTTAATATTTTTGTTTCCCAAGCGCCAACAGCATCTTGAGTATGTTGTATACTTTCTATAAATCCTGCATGTAATTTTCCTACCGCTTGCGTGCTGTTTTTTAAATCTGCAGTTTCATCTGAATCGTTTAAATCCAACTCATCTTGCGTATATCTATGGTTGTTAGAGTTTATGTCGTATCTATTAGCACCGTAAAGAGGGTTGTGAGCGTAAGTTGCTATTAAATATGGTGGTGAAGAATCATCAATACCTCTATTTGTTCCGTCCCACTCTGTTTCATTTATTTTAATAACAGACTTTATTTTAACAATGCAGTTTGCGGGCACTTGAATTATACCTGTTGCTAATGGATTACCACTCCAAGATGAAGCCCATAAATTACGACTTCTCCCTTTTAAACCTTGAAACCTTGTCATATTGTAATACACTGAAACTTTTTCTTGCTCTTTAAAACCGTGCTCAGTAAAACAATATACACCTTTCCAACCATTACCACCAATATACAAAGCGTTATGTCCACTTGCGTGATTTTGTAAAGTGTTTGGATATCTTACGCCAGTGCCAGTGCCATATATGCTAGCTGAAGCATCCCAATCATTAGGGTATATTTTAGAATCATTTACTATAACACTAGTATTACTATCAGCTATGTAAACAGCTTGACCATATCTATTTGCAAAAAACCTCCTGTAGTGAGGGTATATTGTTGTTCCTCCAAAGTAAAAAGCGTAGCTACGCATGTTTTCGCATCTCAAATGCTGTGTTGTAGTAGAATCGTTTTGTCTTCCAAGATTATAAAACAAAAACCCGTAATCTTCAGAGCTATAACTTTGTAAGTAAGAATATTCATTAGGCCTTTCGTAACCTGCTTCTATCTGCATACCATTATGGTTTCCATGAGCGTTAATATGACCGTGAGATTTATTGTAATATTGTGAACTCCAATGCCACACGCCTCTACCGCTACCTACTGTAATAATATTCCTTGTAACCATACCATAAGCATGTCTTGTAGTAATACTAGGGTAACTATCACCGTCTGTTGAGTCATTGCTACATAAGTTGTAAGCTGTATAACTACAACCATCAATATAGTTTTCACCTGTTTGGCTAACTTGATTTGTAGTGTGCACTGTTGTGTTGTCGTGAGCACTACCAGTTATAGCTTTTTCAAACCTACCGTTATAACCAGCTATATTTACGCCTGATCTAAAATTTGTACTATCATTAGTATTATAACCCAAGCCTATAAACTCTACATATTTTATTCTAACTCTTCTTGTTGGAGCGTTGTTCCACCCGTTACTTGTCCAGTATTTAACATTAAAAAATACTCTTGCTGTGTCTTGATCTTTGTCAGCAACATCATTACCACTTGCGTCGCAAGCTTTTATAACAACATCTCTTTTCATTTTCACAACAGGTCCACCTACTTCACCATTAAAAAGTATATCTCTATCAACGGTTATTGTTTTAGCGCTTGCGTCAACACTTGATATTGTATAATTAGCTTTAAGTCTCCATATACCTTCGTTACCACCTAAACTAGTGGCTCCAAATCCGCTAGCCGTATAATAGTACCCGTTAAGATTACCACCGGCTTTAGCAAAACTAATATGTATATAAACTGTATCACCAGCTGAAAAATCAGTCACGTCATTAAGTGTAATTGTTCTAACACCAGTACCACCTACGTATTCTGTTGCTATTGCGCTAGCTATTCTTCTACAAAATTTTCCTGATATATGGTATTTTTCTGTGCCTGTTTGATATACTTTAACACCAGCTAGAGAAGGGTCATTGTCTACACTGCTACCAAAAGTTATAACATTACCATTTATAGCTGTAACTTGTAATACGTTTCTATTGCTACCAGTACCAAATATTAATTTATAACCAACCCTAAAAACACTAGCATCGTCAACCGTTATAGTAGAACCACTAACTGATTGTATAATAGCTTCTGGACAAACGTATTGCCTAAAATAAATTCTTTCATTTGTATTGTCTACGTCGTGAACAAAGAAACACTCATCGTTTGTAAGAGTGTAATCTTCATCTCTTTTATACAAAGATATTCTATCGTTAGTAGCAAAGTTTGAGGCATCCGCTACAGTTATGTATGAGGCGTGAGGTTCGTGATTACCATCAACTGTTGTTACTAATGTAGGCTCACTACCATCTATCTGAACACCACACCATTTTCTAGCATCAATTTGTATACCGTGCTGCGCTGAGTTATCTCCTGATATTTTAATTTCACTACCACCAACCATGCTAAGTAATGATCCTGATGCTGCAGTACCATCTACAAACTCACCAGTGTCGTTACTATTGTGACTAGTATTTTTTACAGTCATACGGCCGTTTAAATGCATTTTACCACCACTAGCAAAATGTAAATTACCATCTATAGTTACATCATCAGTAATAGCTGATTGTATATTTGTACTAACAGTAACTTTATGACCATGAGCAATAACAACTAGATCATTACTAGCAGGTACTGACCCACCAACCCAAGTTGATCCAGTATGCCAATTACCTGTTTGTGTACTAGTTATCGTTGCCATCTATAATCTCGTTAAATTGTTCTTGGTATTGAGATACATCTAATGCTATTTCAAAAGACAGAGTGTCGCTATTATCAACAACAGTATTGTTATTGACAACAGCAACTACCTCATCATCTTTTGTTAGATTTAATGTACCATCTGATTTATCGTACTCGATTTTTATTATCATTTATTAAATTTTATTAAATTTATATTATTGCTTACGAAGCTGGGTAAGATATTGTTGATCCAGCATCTAAATTAACTGCCATAATCACACATTTTATATCTTCTTGTGGTTGTGCACTAAACTGAATTAACACGCTATTATTGTTTGTCTCAAAATTCCAAACATTAGCGTATACTTGTTGTCTAGTAGTTACTCCCCAAAGCTGAACAATAACATCTTGAGTACCAAAACCGTGTGTAATTTTAGCTTTAAATTGCTCACCGTTTAATTCAGACACATCTATCGTTTTAACAGTAGTAAGAACAGATGATTTGAAGTTAACAAATTCAGGACCATCTGAGCTTGTTAAAGCTATCGAAGCATCTAGACCTCTAAGATTTAAAGTGTCTGTCGCTGTATCAGCTACAGCTGCAACAGCTTGAGAAGTTACAGTACCAGCAGTGCTAGTGTTTGAAACTGCAACAGTTTTAAATATGTCTAACGCAGAGTTTGCATAGCCAGAATCTATATTAAGAGTAACCTTGTCATTTGTAGCTACAGATGTAATACCAGTACCACCAGCGATATACATTGAGTCTGTAGTAGAACTAGCAGTTGATGAACCAGAATCACCTGTGAACGTTGCATATAAGTTTTGTTCTCCAAGAGTACCAGATGCAGTTACTGTTATAGTATCACCAGATCTTGATGTTGATATTCCACCAGCACCAGTTATAGTTAATGTATCAGTAGCTGAGTTAGCAACAGCAGTAC